>Ga0164301_10000585_pt1 | contig 10757 bp, 8 predicted proteins | sample Whisoiple_231_MG_FD_109711 | JGI IMG/M metagenome (GOLD analysis project Ga0164301, IMG submission 109711) | Unamended control soil microbial communities from upstate New York, USA - Whitman soil sample_231_MG | ecosystem: Environmental > Terrestrial > Soil > Agricultural land ... | reverse complement strand
GCTGCGTTGAGTCTCGCCGGCATCGGGCCCGACCGCACTCAGCTCGAGATCTGGGCCGATCCGAACGTCACCAGAAACACTCACACGATCTCCGTCGATGCCGATACCGCACGCTTCACGATGACGATTGAAAACATCCCCTCGGAAAATCCGCGTACCGGCAAGAGCGTGGCACCCTCGACCGTTGCCGCGCTGCGCGCGATTGTATCTGAACTGAAAGTGGGGACCTGACGGGGTCAGACGCGCAGGAAGATCTTGTTACGATACAGGTAGCCGGCAAGCGCGATGGCGAGAGCGAGCCCCAGCAAATGGGCAACAAAGACTCCCATGCCCGGGGTCACGATTTGGTCGAACCAGGTTTTTATGTCGCCGCCCACGAAACGCAAAGCAAATGGTTCGAAGCCGGTAACTCCGTTGATGAAGTAGATCGCAATGGCATTGGCGCCGATCCACACGAAGGCAGTCGCCCACACCTTCCATCCCCAGACATCAATGGCCTGGTGCATGAGACCGAGCAGGATGGCACTGTAACCGCCGGCGACCAGCACAAATGACGACGTCCAGATCTCCTTGACGATCGGAAATTGAAGGCTCCACAGATAACCAGCGGCAACCATCGCCGCGCCACTCCCTATCAACCAAAGCGACTTCTGCGTTGGGGTGGCGCGATCGTCTTTGAGCAGCAACCCGGCGAATACGCCGAGCAAGCAGGTTGCAATAGCGGGAAGCGTGCTCAGCAGCCCTTCAGGATCGCGAGTCTTGTCCCACAGCCGTCCAGGCAGAAAATTAGCATCGATCCAGTTGGCGAGATTTGCGTCGGGCTCGAACGACCCGGCACCCACCCCAGGTACCGGCACGAATGTCATGAGCGCCCAGTAGCCGCCAAGCAGCCCCACCACCGCAACCACCAAGCCACGCCAATCGAGAGTCAAAAACAGGATTGACGCGAACAGGTAACAGATGGCGATCCGTTGGAGGACGCCGACAAAGCGTATGTCGCTCCAGGGCTGGCTGAATCCGCCGTAAAAAACCAATCCCAACGCGTAAAGCAAAAGGGCCCGGCGCAGCACGTGCGCGTGCGTGCGGACCATTCCCTCGCGCTCGACAAGACGAGGCAAGGCCAACACGATCGATACACCGGTGACGAAAATGAAGAGCGGAAAGATAAGGTCGTAGAAACGGAACCCCACCCACTCCGCATGATTCATCTGCCCGCTGAGGAAGCTGCCCACCGAGTTCAGTGCCGGACCTTTGTTGCGCAGCATCCGGTCAAGCGTCCAGATCGCGCCATCGGCACCGATGATCCAGAAAATGCTGAATCCGCGCAGCGCGTCGACCGACACGACACGACGAGTCTGCAGGGCAAACAGCGCATCTACATAGCGCATCGGGAGCCGGTAACGGTGGCTGGCATCGTGCGAAGGAAACGGACCCGCACGAAAAAGGTTTCGATAAAGACCCGCGCAGACAGCGGTATTATCCGGCAACAACGATTCTATAAAATGAACTTATCGTGACGTCGCGGCCGAACCTGCGGCCGCGACGTCAGCGAGAGCAAGATGCAATAAGGACCTAGTGGGCTGCCGCCACCAGCGGTGTGTCGCATCGGCCAACCGGCTCCTGGACACGAAAATAGTTCCGACCGACGAAGGATCGATCATAGTGATCCCACGACGTCTTATGATCGAGGGCCTGAATACCGGAAAGTGTTACCGCAAAGACGGAGCTTTCCATGTCGCGCTGTTGCGCGTCCAGATTTTGCGGCAACCGTGAACTGGCATAGTCCACGTAATAGACCCTACGCACGCATGAGAAATTGCTGACCGCGTCGAGCGCCGCTTTCGCTGTCATCAGGTGATCTGCATGGTCGTTCGGATTGATCCGTGTATCGGTTTCCGCGACATTGATCTGAACCAATCCAGCCCGCCCGCGCTCGTAGACGATGATCGCGCGCACCGTAGCGACCAGATCTTCCCACCCGTGGTAGGTGGCAGAACCGTCGACCGCGCGCAGGATATCATTCTCACCGCTCGCCAGCCGCTTCAGCGATTGAAAGCCGGTCTCGGGATAGCCCGCACCGGACGCGTTGCCATCCGGAACACGAAGGAAATATCCCACGGTGTTGCGATAGCTGACGCGGTACACCGAGTGCCCGTTGAACATCATCGGCGCGGCAATACGCTCACCCGGTATCGCGTCCGCATCGGCCATGAAACGAATAGCGGCCTCGGCCCCGTTTTCGCGCGCCAGATAAAACGGATGCTTGCGCCCGGCTAAACCGGTACCCAGGCCGGCATCGCCCGCGGTCACGTGCACGAATACAGTCTTGGCTGCTCCGCCGATCACGTCCTGAAAGGCGGACGGATTCATGAACAACTGCCAATCGTCTTCGTGCGCGGCAAAATAGAACGACACTTTGTTGGGCCGTTTGGCCTCGTCAGCCAGCGCCGGGGCGGCCGCCACTATGGCGCCGGCCAGACAGGCGGCCGCAATGACTCGAATTATAGTTGGCATCCTCATCCCCCCAGCACAGGCGCAGTTGTTGTTTTGCCAGATAGGATAGGAAAGTGCCGATCGCAATGAAAGGAGCGGAATACCGCAGCCTTACCGGCAGGCGGACCAGGCCATAGCCGTTTGACAATCCAAGGGTCCGGTTTATCGTTTGTGTACAAATAATTAGCTCCCCGCCCGAGGCTTCCGCCGCATGAAACCCGCGCCCTTCGTTCACCATGTGCCGAAGACGCTTGATGAGGCGCTGAAGACGCTGGCCGAGGTGGCACCGAAAGATGGCCGGGTTCTGGCGGGCGGGCAAAGCCTCGTGCCCATTATGGCGTTTCGCCTCGCGAAGCCGGCCCATCTCGTGGATATCAACAACGTTGCCGGGCTCGACAAGCTTGCGAGCGACGGGAACACCCTTTCGATTGGCGCCTGCGTGCGCCATGCGGCGTTCCACAAACCCGTGATCGCCAGTCCGCTCGGACAGTTGCTCACGGTCGTTGCCCGTCATATCGCGCACTATCCGATCCGCATGCGTGGGACGTTCTGCGGAAGTCTCGCGCACGCCGACCCTTCGTCGGAATGGTGTCTGGTTGCCGCAACGCTCGGTGCCACTCTTGTTGCGCAAAGCGTGCGTGGCTCACGCGCCATCACGGTGAGTGACTTTTTCGCCGGCATCATGTCCACGACCCTGGCGGAAGACGAATTGCTCGCAGAGGTGAAACTGCCCCTGCTTTCTAATGATACAAAATTTGGCTTCAACGAATTCAGTCGTCGCGCCGGCGATTTCGCCATGGCAGCATCGCTCGCGACATACCGCCTGCAAAACGGCAAGATCCGCGATGCGCACGTCGGTGTCGGGGGTGCTGAGTCCTTTCCGCGGCGCATTCCGGAGGCGGAAGCTGCCCTGAACGGCAGCGGCGCAACCGATGCTGCGTTTCGCGCTGCCGCGGATGCAGCTGCGAAGGCGATCGATCCGCTCGAGGATCATCAGACCAATGCCGAATATCGGCGCGACCTTGTGCGCGCGGTCATACGGCGTGCTTTGGAGCAGAGCATCTCGTGAGTGGACACGGCACCCGCGGCTCCGGAATGACCTGGGTCGGACGCGCCATCCGTCGCCTCGAAGACCCCGCGCTCATTACCGGCCAGGGCCGGTTCACAGCGGACCTTCCCGCCGCACATTGGGTGCGCTTCGTGCGCAGCCCTGTTGCCGCCGGGAAACTGGCAGGCATCCGCGTTCCAGCTGGAGCGATGGTGATAACCGCGGCCGACCTCGACGGCGTGAAGAAGATTCTGCCGATGCTGCACAAGTTTTCGTACAAGCCCGTCGGTCAAGCACCGCTGGCCGACGGCGTCGTTCGCTTTACCGGCGAACTGGTTGCCGCAGTCGTGGCCCCGACGGCGGCGGAGGCGGAAGATATTGCGGAGCGTGTCGAGCTATCGATCAATGAGACGGCGGCAGTCAGTGACGCTCGTACCGCGCTCAAATCGGACGCTCCGCAGATCCACCCCGAGGCACCTGGCAACGTCATTCTCGAAGGAAAGGTGAAAACGCCGGATTTCGACGCCACGTGGACCGCGGCGGACAAGATCGTCACGATGGAAGCACGGTCGCGTCGCCAGAACGCAACACCGATGGAGGCGCGCGGCGCCCACGCCGCTTACGATCTCGCAACCAAGCGCGTTACGCTGACCTGCACGACGCAGATGCCTCACCTGACACGGACGGCAATTTCCGACGTCCTCGGTTTCCCTGAATCCGATCTGCGCGTGATTGCGCCCGACGTCGGGGGCGGCTTTGGACAGAAGATGTCGCTTGCGAGCGAATATGTTGTGCTCGTGTGGCTGGCGCGAAAGCTGAAAAGCTCGCTGAGCTGGATCGAGGATCGTCGCGAGAACCTCATCGCCGGCTTTCATTCGCGCGATCAGTACATCACGCTCGAAGGTGCCTTTGACAAAAATGCCCGGTTGCTCGCACTGAAGGCCGACATTGTCGCAAACGTCGGCGCCTATTCCTGCTTTCCCACCACGTGCGGCGTCGAACCCTTGATGGCGATGGCCGAAATGCCCGGGCCTTACGATGTGCAGCAATACCAGTGCCTCGCTCGTGGCGTCTTGACGAATACCTGCACGATGGCGCCATACCGCGGCGTCTCGCGCCCGGTGATCACGTTCACAATCGAGCGGCTGATGGACAAGGCCGCGCGCGCGTTCGGCATCGATCCGATCGACATCAGGCGTCGAAACCTGATCGACAGGTTTCCCTACAAGTCGGCGATGGGCCTGGAATACGACGAGGCCACGTACAAAGAGACGCTGGAAATGGCCGTCAAAGCGATCGACGTGCCCTCCTTCCGCAAGCGTCAGAGCGAAGCGCGCGCCAAGGGCCGTTACCTCGGGATCGGCCTTGCGACTTTTTCAGAACGCACCGGCTATGGCAGCCCGGCATTCGCTGCGCGCGGGATGGAAATCACGCCCGGGTGGGAAACCGTCATTGTTTCCGTCGATCCATCCGGCTTTGTCGAAGCTCGCATCGGGTCATCGCCGCACGGCCAGGGCCTGCACACCACGCTTGCGCAGATCATTGCCGACGCACTTGGCATCGTGCCTTAGATGATCAAGGTGGTGCACGGCGACAATGATCGTGCGCCCTACGGTTGGGGCACCTTCGCCAGCCGGTCCTTGGTGATTTCGGGAGGGGCCACGCTGATCGCCGCACGAAAGGTCCGCGCCAAGCTGCTCAAGATAGCAAGCCATCTGCTCGAGGCTGCATCCGACGACATCGTACTCGCTGACGGGGTGGCCAAAGTCGCCGGAACAGACCGCACAATCCCGATCGCGAAGCTCGCGCGCGAGGCTTACACGCAGACGCATCGCTTCTTTTTCTTTATTGATACGGCCACCACCGAGACAGGTCACTACGATCCCCCGGGTACTTTTTCCAACGCCTGCCACATCGCAATCGTCGACGTCGACGTGGAGACCGGCCACGTAAAGGTCGAGAAGTTTTTGGTAGCGGAGGATGCAGGCCGGATCATCAATCCCATGATCGCGGACGGTCAGGTGCAGGGCGGCATCGCGCAGGGGATCGGCAACGCATTGCTCGAGGAAATAATCTACGACGAAAACGGTGGCATTCTAACCGCCACGCTGGCCGACTATCTGCCGCCGACCGCCCGCGAAATCCCGGCCATCGAACTCCACCACATCGAAACCCCGAGCGTGAATTCGCTCACTCAGGCGAAGGGGTTGGGCGAAGGCGGCACAATCGGTGCACCGGCAGCGGTGATCAACGCGGTCAACGATGCGCTTTCGCCGTTCGGAGTGGAAATCAACGAGATGCCGGCGACTCCCCAGCGCATCCGCGCCGTTTTGCGCAAAGCTGAGAAGGCCGCATGAGCGAGAAAACCGCGATCACGGTGAATATCAACGGCCGCGACCACGCGATCGCTGTCGAACCGCGGCGTACCCTGGCCGATGCCATCCGTGAAGATTGCGGACAGACCGGAACGCACATTGGTTGCGAGCACGGTGTGTGCGGTGCCTGCACGGTCATTGTCGACGGGGAACCAATGCGCTCCTGTCTGATGTTCGCCGTGCAGGCCGATGGCAAGAAAATCCGCACCGTCGAGGGTCTGGCTGACGGCGACAAGCTGCATCCGATGCAGCAGGCCTTCATGGATCATCACGCGCTGCAATGCGGTTTCTGCACTCCGGGTTTCTTGATGCTGGCGGTCGGAGTTCTAGAGCGCGATCCGGATATCAGCAACGAAGATCTTGTCGACGTGCTTTCGTCCAACCTCTGCCGCTGCACCGGCTACCAGAACATCATCAAGGCGGTGCGCGCGGCAGCGATTGAGATGCAAAAAAGATGAGCGGCTCCGCTCATGTCCGATAAACGGAAATTCATCGGCCGTTCGGTGCCGCGTCTGGAAGACCGGCCGCTGCTGCTGGGGCTTGGCCGCTTTGCCGCCGACATTTCGTTCCCGGGTCAGTTATGCATGCGCGTCGTACGCTCAGACGTCGCGCACGGGAAAATAACCGCGATCGATACCGAGGCCGCACGAGCGCTGCCTGGCGTCCACGCCGTATGGACGCATGCGGACGTGGCCGATATCCCGCAAATTCCGTTCCGACTGACCGGCCTCAAACCGCTGGAGCCCTATCAGCAGTCGGTCCTGGCGAAGAGTGTCGTGCGTTACATCGGTGAACCCGTTGCAGCTGTTTTTGCCGAGGATCCGTACCTCGCCGAAGATGCCGCTGACCTCGTGGCGCTCTCCATCGAGGCACGTCCGGCGACCACCTCGGCAAGCGCGCCGCCGGGCCAGTACGAGCAAGGACTGACGACAGAGCCCGGGGTCATTCAGAAATCATACGGCGATGTCGACGCCGTATTCCGCACTGCGCCTGCGATCGTCTCGCTGGAACTGTCCATCGGACGGCACTCCGGCGTGCCGATCGAGACGCGCGGAGCGATCGCGCGCTACGACGAGGCACGCGATGTGCTGGAATTGCACGGCGCTGCAAAGGTCCCGCATTGGAATCGCGACACAATCGCAAGGATGTTGAAACGGACACCAGAGTCCGTCCAGCTCTACGAGGGTCACGTTGGCGGCGGGTTCGGCGTCCGTGGTGAACTTTATCCCGAGGATCTTCTGGTCTGCGCCGCCGCGCTGAAGTTTCGCCGTCCGATTAAATGGATCGAGGATCGGCGCGAACACCTGACCGCGGCCAATCATTCGCGCGACCAGAGCCACCATGTCCGTGCTGCGATCGATGCACAGGGCCGAATTCTCGCGATCGAAGACGAATTCTTCCACGATAACGGCGCCTATATGCGCACGCACGCGGCAACCGTCCCCGATCTTGCCGCCGCGATGCTGCCTGGTCCTTATCGGGTGCCGGCGTATCGTGCGCTCGGGCACATTCGCCTCACCAACAAGACACCCTGCGGCACCTATCGCGCGCCCGGCCGCTACGAATCCACCTTCGTGCGCGAACGTCTTCTGGATGCAATCGCGGCGAAGGTCGGGATCGACCGTGTTGAAGTTCGCAAGCGGAACCTCATCGGCAAAGGTGCGATGCCTTATGCGCTCGGCCTCGACACGCTCGGCACAAAAATCGTCTACGATTCCGGTGACTATGCGCTTCTGCTCGACAAGGCGCTGAAAGCCGCGCACTGGGACGAGCTTCAGGAGCAGCTTCGCAAGCGGCGCAAGAACGGCGAGAAGGTCGGGGCCGGCGTCGCAATGTTCGTCGAGAAAAGCGGACTTGGTCCGTTCGATACGGTTAGGATCGAAGTGACACTCGACGGCACCCTTGAAGTGATCACCGGCGTTGCTTCGATTGGCCAGGGCGTGGAGACGGTCATCGCGCAGATCTGCGCCGACACGGTCGGCATCGACTACACCAACATCCGGGTTATTCATGGCCAGACCGACAGAATCGCCCGCGGCATGGGCGCGTTCGCCTCACGCGTCACGGTGATGTGCGGGGAAGCCTCGCGACTTGCTGCAACAGAGCTACGCGCTCGTGCGTTGAGCGCCGCCGCGGAACTGATGCAGACACCGGCGGAAACGCTGGACGTCGTCAATGGAGAAATCGTTCGCGTCGACGCGCCGGGCCCATCGATGCGGTTAGCCGATCTCGCGCGTACTTTGCCTGACGGCCTGAGTGCCGAAGCAACTTTCGAGTCGACTCACATGGTCTATCCTTACGGCGTGCACGTCGCTGCCGTACGTGTCGATCCAGAAACCGGCAGCGTTGCTGTCGAGCGCTATGTGATCGCCTACGACGTCGGAAAAGCCGTCAACCCGAAGCTGGTTGAGGGCCAGATTGCCGGCGGTCTGGCGCAAGGCATCGGCGGCGCCCTGCTGGAGGAGTTCCGATATGACGCGGCGGGCGAGCCTCTTTCCGTGACTTTCGCCGACTATCTGATGCCAACGGCACGCGAGGTGCCGGAGATCTCGATCGTGGTCTCCGAGGATGCGCCTAGCCCGCTCAACCCTCTGGGGTTGAAAGGCGCAGGTGAAGGCGGCGCCAATCCCGTCGGTGCAGTCATAGCCTCGGCGATCGACGACGCCCTTCAGCGCCCCGGCACCGTGACACAACTTCCGGTCACGCCGCAGCGGCTGAAGGCCATCATGTAAGATTGTCTACCCGTCCCCTCAGCCCTTGGTTACACTTCCAGACGACCCTTCGAGGGTCGCGAGAAACAAAAAGATATCGGGGTAGGAACAATGACAATCATTAGCAGACGGGGACTGGCCATTGTGGCCGGCGCCCTGGCCTTGTCGTTCAATGCCAACGCCCAGGAGCGCCACTACCGCTTCGCGCACGATCAGCAGCTCAACTCTGGCTACAGCGTCGCCTATGACATTTTTTCGGCCAAGCTCAAGGAATTGAGCGGCGGAAAAATGCTGGTTGACCAATATCCCGGAGCGCAGCTCGGACAGGAGCCGCAGCTTCTTCAGCTCGTCAAATCCGGCGATCTCGATTTTGCGATCGTTTCCTCAGCAAATACCGCGACGATCTCGCCGCAAGCGGGAGTCATGTCCCTGCATTTTCTGTTTCGCGGTGAGGACCATATGGTCAAGGCGCTGGCCGACCCGCAAGTGTTCGAAGCAATACGCGACATGATCGACCAGACGGTGCAAGGGATCCATGTCATCGGCCTTGGCACGCAGGGCCTTCGCAACATGTACAGCAAGAGAGAGATCCGCAAGATTGAAGATATCAAAGGTCTGAAAATCCGCGTGCAGGCGACCGCGACCGAGGACGCAACCTTCGCGGCTTACGGTGCCCAGACCGTTCACATGCCGTTCGGCAGCGTTTACACCTCACTTCAGACCGGCGTCGTCGATGTCGGCGAGAACTCGGTCAACGTGTATCTCATCAATAAGCACTACGAACCTGCGCCCGTGCTCTCACTGACACAGCATGAGGCCAACAACGCCATTCTATGGATCAGCGACAAGCTGTGGCAGAGCCTGAATGACGACCAGAAGAAATGGGTGCTCCAGGCCGGTCGCGACGTCTCAACGCAAGAGCCGAAGAAGGCCTTCGATCTCGAGCGATCGGCTGCCGACAAGCTCAAGGCGATCGGCATCAAGATCGTACCCGATGTCGACAAGTCCGGTTTCAGCAAAATCTCGGATCCGATGCTCGACAAGCTCGCCAAGGAGCTCGGACCCCACGCCGACAAAATCAAAACACTGATCAAATCAATCCAGTAGCGGTCCGCGAACCGGAGCGAAACATGGAGAGGCCCGACCGGCCTCTCCAGATTGACGGATGCGTCTAATGAGCATCGCCGACAGACTGGTCCTGCAGCGCCAGCGCCACCTTAAATGGAGGGCGCTTGATCCACTTGAATTGATCCTGATGATCATCTGCGGCCTGACGCTGTTTGGTTTTTCGATGTCGGTTTGCGCCGACATCACCACTCGCATCATTGGCCGCCCCTGGCTCTGGCTGCAGGAGGTTACGTCCACTCTTTTCATATACGGAATTTTCATCGGCGCGGCGGTCGCGACACGCCGTAACGATCACCTCTATCTCACGGCCGTAGCGGAATCGATGCACGGCCGGTCACGTCTGATCGCGGAGCTCGTCATCCGCCTGATCGTGCTCGCGGTCGCTTTCTGCCTCATCTATTACGGTTACCTCAATTACTTGCGTGGCTTCGGCAGCTTCCGCTTACCGTCGAACACGCCCATCGCCTCACTTTATGCCGCGATTCCTATCTGTGGCGCGCTCATCGCGTTGTTCACAGTCGAGCAGATCGTCAATGGCTGCCGCAACGGGTTCGACCATCCGGAGCCGCAGGAGCCCGAGCATTCGGCCGCCTTCGGCGCATCGAGGCCGGAGGCAACCCCGTGAGCGCGCCGATCATCCTTGCGTTGATGACGACCTGCTTTCTGTGCTTCGGCTATCTCGGCGTCCCCGTGCCGTTCGCCCTGCTGGGAGGGGTCTTCGTCGGTGCGATGCTCGCGGATGTCTCGCTCGCCGCGATCATTCAGAAGGTCTTCGACGGGGTCGATAACGAAGCCCTGCTTGCAATCCCGTTCTTTCTCCTGGTCGGCGAACTGATGAGTTCGGCGAATGTGGTCGTCCGCATAGCGAATCTGTCGATGGCGCTCGTGGGCCACATGCGTGGCGGCCTGTCCCAGGTCTTCACGGTCTTCAGCATGTTCTTTTCCGAAATGTCGGGTTCGACCACCGCCGACGTCGCGGTGATGAGCCGCGCGCTTGCCGGT
>Ga0164301_10000583_pt1 | contig 10770 bp, 9 predicted proteins | sample Whisoiple_231_MG_FD_109711 | JGI IMG/M metagenome (GOLD analysis project Ga0164301, IMG submission 109711) | Unamended control soil microbial communities from upstate New York, USA - Whitman soil sample_231_MG | ecosystem: Environmental > Terrestrial > Soil > Agricultural land ... | reverse complement strand
GGCGTGTGCGGGTCCGACCTGCACCTCATGCAGGACTTCTCCGCCGGGTCGATGCCGTGGAACCCGCCGTTCACCCTCGGGCACGAGAACGCGGGATGGGTCGAGGCGCTCGGCGCCGGGGTCGAAGGCGTCGAGGTCGGCGAAGCGGTCGCCGTCTACGGGCCCTGGGGCTGCGGTCGCTGCCGGGCCTGCCGGCTCTCGGCCGAGAACTACTGCGAGCACCAGGCGGAGATCGGCGCCTTCGGCGGCGGGCTCGGCCGCGACGGCGGCATGGCCGAGTACATGCTGGTCCCGCACCCGCGCCTGCTGCTGCCGCTCGGCGACCTCGACCCGCACGAGGCGGCGCCGCTCTCCGACGCCGCCCTCACCCCCTATCACGCGATCAAGCGCTCGCTGCACCTGCTGGTGCCGGGATCGACCGCGGTGGTAATCGGCGTCGGCGGCCTCGGCCACATGGCGGTGCAGATCCTGCGAGCGCTGAGCCCGGCCCGGATCGTCGCCGTCGACATCTCCGAGGAGAAGCTGCAACTGGCGCGCCAGGTCGGGGCCGACGAGACGGTGATGGCGGGCAACGACGCGGCCGAGGCGATCCGCGAGATCACCAAGGGCCGCGGCGCCGAGCTGGTCGCCGACATGGTCGGCTCCGACGACTCGGTCGGCCTCGCCGCCGCCGTCGCCAGGTTCGAGAGCGACCTGACGATCGTCGGCCTCGCCGGCGGCAACTTCGAGTTCGGCTTCGGGGCGCTGCCCTTCGAGGCCAAGCTCTGCATCCCCTACTGGGGGACCGCGGTCGAGCTGGAAGAGTGCCTGGAGCTGGCGCGCCAGGGCAAGATCCACGCCCACGTCGAGCGCTTCTCGCTCGAGGACGCGCCGAAGGCCTACGAGGAGATGCGCGCCGGCCGGCTCGACGGCCGCGCCGTGATCTGCCCCAACGGCTAGATCAGGGTCCCGACCAGGCCGACGTATTCGCGCAGGCGGTCGACCGCGAGGTAGTTGTCGCGGATCCGCTCCTTGCCGGCGCGTCCCATCTCCTCGCAGCGGGCGGGATCGCCGAGGATCGCCTCGATTGCCCGCGCGAAGGCGGGCAGGTCGCGCGGGTCCTCGACCAGGGCACCGGTGCGGCCGTCCTCGACCTGGTCCTGGATCCCGCCGACCCGGCTGGCGACCACCGGCCGCGCCTTCCACATCGCCTCGGCGACGGTCAGCCCGAACCCCTCGGCGAGGCTCTTCTGGACGATCAGGTCGGCGCGGCGCTGCAGCGCGTTGACCATCCGCGCGTTCGCGACGAGGTCGTCCATCGGCAGGCTGACCAGGTGCGAGCGGGCGCGGCAGGCGTCGCCCATCCCCCGCCAGTGCTCGCAGACCTCCGCGTAGACCGCGGCGCCCTCGGGGTCGTCGCTGACCCCCTCGCTGTCGGGGCCGACGAGGACGAGATGGGCGGAGGGCAGCTCCAGGTGGCGCTCGAAGATCTCCAGCATCCCACGCTGGTCCTTGAGCCGGTCCCAGCGGGAGACCTGGGCGACGACGGTCGCGTCGTCGGGCAACGGCGCCTCCTCGACGATCGTCGCCTTCTCCCCGACTTCGCCGAGCACCTCGGCGACCCGCCCCGCGTCGAGGTCTTCGTTCTTCGGCGAGAAGGGATCGATCACCGGCGGCATGAACCAGGCCCGCTCCTCGTCGAGCCCCTCCCAGAGGTACTCGCGCCGGGAGAAGACGTAGGCGTTGGCGGCGGCGACGTAGGGGCGGAGGAAGTCCCAGGCTTCGCGGGCGACGTCGTTGGGGCGGTCGACGCCGATGTGGCAGCGCCAGATCACCGCCGGTCCGACCTGCCGCAGCGCCGGCACCAGCCCCGCGGTCTGCGGGTCGTGCAGGTAGACGACGTCGTCGGGGCCGACCAGCTCGCCGAGCCGCTCGGCGCACCAGGCGAGCGCCCGCTCGTAGGTGGCACGGGCGTCTTCGTCGAGCGGGCCGCCCTCGCCCTCGTGGCCGTGCAGGCGGTTGTGGATCCGCTTGGTGACGGCGAAGAAGCCGTCGGTCTCCGGCAGCACCAGCCAGCGGGTGTCGACCCCGGCGCCGCGGACGTAGGGCAGCAAGGCCCGCAGCATCTCGGCGACGCCGCCGCCCTGGGCGGTCGAGTTGACGTGCCAGATCCGCCGCCCGGCGAAGGCCTCGCGGGCGCCGGCGGCGGCGCGCTCGATCTCGGCATAGCGGTCGCCGACCAGCGGCCGGAAGCGATCCAGCGGCGCCGACTCGATCTCGACTTCGGTCAGCTCGGGCACGGAGCGTCCTCGGCGGCGAGGGCGGACATCGTCGCGACCGTCGACTCGGCCAGGGCGGGGAGGGAGTAGCCGCCCTCCAGCACGGCGCCGACCGGCGCGCCCCAGCCGTCGGCGGCGGCGCGGACCGCGGCGGCCATGCGGGCGAAGGAGGCGGTCTCGAGCCGGCACTCGGCCAGCGGGTCTTCGCGATGGGCGTCGAAGCCGGCCGAGATCAGCACCAGCTGCGGCTCGAAGCGGTTCGCCGCCGGCAGGACCTCGCTCTCCAGCAGCTCCATCCACTCGCCCTCTTCGCTGCTGGCGGGGACGGGCAGGTTGATCGTGTACCCCTCGCCGGGGCCGGAGCCGGTGTCGTCGCGGTGGCCGGTCCCGGGGAAGATCCCGCCTTGGTGGATGCTCGCGAAGAGGACGTCGGCGCGCTCGCGGAAGATCGCCGCGGTGCCGTTGCCGTGGTGGACGTCCCAGTCGAAGATGAAGACCCGATCGACCCCCAGCTCGGCGATCGCCAGCGCCGCGGCGACGGCGACGTTGTCGAAGAGGCAGAACCCCATCGCCCGGCTCGGCTCGGCATGGTGCCCCGGCGGCCGCCCGGCGCTGAACCCGACCTTGGCCTCGCCCGCCACCAGCGCCCGCGCCATCGCGCAGGCCGCGCCCGCCGACCGCAGCGCCGCCTCCCAGGAGGCCTCGCCGGCGTAGGTGTCGACGTCGATCGCCCCACCGCCCGACTCGCACAACCCGCGGATCGCATCCACGTGCTCCCGCGGATGCACCAGCATCAGCTCCTCCTCCGAGGCGCGCGGCGCCTCCCGCCGCTCCCACCCCAACCAGTCCCGCTCCTCCAAGGCAGCCTCGATCGCCACCAACCGCTCCGGCCGCTCCGGATGCCCCGGCAACCCCTCCCCAGGGTCATGCAAGAGGCAAGCGGGATGACTGAAATAGAGCACGGAGCCAACCTACCCGGCGAGACCGCGATAGACCCCCGTATAGGTGGACTGTCGCGGTTTCGGTGACCTACGTATCGATCAACCCGTGGGCCAGCGCGTACCGGGTGAGCTCTGGTCGGCTGGAGAGGCCCAGCTTCTGCTGAATGTGAGCCCGGTGGGTCTCCACCGTGCGCACGCTGAGCGATAGCTGCTCGCCGATTTCGCGGTTGGTGTGGCCGAGGGCCATCAGCTTGAGGACGTCTGTCTCGCGGGGGGAGAGGACCCGTTCCTCGTCGGCCTCGCCGTTCTTCAGCCCCGCCGCGACCGCGGGCCCCAGGTGCTGCTCGCCGGCCGCGGCGGCGCGGACCGCCTCGATCAGCTCCAGGTGCGCCGCGTCCTTGAACAGGTAGCCCTTCGCCCCTGCGTCGAGTGCGCGGCGGGCGAGGGTCAGGTCGCGCTCCATCGTCAGCAGCACCACCTCGGTCTCCGGCGCCGCCTCGCGCAGGTCCGGCAGGGCGTCGACCGCCAGCCCGTCGGGGAGGTTGACGTCGAGGACCAGGACCCGCGGCCGCAGCTCGGCGGCGGTCTCCCGCGCCGCCGCGAGGTCGCCCGCCTCGCCCACCACCTCGAGGTCTTCCTGGCCTTCGAGCAGCGCTTTCAGCGCCCCCCGCACCACCGCGTGATCGTCGACGAGGACGACGCCGATCTTCTCCTCCGCGCTCACCCGGCGAGCGTAGCCGGTTGCCGGGGCTGAGCTGAGCGCCCGGCGCCGCGGCCCTAGCGCCGGACCGGCGCCGCGGCGCGGTCGGCGACCTGCGTCCCGGCCTCTCCCCGGACGATCCGGCCGACGTCGGTGAGCGAGCCGATCGCGGCGCGCCGGCCGGTCGTGTCGGCGAAGCGGCAGGCGGCCTCGACCTTCGGCCCCATCGAGCCGGCGGCAAAGTCCATCGCCCGCAGCTCGCGCGGCTCGGCGCCCGCGATCGGCCGCTCCCTCGGCCCGCCCCAGTCGGTGTGGACGGCGTCGACGTCGGTCAGCATCACCAGCATCTCGACATCGAGGCGGCGGGCCAGCAGGGCGGCGGTCAGGTCCTTGTCGATCACAGCCTCGACCCCGCGCATCGTGCCGACCCCGTCGAGGGCGACGGGGATGCCGCCGCCCCCGGCGCAGATCACCAGGGCGCCGGAGTTGACCAGCACCCGCAGGCTGCGGATCTCGGCGATCGCGTAGGGCTCGGGGGAGGGGACGAGGCGCCGGTAGCCGCTGCCGTCGCGGCCGAGGATCCAGCCGTGCTCGCGGCGCAGGCGCTGCGCTTCCCCCTCGCCGTAGACCGGGCCGATCGGCTTGGTCGGCCGGCGGAAGGCGGGGTCGTCGGCGGCGACGACCACCTCGGTGAGGACGCTGACCACGTCGCGCTCGGGCAGCAGGTTGCGCAGCGCCAGCTCCAGCATGTGGCCGACCATTCCCTGGCTCTCGGCGTCGAGGACGTCGAGCGGGTAGGGCGGGACGTCGGGAAAGGCTTCGCTCTGCAGCGCCGGCAGGCCGACCTGGGGGCCGTTGCCGTGGGTGACGATCAGCTCGTGCTCGGCGGCGACTCCGGCGAGGGCGGCCGCGGCGGTCGCGACGTTGCGGCGCTGGTTGGGTGCCGAGGCGGGTTCCCCGCGGCGCAGGAGGGCGTTATCGCCCAGGGCGAGCAGGATTCTCATTCCCCCAGGATCGCCCCGCGGGCGCCGGTTCCCATCGGCCGAAAGCCACACTCATGGGTGCGGGGTTCCGCAGCTACCGAGGCGCCTGCCAGACTCCACCGGAGGCGTCATGGCGAGCGAGGAGAACGAGATAACGGTCGTCCTCGCCGACGACCACAACGTGATCCGCAGCGGTCTGCGGGCGATGCTGGAAGCCGAGGACGGCCTGCGGGTGATCGGCGAGGCCGCCGATGCCCAGGGAGCCCAGAAGCTGGTCCGCGACCGCCGCCCCGACGTCCTCGTCCTCGACCTGCAGATGCCGGGAGCCGAGCCCGCCGCCGACGTCCCCGCCCTGCGCGAGGAGGTGCCGGCGACGCGGATCGTGGTGCTGACGATGCAGAGCGACCCGCGCCGGGCGCGCGAGCTGCTCCGCGCCGGGGCCTCCGGCTACGTCCTCAAGCAGGCGGCCGAGCGGCAGCTGACGGCGGCGATCCGGGCGGCCGCCGAAGGCGCCTCTTACATAGACCCCGAGCTCGGCGGCGCGGTGGCCCAGCTCGGCGCCGACCCGCTGGAGGCGCTCGGCGAGCGCGACCGCGAGCTGCTGCGCCTCCTCGCCCTCGGCCACACCAACCGCGAGATCGGCGAGCAGCTCTTCCTCAGCGTCCGCGCGGTCGAGGTCAACCGCTCGAAGCTGCTGGAGAAGCTCGGCCTCGAGAGCCGCCCGGAGCTGGTCCGCTTCGCGATCGCCAACGGCGTCATCGACGCCCAGCGCGACGGCGGCTGACCCGCTCGCTCAGCCGTCCCGCAGCGGCACCGAGGCGGCGATCTCGGTGCCGACCCCCAGCTTCGAGCTGACCTCGATGTTGCCGCCGAACAGCTCGATCCGCTCGCGCATCCCGGTCAGGCCGCGCCCGCCCGCGGCGGCGCCGGCGTCGAAGCCCTCGCCGTCGTCGCGGACCACGATCCGGATCTCGCCCTCGGCTTCGGTCGCGCTGACGTCGACGTGGGAGGCGCGGGCGTGCTTGACCACGTTGGTCAGCGCCTCCTGCACCAGCCGGTAGACGATCCGCTCCTCGTCGCCGCCTGCGTCCTCTTCGCCGGTGGCGCCGATCTCGATCTTCGCCGCCACCTCGATCCCGCTGCGGGCGGAGCTCTCTTCGGCCAGCGCCTGCAGCGCCCCTGCCAGCCCGAGGCGCTCCAGCGCCGCCGGCCGCAGGTCGTTGATCAGCCGGTTGAGGTCGTTGATCTGACCCTCGAGCCGCTCCAGCGTCTCCTCGGCCGCTTGCTCGATCCGCTCGGTCCGGTCCTCGCCCTTGCCCTGCAGCGCCGTCGCCAGGTTGATCCGGATCGCGGCCAAACCCTGCAGGGCGTCGTCGTGCAGCTCGCGCGCCCAGCGCTCGCGCTCCTTCTCGGCCGACTCGACCTGCTGGCGCAGGCGGTCGGACTCGACCGTCTGCGCCGTCGCCACCGCGGTCGCGGCACTGGCGGCGAAGGACTGCAGCAGCCGCAGGTCCTCCTGGTCGAACTCGACCCCGCCACCGGCTTCGCGGTCCAGGGCGACCAGGGTGCCGACCGCGCGGCCGCGGAAGAGCAGCGGCACGACCAGCGCCGCTTCGGCCCCGAGCCGCTCGCGCAGGCGTGCCTTCGAGGGCGGCGAGTTGCGCTCCAGCCGCTGCGAGACCCGGTCCTCCATCGCCGCACCGAAGATGCTGTCGTCGAGCGGCACCTCGAGGTCGCGCACCTCGTCGCTGACGTCGCCGGCGCGGGCGGCGACGAAGAGGTGGTCGTTGCGCTTCAGCAGCACCAGCAGCGCCCGCGCGTCGACCAGCGCCCGCGCCCGCTTGACGATCAGGTCGAGGACGCGCTCGACGTCGGTCTCGCCGCCGATCGTGCGGGCGATGTCGACCGAGGTCTCGGCCCGCCGCAGCGCCTGCTCGGTCTCCGCCTCGCGTTCGCTCAGGCTGGTGTAGAGGCGGGCGTTCTCGATCGCGATCCCGGCCCAGCCGGCGAGGGTGATCGCCGCCTCCTCGTCGCGCTGGTCGAACTCCTCGGCGCCCTGCTTCTCGGTCATGTAGAGGTTGCCGTAGATCTCGCCCCGGACCGCGATCGGCACCCCGAGGAAGGAGTGCATCGGCGGGTGGCCGGGGGGGAAGCCGTAGGCGTGCGGGTGGGTGTCGACGTCGCGCAGGCGCAGCGGCGCCGGGTCGCGGATCAGCTCGCCGAGGACGCCGCGGCCGCGCGGCAGGTTGCCGATCTCGCGCCGGGTCTCCTCGTCGATGCCGACGTTGATGAAGCGTTCGAGTTCGCGCCGCTCGCGGTCGAGGACGCCGAGCGCCGCGTAGCGGGCGCCGGTCAGCTCGCGGGCGGCTTCGGCGACGGACTTCAGCACCACCTCGAGGTCGAGCTCGGAGAGCAGGTGGCTGCCGACGTCGATCAGGCGACGGAAGCGCTCTTCGTCGACCTGCTGGGTGAACTCCTCCGAACCCTCCATGGTCAGACGAATACTCCCACCTAATCGGCGTATTCGGGAGGGCTGGGCGCCGGGAGGGAGAATCCGACGCCATGCAGCGCAAGATCGACGTCGGCGAAATCCTCGGCGAGGCCTTCACCATCTATCGCGCCCAGGCCGGGGTGCTGCTGCCGGTCGCCTTCTGGCTGTTCCTGCTCGCCAGGGTGGTCGAAGAGCTGACGGTCGAAATGTTGGCGCTTTTCTGGCTCGGCACCGTCGTCAGCCTCACCGTCGGGACCCTCTACCAGGGCATGGTCGTCAACCTCGTCAGCGACATCCAGGACGGGCGCCGCGATTCTTCCGCCGGCGATCTGATCCGCTCGGTCCTGCCGGTCTTCTGGCGGCTGATCGGCGCCGGTTTCCTGATCGCGCTCGGCGTCGCCGGCGGGCTGTTGCTGCTGGTCGTGCCCGGCCTCTACCTGATGACGGTCTGGGCGGTGGCGGCGCCGGTGATCGTGCTCGAGCGCCGGCGCGTCACCGATGCCCTCGGCCGCTCGCGGCAGCTGGTCAAGGACAACGGCTGGCCGGTCTTCTGGACGATCCTCGCCGCCTTCGCGATCTCCGTCGGCGGCTCGCTGCTTCTCATCGTCGTCGCCGAGGTCGTTGCCGACGGGCCGCTGGTGCGGATCGTCCTCGGCGCGCTGGCCGCGACCGTGACGGCGCCGATCGCAGCCCTCGTCGCCGCGGTTCTCTACTTCCGCCTGCTGGAGCTGCGGGACGCAGCCACGGCCAGCGACTCCAGCGCGTCGGCCGCCGCCGAGTCGCCGCCCGCCGCCTCGTAGCCCGCCTTCACCCGGGCCGCGCCGGGGGCGCAGCCTTCGGCGGCCGCGGCGCCCTCCGCCAGTCGGGCGGGGGAGAGACGACGGCGGGAGAGCCGCACGCCGGCGCCGGCCTCCTCGACGTGGGCGGCGACGTCCAGCTGGTCCCGTCCCCAGGGGACGACGCAGACCGGCACCCCGTGGGCGAGCGCCTTCTGGGCGATCCCCATGCCGCCGTGGCAGACGACCACCGAGGCGCGTTCCAGCAGCGGCCGGTGGGGGAGGTAGCGCTCGACCACCGCGTCGCCGCGGCGCGGCATCGCGGCCGGGTCGACGCCGGCGGTGGTGACGACCAGGCGCCAGCGCCCGGCCATCGCTTCGATCGCGGCGGCGGCGATCGCGCTGTCGTCCTGGAACTCCGAGGAGCAGGTGACGAGGGCCAGGGGGCGATCGTCGGCCGGGATCCCCGCCGGCAGCTCGGCCGCCGGGTCCCAGGTCGCGGCGCCGACCATCAGCACGCCGTCCGGCAGCGCCCGCTCGTACTCGAAGGGCCGCGCGGTGAAGTAAAGGGTCAGCGGCGCCCGGCAGCGAGCTTCCTCGATCCGGTCCAGCGGCGGCAGCCCCGCGGCGGCGCGGCCTGCGTTGGCGGTCGGCAGGCGCGCCCGCTTGTCGAACTGGGAGAGGACGAGCCCGACGAGCCCGTCCCGCAATCTCCCCAGCGGGCCCTCTTTGGGGCGCAGGCCGAAGCCGAAGGGCGGCACCCCGGCCGCAGTGTCTTCGAGCAGGAAGGGCCGCGACTCCGCCCACGCCAGGCCTTCGCGCTCCGCCAGCGCCTTGGCGCCGAAGGTGGTGGTGTCGACGAGAGCGAGGTCGGGACGGACCGCGCCCAGCGCAGCGCCGAAGTCGGCCGCCTCGAGCGGCGCCCGTTCGGCCCAGACCGCGAAGGCGCGCTCGCCGGCGGCTTTCTGCGACCGGGTCCGGTGGTCGTCCATCGCGATCGCCTCGATCGCCGGGTCGATCGGCTCGCACTCGAGGCCCGCCTCGCGCACCGCCTCGACCCCCGAGGCCAGCGTCCGCACGTGCACCTCGGCGCCCCGCCGCCGCAGCTCCAGCAGCGGTCCCATCATCGGGTTCAGGTGCCCGCGGGCGGGCGAGGTGTAGGCGAGGACCTTCAGGCCCCCGAGCCTAATGCCGGAGCAGCCCTGCGACCGCCTGCGCCAACTGCTCGCCGCGCCGGGTCAGCGTGTACTCGGTATGGGGCGGCCGGCCCGGGATAAGCCGGCGCTCGACGATCCCCGCCGCCTCCAGCTGCTCGAGCCGGTCCGAGAGGGTCGTGGGGGAGACGCCGGGGAGCGACTGGCGGAACTCGTTGAAGCGGGCGGCGCCGCTGGAGCAGGCGTAGATCGTCGCCATCGTCCAGCGGCGCTCGAGCAGCCCGGCGGCCGCCCGCATCTCGGGCGGCACCGGGGAGCAGTTGCGGCAGCGGGGGGACATGGCGCCCCTTACGCCGCCACTGCCTCGTGGCCCTTCTCGGCCGGCTCCAGGGCCAGCGCCAGCACCTCGTCGATGCTCATCACCGGGTGGAAGGTCATCTGCTCGCGCACCTCGTCGGGCACCTCGTCGAGGTCGCCGCGGTTGCGCTCGGGCAGGATCACCTCGGTCAGCCCGGCCGCGTGCGCCGCCAGCACCTTCTGCTTGAGGCCGCCGATCGGCAGCACCCGGCCTTGCAGGGTGACCTCGCCGGTCATCCCGACCGTGTGCTTCACCGGCCGCCCGGTCAGCAGGCTGACCAGCGCCGTGGTCATCGCCGTGCCGGCGCTGGGGCCGTCCTTGGGGATCGCCCCGGCGGGGACGTGGAGGTGGAACTCGCGCTGGAACGCCTCCGGCCCGATCTCCAGCTCCTCGCGGTGCGCCCGCACGTAGGAGAGCGCGATCCGCGCCGACTCCTTCATCACGTCGCCGAGCTGGCCGGTCAGGACCAGGCCCTTGTCGCCGTCCATCGCGGTCGCCTCGATGAAGAGGATGTCGCCGCCGGCTCCGGTCACCGCCAGGCCGGTGGAGACGCCCGGGATCGCGGTCCGCTCGACCGACTCCTGGAAGAACTTCTGGCGGCCGAGCGCCTCGCGCAGAGCCTCGCCGTCGAGGACGACGGTGCCCTCGGCCTCGCCGGCGGCGATCTTCGTCGCCGCCGAGCGGATCAGCTTGCCGATCTCCCGCTCCAGTCGGCGCACGCCCGCCTCGCGGGTGTACTCGGCGATCACCGCGCGCAGCACCTCGTCGGAGACCTCGACCTCGTCCGGCACCAGCCCGTTGCGCTTCAGCTGCCGGGGCAGCAGGTAGCCGCGGGCGATCGCCAGCTTCTCCTCGGTCGTGTAGCCGTCGAAGGCGATGATCTCCATCCGGTCCAGCAGCGGCGCCGGGATCGTGTCGACCAGGTTCGCGGTGGCGATGAAGACCACCTCGGAGAGGTCGACCTCGACGTCGAGGTAGTGGTCGCGGAAGGTGTCGTTCTGGGCCGGGTCGAGCACCTCGAGCAGGGCCGCCGAGGGGTCGCCGCGCCAGTCGGCGCCGACCTTGTCGACCTCGTCGAGGAGGATCACCGGGTTCATCGTCTTGGCGTC
>Ga0164301_10000582_pt1 | contig 10773 bp, 8 predicted proteins | sample Whisoiple_231_MG_FD_109711 | JGI IMG/M metagenome (GOLD analysis project Ga0164301, IMG submission 109711) | Unamended control soil microbial communities from upstate New York, USA - Whitman soil sample_231_MG | ecosystem: Environmental > Terrestrial > Soil > Agricultural land ... | reverse complement strand
TTCGGCAACTCCGGGCACATGCCCAAAGGCCCTGCGTGTCCTTGACATGTAGGTCTCCAGCACAACATTGAACGTCTCGAACTTATAGACGGAAGACTGTTCTGTGATTACGCCATTCTGGTGGAAATCTTCATTGTTGTAGAGCGAGGCAAAGTGACGGGCCAGAAGCGCCACACGCTCATCTTTAAAGCTATACCCAAAATGATGCAGTGAGGTGAAATAATCCTCGTGCAGCAAGCCGTCCTTTTCCAGCTTTGAGACAATCACGGTCCCAGGATAGATTTCCAGACGTTCGGTGAGCCGGCGCAGGTTGTGGCCATTGTGATTCTTCAGGAACAGTGCATTTTCCCTCAGGGTCTCCACCGTCGAATAAGGATGAAACTGTATAAAGCCCATGGCCAGATAAATACCATGTTCGCGCAACATGCGGATGATGCGGATGTTGTCTTCCACTGAGGCCAGCTTGTCCCACAGTCTCAGTTCCTCATTGGTGCCCGACTCAATGCCGACATTGACTTTTTCCAGGCCGGAGCGAAACAGCAGGTCCATTAATTCATTATCGGCGGGGTCATCAGACCAGTTCTCTGCCCGCATGCAGCAGTTGTAATAAATGTTGAGGTTGCGCTCCAGAATGCCTTCGGCAATCTTACGGATACGTCCTTTGCCAATCCTTCCTCCATCCGGGTCCTCAAAGGTGGAATCAATGAAATCATAGGTCCTGTAGTTATAGCGCTTGACAAGGCCTTCCAGCTCTTCCAACACTGATTCCGCCGAGCGGCCGCGCCATGCCTTGCCCCGCTGAATCCTGTTACTCACATTAGGCGCGCTGCAAAACGTACAGCGGGCCACACAGCCGCGGCTGGTGCTCAGGCGAACGTATTCGAGATCGTTGTCATGCTGCTCGAACTGGTCGCGCGCAGGAAATGGCAGCGCATCAAGGTTATGGATCAAAGGGCGCAGCGGCGTCTTTACAATGCTGCCATCCTGCCGGCGGAAGCAAATTCCCAGGCACTCATCCAGCGACTCGCCCAGATACAACCGCTGGACGAGATCCCAGATGGTGGGCTCGCCTTCGCCAACAGCAACAATGTCAACCTCGGGGATATGTTTCAGGATCTGGTCACTGGCATAAGTACCGGCCGGACCGCCGCAGGCCACGATCACGTCCGGCAACACTTCTCTGAGCCGCGTGCAGAATTTCTTGCAGGAATCCACGTTGAGGCTCATCAGGGTAAAGCAGGCAACATGAGGATCGTAAGCCTGAATCTCCCTTATGGCGGTTTCGTGCTCCTGCGTGGCTACTTCCACAATACGCGCGGTGAATCCGCCCTGCCGCAACACTGATGTCATCAGCGCCACGCCCAGGTGCTCCGGGGACATGACCAGATCGCCATCCAGAAGAATCAGAAAAGCAACACGATACGCTGCAGGGTCAGTAACTCTGGAATCAAGTTCAAAATGGAATTCGCCGTTTGGTATAACCGGCAAGGGTGTCGTCACCATGGTCGCCATATTCAATCCTCAGCAATAAAAGCCGCAAATTTTCCGCTCGTACAGCAGGAACGCTGCCTGCCTCCATCATCTATGACTCAGTCACGCCTGTCTGGCTGTACATAGCCGCAGTCTCCCGCTGCAGGTGAACGCCAATGGACAGCAGCCATGCATCCAACTCTTCAAATGACGAGAGGCATTTGTGGGCACCGCAACTGGACATCCGCTCCTTCGATTCAAAGCCCCAGGTAACAGCCGCAGTCAGGGATCCGGCCGCGAGGCCGCATTGAACATCTAGCACTGAGTCACCCACGATCACGGTTTTTTTCGGCGACACTCCAAATTGTGCCGCCAGAGCCAACAGCCCATCGGGGGCCGGCTTGCCTGGATAGGCATCGTCACCGCACACAGTTGCAGAAAAAAACTGCTTCAACCCAAAGTGACCCAGGATTTCTACGGTGCGTTCCCGATCTTTGCCGGTCATGAGCCCGATCGGCATTCCCATAGCTTTAATCAGCTCCAGGGTGGAATATGCGCCCTGCACTACGCGAATTTGCTTATAGAGCTGACGGCTCAGCTTACGGTAGGTGTGCAGCATTTCCGACGGCAATCCCAGATCGCGCAGAATTTCCGGCAGAGGCATGCCCATGCGGTGAAAGAATTCCTGCAGCGGCGGTTCGCTTTCGTCCACGAACTCGCGGTAGCATTCCCGGAACACGAATTCCATTTGGGGCCGGGAGTCGATCAGCACCCCGTCCAGATCAAACACGACTGCGTCAAAATTAGACATATCCATGGTCACCTTATTTATGTCGAAGCAATACCAACGCTGGTTACATATCGAGTCCGCCGGCAACGGGGATAATGGCTCCGCTTATATAGGAGGCGCGTGACGAGCAGAGGAACGATACGAGATCAGCGACCTCTTCCGCCTTTCCCGCCCGGCGAAGAGGAATCCGGCTTTTCACCTGCTCGGGTGGATCTCCCTGGTTCATTCCTGCACGGATCCATCCAGGAGAAACGATATTGGCGCGGATGTTGTAGGGGCCGACTTCCATGGCCAGTGAGCGCACGGCCCCGATCAGTCCGGATTTGCTGGCCGCGTAAGCCCCCTGTCCTTCCAGGCCACGAGGCGCGATGACGGAACTGAGAGCAATGAAGCAACCATCACGTACCCTGATCATTTTCCGCAGCAGCGGCCGCACCATATAGAAAAAGCCATTCAGGTTCGTGGCAATTGCAGACTCCCAGGTGTAGCTCGTGGCCTGAGCAAACAAAGACCTCTGCACCACCCCTGCGCCGTGAATCACGGCCGTCACTTCTCTCGGGCCTCCCACCACTGCGGCCAAAGCTTTCTCGGTAGCCGTGGCGTTGCCGATATCAAAGGCCAGGACTTCGCCATCGCCGCCGTCATCCTTTATCTCCTGCAGTACCCCATCAGCAACAGCCTTGTTGCCATGGCAGCAGATATAAACAAAGTAGCCATCGGCGGCGAGGCGGCGCGAAATCGCACGGCCAATGCCTCCGTTGCCCCCGGTAATAACTGCTGCCCTGGTCAATGTAATTGCCCCGTTCAAGCCAACCTCATTGTGAAAGCGGTCGGCGCGCTGAGATCACGCGGTTCATAAGTTCCGCCGGTGGAATGACATCAAGATTCAAGTCAACGAATCCCGCGTCTTCAATCGCCTCCAGCCAGAATTCCGGCGTGGCCAGGATTTCGCCATCCTGATTGATGAACCTGGGAAGCAGGCGCAGTTGCAGAAGCATGCGCTCCATGCCTGCATTCAGGAAGTAATAGCGCGCCTTGCTGGTCAACAGCTCAAGGGTGTGCAGCACGCGCTCCGGATCATCCACCTCGCCCATCACGTTGGCATGCTGGTCGCCATAGACGAACACTCCACCCGGCTTCAGGACGCGCCAGACCTCATGCGCGCAGACCTTCTTGTCATCATGGGAAAGATGATGCAGCGCAAAGTTCGAAATCACCGCATCAAAGCTGCCTGCGGGAAACATTCCCAGGTTGGCGGCCGAACCTTCCTCGAAGGAAACACCCGGCCGGTTCACGCGGATGCGTGCTTCGTCCAGCATCTTGGCCGCGGGATCAAGTCCGATCACCCGCGCTTCCGGATGCACCAGATGGCAGAGCTTGGTTAATGCACCGGTTCCGCATCCCAGGTCCAGCACGCGCTTGGCGCCTGTAGGAATGGTTTCCACAATCCTGCTCAGCAGATTGCGGTAAGCGGGATCAGAGGACATGATGGGATCGTACCCATCGGCGAATTCGTTCCAGTGGGTCGTAACTACTTGGGTGATCATGCAACTCCTCCTACTTGAGCAGCCTCTAACGGCTCGTTTGAATTAAGCGCCAGCTTCTTCTCCACGTAGCCGGCAAGTACATCGAGAGAATCAACGAGAGCCACCGAAAGGTCCTCATCGTCAATGGAGATCTTGAAGTGATTCTCAACCCAGATGAGGAGCTCAAGTGAGTTGATGGAATCCAGGCCCAGTGTTGCCGTTAAACCCGTGTCAGGAATCGATTCCGGACTCTGATCGAGGCGCAGAGCGTGCACAATAATGGAACGCAGTTGTTTTTTGATATCAGTCATGTTTCCTCTTTACTGATGTGGAATTCAGAAGTTGTTGTTGTGGTTGAGCGGCCCGGCGGCAGGTAACCAGTTGCACAGTTCCTTCGCCGATGGGTTCAGCTTCAACACTGGAGAAACCAGCCTGGTTGAGCTGTTCCTTCAGTTGGCGCAGCCGTGTCCAATGCAAGCCACCATGTGTAAGCCAGTCCAGAAGAAATTGCGAATCTCCGGTTGCGGTATCCACAAAGCTGTCCACAATGACCAGATTGCCTTGTGGCCGCAGTGCTTCGGCAAGGGATTTAAGTACTACCGGCGCTGATTTTGATTTGAGCCAGTGAATGCTGTTCGTCAAAATGATGGTATCCAGCGATCCCGGCTCGATCGGCAATGACTCCCAGGAATATGTGTTCTGCCTTTCCGGTTCCGGCAGATCTCCCCACGCCACGCTCGGCGCGGGCTCCAGAGCACAGAACCTGCAATCCACCCGGAAAGAATTTCTCAGATGTGAGGTGATCCTTCCCGCCGCGCGGCCGATCTCAACCGCCCTTGTTCCCGGAACCATGCGCAGCTTGCGCTGCAGCAGCAATGCAACAAATTCCTGCCAGGGTGCGCAGAACGCTTCGGTATAAAGCCTGGAGAACTCACCCGGGCTGCTCTCTTTCTCAAAAGAGCGATCCTCCAAGCCATTGCGCAATACGGCAACGATCTGCTCTGGTGACAACCATGTGGACCGCAAAGCGGCCTCAAAGTTACACAGCGGGAGCCATCCCGGATGTGGTTTGTGCGCGAGCTTATAACCGGTCCCTGTATGGTTCACTAATCCGGTAAAGCTGAGATATTCAAGGAAAAGCAGGAGAGCATCAGCAGAGCAGGAGAGCTTTGCTGCCAGCGCTTCCGCCGTTTGGGTTTCACTTTGCAGTTCCTGCAGCAGCCCTACCTGCTGGGCAGCAGTAACGGCATGCGACAGGCGGTAGCCCTGCAATGCGTGAAGAAGCGAGAGTTGTGCCGATCCGGCCGAAATGAGATGGCGCGCGCTGACTTTGTCTGACCAGGTTTTGGGCAGACTGTCATAGAAGTACCAGCGATTGGGAATTTTGTAAGGCGCCAGCCTGGTCTTTAGATATTGATGGAGGTCTTCTGTATTGATCGATCCCGGGTTTTTCAGCGTCACATGGGCTTCTACGCATTCTTCCCCCTTCCAATCCACCGAGCCATTTACGTACGCTTCCGAGACCGCAGCGGCTGAGAGCAGGGCTGCTTCTATTTCCCGCGGCTGAATGGAGTGTCCTGCTCTACGGATGACTGCGCCGCGTCGCCCAACGAGGCGCAGCCCTCCGGTAGAAGTACGCTCAAATAGGTCCCCCATGGCCCACCAGTCTCCCGGTGAAAGGAGGGCGGGCTCATACCCCGAGTGAGTCACGTATCCTGCGGGAGGACATTTCAAACGTACCCAAAGCTGGTTCCCCAAATGTGCTGAACCGTCAACCAGCTCACAGGTGATTCCCGGCATAGGTTCGCCGGTGATCTCATCAGCAACCGGTGCAATGCTGGCAAGAACCGCCCCGGTTTCAGAGCTTCCATAATTGCGAGACAGTGCCAGGCCCCAGCGCAGGGAAAAAAGACCTGACAGCTCCTGTGTAGTCTGTCCCGCGCCCGCCATAACGATGCGAAGACTTGATTGCACCGGCTGACCTTGATCTACCAGCGCCAGAGTCCGCGCCATCGCCGGGACCAGCGGAAGAATGGTTACACCCCATTCCCTGATCTGCACTGATGCTGTATGAGGTGATTTAAACGGAGCGAGGGCAAGAGTGGCCTTGGCCGCCAGTGCCGCAGCCAGCGCAGCGCCAAAACTATAAGCATGGGAGAGAGGCGCCAGCGCGAAGAAGACGTCTTCCGGCTTTCCATCCCACAAGGCCTGATAGCGCCGCCCTTCATCGGTAAGGCTGGCATGCGTCCGGAGAGCAATACGCGGCTCTCCCGTGCTGCCGGAGGTGGCAAAACCCACCGCAACATCGTGGTGGAACCATTCCGGCAATGATGGCGCCGTGATCCCCGTAGGTACGCACTGCTTATATTCCACCTTGAACTGTGTGCCTGCCATTTGCATGAGTGCAGTGGCTTCGGCTTCCGTCATCTCCGCCGGAACCAGAATGGCAGGAATATTGGCCCGCACCAGCGCCAGCAAGTTGATCACCCAGGATGCGCTGTTCACGCCCCGCAGGCATACCGGCAAGCCAGAACTTTGCTTGCGGAATCGGGCAGCGCGTTCATCAACCTCTTCGTTGGCGAAGGCATAAGTCCAGTCTTTGCCATCCCTCAAGAAGAGCCGTGTCGGCTCCTGCAGCACGCCCAGGGTAAGAAAGTGATCAAGCCGGTGCATAACAAGCCTCCAAAGCTTCAGCCATGCTGCATTTGCCGCTGAAATAGTCGAGGAGACGCATCACGCCGTCATTTCCGTGCTTGCGGGCAAAGTAGGCCAGCGCCCACTCGTGGTCGCCGGTCCTCCCGCTGCTGGTGTGGTCCATGTGATAGCAATAGGAAGTTTTTGACTGGCGCACACTCATGCCTTCGAGCACAGCCCGATAACCGAACTCCAGGTCCTCGGCTCCCCAGCGCACGCCCATTGCCTCATCAAATCCGCCGAGCCGCTCGAACGCGTTGCGTGCGATGGAAAACTGGCCGCCGGTGCAGCCAATCCACGAACCTGTGCGGTCGCCGGGGTTTTGCTCGAACCAGCGCTGCAGGTCGCGCTGAAATTGCGGGGTGCGGGCCAGGGGTTTGAGCACGTCAGGCGATACCAGGGCCTCAGGCGAGAGCCGCCGCGAAGCCAGCAGGCATGAATTACTGCTGGAGACCCGCAGCGAGCGCGAAGCTTCCTCTGTCAATTCGCCCGAAATTGGATCTTCAAAGGCACAGAGCCACGGCAAGTGAAGAATAGGCCCGCGGAAAATGAGCTTTGCGCTCTCCGGCCCCAGCTCCGAATGAAAGTCAATTACATCCTTGCCGGCCAGTATGTCTGAGTCGAGAAACAGGATGCGGTCTCCCTGGGCCTGTGCAGCACCGGCATTACGCGCGCCCGACCGGCCTTTTCCCGGCGTATCCACAACATGAAGATGGAATCCGCTGCCCGCAGCCAGATTTTCAACGCACTCCCGCACCGCTGGTGATGCGCCATCATTCACGATCACCACCTCAACTGTCTTCTGCACAGCCCGCAGGCTGACAATCAAACAGGTGATGGCACATCGCAACCTTGGCACCCCACGGTGAGCGGGAATTACGATACTAAGCATGCTGTTCACCCCAGTATTGCTGCGCGATCTCCTGCAGCCGCACGCGCGTTGCCGCAGCGCTGTACATAGGCGTGGAGCAAAGTTCGTCGAGAGTGATTTCGCGGTCCATGAACATGGAAAGAGTGTCCCAGGGAGTGAAGCAGGCATGGCATGCGTCCAGGCGCGGCTTCGGCCCTAACAGAAGCTGGTGAAACGGAGTATTTCCAATGCGCGCTGCGACCTCTTCAGTAGGCTCGGTGGCCAGGTTGCCGATCTTGTTGAACCAGATGTTCGGGCAGGAGGTAACAAACCCGTCATCGAAAGTAGTAAAGGCAAAACGTGGCAAGTGGCAGCGGAACGTCCTGCCGCCTTCCGCATAGAACCTCATCAGTCGCCGCCAGTAGGCCTTGGGGGGCATGATCGGCTGATAGTTGTCATAGTTGTCCCAGATTCTTTGCAGTACGGGAACCTGATCTACGGTGGCCTGGAACTGCGTCCGGTCAGGACCGCGCACTGGAAACGGAAACACTGAGAGGTGCTCTCCGTATTGCTTCAGGTCGTTCAGAGTATTCTCGAGTTCCGGCATGGACTGGTCATTGAGTACGCAATAGATCTCAGTGGGAATGCCAAACCGGAAGATGCGATCCAGGCGGCTGTAAATCTTCTCATGGAGGTCGGCAGAGTTTGAACGGTAAGCATTGGCCTTGTAGCTGGTGCCATCGAGCGAAATCTGAAGACAGATATTGCCAAGCGATGCCAGCAACTCCAGATGTTCCTGAGTAACCAGCACGCCATTGGTCTGGACGACCAGGGTTGCAAAACGCGCTGAAAGCTCCCGGATGAGTTCGATCATCCCCTTGACCAGGAAAATTTCTCCGCCTGTAATCTTTAAAATCGGGAGGCCGAGCTGGTCCTGAGTTGAACTCACCACCTTCTCAATACGCGTGCGCAACGGCGTGCCCTCGCCGCAATCGGACCTGCGCGGCGGCTGGAAGATCATCTTGTCCAGATGTCCCTGCTTATACATGCTCTGTCCGGTAAGGCAGTATTTGCAGGACAGATTGCAGTTGTCTTCCTGGATCACAAGATCGTTTGCAAGTAGAGGTTTCACTGAGCACCTACCATAGTGTTGAAAGAATCAAACGTGTTGAGTGGAGCGAGATAAGGCGACGGCTCTTCCATGCAGTCCCGGTAGCGGCCGTTGATCTCGGCGATCCTGGCCCCGTACCACTTCGCCACCACTCCTGCATGTTCCGCTGCTATGTTTTCAGGCGCGCCGCCGGCAAAGATGCGGCGGGAAATGTCGTGAAACACGCCCAGGTTAAATTCAGAAATTTCGCGGCAAAGTTCATCGAAATATGCGCGGAATTGCCGGGCACGACGGGCAGCCTCCGCCCCTTGTCTGGATTGCCACATAAGATTGCGATGAATGGCAAAGTCCAGGAACGCAAATTGCAGATGGGGTGGAAGAACATCCACGGTGCCGAAACGCGCATATTCTTCGCCTGCCAGCAGCGCCATTGCATAGGCCAGCTTTTCTATTTCGGCGTCCACAAAGGAATATGCGTAAGGGTTCAGGGTTGCATCGTAGCCGCCATGAAGCAGCCCCTCGCGGCGCAGCCTTTCCAGGATTTCAGTGCCTGGGTACACTTCCATGCGCGTGCAAAGCAGGCGCAGATTGCGGCAACCGGCAGCCTGCAGAAATGCAGCATTTTCCCCGACTTCCTCCCGCGTGGAGTGCGGGTGAAACATGATGAATCCCATGTTCACGTACACCCCATTCATGTTGAATAGCTCGATAGCGCGATGATTGTCGGCGACTGTGGCCTTCTTGGACCAGCTTCTTAACGTCTCGGTTGATCCTGACTCCAAACCAATTAATACTCGTTGCAGGCCGGCTTGCTTCAGCAGGCGGATCAACCAGAGATCATCTGAGTGCCAGTTCTGGGCCTGAACGCAACAACCGAAGGTGATATTGAGGTTACGTTGAAGGATGAGCCGGGCAATGGTTGCAATGCGCTCCTTCGCCTTCGGTGTTCCACCAGGATCTTCAAATGTGGAATCTACAAATTCCACGTCTCTTACCTGATGCTCGTTGTAAATTTCCTCGATCTCATCCACCACGCTCTCCGGGGAACGGCCTCGCCATACTTTCCCGCTCAACGTATTTCCGGCATGCGGCGCATTGCAGAAGGAACACCGGGAGGTGCAGCCGCGGCTGGTGGCGATCCGCGCGGTGCGAAATGGTCCCGTAATGATCTGGTCGCGAGAGGCAAAGGGCAGGTGGTCAAGATCATGAACGGCGCTGTTCAGCGGATTTGATATCACGTCAGCAGGCGTGCGGTAACACAGGTTGGGAACGGAGCTGAAGTCTGCATTTCCGGCCACCACCTGCAATAACTGCCGGATTGAAACTTCGCCCTCGCCCCGCACAGCCGAATCCAGGAAAGTCCATGCAGGATTGCGCAGGAGCGAGGCGCCCATGGACGATACAACCGGGCCACCCGCAGTGATATGAACTGAATCTCCCAGCAAGTCGCGAAGATGTTGTCCTATGCGGCTGGCCCGGACGAAACTTGCAGTAGTCAGGGAAAAGCCCGTGATTCGAGGACGCAGGCTTGCGATACGCGCGATGGCCTCTGCTTCATTGTCAGGTGAAATCGGAAAGACTTCCACCGTCCATCCCGCCTTGCGCACCTCTGCAGCCAGATAAGCAACGCCCAGGTGCTCGGGGATCTGCACCAGATCACCATCGAGTAGCGTAATCAAAGCGATGTCAAGAGAATGGTTCTTCATAGATACCCCATTGCTTTCAGTCGCTCGGTGAGATCTGCTACCTCATATTCATCGTCAGAGGCAGAGATGATGGCGCCGGGAAGAGCATCGGCAGCCGGTTCATTGCTTGTCCATGAATCGGCATGAGCTGCGAAGTGCGAGAAGATTTCTGAAGCCGGATTGCCCTGGAATGGCTCTGAAGCGTCAAACCCCAGATCTTCAAACAGGGTCGGCAACACATCGATCAGCCGGATTCTATGGGGCAACCGCCCGGCACGCGTGCGCGGAGAGCGATGCAGCCACATACCTTCGTGCCGATGAAGTCCGGTCTGGTAGCTCCAGGTCCATTCCTCAGCTATCGACGGGGTGACCATCAGGCGTTCATCCGCAGGAACTAGAAGCAGGTCTGGAGCACATTCCATCATTGGGCCAGGAAAGGCTTCTTCCCTGCGCAGAACCTTCAGGAACGCAGGCTTTCCTGTTTCAGGGATACGGATGGCCTTGAAAACCTGTGTGACCTCCTGCAGGACACGGTTGGCATCGTTACTGTCCACAGTGCCCATGGCCTGCCGTCCGCGCAGGTTCAAGTTCAATCCGTACGAGCCGGGCACCGGCTGGTACACGCGGGTGTGTTCCCAGTCAACGGT
>Ga0164301_10000580_pt1 | contig 10778 bp, 12 predicted proteins | sample Whisoiple_231_MG_FD_109711 | JGI IMG/M metagenome (GOLD analysis project Ga0164301, IMG submission 109711) | Unamended control soil microbial communities from upstate New York, USA - Whitman soil sample_231_MG | ecosystem: Environmental > Terrestrial > Soil > Agricultural land ... | reverse complement strand
TAAAGGTGTAGCGGATTTTCTCGACTTGACCGAAGGACTCAAATCCATAGGCCTTGAACATTTGTTGGAAAATCGGCGGGCGGCCCTGCGCGTGGGCAGTGGTCGCAAGCGCAAGGACCGATACCGTCAAAGCTAGAAGACGGATCATACTGTCACGTGCGGCTTCGAGAAAACGACGGTTGATCTCTTCGAATGTTTTTTCCGGGCTCATGGTTGGATCTCCGAAGTTCACTTGGCGGTGCAGAACTGACGTTTAGTCCTAGCCAGTCTGTGCCACCAGGCGTGTAAGAACGTTGTCGGGCGCGCGACGGTGGATCAGCGCGTCGATGCCAAGGCTGCGCCCGGCGGCATAGACCGCGAACTGAACGTGCACGATCGCAAGAAACATGTAATTCCACGGCCATTCACCGGGATGGCGGTAAAGGCCGAGCCAGAGGTGCAGCGAGTAGACTGCGGCAACTATCGCGACAAGTCTTACGCCGACGCCAAGCATCAGCGACACCGCGAACACAAGCTCGGTCAGAAACACGAGCGGGTCGATGATGGTGATCAATGGCAGGTATACGCTCTTGACGAGTTCGCGGTGAAACGCAAACGCCGCATGCTCGCCCATTTGTCCCGTCCAATACTTGAAGCCGTCGGAGACCGGTAAAGGCAGCTTCCAGAGGCAGCCCTGAAACCACTGCGCACCGATCAGCAGGCGGCAAATCCAAATGATCGCGTTGCTGGCACGCCGCTGTTCCGAATCTTCCGACCAATTCTTAAAGGCGATCCACACACTCGCGAAAAGCAATGCCCAAAACAACGCAACCATGACGTATTGAAAGATGCCCAGCGCCCGATGATCGTCAGTCGCTCCGATCAGAAATAGCCAACTATCGGAGAAAGGGTTTGTGCGCATCGTTGTCTCCCCGCTGACAGTGAATTACTTCAGCCCTGTGGCGCGCCATCCAGCTTATTTGCTCCCGCCATGTCGGCCAAGCGTCCACACCGAATTGGCCATCAAGCGCACACGATCGTGAAGAGCATCGAGCGGTGCAGTCGCTGAGATTTTTGATCTAACGGCAGATATGGGCTTGTCGGGCATTAATGAGAACCGCTACCAATATTCGGCAAATTTGGGGGCCAAACAGGTCGGGCGCCAATGTCGGTTAGTCATGATGGAATCCCGCCGATCCTCGCGCAAAAACACTACAAGACACCTTCGGCATTCACGCCGGAAAATCTACTGCGCGAGGCGCGCCGGCAGAAGCAAATTGGCGGCGCCAGCATTCCCCCTGTCTGCATTCTCGACCCCGACGGCGACATGGTGCGCCGCCTGCTTGCCGGCGGTGAGGCCCGGCTTGAGCCGACATGGGCGTGCTACCACACGCAGCTGTTTTCTTTCAGCCGCGGCGGGATCGAGTTCGGAATTGTCGGCTGCGCCGTCGGCGCCTCGTTTGCCGTGCTGATCGCCGAGGAAATGTTCGCGTCGGGCTGCAAATTGCTGATCAGCGTGACCTCGTCGGGACAAATCGTGCCGGTACGCCCCCCGCCTTATTTCATCGTCATCGACCGCGCACTGCGTGACGAAGGCACCAGCTACCACTACATGCCAGCTTCCGACTATTCTTATGCTGCCCCTGCATTGATCGCGGCGCTCGATGGCGCATTCAACGCGTTGCCAATACCGGTCCTTACCGGCGCGACCTGGACAACCGATGCGCCGTTCCGCGAGACCCAACCGGCGATCGAGGCCATGCGCGAAAGAAATCTGATGGCGGTCGAGATGGAAGCGGCGGCGCTTTACGCCTTTGCGCAGGTGCGGCAAAAGCCAGTCCTGTGTTTTGCCCACGTCACAAATCAAATGGGCCGAATCGACGGCGATTTCGAAAAAGGTGAGGCGGACGGCACCAAAGACGCGCTGGATCTGGTGGCGATTGCGGCAGACCGCCTGCGGTCGCGGCTCGCACCATGACCGTTGCGGCGATCGGAATCATGTGTAAGGCGCCCCGACCGGGTGCTGCCAAGACTCGACTTGCAAAAGTGATCGGCGCGGTTGCCGCCTCCGAGCTATCGGCCTGCTTCTTGCGCGATGTCGCCGCGGCGATCGAGGCGATCCCGGAAACAGTGGGCAGGAAGGGCTACGCTGTCTATGCCCCGGCGGGGACCGAACAGATGCTGCGCGGGCTGTTTCCGGAAAAGTTTGGGCTGTTGCTTAAAGCGGGCGAAGATCTTGGCGACGCGCTGTGTGGCGCCACGCGCGATCTGTTACTTGCTGGACACGACTGTGTGCTGCTGGTCAACGGCGATAGCCCAACGCTTCCTTCGCGTTTTCTGGTTCAGGCAATTGAAGCACTGCGCGGCGAGGGCGACCGGCTTGTGCTTGGTCCGGCAAGCGATGGCGGCTACTACCTCATCGGTTTAAAGAGTCCGCACCGGCAACTGTTCACGCAAATTGAATGGGGAACCGACACCGTGTTCAGCCGCACATGCGAGCGCGCCGCGGAAATCTGTCTTGCGACCACTCTGCTTCCGGAATGGTACGACATCGACGATGTTGAAACGCTGCATTGGCTGCGGGACGAACTAGCCGGTCATTCGACGCGATTTCGGGGCGGCAGCCCTGCTTCGGCGACGCGAACGCTTCTTGCATCCGCGCTGCCGGCGAGCTCGTGACCTTATGTCGGGATTGGCCCAACCGGCGCCCTTCACCGAAAATCAACGGCCGCTTTATCCTTTGGCCGGCATCGGTGCGGCCATTGTAGGTTTGACACTGGCCGCACCTTTTGCCTTTCAGGCCAGTGGCGACTATGCGTTTATCGCCCTTGCCGTTCCCGCGGGCCTGTTGACCCTTGCAGCAACGCATGTGGCGGAGCGCACGCCGGAAAGCCGCGCGCTCTGGTTGATTTTCGGCATCGGAGTTGCGCTTCGGGTTTACGTGCTGCTGTTTGACCCGCTCCTGTCCACCGACATCTACCGCTACATCTGGGATGGCAAAGTTCAGGCGGCCGGCATCAGCCCATATCGCTATTTTCCTGCCCACGACGCGCTTGCGTATCTGCGCGACGCGATGATCTTTCCCAGGATCAATCGGGCCGATTATGCCGTCACGATTTATCCGCCGGTCGCCGAATTTTTCTTTTTGCTCGTCACCCGCATCGGCGAAAATGTCACCGTCATGCGTCTCGCCTTGCTTGGTTGCGAGGCGGCGAGCGTATCTTTGATCGTCCTGTTTTTACGCCGCATGCAAAAACCGGTCACACGTGTGGTCGCATATTTCTGGCATCCGCTTCCACTCTGGGAGATCGCCAATAACGGCCACGTCGATGCATTGGCGGTCGCGCTGATGCTGCTCGGACTGTGGCTCGCGCTGACCGGTCATGCCATGCGCGGAGCCGTCTCGATCGCGCTCGCGGGGCTGGTGAAGCCATACGTGGCGCCGGCATTGGCGTCGATCTGGCGTCCATGGGACTGGAAGATGCCAGCCATCGTGACCGTCGTAATCGCGCTCTGTTATCTTCCGTATCTTTCTGTGGGCTGGGAAGTCTTTGGTTTCCTGACAAAAGGATATCTGACTGAAGAGGGCATTTTTTCCGGTAACGACCTCTGGCTATTGTCTGTCTGGCGTCTCATTTTCGGCACACAACGTGGCGACGTTGCCGCCTACGCCGTCGTGGCGGCGTCGATTGTGCTCTTTATGATGCTCTCGACCGCGCGCCGCTCCGATAGGACAATGGCATCCAGCCTAGCCGATACGAATATGCTGCTACTCGTGGTCTTGCTCCTGCTATCGCCAAACCGTCCCTGGTACTTTCTGCCAATCGTGCCATTCGTTGCGCTCTGCGGTAACGCACCGACCTGGGCCGTTTCAATTGGAGCGCTTCTGCTGACTAACGAAATGTACTGGGAATTCCACCTTCCAAAGCCGGTCACCAAGTCTATTTTATTTGGGAGTCTTCTTGTGACATGGATTTGGTCAGCCCGGGTGGCGTATTTGAAAAAGGCTGCGTACACAGAGCGATCGCAATGAGCGGGTCCAACGGTAATACGCTTGCTGACGTGCGCGTTGATCCACGACGCTACCATGAATCAGTCAAAGGCGAGCGAACCGAAGTCGCCGTACACCCACCGGTCTGCGTCTATCTGGAAGTCACCAATCGCTGCAATTTACTGTGCACCACCTGCCCGCGCACTTACGAGGAGCTCGAGCCGCCGGCGGACATGAGCTGGGACTTATTCAGGTCGATTGTCGACCAACTGCCCGATCTTGCGAGGGCTGTGTTGCATGGTGTCGGCGAGCCGATGCTAGTCGCAGACCTGCCGCGCATGGTCAGATATTTGAAGGATCGTGGCGTCTTCGTTTTGTTCAACACCAACGGTACTGTCCTCAGCGAACGCAACGGGCGCGCGCTGATCGCCGCCGGGCTCGACGAACTGCGGGTATCGCTCGATGCGTCAAACCGCGAGAGTTTTAAAGCCGTCCGCGGCAGAGATTATTTTAACCGCATCGTGCGCAACGTGCGCGCGTTTTGCGAGCTGCAGAAGCGCGAGGGACACACCAAGCCGCAAGTGTCTGCTTGGTTGACCGGCTTGCGGGAGACCGTGAAGGATTTGCCGGCCTTTGTGAAGCTAGCGGCAGATATCGGCGTCCGGGAAGTCTATTTGCAGAGACTCGTGTTTTTCGACAAATCAACGATCGGCAAGGCACAACCGGATCAGGCGCTTTTCGAGCAGTTGACACGCGAAGAAGCGGGCTATCTTGAACAAGCCGAGGATCTTGCGCGCGCGCTTGGTATCACCTTCAGCGCGTCGGGCGCGGCGTCCGAGCCTGGTTTGAGCTTGAAAAGAATCGACAATGGCTCGCCCTGGTCGCCCTGCCGGCGTCCGTGGTCGCTGATGTATTTCACGGCCAATGGTCGGGCGCTGCCGTGTTGCATTGCGCCGTTTTCGCAGCACGGTTACGGAAATTACACGTTGGGAGACGCGACCCAGCAAACTTTGCGGGACATCTGGAATGCATCAGCCTATCGGGAATTCCGCAACGCCTTACTGTCCGACAAACCGTCCGCCGCCTGCGCCAATTGCGGCCTGCGCTGGAGCCTGTGAGCACCGTCACGCACGAGAGCAACGCAGTACGGGCCACCGGGCAGCGACCGGTGGTAATCTCGGCCGTCATTCCCTGCCTCGACGAGGAAGCAGCCATCGCACGTGTCGTCACCTCTGTGCTTGCGCAGGATGTGCGCGAAGTTGTCGTCGTGGATGGCGGCTCGCGGGACAGAACCGTCTCTGAAGCAACCGGCGCCGGCGCCCGCGTCATTGTGGAACCTCAGCACGGCTACGGACGCGCGATTCAGGCCGGCATCGCAGCGGTGCGCAAGGATGCGGAAATCCTGGTGTTTCTCGATGGTGATGGCAGCGACTCAGCAGAATTCATTCCCGATCTGGTGTTGCCGATTATAGAGGAACGGGTCGTCTTCGTTCTCGGCTCGCGCGTTCGTGGGTTGCGTGAGACCGGTAGCCTGTCGCTACAGCAGATCATGGCTGCTCATCTTGGGCGCCTGCTCTTGCGCCTTGCTTACGGCGCACATTTCACCGACCTTTCGCCATTTCGTGCGATCCGGCGCGACGTGTTGGACGGCCTCGGCATGAGCGACATGACGTACGGCTGGAACCTGGAAATGTTGATGCGGATTGCGGCTGCCGGTCTCCCGGCACGCGAGATCGCTGTCGGCCAGCGTCGTCGCCTTGGCGGCGCTTCGAAGGTGTCAGGCAACTTCACCGCCGGCTTAAAGGCCGCCCAATCCATGATGGCGACTTTCATCAGGCTTGCGCTTCGGCTGCGGCGCGCGAGAGACAGTTCTGAAAAATAAAGAGACAGTTCTGAAAAATAACTGGGCCGTTTGCGGTATAGGAAACCGCTTTTGGCACAAAGCGGACGTCGCCTAGTGCACTGCTCATGTCCGCTATTGGCACAAAGCGGACATGGGTTGGTGCGCTGCAAATGTCCGCTCTCGAGGCTAAAGCGGACATTAGCGAACCAAGGTCCGCTTGCCCAGCTGAAGCAAATTTGTTCTGGTACAAAGTAGTCCACGCTCAAAGGCGCTCCCGGTGCTACCCCGGTGTTGCCCCTTGGCGATTCGAACGCGACGCTTTCACCACAACCAAAAAATCCTTTCGAGGTCAGACGCTTGGCTGCGTAGCTCAAAAACTCTGGGTCCTGACCATCAGATTATTGATCTAATGGTCAGTAGCACGATCTCACTGTCGGCATAGGTCGGCAAACTTACCTAGAGCCAAATGTTGGCCTTTTGCCAATCGTGAGGAAAACCAGCGGATTTCAAATTGACGATTGTTGATGATGGAAATTCATTGATAACCGCCTTGAACCGGTCACGCCATTTAGAGTTTGGATTTATCGTGCGGAGCAAATAAGCGCAGATACATGCCAAACCATACGTCCGCGTCTTGGCATTGGTGTCATTTTCAACGTGGCCTAAGTCGGGGCAGTCCGCCGCGGTAGGCCAAGCCGGTCTTGCGGGATTAGGTTTATTCCAGAACCTGCTGTGATGCGCGCAAATATTACGCGCAACGTTTATGAAGTGCAGCCAGCTTCGCATCACGTCCGGGTCTCCAACGCCTAGCGTATTTGCAATAACCGTCTGATCCGGACGCTTCATTCCGGAAAACAGCATCGACATTGCGCCAAAGTCCCAGAGTTCGGCTGCAATCCAAACCGGGGGATTTTCGCCTGCATACTTGTTTTTAAAGTGCTTTGCGAATTCCTCTTTTGAATTCAGGAAGGCTTCGTCATGCCGGGAGAGCCACTTATGATGTTTCGGAAATCCCGTTGCTGGATCAGCCCGCACCGAAAAATTGCCGTGTAGAGCTGCTTGGTCTCGATGGGCGTGCGGACCGTGTCGGCCGAGTGCCAATGTAATTTGGACTCGTAGAGCGATTTCGACGCGCTCAATCGCGTCCATCATTAAGAGGCGGAGTTTTTTGTCGAAGACGTAAAGCTCAACGACCTCCGAAAACTTTGTGTTTGCTCTAAATTTGTCCGAGACGATTATTTTTGCCCCCACCATCTGAGAGCTTCGATAAGGGTACCAGTAGCCGCTCAGACGATAGTATCCAATCCGGTTTAGATACGCCTGCGCTAGCGCATCATCTGAAATGATCATGCCCCGACTTTTGATCAGGGAGAGTTGAGCTGGGATCGAAAGGTATAGCTTAGAGTAAGCCACGAGCACACATGCCCACAAAAGAAGACCGACCCGTACGCTTTCGCGCAGAGGGGCCGGGCATGTTGCTGCTTATATGATTCATCGCCCTGAGTGGGTCAATAGCTATATATTTCGGCGAGCGCGGAACTTGTGCGCCAATTTTTAACGTTTCCTCGGGTGTAGGACAATAAACGTCGTAACTGTAGGAAGATCAACGACTTAGCTTCAAGAACCTAATGCCCCTGTGTTATGCTGTCATCGGGCTGCTCTTCCGCTAACAATTTACCCATCGGCGTTATCACCCATACAATTCGGCCGTTGCGCCGTCGCCCGCTGTCTTCAATTAAACCCATCTCGGCGAGCTCCTCACATGCTTTTCGGATCTCACCGACGCATATTTTTTTAGATCTCATTCTAAGCCCTCCTCTTTTTCTGCTCAGCGAAAGCGTGAAGTTCCGCTACCTCATTGTTTGATACGTGAGTCAAAACAAAACCATCAAGTTGCCTACTGAGGTTCTTCGCCTTGCTTGGCAAAAGAGAGAATGATTTCCGCCTGGCGACGGCTGCCAACTTCGCCGTAGCTGGAGAACGTCGTAAGGACCTGATCGTGGCCAAGATTTTGCGACCATGCCTTGTACTGTTCCGGTGTTTTGCAGATTTGGCCACCTAAGAGCGCCAAAGTTTTCCTGAAGCTGTGCGGATTGAAATAGGAAAGCCCGGCTCTCGCAAATACCTCCTTGAATATCTTTCTGATCGGACTGGCGCCGCTCCAGTGCTTGCGCTCCAAACCGATGGCCACGAAACGAAGATCCGCGCCTACCGCAACCTTGGTCGCCGGGAACAGCGGATCGTCGAGACCCCATAGCTTGTCTCGTCGCAGATAGTTCACCCAATCAATCACCACCGCCTGGATTTCTTCACCCACCGGGAAAAAGGTCGTGACGAAAGATTTGGAGAATTTTGTTCGGACTTCGCGCGCGTCTTGGTCGATCCTGCTTTCGGCAAGATCGATGTGCCTCAGTTTGAATGACGCAATCGCTCCGTCGCGCGCGCCCGTCAGAAGCGTGAAGGCTATGAGAGCGCGATTTCGCCGCTCAATATCGGTCCGCGCAGGCATCGATTGGATAACATGCCAAATCTGTTCAACCGTCGGGACGCGCGCAGGTCGGACAGCCTTGGCGATCCGAGTCTCTCTGATCGAAAGGCTAAAGTAATCAGCGTCGCAATATCGGATTCGAGATTTGTAGCCTGGCTGTCCAGCGAGCCAGATGAAGTACCGCTTCAGAGCAGCCAGGGTCGCGTAAAGCGTCGCCTTGCTGAGCGGGTTGCCACTACGGGCGGCGCGTTGATCCGAAAGGTGTTGCTTGAAACCCTTGGCCTGCTCGATATGAAATTTCTTGAAGTCGCGCCGGCCGGCGTACTCCTCAAAGCGGGCAATCGCCTTCGCAGCCGCATCGACGGTCTGCTGGCTATGTCCAAGCGCCTCGGCCAAATACGTGAAATATCGGCGCTTGATTCGCTCGTTGGCTGGATTGTAGCTAATCATCATCAATCCTCGTGCGCAGAGTCACAATCCACGTTGGGCATACCTATCTCTGCTATGCGCAGCATCGCTTGTCTGATCGTGACATCGAGATTGCCGCGCACGGCTTCCAATTTCTCGGGATTGACCCGGCGATAGATCATCCGATCGCAGTCCGGACAGATGCCTTGGAGCGACCCTGTGGTCTCTCCCGTCTGAATGCATTCGGCTATCGTGCCGGCAGGGACCTTAGGCGCCCGGCAAGGCAGGCAGTAAATCCGGCCAGGACCACAGGTTTGTTTTGATCGCGCCCTGCGCTCAATCAGAAATTGGCGCGCGGCCTGACCGCGAACCAAGATCGGGCGATGCCCGTCGATAGGTGGCAGGCCCTGTCTGAACCAGTTGCGCACCGTGTTTTTATGCACTTTGAGAAGACGCGCGAGTTCGTCCGCCGAGTACGTATGGTGGATTTTCAACAGGCGCGGATTGGGATGCCGATACCCCATGTTTCTCAGGGCCGGTGCGCGGCCGTCAAAGCCTTTAAAAATCGGGCGTCCGCGTCGGAAGTATCATGGGTCGTTCGCGACTGGAGCCATTGGTCGAGATCTGGCGGCCGATACAAAACCCGGCGGCCTAGTTTGCAGTACAGCGGCCCCTTGCCGTTCAAACGGAGCTTGGCAAGAGTACTTTCGGAAAGCCCTACGTACTGCGCCGCTTCACTCGCGCTAAGAACTTTTGAGATGCCCATGGGCTATCCCTCCAACCGCCGGAAAGTCCGAACACCTTGGAAATACACCCGGAAGGTTTCGCAATACGCGGTGAGGCTTGAGCGTGATCGAATACCAAAAAATCTGGTATCCGAACAATTCGCTCACACACCAGATTTTTTCGTTCGCGCGGTTCTAAGGCCGATTCTAATGTCTTCCAGGGATGTCGAACGGATATTTTTCAGCATCACCTGTGCGTACTCGAAGTCAGAGCTATGTCGGTGATAAGCGGCGCCATATTCTTTTGCGATGGCGGCTACAGAGTTTCGGCCGTCAAGTTCGACCTCAAATTGCCCTGCAAGAATCGCGGAGTTTGCTTCCATCGTAAAATCGTCGTCATCTTCTTTTGCTATCGCCTTTTCCCAACTCCGCAGCGTCTCTACGCTTTGTCCGATAGCATCTGAGACCAATTCCCAGGCGCGATATTTTTTTAGACCCTTTCCCCCATGAAAGAAGACGTGCAGGAGAGGGCAAGTTTTCAAATGTAAACGTTACGCAGCATGCCCTTGGCGCCGAATCTGAGCCGGCGCTACCAAGTCATCAACGTGGCCGATGTTTAAGTTGAACAGGGCGGATTGGAGTTCAAATCTCCAAAAAGAGCTATTCGCCGACCGCGACATGAGCAACTCTCTGATAAGTCGGCGCACCGCCACTTCATCAAGCCCAGTTCCTTCGTTGGACTCCAAGACTTGCTGAACGCGCTCACTCATAGGATCGTCGTAGTTGACGTGATTCCACGACCACTGAAGTCCGATATATTCGAGTACGTGAGAATCTCGCGTGATCTCCTCATCGAACTCTTCAGAGATGCGATCGATCAGATCTGGGTTGGATCGGCCAAATTCATAGCCGGCCAAGTGGCTTTGCGCCCAGAGCATCAGCTCGGCGTATAGATACCACCAAATCGACACCGCCTGTCTTGCACGCTCAATCTTGTCTCGTTCGGAGCGTCTTCCAGCGGCAGGATCAGTTGACTTGTAGAGTCGGACCAAGCTGGCGATATACGGGGCAATAGCCTTTTCAATGTCCGGCCTACGTTGAGAGGCGGCTTTAGGTTTTCCGGTCTTCTTTTTTCGAGCTGTGCCACGCGCTGGCATTCGCGAAGCCTATTTTCGGTTGGTGCTGCCCCGGTGCAGCCCCGAAGGGCCGCGATGTCAAGAGGCATAAAATCGGGCAAAGATTCTGAATCAAAATCAAAAGGTTGCTGGCGCGCCCGAAGAGATTCGAACTCCTGACCCCCAGATTCGTAGTCTGGTGCTCTATCCAGCTGAGCTACGGGCGCTG
>Ga0164301_10000578_pt1 | contig 10798 bp, 14 predicted proteins | sample Whisoiple_231_MG_FD_109711 | JGI IMG/M metagenome (GOLD analysis project Ga0164301, IMG submission 109711) | Unamended control soil microbial communities from upstate New York, USA - Whitman soil sample_231_MG | ecosystem: Environmental > Terrestrial > Soil > Agricultural land ... | reverse complement strand
GGCCACGTCCTGCAGGTGGTTGGCGTGGGAGAGCACGGCGCGCACGAACCACTCCGGATAGCCGAGCTCGCGCAGGTGCGGGGCGCCGTTCTGCGGGTGCAGATCGAGCGTTGGATGGCGCTCGTAGTCGAAGTCGTGGAGCAGGGCGACGTTGCCCCACGCGTCCTCGTCCTCGCCACGCCGGCGCGCGTACGCGCGCACGGCGGCCTCGACCGCGTAGGCGTGGCGCCGCAGCGCCTCGCTCTCCGTCCAGCTCTGCAGGAGCGCGAGCGCCGCCGGGCGGTCGCGTGCCAGTGCCTCTCCATCCATGGCCGCGCAGACTAACGGGATGGGCCGGCTCGGGGCTCTCCCGGAAGGTGCGTCTGTAAGGTTCCCCGCGGAGCGGCGGCTCGACCCGCGTGCCCGCTCCCTTCCCCGCATGACTCCTCTCACCGTCATGACGCGCCCTCGTACCCAGGAGTTTCTCGTCATCGAGGGCGGCGTCCCGCTCACGGGCACCATCCGCCCGGAGGGCAACAAGAACGCCGCGCTCACGCTGCTGGCGGCGACGCTGCTCACCTCCGAGCCGGTCGTGCTCGGAAACATGCCGCGCATCCGCGACGTCGAGACGATGCTGGAGCTGCTCGTCGATCTGGGCGCCGAGGTGGCCTGGACGCAGCGCAACGAGGTGCGCGTGTGTGCCGCCGACGTGCACTCGACGTCGCTGGACGAGGGGCTCTCGGAGCGCATCCGCGCATCGATCCTCCTGGCCGGCCCGCTGCTCGCGCGCTTCGGAAGCGCCGATGTGCCGTTGCCGGGCGGTGACGTGATCGGCCGCAGGCGCGTCGACACGCACCTGTTCGCACTCGAGCAGCTGGGCGCGGAGGTGAATGCCGATCGCACCTATCGCTTCCGCGCTCCGAGCGGGCTGAAGGGCAAGGAGTTCCACCTCGACGAGGCCTCGGTGACGGCCACCGAGAACGCGCTCATGGCGGCCTCGCTGGCCGAGGGGACGACGACGATCCACCACGCGGCCTGCGAGCCCCACGTGCAGGACCTCTGCCGGTTGCTCGTCGCGATGGGCGTGCACATCGAGGGCATCGGCTCGAACCTGCTGCGCGTGCACGGCCAGGAGTCGCTGGGCGGCGCCTCGCACGTGGTCTGCCCCGATCACATCGAGGTCGGCTCGTTCATCGGCATGGCGGCCGTCACCGGTGGCGACGTCACGATCACCGGCTGCGAGCCCAACGACCTGCGCGCGACGCTGCTCGCGTTCTCGCGGCTGGGCGTGCGCGTGGAGATCGACGGGCGCGACGTGCGCGTGCCGCAGGGCAGGATCTGACGATCGTCGACGACGCACACGACCAGATCGCGAAGATCGACGACGGCCCGTGGCCCGCGTTCCCGGCCGACATGACGTCGGTGGCCGTCGCCGTCGCGACGCAGGCCCGCGGAACGGTGCTGATCTTCGAGAAGATGTTCGAGAACCGCTTGGTCTTCACGGACAAGCTCGTCAACATGGGCGCGCGCATCATCCTGTGCGACCCGCACCGGGCCGTCGTCACCGGCCCCGCCAAGCTGTACGGCCAGCGGCTCTCGAGCCCTGACATCCGCGCGGGCATCGCGCTCCTGATCGCGTCGCTGTGCGCGGAGGGAACGAGCGTGATCGGCGACGTCGAGCAGATCGACCGCGGGTACGAGCGCATCGACGAGCGGCTCCGGGCACTCGGGGCGCGCATCGAGCGCGTCTCCGGATGACCCGGACCTGAATGCTCTCCGACCAGAGCATCCACGGGTTCCTGCTGCTGGCGCCGGTCTTCATCGTGTCGCTGACGCTGCACGAGCTGGCGCACGGGCTCACGGCTTACAAGCTGGGCGACCGCACCGCCAAGGACATGGGCAGGCTGACGCTCAACCCGATCGCGCACATGGATCCGCTCGGCTCGCTGATCCTCGTCCTAACCTACTTCGGCGGCTCGTTCCTGTTCGGCTGGGCCAAGCCGGTGCCGGTCGACCCGCGCAACCTGCGCACCTCGCCGCAGGTCGGCATGGCGCTCGTCGGCGCAGCGGGACCTGCGACGAACTTCATCCTGGCGCTGATCTCGGGCGCGGTCCTCGCTCACAGCGAGCTCACGGGCGACGCGTTCAGCATTGCTGCCTACTCGCTCGAGATCAACGTCATCCTCGGCGTCTTCAATCTCTTCCCGATCCCGCCGCTGGACGGCTCGCGCGTGATCGGCGGCTTCATGCCGCGCGACGTCTACGAGCGCTGGGCGGCACTCGACCAGTACGGGATGTTCGCGGTCTTCGGGCTCTTCATCCTGTTCAACGCGCAGACCTCGCGCATCCTGCTGAGCGGCTTCGAGCACGTCGTGCGCCTGATCTCGTTCACCGTCGGCGGCCAGCCCTTGATCTAGCCTGCCCGCGTGAGGCTGGAATGGGAGACGAGTGACGGCGTGCCGCTGCTGCGCGCGCACGGCACGCGCGCGGAGATCGTGTTCACGTCGCGGCAGGGCGGCGTCTCGGACGGTAGCTTCGCGTCGCTCAACCTCGGCTTCGCGACGGCCGACGACTCCGAGCGGGTGTCCGAGAATCGCAGGCGCGCACTCGCGGCGGCGGGCGCCGACGCAGCGCGGGCGGTCAGCCTCCGCCAACGGCACGGGACCGTCGTCGTCGATGCCGGAGCAGTCGGCGGCGGCTATCCCGACGCCTCGGTGCGGTGGCCCGAGGGCGACGCCCTCGTGACCGCCGAGCCTGGCCTGCCGGTGATCGCGCACGGCGCCGACTGCCTCACGGCGGCGCTCGTCGCGGCCGACGGAAGCCGGCTGGCGGTCGTCCACGCGGGCTGGCGCGGACTCGTGGCAGGCGTACTCGAGGAAGCCTCCGGGCGCGTCGGGCCGGGCTTCGCGGCGTTCGTGGGGCCCGGCGCGGGGGCGTGCTGCTACGAGGTCGGCGACGAGGTCGCGCGGCCCCTGCGCGAGCGCTTCGGCGAGGACGTCGTCTCCGGCCGCCGGGCAGATCTCGCGGCGGCCGCGCGGCGCGCACTCGAGCGCGCGGGAGCGGGGGAGGTCGTCACGTCGGGCCTGTGCACGATCTGCGACCCGGATCGCTTCCACTCCTTCCGGCGCGATGGGGCCGGCAGCGGGCGGCAGGCCGTGATCGCGCAGCTCGCGGGCGGTCGCGCGTGACCGTCGAGCTCGCCGTCGTGCAGGAGAACCTCGCGGCAGCGCGGGCGGCCGTGGCCGAGGCGGCGGCGCGCTCGGGCCGCCCGCAGGACGCCGTGGAGCTGCTCGCAGCGGTCAAGTACGTGGAGCCCGCCGACCTGGCCGTGCTGGCTGACGCGGGCATCGCGCTCGTGGGCGAGAACCGCGTGGAGCAGCTGCTGGCGAAGCAGGCGGTGGCGGGCGAGCGCTTCACGTGGGACTTCATCGGGCACCTGCAGAGCCGCAAGGCCCGCGACCTCGTGGGCCGCGTGCGCCTCGTGCACTCGCTCTCGACGCTCTCGGCCGCCGAGCGCCTCGATCGCGCGAGCACCGAGCCGATCGCGTGCCTGGTCGAGGTCAACGCCGCCGGTGAGGAATCCAAGCAGGGACTCGCGGCCGGCGAGCTCGACGCGTTCCTCGAGGCTGTCGCCGGGCTGCCCAACCTGCGCATCGAGGGGCTCATGACGATGCCCCCGCTGGCGGCCACGCCCGAGGCGTCCCGGCCCCACTTCGCGGCGTTGCGAGAGCTCGCAGCGACCCTCACGCAGCGCTGGGCGCCGCAGCACGGCTTCGCACGCCTGTCGATGGGCACGAGCCAGGACTACGCGGTCGCGGTGGAGGAGGGGGCCACGATCGTCCGCCTCGGATCGACCCTCTACCGCCGATCGAGCGTATAGTCTCGCCTCTCATGGGGCTCGGTGACGTGTGGTACAAGACAAAGGTCTACTTCGGCCTGGCCGAGGACGATGACCTGTACGAGGACGACGAAGACGGCACGCAGGCCGAGGAAGACCTCGAGCAGCGCTACCGGCGTCGCCCGAACGTGCGCCCGCTCGACGCCCGGCGCGGGCGGGGAGACGTGCTCGTCGACGACATCTTCTCGGAGGACGCCCCGGCGGCGTCCGGGAAGCGCCGCCTGCGCGACGCCGGCGGGCAGACGTCCGTGCTGCGAGCCTCCGAGGCGCCCGTTGCCGAGGACGTGCCGAAGGTCTACCTGAGCGTGCCGCGCACGTTCAACGACGCGCAGCCCATCGGCGACCGCTACAAGCGCGGCATCCCCGTGATCATCAATCTGCAGACGGTCGAGCCGGGGCTGGCCAAGCGCCTGATCGACTTCGCCTCCGGCCTCACGTACGCGCTCGAAGGGCGCATGCAGCGCATCGCCGACAAGGTCTTCCTGCTCACGCCCGAGAACGTCGAGCTGTCGGCCGAGGACCAGGCGCGCTACCTCGACGCCGGCTTCTTCAACCAGGCCTGAGCCAACCAGGCCTGACGTCACCCGGAGGCAGGTACCCTCCGCGCATGCTGACGCTCGAGGAGCTGAAGTCGGACGTCGCGAGCGGCGCGGTCGACACGGTCATCATCGCGATGTGCGACATGCAGGGCCGCCTGCAGGGCAAGCGCCTGAGCGCGCGCGCCTTCACCGATGGGATCGCGGAGGACGGGGCGGAGGGGTGCAACTACCTACTGGCCGTCGACGTGGACATGAACCCGGTCACGGGCTACGCGATGTCGTCCTGGGAGCGCGGCTACGGCGACTTCGTCTTCATGCCCGATCTGACGACGTTGCGGCGCATCCCGTGGCTCGAGGCCACGGCCATGGTGCAGTGCGACCTGCTGTGGCACGACGGCTCGCCCGTGGCCGCCTCGCCGCGGCAGGTGCTGCGGGGCCAGCTCGAGCGCCTGGCCGAGCGCGGCTGGCACGCCTACGCAGGCTCCGAGCTGGAGTTCATCCTGTTCGACGAGACCTACGACTCGGCGCGCGAGAAGAGTTGGCGCGAGCTGCGACCGGCCAACGCCTACAACGTCGACTACTCGATCCTCGGTACGACGATGGTAGAGCCCGTGCTCCGGCAGATCCGGCTCGGCATGGCCGGCGCGGGGATGCTCGTCGAGGACTCCAAGGGCGAGTGCAATTTCGGACAGCACGAAGTCAACTTCAGGTATCAGGAGGCGCTGCGGATGGCGGACGACCACGTCGTCTACCGCAACGGCGCCAAGGAGATCGCCTTCCTGCACGGCAAGTCGCTCACGTTCATGCCGAAGTACGACGAGCGCGAGGGCAACTCGTGCCACATCCACCTGAGCCTCTGGGAGGGCGAGCACAGCCTCTTCCCGGCGGGCGACGGGCACGGCATGAGCGAGACATTCAGGCAGTTCATCGCGGGCCTGGTGCGCCACACGCGCGAGCTCACGCTCCTGCTCGCTCCCAACGTCAACTCCTACAAGCGCTTCGTGCGCGGCTCGTTCGCGCCGACCGCGCTCGTCTGGGGCCACGACAACCACACGTGCGCGCTGCGGGTCGTCGGCCACGGCAAGGGCATGCGCGTCGAGAGCCGGGTAGCCGGAGGCGACGTGAACCCCTACCTCGCGTTCGCCGCCCTGCTGGCCGCGGGGCTCGCCGGAATCGACGGGAAGTACGAGCTCGGCCCCGCCTGGACGGGATCGGGATACGAGGCGCGCGACGAGCCGCACGTGCCCTCGACACTGCACGAGGCGCGCGAGCTCTTCGCGGGCTCCGTGCTGGCGCGCGAGGCGCTCGGCGACGAGGTCGTCGACCACTACCTCAACGCGGCCACCGTCGAGCTGGACGCCTTCGACGCCGCTGTCACCGACTGGGAGCTGCGCCGCTCCTTCGAGCGCCTGTGAGCCGTCCCCGCATCGGCATCTGCGCCTACCGCACGCACGCGCGCTGGACGCACTGGGAGCTGGAGGCGACCGTCATCCCGCATGGGTATGTCGAAGGCGTGAGGCTGGCCGGTGGCGTTCCCATCCTGCTGCCCCCGACGCCCGACGGCGCGGAGGACCCCGGAGAGGTGCTCGACGGCATCGACGGGCTGATCCTCACCGGCGGGCCCGACATCGACCCTGCGCTCTACGGTGCGGAGCTCGAGGAGGGGACGGACGAGCCCACGCCGGATCGCCGGATACGCGACGCGTTCGAGCTGGCCCTGCTGGGCTGCGCGACCGAGCGCGGCCTCCCCGTGCTCGGCATCTGCCGTGGTCTGCAGCTGATCAATGTGCAACGCGGTGGAACGCTCGTCCAGGACCTCGGTCGCGCCGAGCTCGACCTGGCGCCGCATCGGCCGCAACTCGGCACGTTCGGCCGCCACGCCGTGACGACCGAGCCGGGCACGGCCACCGCGGACGTCCTGGGCGAGGCCGTCGACCCCATCCACTCCCACCACCATCAGGGCATCGCGGAGCTGGGGGAGGGCCTGATCGTCTCCGGCCGGGCCCACGACGGCAGCATCGAGGCAATCGAGGCCCCCGACGGGCCCTTCTGCATGGCAGTGCTCTGGCATCCCGAAGAAGCAGCGGAATCAACGGGAGCCCCGCTCTTCCGCGCGCTCGTGAAGGCGGCCGCCGCGCGCAAGAACGGGGCCTGACCGCGTCAGGTGCCGCGGGGCACCCGGGGAAGGTGGTCTTCGGGCTCCCAGTCGGCTCGCTGGGAGTACCAGATGTGCTGCATGATGCGCAGCCCGGTCGGGCCTTCGAGCGTGCCGGCGGCGACGGAGTAGGTCGCGCTTCCGGGCTCGCGCCAGAGCAGGCTCGAGCCGCAGCGGCTGCAGAAGCCGCGCTCGCCGCCCGTCTCGCTCTGGGGGCCCGGGAACCAGCGCAGCAGGCCCTCGGGGTCGCGCAGCGTCAGGCCCTCACGGGTCACGGAGGTGTAGGCGCCGCTCGTGCCGTGGTAGCGGCGGCATTCCACGCAGTGGCAGACGAGGATGCCGCGGAGATCGCCCTGCAGGTCGTAGCTGACGGCTCCGCAGACGCAGCGCCCGGTCGCGGTGGGTGCGGACATCCCGTAAGCCTAGCCAGGCGCGGCTGCGTTCCGGTGTCCTGCCCGCAAGTACCATCCGACGCGTGAGTGACACCACGATCCTCGGCTCGATCGGCGCCGGCAACATGGCCGGCGCCATGGTGGAGGGCTGGCTGCGCGCCGATCCTGCCCTCGGCGAGCGCATCCTCGTGACGGATCGCGGCTCGGGTCGCGCTGCGCGGCTGGCCGAGCGCCTCGGTGTGCAGCACGTCGCGGACAACGGCGAGCTCGTGCGCCGCGCCGACGTGGTGCTGATCGCGGTCAAGCCGATCGACGTCGAGCGCGTGCTGCGCGATGCCTCCGAGCTGATCGACGCCGGCACCGCCGTCGTCTCGGTCGCTGCCGGCGTCGCGACGACGACGCTCGAGAACGTGCTGGAGCAGGGCGTGCCGCTCTTCCGCTGCATGCCCAACGTGGGCGTCAAGGTGGGCGCGGGCACGCTGTGCTTCGCCAGCGGCCCGTTCACCGGCACGGAGGCGGAATCCCGGGTGCTCGGCTGGCTCGGCCAGATCGGCACCGTCGTGACGCTCGAGGAGCGGCTGTTCGACGCCGCCACGGCGCTTGCCGGCTCGGGCCCGGCGTTCCTCGGCCTCGTGATCGAGGCGTTCGAGGACGCGGGCATCACGAGCGGGCTGTCGGCCGCGACGGCACGTGAGCTGATCCTCTCGACGATGGTGGGCACGGCCAACGTGCTCGAGCAGACCGGCGTGAGCTGTTCCGACCTGCGCCGCATGGTGACCTCGCCGGGCGGCACCGCCGCGGCCGGGCTGGCTCAGATGGAACGCGCCTCGGTGCGCGGCGGCATCATCGACGGCGTCCTCGCCGCGCTCGCGCGCGCCGGCCAGCTGGGCTGATGAGCAACGACACGATCGACACGCTGATCTCGTTCGTGGACACCTTCACGTGGGTCTACGCGGCGATCATCATCGCCTGGATCCTCTCCAGCTGGGTGCGACTGCCCTACGGCGTCTGGACGAACCGCATCCGCACGTTCCTGGACGAGACGGCGAGCCCGTTCGTGGGCGTCTTCCGGCGTTTCGTGCCGATGCTCGGGCCGCTCGACCTCTCGCCGCTCGTCGCGCTGATCGTCCTGCAGGTCGCGGCGCGGATCGTGCAGAGCGTGCTCGACGGATTCCGTCCGGGCTGATGCTGCGCCGAGCGCCGACCGCTGCCCGTCCGCTCGGCCGGGCGCGGCACGCGCGCGAGCAGGCGCGGCCGAGCGCGGCGGGCTGGACGGGCATGCTCGCGCTGGCCGTGGCCGCCGTGGCCGCCGACCAGCTGACCAAGGCCACGGTGGTCAACCGGCTGCGCGTGGGTGAGGCAGTCGACGTACTGCCGGGCCTCTCGTTCTGGCACGTGCGCAACACCGGCATCGCGTTCGGCGTGTTCACCGGCCGGCTCAACTTCGTCGTGCTGCTGACCATCGGCGCCGTGATCTGGATGCTCGCCTTCTTCGCCCGCTCCGGCGCGCGGCACCCGCTCGTGCCAGTCGCGATCGGCTTGCTGCTGGGCGGCAGCGTCTCGAACCTCTGGGATCGCGCCTACAACAACTTCGTGACCGACTTCATCTACGTGCACGTGCTCCCGAACTTCAACCTGGCCGACAGCTTCATCGTGACGGGAGTCGGGCTGCTGATCTTCGCGCTCGTGCGTGGTGATCCCGCCGAGCGCAGCGACGGATTCACGTGACCCGCGAGCTGATTGCCGAGGACGGCGCTGCCGGGGCCCGTCTCGACCGCTACCTGGCCGAGCATGCAGGCCTGCCGTCCCGGGCCGCCGCCGAGCGGCTGATCGAGCGCGGCGCCGTGCGGGTCGACGGCGCGGCTGCGCATAAGGCGCTGCGCCTGGCGGGCGGCGAGCTGATCGAGCTCGAGGACGAGGCCGAGAGCGCGCCTGCAGGGCCCGAGGCCGGCGCCGAGCTCGAGATCCCCCTTGCCCTGATCGACGACCACGTGATCGTGGCGGACAAGCCGGCGGGCGTCGTCACGCACCCGGCGCCGGGAGTGGTGGGGCCGACGCTCGTCGCCGCGCTGCGCAGCCTCGGCCTGCGCGGCGGTGACGACGAGCAGCGCCCGGGCGTCGTCCACCGCCTGGACCGCGACACGTCCGGCCTGCTGGTGCTCTCGCGCAGCGACGAGGCCTACGCGTCTCTGGGCGAGCAGATGCGCGCCCGCGAGATCGAGCGCGAGTACATCGCGCTCGTGCGCGGCCGCCCGCCCTCGCGCCGCGGCACCATCGACGCTCCCATCGGCCGCGACCGCAACGACATCGGCCGCATGGCCGTCGGCGGCCGCGGCGAGCGCCCCGCGGTCACGCATTTCGAGCTCAGCGAGCCCTTGCCGAATGCGAGTCTGCTCCGTCTGAAGCTCGAGACGGGCCGCACGCACCAGATCCGCGTGCACCTCGCGGCAATCGGCCATCCGATCCTGGGCGACCCCCTGTACGGCGTCCCGGGCGGCCAGATCGGCCTCCGCCGCCAGTTCCTGCACGCAGCCCGTCTCGGCTTCACCCATCCGGCCGACGGCCACCGCGTCGACCTGACCAGCAACCTGCCCCCCGAACTGGCCGAAGCGCTGGAGCAAGCCCGAGCCGGCAGCTGAGCGTTGCACCGGGAGGCACAAAGCCACCGCGCTGGTAGGCTCCCGGGCGGAAGGCGTCCGCCTTCACTCACCCCGAACCGGCGAGCCCTACTTGCTTCCGACGGTGGTGCCGGCGTTGCCGGCTCCGTCGGAGCTGCCCGCCGGAGCCCTGCCACAACCACCATCGGAGGACCGACCGTGGCCGCGATCACCATGCGCGAGCTGCTCGAGGCCGGTGTGCACTTCGGTCACCAGACACGCCGCTGGAACCCGAAAATGCGCCGGTTCATCTTCGGCGAGCGCGCCGGCATCTACATCATCGATCTGCAGCAGACGCTGACGCTGGTCGAGGAGGCGCACTCGTTCGTGCGCAACCTGGCCGAGCGCGGCGGAAGCGTGCTCTTCGTGGGCACCAAGAAGCAGGCCCGCGAGGCCGTGCAGCTGCAGTCCGAGCGCGTCGACATGCCCTACGTCAACCACCGCTGGCTCGGTGGCCTGCTGACCAACTACCGCACGATGCAGGGTCGCATCGACCATCTCCACGACCTGCGCCGTCAGCGCGACGACGGCCAGCTCGACCTGCTGCCGAGCAAGGAGCGCATCATGCTCCTGCGCAAGCTCGAGAAGCTCGAGACCAACCTCGGCGGCGTGGCGCAGATGCGCAAGCTGCCCGATGCGGTCATGGTCATCGACCTCGGCCGTGAGGCGCTCGCCGTGCGCGAGGCGCGCCGCTGCGGCATCCCGGTGATCGGGCTGGTCGACACCAACTGCGACCCGGACGAGGCGGATTACGTCATCCCGGGCAACGACGACGCCATCAAGTCCTGCCAGGCCATCGTCTCGACGCTCGCCGACGCCGTGGCCGAGGGCCGCAGCCTCTGGCGCAAGGCCGAGGACGAGGCCGCTGCGGCTGCCGCCGCGGCTGCCGAGGCCGCCGCCGAGGCCGCTGCCGCCGAGGCGGCCGCCGCCGCCGAGGCCGCAGGCGTCGAGGGGGAGGCGCCGGCACCCGCCGGGGAGGCTGCGTCGTGAGCGACTACACCGCATCGGCTGCCGAGGTCAAGGCCCTCCGCGAGGCCACGGGCGCCGGCATCATGGAGTGCAAGAACGCCCTGCGCGAGAGCGCGGGCGACCAGGATGCGGCCGTCAAGCTGCTGCGCGAGCGCGGCATCGCGAAGACCGCCAAGCGCGCCGACCGCACGACCACGGAGGGACTGATC
>Ga0164301_10000577_pt1 | contig 10800 bp, 10 predicted proteins | sample Whisoiple_231_MG_FD_109711 | JGI IMG/M metagenome (GOLD analysis project Ga0164301, IMG submission 109711) | Unamended control soil microbial communities from upstate New York, USA - Whitman soil sample_231_MG | ecosystem: Environmental > Terrestrial > Soil > Agricultural land ... | reverse complement strand
GGTGCAGCCATCGATCCGGCCGAAGTGCTGCCGGCCCTGGTCGCAGCGATCGCCCGTGCCCTGCGCCTGGGCTCTGTGGCGGTGGAGCTCGCGGATGGCGACGGGTTCGTGCGAGCTGCCGAAGTCGGCGCCGCGACCGCAGGTGAGCCGCTCGTGATCCCGCTGGTCGCGCACGGCGAGACCGTCGGCCGGCTCGTGCTCGCCGCGCGCAGGCCGGGCGAGCGCCTCTCGGACGCCGACCGGCGCGTGCTCGAGATGCTCTCGGTGCAGGCGGCACACGCCGTGCTCGCCGTTCGCCTGAACGCGCAACTCGCGCGCTCGCGCGAGCAACTCGTGAGTGCACGCGAGGAAGAGCGGCGGCGCCTCCGCCGCGATCTCCACGACGGTCTCGGCCCGACGCTCGCGGCAGTCGGCATGCAGCTGGGCGCGGCCAGCGCGCTGATCGATCAGCCCGAGGCGCTGCGCGCACTGCATGCCGAGCTGCAGGAGCAGACGCGCCAGGCGCTGGCCGACATCCGCAGGCTGGTCTACGAGCTGCGACCGCCGGCCCTCGACGAGCTGGGGCTCGCACCCGCGATCGCGCAGCAGGGCGACCGCTTCACCGGGCTCGCAGTGCGGGTGCACGCCGACGGCGACCTCGACGGACTGCCGGCGGCAGTCGAGGTCGCCGCCTACCGCATCGCCGCCGAGGCGATCACGAACGCGGCCCGGCACGGCGAGGCGCAGAACTGCCTCGTCCGCCTGTCGCTGAACGGGGCGCTCGACCTCGAGGTCGTCGACGACGGCGCGGGCCTGCCGCGAGCGCTGCGCGCGGGAGTGGGCCTGAGCTCGATGCGCGAGCGCGCGGCCGAGCTCGGCGGCACGTGCGAGGTGGGCCCGGCACCGGGAGGCGGCACGCGCGTGGCCGCGCGGCTGCCCATCGCATCGCACCAGCCTGATCACGACGGCTCGGCCGCCGGAGCGATGAAGCGCTCCGCGTCCTCGTAGATCGCGAGCCCGATCAGCGTCGCGACGCCGGCGATCCTCCACAGCCGCTCCGGGTCGAGTGCGGCCGGGAACAGGTCTTCGGGCGAGAGCACGTCATCGGGCACGGGCGTGCGCTCGATCAGGTCGGCCTGGGCGTCGACGAACGCGTGCAGCGCTGCGCGGTCGACGCGGATCGTCTCGCTTGGGGAGATGCTGGGCAGGGGGCTCATGGCGGCAGGCTGCCCGCGGGGTGCGTGACGTGTCCCGCCGGGGGTGTGCCGAAAGCGTCAGCGCCAGCGCTCGTAGCGCACGACGCGCTCCAGTGCGACCCGGCGCCCCGGCTTACAGTCGGTCCCGAGCGTGTAGCCCAGCGTGACCAGTGCCACCTGCTGCACGCGCTCGAACGGGATGCCGAGCACCTCGGCGGCGTCTCGTTCGCGCGGGAGGTGCAGGGTCGTCCAGCACGTGCCGAGCCCGCGCGCGCGTGCCGCGAGCTGAAAGCTCCAGGCCGCCTGGATGACCGAGCCGTACAGGCCCGCCTGCTGGGCGGAGGGCGCCGTGTCGGCCCGTGGGACGAGGCACGGCAGGACCATCACCGGCACTTCGTGAAAGCGGTCGGCGAGGTACTGGGCCGAGTCGAGCACGGGACCGTCGGTCGCAGCGCGCCGCTGTTCGTCGATCTCCTTGCGGTATGCCGCCCAGCCCGTCCGGTAGCACTCGGCCAGCTTCGCGCGCGTGGCCGCTTCGGTCACCACGACGAAGCGCCATGGCTCGGCGTTGGATCCGTTCGGCGCCTGCTGCGCGAGCGCCAGGCACTCGTCCACCAGTTGCCGCTCCACGGGCCGCTCGAAGTCGAGGCGCTTGCGGACGGCGCGGGTGGTGGAGAGGAGCTCGTCCGGCGTCAGGTCGAGCAGCGCCATCACGAGGCCTCGCGCACGAGGTCCGCGATCCCCGGGCAGACGCCGCCCGGGAGCGGATGCTCGGGCGGGAGCAGCGCGACATCCACGCCCGCGCCGAGCATGGCCGTGCGCAGCACGGCGTCGAGCGCCGCCTCGAGCGTCAGCTGGTCGTCCAGTGGCAGCTGGCCCGCGACGGCCAGCTGTGCGAGGCCGTGCACGGACGTCCAGATCGCCAGGAGTGCACGGCCGGCCGCCTCGGGTGCCACCACGCCGGCTGCCACGAGTCCCTCCATCGCCGTCTGCGCCAGCACGGCCGGCGTGCGGGGCAGCATCAGATCGCGGCTGTGCTCGGACTTCGGCACGGCGTGCATGACGCGGAAGTGCGCGGGGTGCGCGAGCGCGAAGTGCAGGTAGGCCGCGGCGTAGTCCCAGAAGCGGTTGACCGCATCGAACGGGCTTGCGCCCTGGTGCGGCTCCGCGGCCACGCGCATCTCCTCCGCGAGCGTGTCCAGCCCCTCGTGAGCGACCGCTGCCAGCAATTCCTCCCGATCCTCGAAATGCCGGTAGCACGCGCTCGCCGACACGCCGACCGTGCGGGCCGCCTCGCGCAGCGAGAAGCCCTCGACGCCGCGCTCGGCCACGAGCGCCAGCGCGGCGCGGATCAGGCTGTTGCGGAGGTCGCCGTGGTGGTAGGTCGGACGGGTCGGGATCATCATCGCCGGCGTATGTTGACACCGTTCGCACCGGGTTGCTAGGGTGAACGGCGTTCACATCGCAGCACGCTAGGGTGCAAGAGCTGCGTGCGGTCGTGAATGGACCGACACGTGAGGGGAAGCGTCCGCGCTGCCAGGGGGCTGGCAAGCGCAGGAAGGGAACGGAATGACCGATAACACTCCCACTGACTGGCAGTCCCGCCAGCCGACGGGTCTACTCGCGCGCATTGCGCACACTCAGACGTCTCATCCGAAGCGGACCGTGTTCGGCGGTCTCTTCCTGTTCATCCTGATCTGTTTTCTCGCGTTCGGCCCCCTGAAGGGCACGCTCGAGAACAAGTTCGTGATCCCGGGCTCGGATGCGCAGAAGGCGACGGACGTCCTCAAATCCAAGTTCGACGCCCGCAACGGCGCCATCCTCCAGGTCGTCTTCGCGGCGGACAGCGGCAAGCTCGACACGCCGGAGCGGCGCGCCGCCCTCAACGACGCGCTGCGGCTGGCCGGCAAGGAGCAGTACGTCACCAACGTCAGCGGCCCGTTCGCCGACAACGATCAGCGCCTCTCGAAGACCCACCCGGGCATCGGCTACGCCGAGGTGCAGTTCTCGAAGGACGGCTTCCAACTCACGCGCAGCAAGATCGTCTCGCTCGAGGACCACATGACCGCCCGGCTGACACAGGCCGGCATCCGTACCGAGTACACCGGCGATGCCGATCAGCCGCCGCCAGAACAGGGAGCCAGTGAGGCCCTCGGCATCCTCGTCGCGCTGATCGTGCTGCTGATCGTCTTCCGGACGTTCGTCGCCGCGGGCGTGCCGATCCTGTTCGCGGCCGTCTCCGTGCTCACGGCCTTCGCGTTGCTCTTCCTGCTGGCAAATCTGACCGATTTCAACACGATCACCCCGATCCTCGTCTCCATGATCGGAATCGGCGTCGGGGTCGACTACACGCTCTTCATAGTCACGCGCTTCAGACAGGGGCTGCATGACGGCATGCCTCCGCGCGAGGCCGCGGCCTACGCTTCGGCCACCGCGGGACGCGCAGTGATCTTCGCCGGCGTGACGGTTGCGATCTCGATCACCGGCCTGGCCGTGATCGGCATCCCCTTCATCACGAAGCTCGGCATGGGCGGCGCGCTCGGCGTGCTCACCGCCGTCGTCTACGCGACCTTCCTGCTGCCCGGGCTGCTGGCCCTGATCGGCCATCGCATCGACCGCCTCAAGGTTCCGTTCCTGCGCGAGAGCGACGACTCCGAGGCGACGCGTTCGAAGACGCTCATGGGTCGCTGGGGCGCGTTCACCGTGCGCCACTCGGGCGCGCTGCTGATCGGCGCGATCGCACTGCTCCTCCTGCTCGCCATACCCGTCCTGGGCACGCGCCTGGGCACGGCAGACGCCAGCACGGCATCCAAGAGCACGACCGGCCGCCAGGCCTACGACCTGCTCACGACGGGCTTCGGCGCCGGCTTCAACGGCCCGATCCCGATCGTCGTCGACCAGGGCTCGGACAAGCAGGCGGCGCAACGCGTCTACCTGGCAGCCAGGCAATTGCCGAAATCGTCGGCGGCCTTCGTGCAGAAGCCCATCTACAACAAGGGCAAGGGCGTCGCGCTCGTCGTCATCTCGCCGGCTACCAAGCCGCAGGACGCGAAAACCGACGACCTCATCAACACCTTGCGCACGGTCACGGTGCCGAAGGCCCTGGGCGACAGCCAGGCGCGCGCCTACGTCAGCGGCCAGAACGCGGCCTTCATCGACATCAGCAACCGCATCTACGACCGCGCGCCGTGGTTCCTGCTCTACATCATCGGCGTCACGGTCATCGTGCTCTCGATGGCGTTCCGGTCACTCGTGATCGCCTTCAAGGCAGCCATCACGACGCTGATCTCGGCCACCATCGGGTTTGCGGTCCTCACGGCCGTCTTCAAGATGGGCCACGGGCTCAACCTGATCGGGCTCGACCGTACGGGGCCGATCGAGAGCTTCGTGCCACCGATAGCCTTCGCCATCCTGTTCGGCCTCTCGATGGACTACGAGGTCTTCCTCATGAGCCGCATTCGCGAGGAGCACATCCACGGCAAGGTCACGAGGGACGCGGTCAGGGACGGCGTGGCCGCGATCGGCCGAGTCGTCTTCGCAGCGGCCATCATCATGTCCGCGGTGTTCTTCGCGTTCATGCTGGCGCCGGACCGCGTCAGCAAGGAGTTCGGCCTGTTGCTCGCGGTCGCCATCCTCTGCGATGCGCTGATCATGCGCCTGACGGTGGTGCCGGCGCTGCTCACGCAGCTCGGCGAGAAGTCCTGGTACATCCCGCGCTGGCTGGACAAGGTCCTGCCGAACATCACGATCGAGCCACCGACCGAGCGGTCGGAGACGGTCACGCCGCCGGCGGGTGCGCCGAGGCCGGCGACCGAGAGCTGATCTGCTCCGGGGGCCGCGCGCTCGGCGCGCGGCCCCCGGAACGTCAGTACTCGTCGCGCAGCACGCGCATGAGCCCAGCGCCCAGGAAGGCGATGAGCCAGGCGACGATGGCCGCGAACGCCGCGGCCACCGAGATGTTGGCGGTGCTGTCGAGCTGCGCCGCGATGTCGGTCGCGGCGGGCAGCAGGTAGGACGCGAGCGTGTCGCTGACGTAGCTGCCGATCAGGCCGGTGAGGATGGCGCCGCCGAGCGAGAAGCCCAGCGAGACGCCGATGGCCGCGCCGTTGGAGTGCAGGAGCGAGCCGACGGCGACGCTCACCAGCCCGAACACGAGCGGGTTCGCGCAGTAGGCCCAGACCGCGCCGACCACGGCGCTGAGCGACGGGTCGCTGAAGGAGTCGTGGCGCAGGACGTACGCCCCGGCGATCATCAGCACGACGGCGGGGACGCAGCAGAGAATCGTCGCGATGGCAGTGCCGAGCACGCGTGTGCCGTACAGCCGCCGGCGCGGGACGCCCGTCATCACGAGGTAGCGCATCGTGCCCTGCGAGGTGTCATAGGAGCCGGCCAGCGCGCCGACGAGCACGGCCATCAGCGTCGCGGGGATCGACATCGGGTCGGCCGCGTCGAGCAGTTCGGTGCCACCGGCATCGCCGCTCTGCGTCAGCCGGACGATGATCACGATGACGACGGTTGCGAAGCCGACGAAGACCGCGCTCCAGAAGCTCCCGCGCCGTCCGACGATGCGACGGATCTCAGACCCCAGCATCGTCGTCCTTGCGCACGGGGCTCATGTCGCCGGGCTTGCTGTCGGCCGTGAGATCGAGGAAGCGCTGCTCGAGGGTCTCGCTCTCGCGCCAGATCTCGGCCACGCCGACGCCCGCCTCGACGAGCGTCCTGTTGATCGCGATCAGGCGCTCGTCACTGATGTCGGCCACCTCGAGGTCGAGGGCGTCGTAGCCCTCGTTGGTGCCGACGCCGGTGATGAACGAGATGCCCGAGAGCACGCTTCGCGCCCGCGCCTCGTCGTCGATCCGCAGCAGCACGGAGTGGCGCCCGGCGGCGATCAGCTCGTCCACGGGCCCCCACGAGATCAGCCTGCCGGCCTGCACGATGGCGATGTCGTCCGCCATCTTCTGCACCTCGTCGAGGATGTGCGACGAGATGAAGACCGTCCGCCCCTCCTTGTCGACGAGGTTGCGGATCATCGTGCGGAACTCGAGCATGCCCGCCGGGTCGAGCCCGTTGGTCGGCTCGTCGAGCACGAGCAGCTCGGGGTCGTTGAGGAGAGCACGGGCGACGCCGAGTCGCTGGCGCATGCCGAGCGAATAGGTCTTGACCTTGTCGTTGGCGCGCTCGGTCAATTCCACCCGCTCGAGCACCGCCGGAATGCGGCCGCGCGCCTCGCCGCCGTAGTGCGCGGCCCACACGTCGAGGTTCCTCCGGCCGCTGAGGTAGGGGTAGAAGCGCGGCTCCTCGACGATCCCGCCCACGCGCGAGAGCGCCTTGCGGATCTCGCGCGGCACTTCGCAGCCACGCAGGTGGATGCGCCCGGCGGTCGGCTGGGCGAGACCCAGCATCATGCGGATCAGCGTCGTCTTGCCGCAGCCGTTCGGGCCGAGCCAGGCGAAGCACCGGCCGCGTGGAACGTCGACCGTGACGTCGTCCACGGCGAGCTTCTGCCCGAACCGCTTCGAGACGTGCTCGAGCTGGATGATCGCGTCGCTCACCGTGGTTCCCCTTGGCTGCGGTGACGCACGTCACCGTAGAGCATCGGGGCCCCGGCGAGACCCCCTCGCTAGAGCGGGCGGCTTGCGAGCAAGTCCCGGATCTCCATCAGCAGGGCGGTCTCGGTCGGCGCGTCGGGAGCGAGCTCCTCCGGCTTGCGCATGCGCGCCATGATCGCGTTGGCGGGCTTCAGCACGAAGAAGAAGACGGCCGCGGCGACGAGCACGAAATAGATCACGTCGTTGATGAACTGGCCGTACCTGAACACGCTGCCGTTGATCGTGAACGTCTCGCCCGAGAAGTCCACGCCGCCGATCATGCCGATGATCGGCGTGATCAGGTTGTCCACGAGCGACTTGATGACCACGCCGAACGCGATGCCGATGATGATCGCGACGGCCAGGTCGAGGATGTTCCCCTTCAGCAGGAAGTCGCGGAATTCCTTGAGCACGATGTACCTCCGGGATCGCTGTTGCCGTGCCGCGCGACCCTACGCCATCTCCGCTACGGGGGTCCACCGTTACGCGCGTAGACTGCCTGCGAGACTTTTCGACCGAAGGAGACAGACGATGGCGACGATTGCCGCGACCGACTACAGCATGCCGATCGGCGGGGAGTGGGTGGAGAGCGACGGCGGACGCTTCGACGTCACGAATCCGGCCACGGGCGACGTCGTCGGCACCGCCGTCAACGCGACGGCCGAGGACGTCACGCGCGCGATCGACGCGGCCAAGGCGGCGCTCGGTCCGTGGCAGGCCCTGGCCGCGATCGAGCGCGGGCGCATCCTGCGGCGCGCCTCCGACCGCATCCTCGCCGAGGCGGACCACATCGCCGGCGTGATGACCGACGAGCAGGGCAAGCCGCTGGCCGAGGCGCGTGGCGAGGTCGTCTACGCCGCCTCGTTCCTGGAGTGGTTCGCAGGCGAGGCCGAGCGCGTGTACGGCATGACGCTGCCGCCCATGAACCCGCAGAAGCGCGTGCTGGTGCTGCGCCAGCCGGTCGGTGTGACGGCTGCGATCACGCCCTGGAACTTCCCGGCGGCGATGATGACCCGCAAGCTCGGGCCGGCGCTCGCGGCCGGCTGCACCATGATCGTCAAGCCCGCCTCGGCAACGCCGCTGACGGCGCTCGAGGTCGTGCGCTGCATGGAGGAGGCCGGCGTCCCCGCGGGCGTCGTCAACGTCATCACGTCGCGCCGGACGGGCGACGTGGCCTCCACGCTGTTCGGTGATCCGCGCGTCAAGAAGATCTCCTTCACCGGCTCGACCGAGGTCGGCAAGGAGCTCATCCGCGCCTCGGCCGACCAGGTCAAGCGCCTCTCGCTGGAGCTCGGAGGGCACGCGCCCTTCGTCGTCTTCGAAGACGCGGACATCACGGAGGCGGTCGACGACGCGATGGCCTCCAAGTACCGCAACGCAGGCCAGACCTGCGTCTGCGCCAACCGCATCTACGTGCAGCGCAGCATCCACGGCGAGTTCGTCAAGGAGCTCGCCCGCCGCGCGGCCGCGATGAAGGTCGGCAACGGGCGCGAGGAGGGCGTCGTGATCGGCCCGCTCATCGACGACCGCGGCGTCGCCAAGGCCGAGGAGCACGTCAAGGACGCCGTCGCCAAGGGCGCCGAGCTCGTCGTCGGCGGCCATCGCCTGACCGAGGGCGCGTTCGGAGCGGGCTCCTTCTACGAGCCCACGGTGCTCGACAACGTCACCGAGGACATGCTGATCTATCGCGAGGAGACCTTCGGCCCGGTCGCCGGCGTGACCGTCTTCGACACCGAGGAAGACGCGATCCGCATGGCCAACGACACGATCTACGGCCTGGCCGCGTACTTCCACACGAAGGACTACGCGCGCCTGCTGCGCGTGGCCGAGAAGCTCGAGTACGGGATCGTCGGCGCCAACGACGGCATCATCTCCTCGGCCGCGGCGCCGTTCGGCGGCATCAAGGAGTCGGGCTACGGCCGCGAGGGCGGCCCGCAGGGCATCGACGAGTACCTCGACGTCAAGTACGTCTCGATCGGGCACGTCGGCATCTGAGCCGGACCGCAACGCTCGGGGTCTGGCCCTTGACATTGCACTGCGCAATGTCAAGGGCCAGACCCCGAACGTTGCGCCGGTTGACCCCGGGCTGCGCGCTCGCCGGAAAAAGACAACGGCGCCCGGCCCTCTTCCGAGAGCCGGGCGCCGCTTTCCGAGGCGAGAGAGGGAGGGGGAGGAGCTCGCCTTCTCTCGTAGGTTCCCAGCTAGCCCCGAGTGTGACTGTCGTCCGGGCGGACGCACCGACGGAGGAGGACGGCGCCCTCCGATCGGAGGAGAGACGCTGGGACCAGGCTGAGTGAGCCGCTACGCCGAGCGAGCGGTGTCAGGCGCGGCGGTCTCCTGCGCGTCCTCGGTATCGAGGACCCGAGCTCGCAGAACGACGGGGCGCCCGGGACGGGCCTCGAGCGTCAGCTCCTCGCCAAGTGCCCGCAAGAGACCGCTGAGTGTGTCTACGGTCGGGGAGATGCGGTCGCACTCGATGCGCGAGATCGCCGACTGCGCGGTGTGAGCGCGCTGCGCGAGTTCCTTCTGGGTGACGTGGTGGCGCTCGCGGACACGGCGGACGAGTTCGCCGGGCGAGGGATGGCGGTCGTGCGGCATGGCACGCGATTTCGCCGGACGGGCGTGGTCTCCTTCCGCCTCCTGCGACACTTGTGCGATGACGCGGATGGCGGGGATGGACGACGGCGTGCTCTCGCTCGAGGGCCGCGACCTCCTGCAGCGCTACACGCGCGTGGCGATGGTGGGCCTCTCGGCCAATCCCTCGCGGCCGAGCTATCGCGTCGCCGTGCACCTGCTGGCGTACGGCTACGAGGTGACTCCGGTCAATCCGACGGTCGACGAGGTGCTGGGCATCCCTGCAGTGCCGACGCTGGCCGAGGCCGGGCCGCTGGAGATCGTCGACGTGTTCCGCCGGCAGGACGCGGTGCCGGCGGTCGTCGACGAGGCGATCGCCCTGGGCGCCAAGGCGATCTGGCTGCAACTCGGCCTGCGCGACGACGAGGCAGCAGCGCGGGCGCGCGCTGCCGGCATCGTGTTCGTCCAGGATCGCTGCATCAAGATGGAGCACTCCCGCTGGTTCGGCGGGCTCAACTGGGTGGGCCTCGCCACGGGCGTGGTCTCCTCCCGCCGCGAGGAGGCGGCGCGCGCTCATGGCCTCTAGTCCGAGGAGGGTCGACCGCGCGTTCGGCTTCGACACGCTGCAGATCCACGCCGGCCAGCGCGTGGACGCGACCACGGGCGCGCGGGCGCAGCCGATCTACCAGACGGCCGCCTACGTCTTCGAGGACTCGCAGCATGCGGCCGACCTGTTCGACCTCAACCGCTTCGGCAACACGTACACCCGCATCGTCAATCCGACCAATGCCGCGTTCGAGGAGCGCATGGCGATGCTCGAGGGCGGAGTCGGCGCCCTGGCGACGGCCTCGGGCATGGCAGCGACCGCCATTGCCATGCTGACGCTCGTCTCGGGTGGCGACGGCGTCGTCTCCTCCCAGAACCTCTACGGCGGCACGCACAACCAGTTCGCGCTGCAGCTGCCACGCTTCGGCGTGGACGTGCGCTTCGTGGATCCGCACGACCTCGACGCCGTGCGCGCCGCGATCGACTCCCGCACGCGCGTGCTCTACGCGGAGACGATCGGCAACCCGCGCATCGACGTGCTCGACATCGCGGGCTGGGGGCAGATCGCCGAGGAGGCCGGCCTGCCGCTCGTGATCGACAACACCTTCGCGACGCCGTTCCTGTGCCGCCCGTTCGAGCACGGCGCGCACATCGTCGTGCACTCGGCCACCAAGTTCATCGGCGGCCACGGCACCTCGATCGGCGGCGTGATCGTCGACTCGGGGCGCTACGACTGGGAGGGCGGGCTCTTTCCGGGCGTGACGGAGCCCTCGCCCGGCTACCGCGGCATGCGCTTCGCCGAGACGTTCGGCAACTTCGCGTTCGTCACGAAGGCGCGCGTCGAGACGATTCGCGACTTCGGCCCGGTGCTCTCGCCGTTCAACGCCTTCCTGCTCATGCAGGGCCTGGAGACGCTC
>Ga0164301_10000576_pt1 | contig 10800 bp, 8 predicted proteins | sample Whisoiple_231_MG_FD_109711 | JGI IMG/M metagenome (GOLD analysis project Ga0164301, IMG submission 109711) | Unamended control soil microbial communities from upstate New York, USA - Whitman soil sample_231_MG | ecosystem: Environmental > Terrestrial > Soil > Agricultural land ... | reverse complement strand
TCGACGGCAAGCTGGAAGCGCCCAGGAGCCTGCTGCCCGAGGTCCACCGGCTGTACTTCGAGCCCGAATACCCGGAGTTCTCGGCGCGCACCATGTGGAGTGTGTCCAACGACTTCACCAGCGCTTTCAAGAAGCTCGATCCGGTGCCGCAGTTCAAGGCAACGGCCAAGCTGGGCGGCTTTCTCAACCAGTTGCCCAATTAGTTCGTGATCTCCGCTTTAATCTGCGATACAGCGGGGATCACGCCTTTCTCTGTGCTCGGCGAAAGCTTACGGATCAAACGGCGGTGCCCGTCATGTGACGATAGAGCACCTGGTCCCGAACCAGATTCCAGTCCTTATCTAACCTGTAGAAATTTGTTGTCTCTAACTGATTGATATTGAACCTGTTGCACGCCGCTTGTTGAGAGCTGTTGCGATTTATTGAAGTTGGATGCTTTTTCAGCACAAAATCGTCTACAGTTGAAATGCCGAGCCCCGCAAAACAACTGCGCAAATTGATCAGTAACTAGTGCCGCGCATTTGAGATCTCAAGTTACTCGTGATCATGGGTCAGGTTTTGTTTTCTTCGAGCCTCCCGCCAACGGCATCGCCGGAATGCCTAGAGCAATGAGAACGGCTGTTATTGCTCGGAGATCGTGCGTTGTCGCCGCTTCAAACCCGTCGTAGCAGGCAAAGTGTAGAGCGGCGCATATCGCCATGTCCCTTCGCGGAAAAAAGACGCCAAGTATACATAAGACTTCAGCGCCGCAAAAGCTCTGGACCCGACGGTAGGATGGACCGGACTGCTCGGGCCAGGGTTACACTTTTGAAGCGAGCGAAGTGAGCAAATGAAGGTGACATTTCACGATCCGTGGACGGGCGAGCCAGTGGCAAACGGCTTGGTTCACTTATATGACAAAGAAACCGGTGCTGACAGCGGCCTGCGAGTGCAACTCGATGAGACTGGAAGCACCGAGGCAATCACCCAGGAAATGCACACACGGTACACGTGGGTTTTAGAGCATTTGCCACGAAATATAAAGTAAGGGCTTGGCTGGTCAGACCTGCGCAAGCCCGATGCTTAGGCACCTTCGCCTTTTAGCTGCATTGCTCATTCTCGCCACAGTAGCTATCTCGAAAACGACGAACCCCTGCCAGAATTTGCCGTAGTCCCTGCCTGCTGGCTAGAAAGCCAATCGCAGAGCAAATTGTATCTGTCTTGGGTTATACAAGGCACGCGGTGTCCCGTAGGTTGGATTCGGTGATCCTTCCAGGAAATGTTGTGTTGGTGAGCAGCCCTGCGCTGTGCTGTTGAAATTGCAGAAATCGGCGGCGCCGTACACCGTGTTGAAGAACCTTACATTCACCGTGTTGAACAGGTTAAATGCTTCCGCCATCGCTTCAACACTCAACCTTTCCGTAGCTTTGAAGGTACGTGCAAGCCTCAAGTCGATCGATTGGTATGTATCTCCCTTGAAGGTGTTGCGCGGCTCAATACCTACGCGATCATTGTTGCCGAAAATATCGCCATTCGCGTCAAATCCAGCGAACTTGGTGAAATAGTTCGGAGACTCCAATGTCACGATCGTGCTCAGTTGGAAATTGTTAACGAAGGCGTTCATCTTCGTCGGTCCGGCAACCGTTGTATTTAAGACAAAGCGCTGACCTACGCTGTCAGAAGAAATCGCGCGTTCAGCTCTGAGGTTGTTGCTGTCCTGGGGAATGAGAACAAAGCTGGGGTTTGGTCCGTCATCAATTCCCTTTGACCAGGTGTAGCTCAGTCCGGTGCTGAAGTGATGGCTCATGCGCTTGTTGAAGTTCACCAGCAAACCATTCCACGCGGAGTTCCACCGCGAAGCAGCTTCAAAATAGACGGCGTACAAAGTTGGGAAGCCCGGTGCAGCGCTACGCGAGCCCGGAATGCCGGGAGCGGCAAAGTAAGTATTCTTGGTGCCGGTCTGCCCGTCGGAATTGTGGACCGTCACCTGGCCGCTGGGATCTGGCTGGTTCACGTTGAAGAAACTTCCCAGATGAACACCTTTGGAGCGCAGGAAGCTGATATCGAGAGCAGAGTCTTTTGTTGGCTGGAACTCAAGCCCTAAACTGGTCTGGATTCCATACGGCGCTTTGTGGTCTTTATCAAAACGCGCGATCACGGCGTCACCAAAGAAGCCGCAACCAGCCACGGTGCCACCTGGACAGAAGCCCAATGGAGCGGCGTCAGGATAAGTTCCAGTCAGCATGTCTGCCAAAGCGATCGATGTGATGTTCGGGGCGCTGGCAAAGGCAAAGAGGCGGGTTGATGAGTTGAGCGCGTTTTCATTCGTACGGCCGGGGAAGGTTCCCGTGGTACCACCGCAGGAAGGCGCCTGGCATGCCAGCAGCGGCATGGGGATGATCCCATGGAAAACACCCGCGCCGCCGCGAAGAACTACGTTGTATTTGCCGCCAAAGTGATAGGCAAAGCCCGCGCGTGGATCAAATTCCGCTTTCTGGCCATCCAGCACGTTTGAGGGAAAGGTCTCGTATTGGTAGCGCAACCCGGCGTTGAAGCTAAGATTGTTCCTCACCTGCCACGTGTCCTGGAGGTAGAGCCCGCCATAGTTATGCGGAGTGTCACCTTCGGCCTGATGGCGCACAGCGTCAGAAATTTTCTGTCCCTGGAACACTGAGGTATTGAAGGTTGGCTCAGTAAAATTCGGAGCCCGGAACCGTTCAAAGAAAAGTACCTGTGGAGCGCCGGCTTCCAGACTGAACGGACATTGTGCCGCGAAGAGGCAGCCAAAATCGGCTTCAAAGGGGTAAAACAGCGGGAATGACTCGAGCGTGTCCACGTGGCTGAAGTCGCCGCCGAAGGCAAGGGTGTGCTTGCCGTGCTGCCAGGTTACGTTGTCTACGATCTCAGTGCGGCTCTCCTGGTAGAAGTCAGGGTTGCCGCGGTTCACGCCCGCCGTGAACGTGTTGAGCACTTCCAGGTGCGGCTGGGTGGTGACGGTCGGAAAATCAAACGTACGGTGACCGTACTGCATGCGCAATTCATTCACCAGATGCGACGTGAGCGTGGATGTAAGGCTGCCAACCAGCGACTGATCCCGAAGATTGTTGTCTTTGAAGCCTGAAGGCAGATCAAAGCCGTCATTCAGTGGCGAGACATTGGTCAGGCGGCCATCATTGAAGAAGTAACGCAGAAAAACGTATTGGTGGTCAGAAAAAGAGTGATCCAGTTTGATCAGAAAATTGTCATAGTCGCTTTTGCGATTGACGTTGAGCTGCTCGGGCGCCAGACCAAAGTTGGCCTTAAACGTGTTGATCTGGGTAAGGTTCGCCAGAATCACTGAGTTGTAGTAAGGGTTCTCGTTGCGGCGCTGGCCTTCATAATTGCCAAAGTAAAAAGTGCGGTTCTTCTTGATAGGGCCGCCCAGCGTAAATCCAAACTGGTTTTGCTGCAGTTTGTTGAGTCCCGGCGCAGCCAGTTCGCTCTTGGCGTCAAAGGCGTTGTTGCGCAGAAAATCGTACACAGAGCCGTGCACATCATTGGTGCCGCTCTTGGTAATGATGTTCACAATGCCGCCGACCGCGCGGCCTGCTTCCACGTTGTAAGTGTTATTCACCACCCGGAATTCGCGAACTGCGTCAGTGGAGGGAGTTGTCTTCTGCACGCCGGAAGCCGTGGAGATATTGTCGGCGCCATCAACCGCAATAAAATTATAGTGAATATTCTGGCCAGCAAAGGAGAGCTTGGTCACCGGTTCAATGATCACATCGGTGCTGCCGGAAGTGGTGTCGCCGATTGTAACGCCAGGCGCGAGCAGCGCGAAATCAATGAACTGACGGCCATTCACCGGCAGATTCTTGATCTGCGCCTGCTCGATCACGGTGTCAGTCGAGGTGCGGGTGGTCTCAACCAGAGGCGCTTCCGTGGTAACTGATAACTGTTGCTCAATCTGCCCGGGAGTGAGAGTGAAATCCAGAGTCGCGCTTTGACCTATCGTCAGAGGCATGGAACGAGTCTGCTCCTGAAATGTTCCCGCCTTTACCCCCACCTTGTAATTGCCTACAGGCAGCGAGGCAATGCTGTATTCGCCGGTAGCATCGCTCGTGACCGAGCGGGAAAGCCCGGTATCCGTATTAGTGGCTGTTACTGTGGCTTTGGGTACTACGGCGCCGGAATTGTCGGTCACCCGCCCTTGCAACGTGGCGGTGATGCTCTGGCCGAAAGCAGCTGGACACAACAACAAAGCAAGCGACCATGTCACAAAATTTATTACCAGACGATGTTGCATAACTTTTCTCCCTCCTGGGGCTGGAAAACTATATTCCGGAATCGACAGATTGACAAGATATTTGACATCTAAAATGTTTAGACCTAGAATTTCGGCATATGCTCCGACTTTCCCTGATTGGCGCGAGCCGTGCGACTGTCTCTATTAAGCTCCTACTGTGACGAAACCACTACATGCATTGAGGCGAAATGGCTAAGCGGCTTTTTCAAGAAGGAAGTCCAGAAGGTTTACCTCGGCGAAGGACAGGAATTTCGTGGTGAAGGGATTCTTGCCGTCACCAAAATCCTGATGAAGCTATCGATTGGAAGCAGACCATGAAAATCGTTTGCCTGGGTGGCGGCCCCGCCGGACTTTATTTTTCCATTCTGCTCAAAAAAGCTAACCCTTCATGGGACATCACGGTCATCGAACGCAACCGGCCCATTGACACGTTTGGCTGGGGCATCGTCTTCTCTGACAAGACCATGGACGGGTTCCGCGGCGTAGATCCGGAGACCCACGCGGGAATTACCCGCTCTTTCCGCCACTGGGACGATATCGACGTTTTTTTCAAAGGCAACAAGATCACCTCGGGCGGTCACGGCTTCTGCGGGATCGCCCGCATCAAGTTGCTCCAGATCATGCAAGAGCGCGCCGCCGGCCTGGGTGTGAAGCTCGTCTTTCAGACCGAAGTCACAGATCCTGATGATTATGCCGACCGATACGATCTGGTCATCGCCTCAGATGGCGCTTCTTCGATCACTCGACGCAAATATGAGAGCATCTTCAAGCCCAACATTCAGGTCCGGCGCAACCGCTTTGTCTGGTTGGGCAGCCGACGAAAGCTCGACGCTTTTACCTTCGACTTCAAGGAAACCGATTGGGGCTGGTTCAACCTGCATGCCTACCGCTTTGACGATGAATGGTCCACATTCATTATTGAAACACCGGAGAAAAACTGGCTAGCCGCAGGCATCGACAAGATGGAGCAGGAAGAGTCGATCGCGCTCTGCGAAAAGCTTTTTGCCGAAAGGCTTGACGGCAATCCACTCATCTCCAATGCCAAACATCTGCGCGGCGCGGCGATCTGGCTCAAGTTCAACCGCGTTCTGTGCGAAAAATGGTTTCATAAGAATATTGTGTTGATCGGCGACGCGGCTCACACGGCTCACTTCAGCATCGGCTCTGGTACCAAGCTGGCCATGGAAGATGCCATTGCGCTTTCCCGCGTGCTCTCCACCCATGATGGCAACGTTGAAGGAGCGCTGCAACGCTATCAGGAAGAACGCGAAATCGAAGCCCTAAAATTGCAAAGCGCGGCGCGCAACCGCATGGAGTGGTTCGAAGAAGTTGAGCGTTACGTTCATCAGGAGCCGGAACAATTTGCTTACGGCCTGCTCACCGGCAGCCAGCGCATAGGCCATGCCAATCTCAAACTGCGGGACTCGGGCTATATCGCGCGGGTAGAAAAATGGTTTGCCGGACGCAACGGCGTGAATCGTCCGCTGCCGCCGATGTTCACGCCCATTTCAGTCCGCGGCATTACGCTGAAGAACCGCGTAATCTGCTCTCCGATGGCCACCTATATGGCAGAAGATGGCCTACCCAATGACTTTCATCTTGTACACCTTTCATCGCGTGCCATGGGTGGCGCTGCCATGGTAGTCACCGAAATGACCTGCGTCTCGCCCGAGGCGCGCATCACCCCGGGCTGCCCGGGCATGTGGAACGATGATCAGCAAAATGCCTGGAAGCGCGTGGTTGATTTCGTGCATACGCACACCGACGCTAAGATCGCGTTTCAGCTCGGGCACGCCGGGCGCAAAGGCTCAACACGCACGGGATGGGACGCCATTGACCAGCCGCTGCAGGTTGGTAATTGGCCGCTGATTTCAGCTTCTCCTTTGCCTTACATTGCTAACGTTTCTCAGGTGCCTCATGAGGCCACGCAGACTGACATGTGCCGCATCAAGAATGATTTTGTTGCCGCCACTCGGCGCGCCGCTGTGGCCGGCTTTGACTGGTTGGAGTTCCATTGTGCTCACGGTTATTTAATGTCGAGCTTCATTTCGCCGCTCACCAACCAGCGCACCGACGCATATGGCGGCTCACTGGAGAATCGCTGCCGCTTCCCGTTGAAAGTTTTTCAAGCCATGCGCGCGGTATGGCCGCAGCAGCTTCCCATGAGCGTCCGCATCTCCGCCCACGACTGGGTACCGGGCGGGCTCACCCCGGAAGATGCGGCGCAAGTTGCGTGCTTTTTCAAAGAAGCGGGAGCGGATGTGATTGATTGCTCGTCCGGGCAGGTCAGCAAGGCTGAAAAACCAGTTTACGGCCGCATGTACCAGGTCCCGTTTGCAGACAAGATTCGCAATGAGATCGGTATTCCAACGATTGCTGTAGGCAATATCTTTGAAGGCGATCACGTGAATACGATCATTGCCGCGGGCCGCGCGGATTTGTGCGCCGTGGCCCGGCCACACCTGGCTGATCCGGCCTGGACTTTGCATGAAGCAGCCAAGCAGGGATTCACCGACATTACGTGGCCCAAGCAATATCTGAGCGGCAAGGAACAACTGGAAAGAAACATCGCGCGTGCTCAGCTGATGTTGCAGGTTTAAAGCATGGAACAGATTTCACAAGCACTGGCTGGCAAACACGCGGTTGTCACAGGCGGCACGCGAGGCATTGGCGCGGCAGTGACGCAGGCGCTCGTCGCTCACGGAGCGAAGGTGACCATGCTTGGCCGCAGTGCTGCTCCTCCAACAGAACTAGCTAACAAGCCACATCTTTACTATGCTCAAGCGGATGTCCGCGAAGCTGAAACGATTGTGCGTGCGTTTGACTCTGCGCGATCTCAGTTTGGTCCGATACACATTCTGGTGAACAACGCAGGCCAGGGACGCTCTGCTCCCTTCCTGAAGACAGATCTCGCTCTCTGGCGCAGCATGATGCAGGTGAACCTGGACAGCACCTTTCACTGTATTCACGCCGTCCTGCCTGCCATGCTTCAGGCCAGCTGGGGACGCATTGTGAATGTCGCCAGCACAGCCGGACTTAAAGGCTACGGCTATGTTACTGCGTACTGCGCGGCGAAGCATGGCGTGGTCGGGCTTACCCGTTCACTGGCGCTTGAAGTCGCGACCAAGGGCATCACGGTCAATGCTGTCTGCCCCGGATACACGGAAACAGAGATGTTGCAGCGGACGATCGACGGGATCGTAGCGAAGACAGGGCGGACAGAGGCCGAAGCGCGGGCCGAGTTGAGCGCCGCCAATCCTCAAAAACGAATTGTCCAACCGGAAGAGGTGGCCAACGCAGTAGCTTGGCTCTGTCTTCCGGGCAGTGAAGCAATTACCGGCCAATCCATCGCGATTGCCGGCGGCGAGGTGATGTGAGGGATCGAATGGCAAGTACTTCAACTATCCGCAAGAACAATAACGGCTCAGGCGATGCCAACGTAGTGCTTGATCTGGAAACTCGAGCTCAAAAAGGCGACCACCAGGCGCTGCGCCTCTGGCTGCGTCTGCTTTCATGCACGGTGCAAATCGAAAACAAGGTTCGTCTCCGCCTGCGGCGCGAGTTCAACATGACTCTGCCGCGGTTTGATTTGATGGCCCAACTTGAGCGTAGTCCCGGCGGGCTGCGCATGAACGAGCTTTCCCAGCGGCTGATGGTATCCGGCGGTAACGTAACCGGGATTACCGACCAACTTGAGCGGCAGCACCTTGTAACCCGTGAAGACTGCCCCGGAGATCGCCGCGCTTTTACCGTAAGATTGACGTTCAATGGCGTGAAGCTCTTTCGTGAAATGGCCCTGCGGCATGAGCAGTGGATCATCGAACTGCTCGGTGGACTCAGCAGCGATGAGAAAGAAACTATGATCAAGGAGTTGGGAAAGCTGAAATCGCACCTCAACGGTGCCAAGTCCATAACGCCAAAGCCGAGCCAGCGGGTGCAGCCCGGGAGGGTTCGATGAGCGATGGAACGAAACTCTCGAGCCCAAACCTGGCCGGACGCACACTGGCTGACTATCCGGCCCGGCATTTCAAGTACACATATAAGGATGGAGTTGCTTCCATCACGCTTGACCGCCCGGAACGTAAAAATCCTCTGACATTCGATTCTTATGCAGAACTGCGCGACCTGTTTCGCGCCATGGCGCTGGCTCCTGACGTAAAAACCGTGGTGCTTGCCGGCTCAGGCGAGAACTTCTGCTCTGGAGGCGACGTGCGCGAGATCATTGGCCCGCTTACCGAGCTTGAGATGCCGGGCCTGCTTGCCTTCACGCGAATGACCGGTGATCTGGTGAAGGCCATGCGTGCATGTCCGCAGCCGATCATCGCGGCCATTGACGGCGTCTGCGCCGGCGCCGGCGCAATCCTGGCAATGGCATCCGATATCCGCTTTGGCACCCCTCGCAGCAAGACTGCTTTTCTCTTCACCCGCGTGGGCCTTGCCGGCTGTGACATGGGCGCATGTGCCATCCTGCCGCGGATCATCGGGCAAGGTCGCGCTGCCGAACTTTTATTCACCGGCCGGAGCATGAACGGCGATGAAGCTGAACGCTGGGGCTTTCTCAACCACCTTTACGTGCCAGAGGAACTGCAAACGGCTGCTGCAGCGTTGGCGGCTGAACTGGCTTCCGGTCCGACTTTCGCCCACGGCATGACCAAGAAAATGATGCATCTGGAATGGAACATGGGGCTGGACGAGGCCATTGACGCGGAAGCACAGGCGCAGGCCATCTGCATGGCGACCAAAGATTTCTCACGCGCCTATCAGGCTTTTGTCGCCAAACAAAAGCCGGTGTTCAAGGGAGACTGACAGCATGAGCAGCCATCTCGACTGGCCTTTTCTGGAGCCTCGCCACAAGACACTGGCAGAAGACCTGGAGCTTTGGGCGGGCCACGCGCTGTCAGAGGGCACTCATCCGCACTCGGTGAGGGAAGTAGATGAAGCGTGTCGCACACTTGTGCGTCAACTCGGCGAAGGCGGATGGTTGAAGTATGCCATCGGCGGCAGAGCGTACGGCGCCTCTGCTGACACAATTGATACACGCGGCGTCTGCCTGATTCGTGAAACCCTGGCCTACCATTCGGGCCTCGCGGATTTCGCTTTTGCCATGCAGGGCCTGGGCTCCGGCGCTATATCCAACTTCGGCACACACGACCAGAAGCAGCGATATCTTCCCCGCGTGGCCAGCGGCGCCGCTGTCGCGGCGTTTGCCATCTCCGAGCCGGATGCAGGATCAGACGTTGCAGCTCTCAAATGCGCGACCAAAAGAGACGGCGATTATTACCTTATTAGCGGTGAAAAGACGTGGATCTCCAATGGCGGCATCGCGGATTTCTATGTTACATTTGCCCGGACCGGTGAAGACTCGGGCTCCAGGGGAATTTCTGCCTTCATCATTAATGCCGATTCACCCGGACTCATGATCGCAGAACGCATTGAGGTCATGGCGCCGCATCCGCTGGCGCGCTTAGTATTCGACAATTGCAGAATTCCTGCCACTCAGCTTCTTGGCGAAGAAGGCCAGGGATTCAAGATCGCGATGTCTACACTCGACATATTTCGATCATCCGTAGCTGCGGCAGCTCTGGGTTTTGCAAGGCGCGCACTCAAGGAAGCGTTCTCGCGCTCCACGTCGCGCAAAATGTTTGGCCAGACGCTGGCAGATTTCCAGTTAACCCAGGCCAAGCTGGCCAAAATGGCAACCGACATCGACGCCGCAGCCTTGCTCACCTATCGCGCCGCATGGCTGAAAGATCAGGGCCAGCCAGTCACGGTGGAAGCAGCCATGGCCAAGCTGACGGCAACAGAGATTGCGCAACAAGCCATCGACTCAGCGATGCAGATCTTTGGCGCGCTTGGCGTGGCAAGTGGGCAGACGGTCGAGCAGCTCTACCGTGAGATTCGTCCTCTCCGCATTTACGAAGGCGCCACCGAAGTGCAGCAGTTGATTATTGCGCGTGGCATTATCAAAGCATACCTTGGAGAAAAATGAAGAGGATTGAAACGGAATGAAATTTCTGCACCCACCAAATTGGGCGCGACCCAGGGGTTACGCCAACGGCGTCGCTGCAAAAGGAACCATGGTTTTTTTAAGCGGCATTGTTGGCTGGAATGCTCAGGGCCAGTTTACAAGCAGCGACTTTACCGCGCAGGTGCGCCAGGCGCTGGCCAATATTGTGGAGATCTTGCGCGAGGCAAACGCCAAGCCTGAACATATCGCGCGCGTGACCTGGTACGTCCTCGATAAAAACGAATATCTGGCGGCTGCAAAAGCGGTGGGTGCGGCTTACCGCGAAATGATTGGCAGCCATTATCCTGCCATGTCGGTGGTGGAAGTTTCTGGCCTGATCGAGGCTGCCGCGCGGGTGGAGATTGAAGTCACCGCTGTGGTGCCTGACTAGCGCTCGAATCATTGAGATTACTTCCGTCGCTCTTGCTCGCGCAAGCGTGACCGCTGAAGTTTGCCAGTAGAGGTACGCGGCAATTCAGTCACAAACTCTATCGCGCGCGGATATTTGTACGGTGCGATTCGGGATTTC
>Ga0164301_10000574_pt1 | contig 10816 bp, 10 predicted proteins | sample Whisoiple_231_MG_FD_109711 | JGI IMG/M metagenome (GOLD analysis project Ga0164301, IMG submission 109711) | Unamended control soil microbial communities from upstate New York, USA - Whitman soil sample_231_MG | ecosystem: Environmental > Terrestrial > Soil > Agricultural land ... | reverse complement strand
GAATTGAGCATCGAGATCACGACCGGCATGTCGGCGCCGCCGATCGGAATGATGATGAGTACGCCAAGCAGCAGCGAAATGCCGGTGATCAGCCAGAAATCCATCTGGCTCTGCGACACGAAGAACCCGTAGACGAAGAAAATAAGTGCCGCGGCGAGCGCGATATTGATGATATGCCGCGCCGGCAACATGATCGGCTTGCCGCTCATACGCCCGGACAGTTTCAAAAACGCGATCACGGAGCCGGTGAACGTCACGGCGCCGATCGCGACGCCCAGCGACATTTCGATCAGGCTCGCGCCGTGGATGTGGCCGTGCGTGCCGATATCGAACGCAGCCGGCGCGTAGAATGCTCCGGCCGCCACCAGAACCGCCGCCATGCCGACCAGGGAGTGAAAGGCCGCAACCAGTTCCGGCATCGACGTCATCGGGACGCGGCGGGCGATCACGGCGCCGATGCTGCCGCCGATGGCGATGCCGCCGATCACAAGCCCCCAGGCAAGCGGGCTCGCCGGCGGATGCGAGCCAAGTGTCGTGAACACGGCAATCGCCATGCCGATCATGCCGAACAGATTGCCGCGCTGGCTCGAATCCGGGCTCGACAGGCCGCGCAGCGCCAGAATGAACAGGACGCCCGCAACCAGATAGAACAGCGCGACGAGATTCGGGCTCATTACGGTGTCTCTCCCAGCTTTCGGCCGTCATCACCGGGCTTGTCCCGGTGATCCCGTTTAGGAAGGCACAGCTCTGCTTCCCTAAGCGGGATGGCCGGGACGAGCCCGGCCATGACAAGGCGGGGTGCGCTGATCGTCATCGTCGTCACTTCTTTTTCTTCTGGTACATCGCAAGCATGCGCTGCGTGACCAGGAAGCCGCCGAAAATATTCACGGACGCAAAAACCAGCGCGACGAAACCGAGCGCACGCGCCCACAGCGGACCGTTGTCGTTCGCCGTCAGCGCCACGCCGACCGCAAGCAGCGCGCCGACGACGATCACCGAGGAAATCGCGTTAGTCACCGACATCAGCGGCGTATGCAGCGCCGGCGTCACCGACCACACCACGTAGTAGCCCACGAACACGGCAAGCACGAAGATCGAGAGCCGGAACACGAAGGGGTCGACAGCGGTTGCGACGTTTTCCATCGGCGTTCTCCGTCAGGATGCCTTCGGCTTGAAATTCGGGTTTACCACCGCGCCATCGCGGGTCAGCAACGTTGCCTTCACAAGTTCGTCGTCCCAGTTGACCGCAAGCTTCTTTTCTTTCTTGTCGATCAGGGTCTCGAGGAAAGTCAGCAGGTTCTTCGCATAAAGCGCGGACGCCGAGGCCGCCAGGCGTCCCGGCACATTGAGATGGCCGACGATCTTCACCCCGTCGGCCTGGATCACGCTGTTGGCCTGCGCGCCTTCGACATTTCCACCGCGCTCGACCGCGAGATCGATAATGACCGAACCGGGGCGCATCGAGGCGACCATGTCCTTGGAGATGAGGCGCGGTGCCGGCCGGCCCGGGATCAGCGCCGTCGTGATGACGATGTCCTGCTTCTTGATGTGCTCGGCCACGAGTGCTGCCTGCTTGGCCTGGTATTCCTTTGACATTTCCTTGGCGTAGCCGCCGGCGGTCTGCGCGTTCTTGAACTCCTCGTCCTCGACGGCAAGGAATTTGGCGCCGAGACTTTCGACCTGTTCTTTCGTGGCGGGGCGCACGTCGGTCGCGGTGACGATCGCACCGAGCCGGCGCGCGGTCGCGATGGCCTGCAGGCCGGCGACGCCAACTCCCATGATGAATACTTTTGCCGCGGGAACGGTACCGGCGGCGGTCATCATCATCGGCAGCGCGCGGCCGTATTCTTCGGCGGCATCGATCACCGCACGATAGCCGGCGAGGTTCGCCTGGCTCGACAGCACGTCCATCGACTGCGCGCGGGTAATGCGCGGCATCAATTCCATGGCGATCGCGGAAATCCCGGCGTCGGCCATCTGCTTGAGCGCGGCGTCGTTGCCATAAGGATCCATGATGGCGATGACGAGCGCGCCTTTCTTGTACTCGCTGAGCTCGGCCGGCGCCGGCCGCCGCACTTTGAGAACGATGTCGGCGTCCTTGGTCACCGCGTCGGCGATCTGCGCGCCTGCCGCTTCGAATTCGCTGTCGGGGATTCCCGACGCAATGCCGGCACCACGCGCGATCGCGACGTCGGCGCCGAACGATTTCAGTTTTTTGACGGTCTCAGGAGTAGCCGCGACCCGGGGTTCACCCGCATCGGTTTCACGCGGTACGGCAACTCGCATTCGCGCCTCCCCGCCCGGCGGTGATTATCGTCAGTGCGAGAGTCCGGTGAAGGCAAAGATGAGAAAACAGATGACGAAGGCGACGTAGCTGGGGGTCGTCGCCCTGCTGAGCAGGCCGGGAATGGCGCCGAGCAGGCCGATCACGAAGATCGTCGCCGCCAGGAGCCAGTGGCCCATCACGCCGCCGGTCGCCAGACCGAACATGATCGTCACCACGTAAAGGATGCCAACAAGCGTGAAATGGACGAAGCTCTCATAGCTTTCCTCGTGCGCGGCATAGTCGTTACCGGTGGCGGTGGCGTACTCGACGGTGCCGTGGTCGGCCATGGGACGGTTCTCCGGATCGCTGAAAGGCGGGTGTTGAGGGGTTAGCGCAATTGCCGCGGAAGGGCAACGTACCTGACCCGTCATGGCCGGGTATTGCCCGGCCATCCACGTGGATCGCAGCATCACCAGCCCCTCCGCGTCATTGCCGGGCTCGACCCGGCAATCCATGAGGCATCGCAGGCATCAGAGCCCCAAGAATTTTGGATTTGCGTCTCATCATGGATGCGCGGGTCAAGCCCGCGCATGACGGTCAATATCAGCCGAAGTTCGCGTCGTCATGGCTTGCTTGCGGCAAACTCAGAGGCCAACCTTAGCCAGCGCGGCGGCTTGCCGGGACGCGACGTCCTTGATCGAGAAGGACTCAATGGCCTCATTGAACAGCCGATAGAAATTGAGTTCCGCCGCCAGATGCAGGAAAACCGCACCCAGGCCGATGGCCGCGCGGTCCATGAAGACGAATTCGCGCGGAACGGTCACCGGGCCCCGCGCCTTGAGGGCCTGATGCACACGGAAGGCTTCCTTGCGGCCGTAATCGGACGGCTTCACCCCATCGGCGATGGTCCGCACGCGGTTGTCGAGCAGCGGGCCATAAATGAACCGCGCCCAGATATTGAGCGCATCGATCAGCTCGCGATTGAGACGCTTGAAGCCCCAGGTCTCGTAGGCATGCACCACGAGGCCGTCATCGCCGCGCAGTAGTCCACGATAAAGGTCGACCACACCGCCAACGAAGCTCGGCGGAAAAATGCGGATGCAACCGTAATCCATGAGATTGATGCCTGCCGGTTTTCCTTTGGCATCGTCGAAGATCGAGTAATTGCCAAGGTGGGGATCGCCATGGATCACGCCGAAGCGGCTGAAGGGAAACCACCAGGCGGTGAACATGGCCTTCGCCAGGCGATTGCGCACGGCGAGCGTATCCGCCTTGTGCTCGAGCAGCTTGCGTCCGGAAAGCCAATCCAGGGTGAGCAGGCGGCCCGTTGACAGATTGGGCCAGACTTTCGGCACGCGGATCGACTCTTCATCTCTAAGCATATGTTGATAGAGCGCGACGTGTTTGGCCTCCCGGCCATAGTCGAGCTCTTCGCGCAGGCGCGCGCCGATCTCGACTGCGATCTCGCTGGTGTCGATCACCGGGTCGAAGCGTTTGCGGATGGCAAACAGCAACTGCAATTGATTGAGGTCGGCTTCGACCGCCGACTGCATGTCGGGATATTGCAGTTTGCAGGCGACCTCGTCGCCGCCGGGCGTGCGTGCACGATGCACCTGACCGAGCGAGGCGGCCGCAGCCGGATGATGCCCGAACTCGGAAAATTTCTTCTGCCAGTCAGGTCCAAGCTCGGCGCTCATCCGGCGTTTGACGAAGGCCCATCCCATCGGCGGCGCCTGACTCTGGAGCTTCATCAGCTCGTTGGCATATTCAGGCGGCAAGGCATCCGGAATGGTGGCGAGCAGCTGCGCCACCTTCATGAGCGGGCCCTTCAATCCACCGAGCGCGGCAGCGAGCTCAAGCGCGTTGGCGGCGCGATCGAGCCGCACTCCGAAGAAACGCGCGCCGGCAAATCGCGCGGCAGTTCCGCTGAGCTGTGTGCCGACCTTCGCATAGCGGCGTGCGCGGGCTGAAAATCGGTTCTTTTCGCGGTCGGACATGAACGTCGGATACCCCGTGTCTTATCAATATTGGCAATCAGATGAGGGTTATCAATGGATCGCCGTGTCGCGGCGAGGCAATCCATCAGCGTCATTCCGGGGCGCGCTGAAGGCGCGAACCTGGAATCCCGAAACACGGACCGTGCCTGCGTCTGGATTCCGGGTCCGGCGCTCATGCGCCGTCCCGGAATGACGGGTGAGGTGTCCCGGCATAAAGCCGGGCATGACGGAAAACCTACCGCCCTTCGATCTTTTCGAGTTCGTCGATCAGATTGGCAATGACGTTCAAACCGCCATCCCAGAACTTCGGGTCGCGCGCGTCGAGCCCGAACGGCGCCAGCAGTTCGGAATGATGCTTGGTGCCGCCCGCCGAAAGCATCGCGAGGTAGCGTTCGGCAAATCCACTCGCGGATTTTTCATAAACGGCATACAGCGAATTGACGAGGCAATCGCCGAACGCATAGGCGTAAACGTAGAACGGCGAATGCACGAAATGCGGGATGTAGGCCCAGAACGTCTCGTAGCCGGGCTTGAGCTCGATGGCGGGGCCAAGGCTCTCGCTCTGCACCGACATCCATAATTCGCAAATCTTGTCGGCGGTCAGTTCGCCGTTGCGGCGTTCGATGTGCACCTTGCGTTCGAAACTGTAGAACGCGATCTGCCGCACCACCGTGTTGATCATGTCCTCGACCTTGGCGGCGAGCATCGCCTTGCGTTGCTTCTTGTCGGTGGTGTCCGCGAGCAGCTTTCTGAACGTGAGCATCTCGCCGAAGACCGAAGCGGTCTCCGCGAGCGTCAGCGGCGTCGGCGCCATCAACGCGCCATTGGGCGCGGCCAGCACCTGATGCACGCCATGCCCGAGTTCGTGCGCGAGCGTCATTACATCGCGCGGCCTGCCCATATAATTGAGCAAGACATACGGATGCGCCGACGGCACGGTCGGATGCGAGAAGGCGCCCGGCTGTTTTCCGGCACGCACCGGCGCATCGATCCAGTTCCTGTCGAAAAACCGGTCGGCGACTTCCGCCATGCGTGGCGAGAAGGCGCCATAGGCCGTCAGCACCGTCGCGCGCGCGTCGGTCCAGGGAATCGTCCGCTGCGCAACCTTCGGCAGCGGCGCATTGCGGTCCCAATGCGGCAATCGCTTTTTGCCGAACCATCGCGCCTTCAATGCATAGTAGCGATGCGACAACTTCGGATAGGCCGCACGCACGGCGGAGACCAAGGCCTCCACCACCTCGGGTTCGACGCGGTTCGCGAGATGGCGCGAGTCGGCAACGTCCTTGAAGCCGCGCCAGCGATCGGAAATTTCCTTGTCCTTCGCCAGCGTATTGGTGATCAGCGCGAAGGGACGCAAATTTTCCTTGAACGTCTTGGCGAGCTCTTCGGCGGCCGCTTTGCGTTTCTTGCCGTCGGCGTCCTGAAGTAGATTGAGCGTCTGCTCGATCGCCAGTGGTTTCCCGCCGATCCTGAAACGAAGTCCGGCGATGGTTTCGTCGAACGAGCGGTTCCAGGCGGAATAACCGGTCACTGATTTTTCGTGGAAAAGTTCCTCGACCCGGTCTTCGAGCTGGTAGGGCTTTTCCTTGCGCACATCCTCGATCCACGGACGATAGTGTCCGAGCACGGGATCGGCCATCGCCGCTTCCAGCTGTTCGTCGGGAATGCGGTTGAGTTCGAGCGTGAAGAAAAGCATGTGCAGCGAGGCCGCCGTGATGCGTTCCTGGACGTCACCATAGAACTTGGCGCGAACCGGGTCGGTCGTGTTGCCGGCGTAGAGGAGCGAGGCATAGGAGATGAGCCGGCCGAGCCGGTCATCGATCGCCTCGTATTGCTTGACCGCTTCGGCCAGCGCGCGTCCGGCGCCCTCGCCGACCGCAAGCGTCGCCAGCCGTCCCTTGAACCGCTGCTCGAAGGCTTGGCAGTCGCGATCGCCCTGTTCGAGGTCGGACTTGATCTGCGGGCTGTCCAGACCGGGATAGAGGTCGGTCAGGTCCCATTCGGGCAGTTTTCCGAGTTTCGAGGGTTTTTCCGGCTTTCGCCGCGACGCGGTCTTTGACATGGGCAATGGCTAAATGAACGTTGGAGGGAACGCCATCTAGACACCGCTCATGGCGACGAAATGGCAACGAATTGGCAAACCTGCATATACAGGTCAAAGCGCGAGTTTCAACGGTGCAATCGCGTCACTTATCGATGACTTCGTCGGCGCGGGCTATCAGCGGCGCTGGCACCGCGAGCCCGAGCGTTTTCGCGGTCTTGAGGTTGATCGCGAGTTCGAATTTGGTCGGCTGCAGGAACGGCAGATCGGCTGGCTTCGCGCCCTTGAGAATACGACCGACATAGACACCGGACTGATAGTATTGATCGACTATGCTGGCGCCATAGCTCATCAGACCGCCGGCCTCGGGGAATTCACGACGACCATAGATGGCGGGTATTGCATGGCGCGCAGCGAGTGCCACAAGGGCTGAGCGTCGGTTCGCGAACAGCGCGTCGTCTGACACTACAACCGCGTTGGCGCGCTTTTGAGCCAGCGTTGCAAAAGCAGCTTCGAACTCGCCCTCAGTGCTGGCCTCCAGCATCACCACGTCCTGCCCGATCCTGCGAGTGGCTTCATTCAGCTCACGTCTGGCGGTCGTGGCAGTGAGATTGTTCGGATTGATAAGAAGCGCAATTAACGGAGTGGGCGAAATCAGTTCGCGCACAAGCTCCAGACGTTTGAGCTCAAGCGCGACCGAGAATACCGTCACGCCGGTCAAATTACCGCCCGGTCGATTGAAGCTGGCAACGAGACCGGCAACAACTGGATCGCTGCCGGTGGCAAAAACGACCGGCACCGTTGCCGCGGCCACCCGCAATGCGCCGGCCGCAACATCGGAAGCGCCTGCAAAGAGGACCGCCACTTTGCGCTCGATCAGTTCGGCCGCCAATTCAGGCAACCGATTGAGCTGGCCGTCGGCCCAGCGGAATTCGATCGCAACATTCTGGCCGTTAACGTAGCCTGCTTCGTTCAACGCCCGAGTGAACACCGCCAACAATTTGGAATCCGAAGCGAGCGACCGACCACTCAGGAAACCGACCACCGGCACCGCCGACTGCTGCGCGTGCGCAGCAAGCGGCCAGGCAGCCGCCGCGCTCACAACCGTCAGGAAGTCTCGTCGCCTCATTGTCGCCCCCGAGGCTCAGACACGCATCGTAGCAACCCGCTCTGTCGGTGTGGAAGGGGGCAGATGAAACGGCAGGTCCGCCAATCGGCGCGAAACCTTCTGGCCTACGCGACCTGCCCTGCGGGCGCACACCGGGCCGTCTTCCAGAGTTGAGTGGCCGCCGTTTGCCAATCAAACGCGTGGTCGCTTGAACCATGCTTCTTGAGATGCTCAAGACGCGCGATGGCTTCCTCAACACTCGGCCGATTCCCGGCTGGTACCCACCACATCACAAAATATGGGCCATCGAAGTGTTCGAACCAATCCGCACGACGGCCGTAGAACCGTTTGTGGATCGTCTGATAGACGAAGTGCTCGAGCGCCTCGACGTTTTCCCAAACCGACAGGTTGATCGCGATGCGGGGATCGGAATATGGCCGCGTGCTCGTAGAATTTCCGCTTTCGTCAATGTAACGCCAGACGAAGCCCGGCGTGCGCTCCGCCAGGCCGTTCACCATCGCCAGGTTGTTGGTGAAATCCGCCATGCGCGGGTCGTCGATCTCGTAGCGAATGCGACCGATGTTCAATTGCGCAAGATGATGATTGAGTGGCTGTTGCAAGGACTGCTCCGCCAAAAGATGACGAATTCGAGCCGAGGCTAACACACTTCAGGCGACCGCGGCGACCAAGGGCGCGACCAGGAGCGATGCGCGCTGTTCTGATCAAAGGTCGTGATGTCCGCTTCAACCGAACAGGCCAGTCAAAAAGTAGAACAACGCTGCGATAAGAGCTGACGCCGGGATGGTAATAATCCAGGCGGTCACAATTCCCCTGGCGACGCCCCAACGTACTGCGGAGACTTTCTTCGCCGCTCCAACTCCAATGATGCAGCCGGTAATTGTGTGCGTCGTTGATACCGGGATGCCCAATTCGGTCGCCGCAAACAACATGATCGATCCACCTGTCTCAGCGCAGCAGCCCTGGACGGGCGTCAGTCGTGTGATCTTGCTTCCCATGGTTCGAACGATGCGCCAGCCGCCCGCAAGAGTTCCCATCGCCATTGCAAATTGGCAGGCGATGACCACCCAGAAAGGCACACGAAATTCAGTGCCGAGATAGCCCTGCGAGTAAAGCAGCACCGCGATGATGCCCATTGTTTTCTGCGCGTCATTGCCACCGTGGCCGAGCGCATAACAGGAGGCGGACACAAGTTGCGCGTGACGAAAAATGTTATCCACGCCGTACGGCGTAAAGCGGACAAAGGCCCACGATACCGCCAGCATCAACAGTAACGCGACAAGACACCCGAGCCCTGGCGCCAATACGATGCCGGCCACCGTTTTGAATACACCGTCCCACACAACGGCGGAGACGCCCGCTTTCGCCAGACCTGCACCCACGAGTCCGCCGATCAAAGCGTGCGAACTGGATGAGGGAATGCCGAGCCGGTTTGTAATGATCTGCCATGTAATTGCGCCGATCAGCGCACCAAAGATCACTCGCTCGCTGACCACATTGGCGTAGACGATGCCTCGACCGACCGTTTCTGCAACGTGAAGACCGAAAACCAGAAAAGCAACAAAGTTGAAGAAGGCAGCCCAGGCAACGGCATAGTGCGGGCGCAACACACGCGTGGAGACGACCGTCGCAATCGAATTGGCCGCGTCATTCATTCCATTTAGAAAATCGAACGCGAATGCAACGACAATCAAAAAGATCAGCAGCGGAAAAGCGAGCGTGGCATCCATTATCTTCCAGCCTCGGGCGAAATATCAGACGTGTTCGATAACGATGCCATGGACTACGTTTGCAACATCGTCGAATCGATCGACGACCTTTTCCAAATGGTCATAAACTTCATTTCCGACGAAAAATGCCAAACCGCTCCCGCCGATGTTGGCGCGGTAGAGTTCGTGCAACCCGATATCGTGCAGTTCATCCGCACGCCCCTCTATTGCTGAAATTTGCGCAGTGAGGTCACTGATCCGGCTTGCCTCGGAGTTCAGCCGCTGCAGCAGAGAGACCGCTTCGCGCACCAGATGCGCGCACTTCACAACCGCATCCGCCATGTCGCGCATCTGAGGAGTAAATTCGTTCAGCTCGAACAACATGATCGACTTGGCGGTCTTTTGCATCTGGTCGATTGAGTTGTCCATTGATGTGATCAATTCACGGATATTTCCGCGATCGAACGGCGTGATGAAAGTACGGCGCACGGCTATAAGCACTTCGCGAGTGACATCATCGGCGTCGTGCTCCCGAGCCATGACGGTCTCATAGTTCGATTTGACGGCGTTGCCGCCCTCCAGCATCGCACGCAACGCCGTCGCGCCGCCTAGTACCGCCTCGGAATGACGAGCGAAAAGATCGAAGAAGCGCTCCTCCTTCGGCATCAAAGCGTGGAACCAGCCCAGCATAACGGCCCCTTGGTGATCATTGCTCCAGATGAAGGGTATCGGTCGGTGATCCGCCGCGAATCCAAATATACGGTCTGTGGAAACTCACTTGGATGACGCTTAGTAGCAACCCGGGGGGACCATAAAAATGAACTTTTTTTGCCGCGTAACCGTTGCTACTCTGCGCCAGTCGCTCTCCCGCCAGCAAAGCCGAAACCACGCGGGCGTTAGTCAATGAATTTTTTGATGTATTTTGCATGCTTTAGTTCAGTGCTTGTATTCTTCGCAAGCTCCATTGCCGTAACACTGTGGGTCCTGACCAAATTTATTGCGGCGTGGGGTCGTTTCTTCGAAGCGCTGTTATTCCCGCGCGAAATCCCCAAGCGCCCCGCGAATGTCGCCATCGACCTCCATCTGAAACGTGCCGGTCAATGAAGCTCCGCCATAAAAAAGGGTCTGCGACTCTCTGGGCGGAGGTTCCTGTTAAACGCCATGTCGTTGCGTGAGCGTACCCGCGCTTTCGTGCGCGCTCTGATTTTGCTCAGTCTGTTGCTCGCGCCCGGTCTCGCGCGGGCCGACGAGCCGACAATAACCATCGAGATAGGTGGCAATAAACGCAGCTTCACGCGGGGCGAGCTTTTGGCGCGCGCGGACGCCACAACAATCGAAGTGGCACGTGACATCACCTATCGCCTGCCGATGTCTTATCGCGCCGTGCGGGTTGCAGCTCTGCTCGCCGGGATGACGCTGCCTCCCGACAGCGTGATCGAGGCGGTCGCGCTCGACGGTTTCGTCGCGCAGCTTCCGCCCGACCTCATGCTCAATACCGATAACAGCAAGGCCGTCGCCTGGCTTGCAATCGAACCTGCGGATCATCCCTGGCCGCCGATTCCGGGAAGCGGCACGAGCGCGGGCCCGTTTTACATTGTTTGGACCGGGGCTGAGGTCGGCAGCATCCGAAGCGAGCAATGGCCATATCATGTTGCAAAACTGGTGAGTCAGCCTTCG
>Ga0164301_10000573_pt1 | contig 10827 bp, 9 predicted proteins | sample Whisoiple_231_MG_FD_109711 | JGI IMG/M metagenome (GOLD analysis project Ga0164301, IMG submission 109711) | Unamended control soil microbial communities from upstate New York, USA - Whitman soil sample_231_MG | ecosystem: Environmental > Terrestrial > Soil > Agricultural land ... | reverse complement strand
CTTGCCCAGCACGATCGAGTTCGACTCCAGGCCGACCTCGGTCGCGTCCATGATCTCGTAGGTGCTGCGCTCCTTCAGCACGCCGTCCTGGTGGATCCCGGACTCGTGGGCGAAGGCGTTGCGCCCGACGATCGCCTTGTTCGGCTGCACCGGGTAGCCGGTCAGGCGGCTGACCATGCGGCTGGTGCGGGCGATCTCGCGGGTGTTGATCCCGGTGCTCAGCCCGTGCACGTCCGCGCGGACGCCGACCAGCATCGCGATCTCCTCCAGCGAGCAGTTGCCGGCCCGCTCGCCGATCCCGTTGACGGCGCACTCGACCTGCCGCGCCCCCGCCAGCAGCCCGGCGTAGGAGTTGGCGACCGCCATCCCCAGGTCGTCGTGACAGTGGACCGACAGCTCGACCTCCCGCAGGCCGGGGACCAGCTCGTACAGTCGCCCCAAGTAGGCCGCGTACTCCTCCGGCGTCGTGTAGCCGACGGTGTCGGGGATGTTGACCACGGTCGCGCCCTCTTCGACCGCGATCGCGCAGACTTCGGCGGTGAACTCGATGTCGGCGCGGGTCGCGTCCATCGGCGAGAACTCGACGTCTTCGCAGTAGGACTTGGCCAGCGTCACCGCCGCCCGGGCCTGGCCCTTGACGTCCTCGCGGTCGGTCTGCAGCTGGTGCTCGATGTGGATGTCGGAGGTGGAAATGAAAGTGTGGATGCGCGGGCGCCCCGCCTCCTTGATCGCCCCCCAGGCGGCGTCGATGTCGGCTTTGTGGGTGCGCGCCAGGCCGCAGATCACCGGGCCCTCGACCACCCGGGAGATTTTCTGGACCGCCTCGAAGTCGCCGGGCGAGGTGATCGGAAAGCCGGCCTCGATCACGTCGACCCCCAGGCGGGAAAGCTGCTGGGCGATCTCGACCTTCTCGGCGGTGTTCAGGGAGATGCCGGGCGACTGCTCGCCGTCTCGCAGGGTGGTGTCGAAGATGTGGACGCGGTTGGCGTCGGTGCTGTTGTCACTTTGGGGTCCGGAACCCATGGGACCTCTCCTTCTCTCTTTGAATCGAATGGCCTTTTATCTCTCGCGGCTATCGCGCCGCCCAGCGCTATTCCCCCCGAGGGGGGAGGAGAAGGAGTAGCGCGAGGCTGTCGAGCCGGAAGCTCATTCGGCTCCGAACCTTAGCGTAGGCTCCGCGAATCGCAAGCCCGCAGTCCACCAGTTCGGCCCAGAAGACCCCCTGGCTTGCCCTCCTCGCGATGGGTCTCGCCGTCGTCGTCATCGCCAACGACTTCTCGGCGATCAACGTCGCCCTGCCGACGATGGAGCAGGACTTCGACACCAACGTCAACACGATCCAGTGGGTGGTCAACGCCTATGCGCTGACCTTCGGGGTGCTGATCGTCACCGGCGGCCGCCTCGCCGACATGTTCGGCCGCCGCAACGCCTTCTTCCTCGGCACCGCGATCTTCGCCTCGATGTCGGCGCTCGGCGGCGCCGCCCAGAGCGAGACCTGGCTGATCTTCGCCCGGGTGCTGATGGGGATCGGCGGGGCGCTGATGTGGCCGGCGATCCTCGGCATGACCTACGAGCTGTTGCCGGAAGAGAAGGCCGGCCTCGCCGGCGGGATCATCATCGGCGCCGCCGGACTCGGCAACGCGATCGGGCCGCTGATCGGCGGCGTCTTCACCCAGGAGCTGAGCTGGCGCTGGATCTTCTTCCTCAACATGCCGATCGCCGCCTTCGCGGTCGGCGTCACCTGGTTTCTGGTCCACGTCAAGGAGCCCGAGACGAGCGAGCGCCGGATCGACTACACCGGCATCGCCGCGATCTCGGTCGGCCTCGTCTCGCTGCTGATCGCGCTCGACCAGGTCGCCGACTGGGGCTGGAGCGACCCGCGGGTGATCGGCCTGCTGGTGCTGGCGGCGGCAATGCTGGTTGCCTTCCTGCCGCTCGAGCGCCGGGCGGGAGCGCACGCGCTGATCCCCCACGAGGTGATGCGCAACGAGAGCTTCACCGCCTCCTGCGTCGCGATCCTCTTCATGTCGGCGACCTTCTTCGCCTCGCTGCTCTACCTGCCGCAGTTCATGGAGAAGCAGCTCGGCTACTCGCCGCTGGAAGCCGGCGTCGGGATGCTGCCCTTCCTCGCCACCTTCGCCCTCGTCTCCTTCGTCGCCGGCCCCCTCTACAACCGGCTCGGCGCCAAGACCCTGGTCGTCTTCGGCGCCGCCTGCATCACCCTCGCGCCGTTCCTCTTCTCGCAGGTCGACGCCGGCTCGGGCTACGACTCGCTGATCGTCGGGATGGTCGTCCTCGGCATCGGGATCGGCAGCTTCTACCCGACGGCGACGACCGCGGGTGTGACCTCGGTGGACGAGTCGCAGACCAGCCTCGCCGGCGGGATCATCTACATGTTCCAGATCGCCGGCGGCTCGATCGGGCTCGGCCTCACCACCACCGTCTTCTCCAGCGCGGTGCCGCCCTTCGTCGACGGGATCGAGGCCGGGTTCCGCCTCGATGCGGCCCTCTCGCTCGTCGGCCTCCTGGTCGCGCTCGCCTTCGTCGGCGGCCGCTTGATCGGCGGCCGCGAACCCGCGCGCGAGTCGGCCTAGCCGCGGTTCCTACTAGCTAGGGGACGAGCTCGTTGCGCCCGGGGCCGCCGACCAGCGTGTCCTTGTCGGGGCCGCCGCGCAGCTGGTCGTCGCCCGGACCGCCCAGGAGCCGGTCGTGGCCGGGTCCGCCGAGGATCCAGTCGTCGCCGCGGCGCCCGGTCAGCGTGTCGTCGCCCGGGCCGCCGATGATCTTGTCGGCCGCCCCTCCCCCGCTCAGCCTGTCGTTCCCCGGCCCGCCCCGGATCGTGACCGGGACCGGGATGTCGCTGGTGAAGACGACGGAGTCGGCGCCGCCGGCGGTGTTGACTTCGAAGCCGGCGATCGCCGTCGCCTTGCAGGCGAGTTCGTTGGGGACTTCTTCCGGATGGGAGCAGATATCGCCCCCGACTTCGAGGGCGATCGTCGAGAGGATCAGGTAGCTGCGGCCGTCCGGGCTGAGCGAGATGTGGAAGGCGTTGTTGTCGTTGCTGCCGCTGATCAGCAGGTTGACCGGGCCGGTCTCGGCCGCGGCGGAGCCTGCCGGCAGCGCGGCGAGCATCGCCAACAGAGTGAGGATCGTCTTCTTCATCGTTCCCTGGCCGTGGAGCCGGAGCCCCATTTAAGGGAACAACGCTCGCCGACAGACGATGCGCTCCGCTCTGGCAGCGGGATCGCGGAAGCTAGAGGTCGACCGAGCGGCCGTTGGAGAAGCCGTCGAGCCCGAGGATCTTCTCGATCGCCTCGGAGCGGACCGGCGCGTCGGTCGTCAGCGCCATCACCGCCCGCTCTCCCCCGCTTTCGGCGCCGACCGCGGCGGAGACGATGTTGACGCCCTCTTCGCCGAAGAGGGTCCCGACCCGGCCGATCATCCCCGGCTGGTCGGCGTAGCGGAAGACCGCGATGTGCTCGTCGAAGGGCAGGTAGAAGCTCTCGCCCCAGACCGAGACAAGGTAGGGCTCGTTGCGCGGCCCGACGCTGGTGCCGGCGACCTCGACCTCGCCGTCTGCGGTGTGGACGCGGACCTTGACCAGCTCGGTGAAGTCCTCGGCGCTGGCGTCGGTCGTCTCGGAGAGCTCGATCCCGCGCTCCTCGGCCATCTGCGGCGCGTTGACCAGGTTGACCGGCTCCTCGGTGTGACCGGAGAGGATCCCGGCCATCACCGCGATCCCCAGCAGGCGGGTGTCGTGCGAGGCGATGCGGCCGCGGAATTCGGCGCTCACCTTCTCGACCGAGCCGTCGGCCAGGCCCTGGGCGAGGCGGCCGAGCTTTTCGCAAAGCGGCACGAAGGGCGCCAGCGCCTCCATCGCCTCCGGCCGCACGGCGGCGATGTTGACCGCGTTGGTGACAACGCCGCCGGTCAGCGCCGCGGTCACCTGCTCGGCAGTGACGACCCCGGCGCGGTCCTGGGCCTCGGCGGTCGAGGCGCCGAGATGCGGGGTGACGACGACGTCGGGCCGGGAGAAGATCGGGTGCTCGGTGAAGGGCTCGGAGGGGAAGACGTCGAGCGCGGCGCCGCCGAGCTTGCCGGACTCCAGGCCGGCGGTGAGGGCGTCGAGGTCGATCAGCTCGCCGCGAGCGCAGTTGACGACCCGGGCGCCGTCCTTCATCGCTGAGATCGTCTCGGCGTTGATCATCCCGATCGTCTCCGGGGTCTTCGGCGTGTGCAGGGTGACGAGGTCGGCGCGGCCCAGCACCTCCTCGATGCTGTCGGCCCCCTCGACGCCGAGGTCTTTGAAGCGCTCGGCGGAGACGAACTTGTCGAAGGCGACGACGTCCATGTCGAAGCTCTGGGCGCGTTTGGCGACCAGCTGGCCGATGCGGCCGAAGCCGATCACGCCAAGGGTCTTGCCGTAGAGCTCGGCGCCCTTGTACTTGGCCCGGTCCCAGCGGCCTTCGACCAGCGAGCCGTGCGCCTGCGGGACGTTGCGGAAGAGGGCCAGCGCCAGCGCCAGGGTGTGCTCGGCGGCGGCGACCGAGTTCGATTCCGGCGCGTTGGCGACGATGATCCCGCGGCGGGTCGCGGCCGGGATGTCGACGTTGTCGACGCCGGTGCCGGCGCGGCCGATCACCTTCAGGTTGGAGGCCAGCTCGATCAGCTCCGGCGTCATCTGCGTCGCCGAGCGGATCAGGATCGCGTCGTAGGAGCCGATCTTCTCGCGCAGCTCCTCGTCGGACATCTCTAGGCCGAGGTCGACCTCGAACTGCGAGCGCAGGAGCTCGACGCCAGAGTCGGCGATCTTCTCCTTGACCAGGACCTTCACGAGGCGACCCCGTCCACGTTCTCGACAACCCAGTCGATGCAGGCGGTCAGCGCCTCGACGTCGTCGGGGGCGACCGCCGGGAACATCCCGATCCGCAGTTGGTTGCGACCGAGCTTGCGGTAGGGCTCGACGTCGACGATCCCGTTGGCGCGCAGGGCGGCCGCGAGGGCGGCGGCGTCGACCGCCTCGGCGAAGTCGATCGTGCCGACGACCAGCGACCGTTTGGCCGGGTCGGCGACGAAGCAGGAGGCGAAGTCGCTGCGCCCGGCCCAGCCGTAGAGGCGGCCGGAGGAGTCGGAGGTGCGCTCGACGCAGCCCGAGAGGCCGCCGAGGCCGAGCATCCACTGGACCTGGTCGTTCAGCAGGAGCAGGGTCGCCAGCGCCGGCGTGTTGTAGGTCTGCTCCTTGCGCGAGTTGTCGAGCGCGGTCTGCAGCGAGAGGAAGGCGGGCTGCCAGCGGTCGGCGGCGCCGTCGAGCTCCTCGATGCGGGCGATCGCCGCGGGGCTGAGGGCGGCGAGCCAGAGGCCGCCGTCGGAGGCGAAGCCCTTCTGCGGGGCGAAGTAGTAGGCGTCGGCCTGGATCGCGTCGAGCGGCAGGCCGCCGGCGCCGGAGGTGGCGTCGACCAGGACCAGCGCCTCGGCCGCGCCCTCCGGGCGGCGGACGTCGACCATCACCCCCGTCGAGGTCTCGTTGTGGGCCCAGGCGATCACGTCGGCGCCGGGGTCGGCGACAGGGTCGGGGGCGTCCCCGGGCTCGGCCTCGACGACGATCGGGTCCTGAAGGAACGGCGCCGCGGCGGTCGACTTGGCGAACTTGCCGGAGAACTCGCCGTAGGTGAGGTGCAGGGCGCGCTCGCGCACGAGCCAGGCGGTCGCGGCCTCCCAGAAAGCGGTGGTGCCGCCGTTGCCGAGGGCGATCTCGTAGCCGTCGGGGAGCGAGAACAGCTCCCCCAGGCCGGTCCGCACCTCGCGCACGAGGTCGCGCACCGGCGCCTGACGGTGCGAGGTCCCCATCAGGTCGGAGCGCTCGGCGAGCCGCTCCAGCGCCTCCGGGCGCACCTTCGAGGGCCCGCAGCCGAAGCGGCCGTCGGCGGGCTTGATCTCGCTGGGAATCTGCACGGTCGTCTCAGGCGTCATCGGGCTCGACAGGTTATTGACCGCGACCGGCGGCTGCCGCCGGGGGCCGGGTTAGGCTCGGCAGCGCCGTTTGGTCGCCGTCCACGACGAGGGGAGCAGCATGTATCCAGTCAACTACGAAGCCGATTTCAAACCGGCTCCAAACCGATGGACCACCTTTTTCCGGCCGCTTTTGGCGATCCCGTGGATCATCGTCGCCGTCTTCTGGGGCGTCCTCTTCATCTTCACCCACCTGTTCGCCTGGGTCGCGATCATCGTCACCGGCCGCTATCCCGAATGGCTGTATGAGTTCAACTCCGGCGTCGTCCGCTTCGGGGTCCGCACCGGCGCCTGGATCTACCTGCAGACCGACGAGTGGCCGCCGTTCGGGCTCGCCGACGACCCGAGCTACCCGATCCGGGTCAACTTCGCCCCCCGGGCCGAGCGGCAGAGCCGCCTCAAGGTCTTCTTCCGCCTGATCCTGGCGCTGCCGATGCTGATCGTCTCCTACGCGGTGAACTACATGCACCTCTGGGTGGCGGTGATCGCCTGGCTGACGATCGTCTTCCGCGGCTACCAGCCCGAGGGCGTCAACAACGCGCTCACCTTCGTCAACAGCTTCTACGCCCGGCTCTACGGCTACGTCGCGCTGCTGACCGACGACTACCCGCCGATCGGCGAAGAGAAGGCCAACGGCGGCGGCACCGTGCCCGCCCCGGCGACCCCGGCCCCGGTGGCGTCATGACCGACGTGATCAAGGGCGACGGTTACGCGGTCGCCCAGCTCGACGACCTCGGCGAGGGTTGGGGCTTCCGCAAGGTGCGCAAGGAGCTGGGCGTGACCGCCTTCGGCGTCAACGCGATCGTGATGCCGCCCAACTACGAGTCCGGCAAGCACTACCACGACGAGCAGGAGGAGCTCTACTTCGTCCACCAGGGCCAGATGGAGATCGAGCTCGACGGGACCAGGCACCAGCTAGGCCCAGGCGGCTTCGCCTGGGTCGACGCCAAGGTGGTCCGCAGCCTCAAAAACCTCAGCCCCGACGAAGACGCGATCTACATCTGCGTCGGCGGCAAAGACGGCTACGTAGGCCGCGACGGCCGTCTACCCGAGGGCGAGACGGACCCTCGGGGGCCGATCAAAGATCAGTAGTTGCAGGAGAGGTCGGGAGCTTTCCCTAAAGAAGAACGCCGCAGCTCTTTTCTTGAGCTTGTGGAGCTCGGGGGCGTTGGACTGGCGCAAGCCTGACCTCTTGACGGGATCGGCTGGGGGTTCTGGTGGGGGTGACTGGGTACTCAGCATGGAGCCGGCCCGCCAAGCTTCGAGGCGCCAGCCGAACCCATTCTTTTCAGCCGGCGGAGGTGCTCCCAGGCACCCCCACCAGAACCCCCTACACGCTTACTTCGTGTCTTTGAACCCTTGGTCGATCCAGGGCATCATGTCGCGGAGGTCGCCGCCGATGTCCTCGATTTCGTGTCCGGCCGCCTCGGAGCGCATGCGGTCGAAGTTCTCGTTGCCGGCGCGGTTCTCGGCGATGAACTCTTTGGCGAAGTCGCCGGACTGGATCTCGGAGAGGATCTCCTTCATCGCCGCCCGCGACTCCTCGCCGATCACGCGTTTGCCGCGGGTCATGTCGCCGTACTCGGCGGTGTTGGAGATCGAGTAGCGCATGCCCTGAATGCCCTTTTCGTACATCAGGTCGGCGATTAGCTTCAGCTCGTGGAGGCACTCGAAGTAGGCGAGGCGCGGGTCGTAGCCGGCCTCGACCAGGGTCTCGTAGCCGGCGCGGACCAGCTCCGAGGCGCCGCCGCAGAGGACGGCCTGCTCGCCGAAGAGGTCGGTCTCGCACTCGTCTTTGAAGGTGGTCTCGATCACCGCGGCGCGGCCGCCGCCGATCCCCGAGGCGTAGGCGAGGACGAGGTCGTGGGCTTCGCCGGAGGCGTCCTGATGGACGGCCATCAGGCACGGCACGCCGCTGCCTTCCTCGTACTGGCGGCGGACCAGGTGGCCCGGGCCCTTGGGCGCGACCATGCCGACGTCGACGCCCGGGGGCGGCTCGATCTCGCCGAAGTGGATCGCGAAGCCGTGGGCGAAGAGCAGCAGGTTGCCGGGGGCGATCCCGTCGCTGATTTCCTCGCGCCAGACCTCGGCCTGCTTCTCGTCGGGGAGCAGGATCATCACCAGGTCGCCGCGGCTGGCGGCTTCGGCGACGTCGAGCACCTCGAGCCCGGCCGCTTCGGCCTTGGCGCGGCTGGAGGAGTCGGGACGGAGGCCGACGACGACGTCGACGCCGGAGTCCTTGAGGTTGAGGGCGTGCGCGTGACCCTGGGAGCCGTAGCCGAGGATGGCGACGGTCTTGCCGTCGAGCTTGCCCAGGTCAGCGTCTTTGTCGGTGAAGATGTCGTCGGTTCGCATGAGGCGGCAGGCTACCGAAGCGCCCTGCGCATCAGCTTCCCCGAAGGGGTGCGCGGCAGGGCCGCGGCGAGCTCGACCCGCTTCGGCACTTTGAACCCGGCCAGCGACTCGGCGCAGTGGCGGCGCAGCTCGTCGGGGCTGACCTCGGCGCCGCTTTCGAGCACGACGACGGCGGTCACCGCCTGCTGCCACTCGGGGTCCTCGCGGCCGATCACCGCCGCCTCGGCGACCTGCGGGTGGCGCAGCAGCACCTCCTCGACCTCGGCCGGGACGACGTTCTCGCCGCCGCTGACGATCAGGTCGTCGATCCGGTCGCGGACGTAGAGGAAGCCGTCCTCGTCGATGTGGCCGAGGTCGCCGGTGTGGAGCCAGCCGTCGGCGTCGGCGCTGCCGGGGGCGATCGTCGGCCCCTGGACGAGGATCTCGCCCTCCCGGATCCGCAGGTGGGTGGTCAGCAGCGGCCGCCCGGCGGAGCCGAGCTTGCGCTTGGCGTCGGCGGGCGCGAGGGTCGTCACCTGCGAGCAGGTCTCGGTCAGGCCGTAGGTCTGGACCACGGTGGCGCCCTTGGCGATCGCCTCTTCCAGCGGTTCGGCCGGGACCGGGCCGCCGCCGACGAGGATCGCCCGTGGACCGGAGAGGTCGACGCCGGCGTCCAGCAGGCGGGTCAGCATCGTCGCCACCAGCGAGACCTGGGTGATCCCGTCGCGCTCCAGCGCCTCCCCCACCCGGTCGACGTCGAAGCCGTCGTGGACGACCGCGCCGGTTCCGTAGATGACCGCTTTCATCACGATCCCGAGGCCGGCGATGTGGCTGAGCGGGACGCAGCAGAGCCAGCGGTCGCTCGGCTCGACGCCGATGTTGAAGGCCGAGCCGACCGCGTTCCAGAGGAAGTTGCCGTAGCTGAGCGGGACCGGGCGCGGTGTGCCGGTGCTGCCGCTGGTCAGGACCCGGCAGCAGATCGCGTCCATGTCGTGCTCGCCCAGCAGCGGCAGGTCGGCCTCGGTCTGGGTCAGCTGGCCGGGGTCGTCGAGGTCGATGATCGGCTCCTCGGCGGCGACGATCGCGGCCCGCTCGGCGGCGGTCAGCCGCGGCCCCAGCGGCAGCAGCTCCGCGCCGAGCTTCATCAGCGCGTGGAGGAGGACGACTTGCTCGCGGCGCGGCTGCATGGTCAGGGCGGCGATCGAACCGCGGCGGACGCCGTGGGCGGCGAGCCGGCGCGCGACCCAGGTCGCTTCCGCCTCGAGCTCGGCGTAGGTCATCTCCGCCCCGTCGGCAACCAGCGCCGTCCGGTCGGGACAGCTCTGTGATCTCTGCGAGAGCCAGTCGTCGAGCTTCATCGGGATATCGTCCCCATCATGCCCAAACGCCACAAAGGAGCACCCTCCGAGCAGGACCTCTACGCGCCGATCGAGTGGCAGCCCGGCCCCGGCGACTACGAGGACATCCGCTACGAGACCGGCGGCGGGATCGCCAAGGTGACGATCGACCGCCCCGACGTGCTGAACGCCTTCCGGCCGCAGACGCTGATCGAGGTCTCGGCGGCGATGGAGCTGGCGCGGGAGGACGCCGACGTCGGCGTCGTCGTCTTCACCGGCGCCGGCGAACGCGCCTTCTGCTCCGGCGGCGACCAGACTGTCCGCGGCGACACCGGCTACGTCGCCGAGGGCGCCTCGGTCGGCCGCTTCCACGTCACCGACCTGCAGATCCAGATGCGGCGGCTGCCGAAGCCGATCGTCGCGATGGTCGCCGGCTACGCGATCGGCGGCGGCCACATCCTCCACCTCTGCTGCGACCTGACGATCGCCGCCGACAACGCCGTCTTCGGCCAGACCGGGCCGCGGGTCGGATCCTGGGACGGCGGCTACGGCGCCTCGCTGCTGCGCGACCTGGTCGGGACCAAGAAGGCGAAGGAGTTCTGGATGCTCTGCCGCCAGTACGACGCCGCCGAGGCGCTGGAGATGGGGCTGGTGAACGCGGTCGTGCCGGTCGCCGAGCTGGAGCGCGAGACCGTTTCCTGGTGCCGAGAGATGCTCGCCCTCTCCCCCTTCGCCCTGCGGCTGGTCAAGGCCAGCTTCAACGCCCACGAGGACGGCTACGCCGGAATCCAGCAGCTCGCCCACGACGCCAACCTCCTCTTCTACGGCTCCGACGAGGCCGCCGAGGGGCGCGAGGCGTTCAAGCAGAAGCGCCAGCCCGACTTCTCGCAGTTCCCGCGGCGCGCATGAGGATCTGGCTGATGGCGGCGCGGCCGCGGACGCTGCCGGCGGCGATCGCGCCGGTCCTGGTCGGGACCGCGGCGGCGGTCCAGTGGTACGGCAGCCTGCCGCGCTGGGGCGCCTTCTTCGCGGCGCTGATCGGCTCGATCTTCATCCAGATCGGGACCAACCTCGCCAACGACTACTCCGACGCCAAGCGCGGCGCCGACACCGCCGACCGGCTCGGGCCGGTGCGGGTCACGGCCAG
>Ga0164301_10000571_pt1 | contig 10854 bp, 8 predicted proteins | sample Whisoiple_231_MG_FD_109711 | JGI IMG/M metagenome (GOLD analysis project Ga0164301, IMG submission 109711) | Unamended control soil microbial communities from upstate New York, USA - Whitman soil sample_231_MG | ecosystem: Environmental > Terrestrial > Soil > Agricultural land ... | reverse complement strand
TTAAATAGGACCATCATCAACGATCGTTAATAGCAAGGATGAGAATCTTAAATGACTCCGCTACAAAAATAATCACCTCCTCCCTATAAAAGAACAATATAAATCTCGGGAAATATATAAACGTCTCTGTTGAGCCTCTTGAGATACGAAACTGAAATTTCGCACTAAAGACACGGAATTTTATGAGTTTATACGGTCAGTATTAATCTCGTGGTTTACCATAATAAGTTAAAAAGGGGAGAATACTAGAAGTTACTCAATGATCTCTAAATCTATTATTTATGTGTCTATTACCATTATTGGGATTGCAATGGCAGGTTTAGGTCCTAGCAATAATGAGTAATTACTATCATTTTAATGTAGTTGCTGATGTGAGTATGATTCCTACATAAATGATTTGGTCATTGTTAGCAGTGTCACATCTTTCTCCAAGCTCAAAGTCGAGATATTATTGTATTCAGATCCGTAGGCTCTTAATTCCATACGAACTTCATAAAATAGCTCATAGGATAGTACAGTTACTTCTGGGTCCAATGGACAGAAATTATCAGGACTAGAAGAGATGCAACTTACGATAGATCCTTTCATTGATTATCCTGTAGAAAACCAATTATATAGGGAAAGTTATTAATGTAGTCCCTAAACTTGGTATAACAAGCAGAAGTATTAATCCAATTGCAAATTATTTTATTGTACATGGGGCAGTAGTATTGACGATCTTACTTTATACAAGAACTAGTAAAGGAGGAGAACAGAAGCCAGTTTAGAAATGTTGGCATATGGCTGTTAGGCTTGGGATAGATCCCTACCCTGGTTAGCTTGTTCACTAAATGCCCGGTTTAGATGGATCATCATGACTGTGGGCTGGCTACAGTGGCAAACACATAAATATTTTCTTTAGGCTTAGTAGAAAGTCCAAAAGTCAACAAATCTCAGCACGATCCTAAAAAGGATACTGTTTTCCTTCGAGATCATTTTAATGAAGTAGCTATAGTTTTTGAGACACTATGGTAACGTATCCGTTGTGGGCCATCTTGTTTCTCCTACCCAATTTTGAGATAGTTTCACATTTTTGGTTACACTCTATATTCTATTTGCATAGCTTTCCAAGGTTTATAGATATTACATCAAGATTATTTGCACCATGTAATCTATTAGTATTAGCCTTAACAGATTTAATTCTAGCATAGAATATTTACCGTGAGCAAAAACTCGCTATCGAACACTTCCTAATGTCTCTGATATGGCCTTAACTAGGCGCATATTGCGTTTAACTGTGTTTCATGATCTAATCTCTTTAGTTACAGTGATATTTCGGAGCTCAACATGGTTCCTATCAAAGCTGTTATCGCAGTAATTGGAAAAAAATTAATTGTATAGCACATGTCCACAAATTCATGTAAAGGTCGAAGATAAATTGAGCATTTTTACAATGGGTTAATAGGTGTAACCAGATTAGAGATAAATTCTCAGTATTTGATTTTCATGTCACCGATAGTTGACGACATGTGTTAATTGAAAATGGATTGACGTTAAATATGTTGAAGCTTTCAGAATCTAATGTCCAATTTCTAATATTCTTCTATGGCTATAACATCAGACTCAACTTAATGATTTTTGTTATATAACAGTAGGTAAAAATGAAAGTTTATAATCGGCATCTAGTAATAATTTCAGCCGCGAACTAAGGAATAACGTAAAGCAAGATGCATATCGAATAATTCTGTTATTTTTTCTTATGCCCGTAATCCCAGGTGGAATAGTAATCAGGTGTTATTTCCAAAATAACGGATTCTCTGTTTTTCACGTTACTCATTAGTGATGTAGCCATAGGATGTGCCAAACTTCCTAGATATCTGACCATTATCTTTTCAGCTAATGGTATATTATGAGTAACATTATCATGTATTCTTACCTTTCCCTTTCCTCTGACTCCCTTATATGGTTGATTCGGATCATCTACGCAGTAATAAACCAAATCTCTAGAATTTACATTTTCTATCTTTTTCGATGTCCTTGAAGTCTCGATATAGAATTTTTTGTTTTCAGAATCAAAGTAATACCATGTCGGATGGATAATTGGTTCTCCTTTTTCATCAAGAGTAGCGATATGGATATTAAGCTTACTATTGGTCAAAAAACTTATTGTTTCATCCTCTGTTAGGGGAGTGCCCATCCCTGGATTGGCATTAATGATTTTCATGTATTATTTGCACTAAGAGAACATCATATATTTGTGATTGTACTCCTTTCAAATCACTTAGAAATTTGAAGTAAGATCATGAGGTGTATCAGTATATTATGATTCATCAAAGAGAATCTTGCAATATTCTTCATGATTTTAGAAATGCTTACTGAGAATAGTTTAGGATATAATTCAGACAATTAACAGCGGCTACGAAGATTGTCATAAACTGAGAAACCTTGTCAAAGGAGCGCCGATTGACCTGTAAATACGCTTCTAAAAATCACGAATCCAATACGTAAAGTTGAGTTTCAAATGTGCGTGAAATTCGAAATTAGATTAGGAGATCAATACACGGTAGAAATGTTGTCCCGATACCAGAAATTATTTATGAGATCTAGAGATGTGACAATTCTTATTCTGACATTAAACTTTCTTCAGCAAATTTGAAAACAAACAAATACTTAGTAAATCAAAGGCACTTAATTAGAAGTGTCACGGAATACAACAATTACAACAAAAATAAGAGATTATTATTCATCCATGAATTCCATAGTTGTTATGCCAGATTTCTTTTTAGACAGAATCATGAGATTAACGTCAAAGGAGGAATTTTTTAATGTTTTGACTGAAAAGGCAAGGTTTGGCGGTGGCAGTATTCGCGATATTCCTACGAAGGATGTCAAGGGTGGAAATGCTGTAAATATTGCCTATAGCCTTGCAAGGTTGGGAGCTAATGTTGCATTATTTACAATAGGAGACGAAATCGCATCAGCTATTCTTCACCAAACTTTTTTGGAGTTTAGGAACAATGTTGATCTTTTTATTGTACCTGGAAATCATGGTCGGACAACATCCTTAGAATTTCTAAGCCATGAAGATATCAAATTTAATTTAATGGTAAGTGACGTTGGTGACAATGCAAATTTTGGACCTGAGAAGGTTAATTCTGAGGAACACCTTAAGATATTAGGTAATGCAGACGCAACGATAGTGACGAATTGGGGTAGCAATTTGAAAGGGACAGAATTAGCAGAGTATGTATTTGAAAATTCCTCTAAAGCTCTTCATTTTATAGATCCAGCAGATGTTGAGTCTAGAAGGTTAGATTTTCAAAAATGCTTAGAATTAATTTCAGAAATTACCGACGTCTTAAGTATAAATGAAAATGAGTGCAATTCTCTCGGAAAAGCTATCGGTCTAGGGACTCTGATTCCAGAACATTACGAGTCGGAGATAGTCAAGAGTGCAGCAAAGACAATTGCAGATAATGTCAAGATTAGTACAGATCTGCATACACGAAAGGGATCAGCATGGTCTAACGGTAGAGAAGCTGAATTTGTTCACTCCATTCGAGTTGAAGCGAAAACCTTGACTGGTGCTGGTGATGTATGGGATGCTGCGGACATAATTGGATACATGTCAGGTTTGGATGCAAAGGAAAGGCTGGTATTCTCTAATGCGAGTGTTTCGCTATATGTTAGAAATTCTTCTGCACTACCTCCAAGATTGGATGACGTATTTGATATGCTAGATAGAATTGGGGCATAGCAATAATGCTGAGAATGAATACATAGAAAAAGAAGAAAACTAATCTAGTTGTTTGAACCATAAATTTCGCGCAATGGCGTTACATAAGAACTGCAATCAGAATCAAGTCGTTTTTGAAACAGGTTTGTAAGCAAATGCAAGATCCTACGCGAAGCTATCATAGCATCTACTTTTTCTCTCATACTGATAGCATTAGTTTCAATTATGATATAATCAGACATCAATCTCAAGTTTACCATGAATGGCGCAGATATATTGGTCGTATTGCTGACTGGACCAGATTGAATTCCATTTTCGACACTAACCCATTGAAGTATGTATAATGATCCGTCATTTAACAGACCAGCCCATCTAAGTTTATCAAACCACTTACCAACCAAATTTTCTGCTATCTCGCTAGTCTTTATCCTTATAGGGATGTATGTTTGGAGTAGGGGAGAGTACTTTCTTTGAATGTTCGTAGTGATATTTTCCTTTAAGAAGTGATGATTAGACGTCATCGATTTCCCATCCTTGGTTAGTCTAAATCCAGATGTGGACCTTTCAATTAAACCCAAATCTTCCAGTCTATCCAAAGCTCTGGCTAGGCTCTGTTGGTGAATATTAAGGCTTCTCATTAGGCCTCTAAATGAGTAATTAGAACCAGATTCCTTGCTAAAAAAAGAAAGAATTCTATTGTCATTCTGCCGTAGATCCCTAGTGGAGATCGTTTCGGTATCGTTAATTAATAGTTGATAGGCCCGGTTTTGATTAGAAGTTGTGTTCTCGTGGGAGTGTTGAGAATCACCAATGACAACACCATCCATATTATTGGTATTTGCAGGTCCAGTCTTCTCGCTATCTATGAATAAGTCACTCTCCAATATTGACTATTACTAATAATGATAAATCAGGATATAAATCGTTATCAACTATCAACAATGTCTTTTTTACCTTCCTTGTCATATTATCTTATTTCCACACTGACAGATATTGACCACTATGAACGCTATCTAGTCACAGAACGCCACAACTCAGCATATCTTATGCTTTAACCGACTCATAACTTATAGTCATATGGCCTGGAATGTTCGATCAACAAAGGTTGATCTCCCATAAGCTAATCTATGGTAATCACTCAAATTACTTGATAGACTTCTCTGTAAACCTGTGGGTCTAAGGCCTAGGGATCGCTGCCAATCGAACAGCTTGTCTTTTAATATACAATCTATTCACTCTGAAATAAAATTTCATTTTTAGAAAGCTAACGAAATGCATTTAACTATCTAAGTCGGATTTTGTTTGATTATATGTCATTAACTGAATCGCAAAATATTTTTCTCTCCCCTCGATCCATCGCTGTTATAGGTGCTTCAGAGAAACCTGGTGTTGGGAAGGCTATATTTTCAAATATTGTCAATGGATATAAAGGAAAAATCTATCCGATCACGCCTTCTAATGATTTTATTTCTGGCCTCAAGGCATACAAAAGTGTCTTAGAAGTGCCCGACCAAATTGACCTAGCAGTGGTCGCTACTCCTAATAAAATAGTACCCAAAGTAATGGAAGAGGTAGGCAAGAAAAAGATTAAAGGAGCAATAGTAGTTTCGGCGGGGTTCAAAGAAGTTGATAAGAACGGGGCCCAATTAGAAGAAGAGATTGGCATCATTGGTAAGAATTACGGGGTAAGAATCATCGGACCCAATTGCCTTGGAATAATGAGTCTATCACACCGAAATATGATGAATGCAACCTTCTTAAAAATAACTCCACAATATGGCAATATTGCACTTGTCTCTCAAAGCGGTGCAATTTGCGCTGCCACAGTAGAAGATGCAATAGCACAGAATATTGGTTTTTCCAAAGTAATTAGTATGGGTAATAAGGTTGATATGGACGAAAATGATATTCTCGAACTCCTAGCATACGATAAGGAAACTAGAGTGATAGTAATGTATCTCGAAGACATTCATGATGGCCGAAGATTTATGCAAATTACAAAAAAAGTTACAAGAGAAATGAAGAAGCCTATCATAATATTAAAATCAGGAAGAACACCCGAGGGAGCAAAAGCTGCGATGTCACACACAGGTGCGCTAATGGGAAGCGATGAGACTTTTGACGCCCTATTCATGCAATGCGGAATCGTCAGGGTAGATACAATGCAAGAATTATTCGAGCTTGCTACTGTATTTTCAAAACAACCCGTGCCTAAGTCTAATTCTGGAATTGCAATCGTGTCTAATGCAGGCGGCCCAGCCATTATTTCGACTGATGCCTGCTCTAAATATGGCCTAAAAATGGCCGATTTATCTGGATCAAGGGATACAATAAACAAGATAATACCACCTCATGGTTCATCAAGGAATCCAGTAGATATAGTCGGAGATGCAGATTCTGGTCGATTTGAAAAGGTCATCCTTGAAGTATTGTCCAATAATAATGTTGGATCTGTAGTTACTATGTGCACCCCTTCGGCAACATTGAATTATGACGATCTCGCTAGAACAATAGTAAAAACATCTAGAATAAATGGAACAGGCAAGACCATGGTTGCTGCACTTATGGGATTAGCTGAGGGGCTCGGAAATAAACAAATATTATCTGATGGTGATATTCCGCATTTTATGTACGCCGAGCCAGCTATTAGAACTCTCAATGCTATGTATGCTTTTAGAGAATGGATTGAAAGATCGTCGGATGAACCGAAGCAATTCAACGTCGACAAATCCAAAGTTAGACAAGTGTTTGACGAAGTCAGGGCCCAGTCTAGGACTACTTTGTTAGAGGAAGAGGGATATAAAGTCCTTGAAGCCTATGGATTTTCCATACCGAAAAAACACCTAGCACAAAATGAAGAAGAATGCATAAAAGCGGTTCAAGAGATTGGCTATCCGGTAGTAATGAAGATAGCTTCTCCAGAAATCGTTCATAAATCCGATGCGGGTGGAGTTAAAATTGGTCTAAAAAATGAAGATGAGATAAGACAAGCATTCAGGACAATCATTAGTAATGCCAAAAAATACAAGCCAGACGCGAAGATTGATGGCATACTTGTACAAGAAATGATAAAATCTGGTAAGGAGACAATCTTGGGTGCTAAATTTGATCCGATCCTGGGTCCGCTAATTATGTTTGGGCTTGGCGGAATTTATGTTGAGGTTCTAAAGGACGTAGTCTTTAGACTTGCTCCTCTAGAAGAAAGAGAAGCTACAAGAATGATTGAATCAGTAAAGACTATTAATTTGCTCAAAGGTGTTAGGGGAGAAAAACCACATGATCTTGGTGCCATAAGGGAATCCCTACAAAGGCTATCTCAACTAATTACAGATTTTCAAGAAATTGAAGAACTCGATGTGAATCCATTGCTAGTATTAGAAGACGGTAAAGGAGTACGTGCTATAGATATCAGAATAAGCCTAAAAAAAAATAGTAATAGGTAGTATTGAAAGGTTAAGTTACTTCAATTTCATTATCCTTGTTTTAATCACAACATATTCGGCTGCTCCATGATTTTATATAATATGTCTTTTCATTGCATCTTATTTTCGATGTCATTATCGCACTCGAATGTGCTAGGTATAGTGCTTTTAGTTTGACTACTCTCCCTAATCTTAAATCAGGATATACAGTTCTCGCTTGATTGTATCCATCTTATCAGCAGCAGAAAAAGTATCTTTTCATAACACGAATTGAATAGTAATTCTATGTTAAAGTCATTATAGTCCTTAGATAGAAGTCCAAAAATAAGTGAGATCTTCGACTTTCTACCAAGGCAAGCATGTTATAAATTTCACTCGAATGCCAAAAACTAGGTTATTAAACACCAAATCATCACCGAAAGACCAATTCGATAGGGTATTGATGAATGTAAAATGGGATTAGTGAGCGTGCCTAAAATTTAAAGAGCATATAGTCTATAGTAGACTACGTAGAAATGATAGGGCATCCATAATATATCTAAATCCACTTAAGCTGTTACTGAATTCGGAGTTCTGACAAGTAACTCAATTTGGCTGATAGAATACAAAAAAAGGTATAGACAATAGGAATGAGTAAAACGTATTGACTGTTACCTGATTAATCCATATCCATACCGCCCATACCGCCCATACCGCCCATACCGCCCATACCGCCCATACCGCCCATACCGCCCATACCGCCACCTGGAGGTCCAGCGGGCATCTTGGATTTGCTTGCAGCGATTACGTCATCAATTCTGAGGATCATACAGGCCGCTTCCGTAGCAGACTTCACAATCTGTTCCTTTATAGCCAGTGGCTCTAGAACATTTTGTTTAAACATATCAGTAACAGTAGTAGTTCTTACATTCACACCGGTCCATTTTGCACCCTTGTTTTGCTTAGCTTTTACTTCAGCCATCGTATCAATTGGATCCATGCCAGCGTTCTCTGCTAGAGCAAGTGGGATTGCATCAAGAGCATCAGCATACTTTTGTACCGCTAGCTGAGCACGCCCTTCCATATTACTTGCCCACTGTCTCAATTCGTTACTAACATATACTTCAGGAGCTCCACCTCCTGCGACGATCACAGGCTTCTCAAGAACATCTTTCATTACATACAGAGCATCATGTACAGATCGATCCGCTTCATCTACTACCCTCTGGGAGCCGCCCCGAACAAGTATTGTAACTGCCTTGGGATTTTTGCAACCTTCTATAAATACCCATTTATCAGTTTCGACCTTGCGTTCTTCTACGAGATCGGCTGATCCAAGATCCCTGTCTACTAGATCGTCAATATTGTTAACGATCCTGGCACCGGTAGCCTTCGCTAGCTTGAACATATCACTTTCCTTTATACGTCTGGCGCCAAGAATACCGCTCTTCGCTAGATAATGCTGCGCTATATCGTCGATTCCTTTCTGACACAAGACTACATTTGCGCCTGCTCCTGTTATCTTTTCGACCATTGCTTTTAGCATTTTGTTCTCTTCTTCTAGAAACATTTGCATTTGCTGTGGATCACTTATGCGTATCTCAGCACTCATTTCAGTTTTCTCAATTTCAAGGGGAGAATTGAGTAAGGCAATCTTGGCTCTTTCAACTCTCTTTGGCATGCTTGTATGAACGACTTCCTTGTCAAGTACAATTCCCCTTATTAGCTGAGTATCATGCATAGATCCTCCAGCCTTTTTTTCGACTTTGATATTATCCAAATCTACCTTAAATCCATCCTTGTCGTCAATCTTTTCAGCAATTTGTTTTGTAGCATTGACAACAATCTCACTTAGAACTGGGCTATCTTCTGATACCAATTTAGAGTCCATGCTAGTTCTTGCAATCTTTATCAATAGCTCCTTGTCGTTTGTATCAACTTTAACTCCAATCTTTTGTAGTAATTTCAATGCCTGATCAGCGGCCGAGTTATACCCATCTACAATCACGGATGGATGAACATCTTGTGCTGTCAATTCCTCGGCTTTTTCTAACAGAGCGGCTGCAAAAACTACGGAAGATGTTGTTCCATCTCCGACTTCATTATCTACAGACTTGGCGACTTCTACCATCATTTTGCCGGCTGGATGCTGGACATCAATTTCTTTCAGAATGGTTGCACCATCATTTGTAATAGTTACATCTCCCAATGAATCAACAAGCATCTTATCCATACCTCTTGGACCTAAACTAGTCTTCACAATATCTCCGACGATTTTAGCTGCGGTGATATTATTCTTTTGTGCGTCCCTTCCCTTATTTTCCCTAGTACCCTCTTTTAGGATAATTACTGGCATTCCACCAGCTGTAGTTTGAACTGCTGACACTCTCATTTTCACCTAATAGAATAATACAGGAGTTATCAAGCCTCTTTTATAGTTTTACCAAATGATCGTAGCATCATTTTGGATTTTTTTGAATCAAATTTGGATTTAAATTTAGGTATATTGATTATGAACCTTTGATGTTTTCCTGATCCTATCTTTTCCAGACCATCAGATGCCTCGACATCAAATGTGATCCGTCTACCATCTACTGAATATACCTTAGACCTGATCAGAACTTCGAAACCTATTGGTGTAGCTGCTAAATGTACAACGTTTACAAGAGTCCCGACTGAATCCCATTCCGCATTATTTAGGAATTGCTCCTTTAATAGGAGCCTACAAGTTTCTTCCATTTCTGCGATCATAGAAGGTGTAGACAAGACATTTTCTCCGTCCCAAAGAAACGATGTAGTTTGGTTTGAATTTGTTCTAACTCTCCTTTCCAGCCAAGCCCCAACCTTGACTTCTTGATTCATCTTTTTATTTAGAACAAACTCAGTCTTAGACTTTGCGACTACGGATTTAATCTGCCAAAATTGTGAGTATAAACACTAAGATATCACCAGTTCAATACTGAATCTACACGATTTAACTTGCATTTATTAGGCAATTCATTTAGGAATATAGAAATTAATTAGATAATCTGCAATATTATATAATCATAATTCATTATTATAGAATTTACGTACCATATTATAATGCCAAAGTGAAAAAGAAAAAATTTTGGGAATTCACTTTACCTGGCCCGCCGTGCAGCAGATGCAATAACATAGGCGAGACCTACAGCCAGTCCGAAGGTCAATGGAATCCATACACCAAAGCTATCAACACTGAAAGGCACTATTTGCTGTAACATACTTTCGAATACCATTGTTCATGAAATAGAGCATTTAGTATATTAGATTTACTCAAAGGCCTGAGATTAGTACTACGGTGATTAATCTGCAGATACTTTATTTCTTTTCTATAACACTTGGAAATGGCAATGAGTTGTGTCGGCAATAAATTTTACTTCAAGTATCAGCGACGTTGTCCTTAAATTACGGCTAATCTGACAGTGTATACATGAAAATGAAAAAGGAGTTAAATAAATTTTGTCCTAAATGTAAGAAATTTACAGTTCAAGCTGTTGCAATTTATAAAAAGGGTAAAGATAGAAAAATGGCAGAAGGTGCGCGAAGACATGCAGAAGATAAGAAGGGTTATGGTGGACAAAAATTTCCAGAACTAAAACGTACTGCGAAGACATCAAAGAAAATTACATTACGTTATACTTGTAAAAGCTGTCAAAGAAAAACAATGAAGAATGGCATGAGAATACGCAAGTTGGAAATCCTTTCATAGGTGTAATG
>Ga0164301_10000557_pt1 | contig 10987 bp, 10 predicted proteins | sample Whisoiple_231_MG_FD_109711 | JGI IMG/M metagenome (GOLD analysis project Ga0164301, IMG submission 109711) | Unamended control soil microbial communities from upstate New York, USA - Whitman soil sample_231_MG | ecosystem: Environmental > Terrestrial > Soil > Agricultural land ... | reverse complement strand
TGGAGTGGCGGCCTTACTTCGAGGCGGTGGAGGCGATCATGAACGAGTACGGCGGCCGCCCGCACTGGGGCCAGCGCCACTTCCAGACCGCGGCGACCCTGGCACCTCGCTACCCGGCCTGGGAGGAGTTCCAGCGCGCCCGCGACACGCTCGACCCCGGTCGCACCTTCTCCAACGAGTACACCGAGCGCGTCCTCGGGCCCTAGAGAAAGGTTTTGCCCTCGCCGCGGTAGGTCGGGACCTCGTCGACGATCTCGTCGCCTTCGACTAGGTAGAGGGTGTTGAAGCGCTCGCATAGCTCGCCGGCCTTGGCGTGGCGGAAGTAGGCGCGGTCGCCGACCCCGAGGCTCGCAGCGCCCGGGCCCAGTAGCGGCGTCTGCACCTCGCCGGCGCCCTCGTCGCCGTCGAGCTTCAGTCCCTCGGGCAGCCAGGGCACCGGCAGCCGCAGCTGGTCGCCAGCGCCGGAGGCGGGGTAGCCGCCGCCGAGCGCGGTCGCCGTCTCCGGTGAGGGCTTGCGGACCACCGGCATCGCGTATCCCGCCGCCGGGGTGAGACTGAAGCGGCTGTAGTGGTCGAAGAGGGCGGGGGCGTAGAAGCCTGAGCCGGCGGTCACCTCGGTCACTGCCTCCTCGGCGGAGGTCAGCTCGAGGCTGCCGGTGCCGCCGCCGTTGACGATCTCCAGCTCGACGAACTCGCTCAGCGCGGCGACGATCTCCCCGCGCCGCTCGGCAAGCTCGGACACCGAGCGCTTCTGCATGAAGCGGATCGCGGCCCCGCGCCACCAGCGTCCCGGCGGCCGATCGCCGACGCCGGCGATGTGCCCCTCGTAGGCCATCAGCGCGTCGAGTTCGATCTGCGGCCGCTTCTCGATCTCCCGCGCCAGCTCCACCGCCTGCTCGGCGGTGTGGATTGGCGAGCGCTTGGAGCCGACCTTGACCCTGCCGCGGAGCCACCACCAGCTGGTGTCGATGTCGATGCAGACCCGCAAGGGCGGGGCCCCCTTGCCCAGCACCGACTCGATCATCTCCAGATGCTCGACGCAGTCGACCATCACGATCGGCGCTCCGTCGGAGTTGGCCGCCGAGCGCAGCGCCAGCTCCTCCAGCCCGTCGACGTCGACGGTCGGGTAGGCGAGCAGCAGGTTCTCGAACCCCTGCTCGGCGAGCCAAAGGGTCTCCGGCAGCGTGTAGGTCATCAGCCCCCGAAAGCGCGGGTCCCGTCCGAGGATCGCCCCCAACAGCGCCTGGCAGCGCACCGACTTCGAAGCCACCCGGATCGGCTTGCCGCCCGCCCGCTCCAGCATCGCCTCGGCGTTAGCCCACATCGCCTCGAGGTCGACAAACGCAAACGGCGCCTCCACCTCGGCGAAGACCCGCTCATAGCGCTCATGGGTCTGGACGGGGGCTGACACGGAGCCAGCCTACCTTCGCCCTACGGCGCAGAAAGCTTCTGATGGATCGCTCAAAGGGTTAGGATCGCCGCAATACCTATTAAGTAACCAAGACGTACCTAGAGAGGAAGAGATGCCCCCTGCCGATGGACCCAAGCACCGCAGCTGCGCCCAGATGGTCGTGCACGAGCTGCTCATAGAGACCCAACCGGAATACCGCGAACGGCGGCTCGCGGCCGAGGACGAGACCCGCAGGAGTATCGACAGCGGAGAGGCGATGCGCGTCGCCCGGAAGCTGATCAAGATCCCGGTGGTCGTCCATGTCGTCCACCGCACCGGCGCGGAGAACATCTCCGACGCCCAGGTGAAAAGCCAAATCGCCGTTCTCAACCGCGATTTCCGCGCAAAGAACACGGACAGAGGCAAGGTGCCGAAAGTCTGGAAGAGCCTCTTCGCCGACGCCAACATCGAATTCGCCCTTGCCGGCAAAGACCCGAAAGGCAAAAGCACCTCGGGCATCGTGCGGACGGAGACCTCGGTGGCCGGGTTCGGCGCGGACGACAGCGTCAAGTCGCGCAAAACCGGCGGCGCCGACGCATGGCCTGCCGACCGCTATCTCAACATCTGGGTCTGCAGCCTCGGAGGAGGCCTGCTCGGCTACGCGCAGTTCCCCGGCGGGCCCGCGAAGACTGACGGAGTCGTCATTCTCAACACCGCCTTCGGCACCAAAGGCTCAGTCAAAGCGCCGTTCAACAAGGGCCGCACCGCTACCCACGAGATCGGCCATTACCTCGGCCTCCGCCATATCTGGGGGGACCGGAACGACTGCAGCGGCAACGACTTCGTCGCCGACACGCCACCGGCCCGCCAGGCAAACATGGGCAAACCGAAATTCCCCAGCATCACCTGCAACAACGGCCCCAACGGCGACATGTTCATGAACTACATGGACTACGTCGACGACGACGCGATGTTCATGTTCACGGTCGGGCAGGTGGCGCGGATGAACGCAACGCTGGCCGGGCCGCGTAAAAAACTGGCCGGCCTCTGAGATCCTCAGTGGGTGACCTCCCCTGACCGCCTGCACCAACGCTGGCTCCACTCCTACGAGGAGGACCATGACGACGAGGCTGTCTTTCGCCCCGCGAGCTTCGACCTGCCGCCAGCGCGTGGCCGCCGGTCGATCGAGTTGCGGGGCGACGGCAGCTACGTCGAAGAATTTCCGGGGCCGGTGGACGTGCCGCAGGAGGCTGGCGGGCGCTGGTCGCTGGCGGGCGATCGGCTGTCCCTGCAGCCCGGCGGCGACCGGCCCGCGGAGGCGTGGCAGGTCGTGACCGCAGAGGAGGATCGCCTGCAGCTCAAGCGCCTCGACGACGACGGCTGAGGCTCAGGGCCAACTGAGCGGAGAGGGAGGGATTCGAACCCTCGAGAGAGCTTGCGCCCCCTACTCGCTTAGCAGGCGAGTGCCTTCAGCCACTCGGCCACCTCTCCACGTGCGCGCTGCGCGCGCTCGCCCGATTGTAGGTACTCGGAGCCGATCGGGACAGCCGCCGTCTAGTCTCAGCGGGGATGGACGCGAGCCTCTCCCCTGACCCCGGCGCTCACCTCGAGCGGCGGACCAAGATCATCGCCACGGTCGGCCCTGCCTGCTGGGAACCGGCGGTGCTGGAGGGGCTGGTCGAGGCCGGGGCCGACGTCTTCCGGCTCAACTTCTCCCACGCCGGGCCCGAGCGGCAGGCGGAGACGATCGCCTCGATCCGGGCGGCGGCCGAGCGGGTGGGGCGCGAGGTGGCGATCCTCGGCGACCTGCCTGGGCCGAAGCTTCGGATCGGCTCGCTGCGCAACGACTTCGCCGAGCTGGAGACGGGGATGCACGTGACCCTGACCCCGGACGAGGTCGAGGGCGACAGGGACACCATCCCGGTGCAGTGGTCGGGGGTCTCCGATCTGCGCGAGGACCAGGTCGTCTACCTGGCCGACGGCGCGATCCGGCTGCGGGTCGGCGACAAGGAGAGCCAGGGCGTGGGCGCCGAGGTCGAGGTCGGCGGCACCCTCTCCTCCCACAAGGGGATGAACATCCCCGGCGGTGCCGACCTGCCGGCGACCACCGGCGTCGACCTCGACTGGGTCGACTTTTCGGTCAAGAACGGCGTCGATCTCATCGCCGTCTCCTTCGTCTCCACCGCCGCCGACCTGGAGCCGGTCACGTCGCGGTTGAAAGAGCTCGGCTCGCGGATCCCCGTGATCGCCAAGATCGAGCGCCAGCAGGCGGCCGAGAACGTCGAGGAGATCGTCCGCGTCGCGACCGGCGGGATCATGGTCGCCCGCGGCGACCTCGGGATCGAAGTACCGCTGGAGCAGGTGCCGATCGAGCAGAAGCGGCTGATCCGCGCCGCCGGCAAGGCGTCGAAGCCGGCGATCACCGCGACCCAGATGCTGGCCTCGATGGTGACCGCGCGGCGCCCGACCCGGGCCGAGGTGACCGACGTCGCCAACGCGATCTGGGACGGGACCGACGCGGTGATGCTCTCCGAGGAGACCGCCGTCGGCCAGCACCCGGTCGAGGCGGTGCGGGTGATGGACCGGATCGCCCGCGCCACCGAGCCCGACCTGCCCTACGGCGAGTGGCTCTTCTCCCGCACCGACCAGGCGACCCAGGACGTCGCCGACTCGGTCGCCCAGAGCGCCGTCGGCGCCGTCTACCGGCTCGGCCTCAAGGCGCTGGTGGTGCCGACCAACACCGGCCGCACCGCCCGCCTCGTCTCCGCCCACCGGCCCGACGTGCCGGTGCTCGCGGTCTCCCCATATATAGAGACGGTGCGCCGGGTTGGCCTGCTCTTCGGCATCACCGCTGTGCAGAGCGATTTCGGCACCGAGCTGCGCAGCCTCCTCGGACACTGTGCCGGGGAGGCCGCCAAACATGGGATCGCCGCGCCGGGGGACCTAGTCGCAATCACCGCCGGTCTCGACGGCCAGGAACTGGGCACGAACCTGTTCGAGGTCCATAGGGTTCCGGAGCTATGAGCGAGAACCCGGCGGCGAGACTGGAGCGCGAGGAGAGTGGCCTCGCCACGATCACCCTCGACAGCCCGCCGCTGAACCTCTTCGACCAGCGGATGATGGACGACCTGCGGGCGGCGGTCGACGACGTCAGCGCTGAGCCGCCGCGGGCGCTGCTGATCCGCGCCGAGGGGCGAGCGGTTTCCGGCGGGGTCGACGTCAACGTCTTCGCCGGGCTGACGCCCGAGCAGGGGAGCGAGCTGTGGGACGAGCTGCTGGGGATGATCGACCAGGTCGAGGCACTGCCGGCGCCGGTCGTCTTCGCCGCCCACGCGCTGACCCTGACCGCGGCCTTCGAGCTCGCCCTCGCCTGCGACCTGATCGTCGCCTCGCCGAAGGCCAAGTTCGGCCTAGTCGAGAAAGTCGTCGGGCTGACCCCCTCGATGGGTGGCACCCAGCGGCTGGCCGAGCGCGCCGGCAGCGGCCGCGCCCGGCACTTCGTCATGTCCGGCGGGATCTTCGACGCCGAGGAGATGGAGCGGTGGGGCGTGGTCAACCTGCTCTACGAGGACCAGGACTTCGGCGCCGCCGCCCGCAAGCTGGCCGAGGAGCTGGCGGCGGGGCCGACCAAGGCGCACGCGATGACCAAGCACATCCTCCGCCGCTTCCGCGAGGGCGGGATGACCGCCGCTGACGAGGCGGTGCGGACCGAAGCGGCCGAGCTGTTCGCGACCGAGGATCTGCAGAACGCCGTCCGCACCTTCCTCGAGCACGGCGGCCCAGGCCACGCGACGTTCGACGGTCGCTGATTCAGCCTTGTCTTAAGCAAGCTTTGTAGGCTGCGCCGATGCCAGGAGTCCCCGGAATGCCGAACGTCGATTTCGACGCGATCGCCAAAGGCCTGTCGATGGCGGTGCCCTTCGCGGCCTACCTCGGTCTGGAGATAACCGAGGTGAGCGCGGGGGAGGCGACCGTCGTCCTGCCGCGCAAGGCCGAGCACAACAACCATGTCGGCTCTCAGCACGCGGGCGCCCTCTTCACCGTCGCCGAGACGGCGTCCGGGGCGGCCTTCGTCGGCGCCTTCGCGGTCCGCATGGGCGACATCGTCCCGCTCGCCAAGTCGGCCGAGATCGACTACGAAAAGATCGCCAACGGCCCGATCACCGCGACCGCCAAGCTCGGGGTCGACGCCGCGGAAGCGATCGCCACCCTCGACGAGGAGGGCAAGGTCGAGTTCCCCTGCGAAGTCGAGCTGCACGACAAGGACGGCAACCGCGTCGCGACCGCGACCGTCCACTGGCACGTGCGGCTCAAGCGATAAGGCGTTCCGCCGGCAGCCGCCGCGTCGACCAGAAGGACGCGAGGACGAGGAAGGCGGCGACGAGGAAGGCGAGCTTCAGCGCCTTCAGCTGCGCGTCTTCGTAGTGGGAGACGAGTTGGTCGGTCGCTTTCGGCGGCACCCGGGCGGCTTCGGCTGCTTCACGCACCTGGGAGGAGGCGACGAAGCTGCCGCCGGCGCTGAGCTGCACCTCGACCTGCTGTTCGACCCGGCTGGAGATCTGCGGGTCGTCGGCGATGTTGGTGGTGAAGGCGGTTGCCAGGCCGGTGATCACAATCGCGCCGAGCAGCGCCGTGCCGAGCGAGGAGCCGAGCTGCTGGGCGGTGTACTGGAGGCCGCCGGCTTCGCTGCGCTGCTCGTCGTTGACCGCCGACTGCACGACGTTGCCGAGCTGGGAAACGACCAGGCCCATGCCGACGCCGAGCACGCCCATCGCGATCAGGAAGGAGGCGTTGTCGAGCTCGGGTTCGATCGTCCCCATCAGCATCAGGGTGGAGATGAAGACGAGGACGAGCCCCGCCTGGACCAGCCGCTTCGGCGCGAAGCGAGACGCCAGCGCGGAGCCGACGATGGCGCTGAGGAAGAGGCCGACCGAGGCGGGCAGCATGCGGATTCCGGTTTCCAGCGCGTCGAGGCCCTGGACGATCTGCAGGAAGAGCGGGATCGTGAAGAAGATCCCCATCAGGACCAGGTTCTGGGCGAGGAACATCGCCACCCCGCCGCGCAAGGTCGAGATCCTCATCAGACCGACCCGCAAGAGCGGTTCTTCCCCCCGTTCCTCGCGGCGGCGCTCCCAGCCGACGAAGAGGGCGAGGAGGACGCCGCCGGCGGCGATCACGAACGGGGTCAGGGAGAAGCCGAAGGGGGTGATGGGGGAGCTGCGGGGCGCCAGCCAGCCCCAGTTGCTGGCCTGCAGGACGCCGAAGACGAGGACCGCCAGGCCCGAGGCCGAGAGCACGCTGCCGACCCAGTCGAGGGTCGGCTTGCCCGGTGCGCGGTCGGGCTCGGCCATCAGCCGCGTGCCGATGAGGATGCCGATCGCGACCAGGACCTCGCCGACGAAGACGATGCGCCAGGTGAACTCGGTGGTCGCCCAGCCGCCGAGGATCGGGCCGACCGCAATGCCCGCGCCGGCGACGCCGCCGAGCACGCCGTAGGCGACCGCGCGGTCGCCGCCCCGGTAGGAGCCGGCGACCAGGGCGACCATCGCCGGCATCACCAGGGCGGCGCCGATCCCCTCGAGGATCGACCAGCCGAACATCAGCGAGGGGACGCTCCAGGACGCCGCGGTCAGCCCCGAGCCGATCCCGTAGATGACGAGGCCGACCGCGAAGACCCGGCGGCGGCCGAAGATGTCGCCGAGCTTGCCGCCGGTCAGCATCAGGCCGGCCATCACCAGCGCATACAGCGCGATCACCGCCTGAATCGTCGTCACCGTCGTGTCGAAGTCTTCGACCAGCTGGCTGATGGCGACGTTCATCACCGCCTGGTCGAGGACCATCAGGAACTGTGCCGCCGATAGAACCCCGAGTACCGCCCACTTGGTCACCCGGCCAGCCTATGCGCCAGCGGGGATAGCTCCGCCACCCGTCCCCGGCCACCCACGCCACCCCGCCCCTCGCCTAGAATCCCCAGCTCTGCGCCCGTAGCTCAGCTGGATAGAGCGTCGGTCTACGAAACCGAAGGTCACAGGTTCAAATCCTGTCGGGCGCGTTCGCGCGATGTGGCTGGTGGAGCTAAATCGCGCTCTATAGAGCCGATTTCCTGAACTCGTTGCCAGTTGACCGGCTAGGTCAACGGAGGTCAGCGAAAGTCAGGAAAAAGCTGATTTCAGACCCTCTCGGTCCCTTGACGGTCCCTTGAGTCACGCATCCGAATCAGCAGCCGTTCTATTCCAGCTGGGGCCTTTTAAGCCGCGCGGCGCGGGTTCGATTCTCCCCCGGGGGCACTCACTGGAGGCGGCTTGAGTGGCCCATCGCGCTTGATGTGCGGGGGCCGCGCCCTGACCAGCCTCGATCAGTCAAGTCAGCAAAAGGCTGATTTCAGCCCTCTTCCTCCCTTCAGCGGATCGAGAGCCGGGGGTCCTTATGAAGTAGTCGTTGGACCTCGGCCGAGGTTCAGATAGCCGACGGCTCGCTGGCGGAGGGAGATCCGACAGCTCCGATGAACACCAGCTTGTAGTCGCGGTGCTCGTCGGAGGGTGCAGACAGCACAACCTCTCGGTCTACCTCGCTCATACCCAACGCAGCCATAAGCTCGATCCCAGCTGCACGCATCGTTTCCATTACCTCGTCCTCGGACCGGTAACGGGCTACCTGTCGGATCGATCTGGGGAGTCGATCGCCCTCGATCTCAGCTTCGAAAACCGATGGAGCGATTTCCCCTCGGCCGGTCCAGAGCCATCGCGATCCCGAGTGCTCGATCTCTCTGACGCCTGTATATCCGCTTGCGTAGGTGGAGCGGGAGTTCACGTCGAAGACGAGAAGGCCGTTCGCTGCCAGATTCGACCGCATCCCGCGAAGCGCGTGGAGGAGGTCGTCTTCGCCCAGCAAATAGTTCATGCAGTCGTTAAGCGACAGCACGAGGTCGAATCCGCCTAACCCGGGCAGTTCTCGCATGTCCGCGACCTGCAAGCTCACCTCGGCGCCCCCCTCCTGAGCTGCAATGTCCAGCATCGCCGGCGAGAGATCGCAGCCATGGATCCGCCATCCCCGACGCAGGAGTGGCTTAAATGCTCGGCCCGTCCCACATCCGACGTCGAGGGCGCATCCAGGCTCCCGCAGCCCATGCTTCCGAAGCTCGGGCAGAATCGCCCGGCCCAACCACATCTCGTAGTCGTTCGAATGATTGAAGTCGTCGTAAACCCCGGCGAATGCCTCGTACATCACCAGAGCCGCGTCGGTTTCCATGGGCGCAGGAGCCTAAGACATAGACGACACAAGGCGCAAACAAATGCGGACAGAGGGGCGCGGGGCGGTGTCCCCGACAGGCTAGCCGGGGATCCGCCCCGCATTTGGCTCTACATCAGCCCTGCTTGTGGGTTGAGATCATCGGCACGGTTTGGCCCATCGCTGCAATCTTCATGCGCTCACCCCCTTCCATTTAATGGCGGACAGAGGCAGTTAAGACCTCCGTGCCGTGGACGGGATGTGCCATGGCAGGCGTCTGCCGAAGGGAGTGTTTGGTACTACTGCGTACTAGTGCGTTCAGGCAATGCCGAGCAATCGCGGCGAGTAGCCACCGATCCCCTCGACGCGGGGCGCTACCCCTGCGCCGGGCCGAGTTATCTCGAGCGCCTAGGCGTTCTGTACCTGGATGAGATCCGCCTGACGATTGTCATGGAGCTCTATATGCGTGAAATGGGCGTGATGCAGTTCTACGAGACGTTCGGGGGCAGTTCGAAGGACAGCGTCCGCAGACACTTCAAAAAGTTGGTCGAATACGGCTGGCTCCGCTGGGTTAGAGATGCGCCAAGCGGTCAGAAAGGCCGGCCCGAAGGGCTTTACCGAGCCACCGAACAAGCGGTGATTGACACGGAAACCTGGCGCAGACTGCCCACCTCAGTTCGGGATGTCTTTACGGTGATGGTGCTTGAAGAACTGGGCGACCGCCTCGGTGAGTCCCTGAAGGACGGATCGGCTGACGCTCGGGCTGATCGGGTCGCATCCTTCAAGACAATGGCTGTTGACGAGCTAGCGTGGCGCAAGGCCAGCGAAGCCGTTGAGGATTGTTTCCGGGCGCTCCAGCAGGAGCAAATCGACGCGAAGATCCGATTGAGCAGAAGTCAGAGTCGACCGCTTCTGATGATTGTCAACCTCGCGGCCTTCGAAACTGCTGGATTGAATGTCGATCCCGACAAGGTTTTGCCAAAGGCTGAGGAAGGATCTCCGGCACCGTCTTGGCCGCTGCGAATCGGAAAAGTCTTCACGGATGATCTTAATTTGGCGATCGTGGACGAGTTGAACCACGCCGCGATGACGCCTGCGCAGCTTCACGCAACACTCGGCGGTGCTACGTCAACCACCTTTCTTAGGAAGTGCAAGCGACTCGCGAAATTGGGCTGGGCCGTTGATGTCGACATGAAAACCGGCGGGAGGCTTCATGGAGCCAATCTCTACCAATTCCGCGCGGCAGCCCCGAACATCTCCGAATCGGACATTTTCAAGGGCATTCCTGCTTCTGCTCAGAGCGGCCAGAGCTGGAATGCCATCCAGCCCTTCATAACGACCTCCCTTAGCGCCATCGATGCGGGTACGTTTAATAAGCGGTTTGATCGACACCTGTCACTGAGCCCCCTATTGGTTGACGAGATCGGATGGGCACAGGTCAATCAAGTGCTACGAGCGTTCGAAGAGACCTTGAGTGATATCGAGGCGAGCCTTGCACAGCGCACCGTTTTTCGCGGTGGGCCACCCAAGGGTTTTTCTGCCGCCTTTTTGGCCGCATGCTTCCAATCATCTCTGCGTGACATCCGGCAATAGGGAAGTCCTCAGTAATTAACTGCACCCGTTGCGTTTGATTTCGCAAACACGCTCCCCGAAAATCTCTTGAGCTAAAAGCCAAGGGTCGCGCTGAGTTGACCCAAGGCGCTCCCATCCTCACCTGGCTCGGGGGTGGGCTGAATCGTGGAAACCAATTGGTGCTCACCCCTGAGTCAACCCAAGCATGATGACTTTCTCCCAAAGATCACATACCCCGAGGCCGTCCATCGTTGCCGCAGCTGGGGTTGCCTCCCGACACGCACCCGCGACCGCGATGGACCTGACGGGGGCGACGGCTTCGGGAGGGATGGCCGTCGCCCACCGTCCCCACACGCAGGACTGAGCCGATGCAACCTTTTGGGCGCAACAGAGGCCGGATCGAACCCGACCAGACGCAGGCGCTCAGCCATCCGGTGAGGCTCGGCATCCTGGGCCTGTTCACAAGAAACGCGGCTCGCTCTCTCGCAGCATCCGACCTGCTCGAGGACCTGGTCGCAGAAGACCCCGAGACCTTCGGCGAGTTCAGTGTGAGCCAGGTCGCCTACCACCGCGTCCGCCTGCAGGACGCGCACCTTCTCCCGACCGAATGACCGATCAGCGACCCCGGAGACCTCGTGATGTCGAGGAGGCGGCCGCATTCAAAGGCATGGGCCGAGCCATCGCCGCGAATCGCGAGCGGTGCAGGATGGATCGTGAGGAGTTGGCGGCGAAGTCGGAGATGACGTCGGCCGAACTCGAGGCGATCGAACGCGGTGAGGTCGACGAGTCCTGGAGCGG
>Ga0164301_10000555_pt1 | contig 10999 bp, 14 predicted proteins | sample Whisoiple_231_MG_FD_109711 | JGI IMG/M metagenome (GOLD analysis project Ga0164301, IMG submission 109711) | Unamended control soil microbial communities from upstate New York, USA - Whitman soil sample_231_MG | ecosystem: Environmental > Terrestrial > Soil > Agricultural land ... | reverse complement strand
GGATGCAGTCTGGGACGGGGAATTGTGCGCGCTGGATGGTTCCGGCGGGCCCGCCTTTTACGATTTAATGAAGCGGCAATGCCAAGCCGTTTACTATGTCTTTGATATTCTCTGGCTGAATGGCCGTGACGTGCGCGATTTGCCGCTAGTTGAGCGCAAGAAAATTCTCCGCAAAGTCATCCCGCGCAAATCCTCTTCGGTTGGACGCGTGAGCTACGTGGACCGGGACGCGCTTAAGCTGTTCGAGCTAGTCAAGAAACGTGACCCTGAAGGGCTAGTGGTGAAACGGAAGGACGGGAAGTATAGCGAGCGAACGCTTTGGTACAAAGTCTTAAATCCCACCTACATACAGAAAACAAGTCGGCAGGAATTTTTCCAAAGACAGTAGGCTCGCTTTTAAACAGAAAGCGCGGATATTGCTCAATTTGGCCTCGATGACCACTTGCCGAAATAATGCGTGGATGCCGCAAGCGAGTGCCTTTCAGAAACCCGCTCGTGGCATCCCTGCATTCTATGAAGACGTATCGCAGGCAGATGGATCGCCCATACAGGAAGTAACCTTACTCCAACCGCTCGACAACTGATTACCAACGTCCGTATTCTTAATGGCAACCCAAAACACCAAAGCAACCAAAACGACGATCAAAGTGTACTCGACCAAGCCTTGGCCATCTTCTTCAACGCAAAGGCGTTTCAAAAGCTCCATGTGCTTCACCTCCTTTCCGTCTCGTTTTTTTCCCGGCGCAACTCTTACTTTAAGTCGTAGGTCCGCAACTGTTATGCCCCCCGGAGCATAAATCGACTCGGGATGATCCAAGGGAACTTTGGAGTGATTAGCGTAAGGTATGGGAACCTGAACCTTGGTTATGACATTGGCAAGTTTGCCCGCAAAATTTCCGTAAAGCTGAAATCAAGTCAACGTAGTCTCAAAATGAGAAGAAACGCTTCTGGCAATTCCCGTAGAGCTGCCAACTGCATCGGCTGGATGAAGCACGGCCGGAGTCTTCTCCGTGGAAAGTCTTAGTGAGCATAGGGAACACAACAAACTTCAACCGGCAAGACTCTGATCCGCAACTGTGCTAAGGTGCGCCGGATTTATGCCTCGAAACCGATGGCAGCGCGGGAGATTGACCGGCATTGAAGGCGTGGATTTCGTTGCCTGCCGGATTTGTGGTGACCGACGCCGCGTCATAAGCGGTCGCCATCTCTCAAAACATGGCACCGACCGGGCAAGCTACATGAACGAGTACAAGCCCCCGATGAACTAGTCGCTAAAGCCTTTCGCATCATTCAAAGCTGCCAGCCGGGATTCAAACCAAACACCAAAGCGGAATGGGTTGACGCGACCGAGAGGAATTTTGCCAGGCTGCTGCGCCTCCGCGGGAACGCAGAGTGCAGAGAGCAAAGCGCCTACAGCAAGGTAGACGACGCTTATGCCGATTACTGACCACTGAATACGAACAACTGTCATAGTTTTCTCGCGTGCCTTACGCCTCACCGCTCATGCCTAACGAATCACCCGGTCCGCTCTCACCAGCACATTTGGCGGAATCGTCAGGCCAATCTGCTTGGCAGCTTTCAGATTGATCACCAATTCAAACTTGGTCGGCTGCTCGACTGGAAGGTCGGCAGGCTTTGCACCTTTTAGAATCTTGTCGACATACGTAGCAGCGCGCTGGTACAAGTCCGTAAAGCTCACGCCGTAGCTCATGAGCCCCCCCGACCTCCACATATTCCGGACTAATGTATATTGCCGGGACCCCGCTCTTTACCGCGAGCTCGGCAACTTGTTTTCGGTGAGAATTGAGCAGGAATCCTCCCAATATGAGAACCCCGTCAGCATGCCCCTTGCCTGCGGCTCGGAATGCAGTCTCAATATCCTTGGCAGCTAGTATGTCGAGAAATTGAACCTTCACCCCGAACGCCCGTGCGGCGAGTTCCGTCTCTCTTAACAAATGTGCATTGCCCGGCTGGGTCGAAGTCCCGAGCACGGCCACTTGGGAGAGACTGGGAACGATCTCCTTCAGCAGCTCTATCAGCTTTCCGCTTATCTCCAGGCCGAGGGTTGATAGTCCAGTAATGTTCCCGCCAGGTCGCGCAAGGCTAGTGACGAATCCATTGCCAACAGGGTCAAGATCAAACCCCATCACAATCGGAATCGTAGAAGTTGCCTTCTTGGCGGCTGGTGTTGCTTCCCCACCAGCGGTGACAATGACGTTGACGTTGAGACGCACCAGTTCAGCCGCAAGGTCGGGAAGTCGATCGAGTTTGCCCGCTGCATATCGATACTCAATGACAATGTTTTTTCCTTCCACGTAACCGAGCGCGCGCAGACCCTGCTGAAACGCCTCGATCCGGACCGCCATATCAGAAGAAGAGGAGGCAGCACTTAGGAATCCTACCCGGGGGATCTTCGTTGACTGCTGGGCCGCGGCGGGATGGCAAAGCGCAAACAGCATGGCGCATAAAGAGCGCACCAGAAGAGTCTCTTGCTGAGCATGGATGATTGACGGCTGGTTGCGTTCACCTGATCACCCGATCCGCTCTCGCCAACACGTTTGGCGGAATCGTAAGACCGATCTGCTTCGCCGCTTTAAGGTTGATGATCAGCTCAAAGTTCTTGGGCTGCTCCACCGCGAGATCGGCGGGCTTCGCGCCTTTAAGGATCTCGTCCACGTAGGTGGCGGTGCGACGGGACAAGTCGGCAATGCTCACGCCATAACTCATAAGTCCTCCGTCTTCGACAGGTTCTTCCCTGGCGTATATCGCCGGGAGACGGCTCTTGACCGCGAGTTCTACAACTTGTTTTCGCTCAGAAGTTAGCACGGGGCTTCCCAGCACAAGGACTGCGTCAACGCGCTCCTTGATTGCTGCCCGAAATGCAATCTCGATATCCTTAGATCCTCGTACTTCCAGGTATTGAACCTGCACCCGGAACGCATCTGCGGCCACGTTGATCTCTCTTAATTCTTGCGGGATGCCCGGTCTGGTGACATCACCGAGGACGCCCACACGGGAGAGCTTGGGGACGATCTCCTTCAGGAGCTCCAGTTGTTTTCCGCTTATCTCCGGGGAAAGAGTGCTCAGCCCTGTGATGTTCCCGCCCGGTCGCGCGAGGCTGGCGACGAACCCAGAGCCGACGGGGTCATCATCAAACATCATGACGATGGGAATCGTAACAGTCGCTTGCTTGGCAGAACGGGTGCTTGTCGGAGCCTCGGCGACGATTACATCTACCTTGAGACGCACTAGCTCGGCTGCGAGCGAAGCCAGACGATCGGATTTTCCCTCCGCAAATCGCCACTCGATGAAAATGTTTTTCCCCTCCACGTACCCTAACTCGCGCAGACCCTGACGGAATGCCTCGACACGGGCCGAGATAGCAGAAGAGGAGGCAGCACTGAGGAATCCTATCCGTGGGAGTTTCTTCGGCTGCTGCGCATCAGCGATCACTCCAACAGCAAGCAGCACCGCGACTACCAGGATTGATGACCAACCTGCTTTCTCCATTGCTCCCCTCATGCTGGACGCTATCACGCGCGCGGTAATTGCGAAACGTACTATACGGCAGAAAGAAAACCAGATTCGCCGAGGGGGAAAATGCAAAATTCGACGCAGGATCGAACTAAACGACGCCTCAGCTAAACCCACTGGACGATCAGTCCGACGCGGCTTGGGAGTGTTTGCGATTTCACCGCTCACTTGACCATGTGACCACAGAGCCCTTCCTTACACTCGCTAAATTTAATATTTATCTAGGTGAACGACATGCTAAAGCGAATTGTCTATCGGCTTTACAAGCGTCGACTTTTGGGCGAGGTTAAAGAGGGGGTTATCCCTCGTCATCTAGGGCTAATTCAGGATGGCAACCGCCGTTTTGCTCAAGAAGCGGGTATTTCGAAGCTGGAAGGGTATCGGCTTGCGGCCGTAAAGACCGAGGAAGTTCTGAGCTGGTGCAGCGAGCTAGAAATCCCAAGCGTTACGCTCTGGTGGCTTTCGACGGAGAACCTTAGCCGCCACGTCGAGGATCTAGGTGCTGTTGTAGAGGTCATCGAGCGCACATTGGCTGAATGGATTCGCGACGGATTGACGGAACGACTCGGGGTCCGAATTCGGCCGATCGGCGAATTGGCGCTGCTGCCAGCCTCCACAACGGAAGCCCTAAAGAGCGCTGAGTCAGCGACACGAGACCACAATAGAATTTTGCTCAATGTTGGGGTTGGGTACGGTGGTCGTCAGGAAATCATCGAAGCTGTCAAAGGCTATCTTCAGCAGAGTTTCGCACGTCGAGATGCTCCCGAACAGATTCTCCAAGGTCTTACGCCTGATGCTTTGAACGGTTTTCTCTATACGTACGATTGTCCTGACCCTGACTTGATCATTCGGACCAGTGGCGAGGTGCGCCTCTCGGGCTTCATGCTTTGGCAGAGCGCTTACAGCGAATATTATTTTTGCGATGCGTATTGGCCGGCCTTTCGCAAAGTCGACTTTCTTCGGGCCATTCGAAGTTATCAACAACGCCAGCGTAGGTTTGGCCAGTAGAATCCGTACGGCTAAGTTTGTGCAACTGGAAGGGTACTTTGTTTAGTCCGGGCAAGCTCTAGCTAAATAGCGGCCATTCAGTTAGCCTTTATATTTCCGCTAATGATCGTCTGGGATGCGTATCACGATGTAGCGCGCTGATCTGCAGTGGCAATTGCCCGGTTTGGTTTTGTGATTTTCTTATCCGCCGAACACATTCGGGCGAGTCATTCTCGGGTGAGTTGACGAGCGTCGAAAACCTCGTGCGTCTCAAAGCTAGTAGACACGATCAGACCCAAACAGCCGCTTCATCTGAAGGAAATGACCCCGATTCATGGCGGGGGGGTTGTCCAAGCGCGTGAGAAGGCCTCCCCCTAAAGCTATATGATCCCATTCGACGCAGCACATAAGGCCGTTCACTACACGGAAGATCACAGATTTCGCATTTGGATTCGACCGTCGATTCTGACAGGCATCGGAATCGCTATCGCCTGCGTCATTGCCGCAGCCTGGATCGAGGTCGCCCTAGCCGGATTGCCGCCGGTTTCCGCAATTCCACAGGTCTATCCCAACAACTTCGCCGGTCCGCACGGCTTTCCTATCTGGTTGCGATACTGCCATTTTTTAAACTTCCTTTTCGTGATGCTGCTGATTCGTAGCGGACTCTCGATCCTCATGGACCATCCGCGTCTGTACTTTGATGACGGTTGCGCGCCCGGGACCGAATGGATTCGGTTTACACCCCTAAACGTCCCGCGCGACCGGCTCTGGACTGCCAAGGACGATGCTCGCTACATTTCACCGCTGGCGGGTACGCCCGGCTATCGCCATACCATCGGGGTGGCACGGGCCTGGCACTTCATCAATGTGCACGGCTTCATCGCGACGGGCATTGTTTTCATCGCGATGCTCTTCAGCACGGACCAGTGGACCCGCATCGTACCGACTTCTCCGCTCGTTCTGCAGCAGGCCTGGAACACGTTCGTGCACTATGCGACTTTTCATTTGCCCCTTGAGCCGAACGGGTTTTATGGTTACAACGCGTTGCAGCAAATTGCTTACTTCACCGTCGTTTTCGTCTTCGGCCCTTTGGCTGTTCTGACAGGCATCGCCATGTCTCCAGCCGTCGTGAACCGCTTTCCGTGGTATGCGCGAATCTTCGGCGGGAGGCAATCGGCCCGCTCGATTCACTTCCTCACCATGCTCAGCTTTCTCGCATTTCTCGTTGTGCATGTGATTCTGGTCATTATGACGGGATTTGCGCGAAACATGAACCATATCGTTATGGGCATTGATGATCAGAGGCTGATCGGGATGTACTTAGGATTTGTCGGCATCGGGGTAGTGATCCTTTCGTGGATTGTGGCCCACTATATTTCGTGGTATCACCCGCGCGGTTTGCAGCACGCCCTCAAGTCCGTTACTTATCCGATGCAGCTTCTGACCTTGAATCGCCTGAGTCCCGAGCAGAAATATTCCGAAGACAAAATCTCGCCCTATTTTTGGCCGAATGGAAAGATGCCGGTTCGTGAGGACTGGAGGCGCATGGCTGAGAATGAGTTCCAGGACTTCCGGCTACGAGTGGGCGGGTTAGTCGAAAACCCGGCGGAGCTCTCTCTTGCCGATCTCGAACGATTGGGCATGATTGAACACATCACCATGCACCATTGCATTCAGGGATGGAGCGGCATCGCCAAATGGGGCGGCCTGCCCATGGAGAAGCTGATCGAATTGGTCCGGCCGAAACCACAAGCGAAAGTGGTGGCCTTTTTCTCGTTTGGCGAGGCTCTTTACGGCGGCCCCTACTACGATACACAGAGTCTCGAAAGCGTCCTGAAGCCGCAATGTCTGCTCGCTACGCACATGAACGGAAGCCGGCTCCCACAGGTCTACGGCGCTCCACTGCGCCTCCGCGTCGAAAACCAGCTTGGCTACAAAATGGTCAAATGGATTGAGCGCGTAGAGTTTATCGCGTCAGAAAAACAACTTGGAAAGGGAGAAGGCGGCAAAAACGAGGATGATGAATACTTCGACCTTCTGCCCAATATTTAGTGCGTTCCGAATCTGCAGCTACGCAGCACATAGGCGGCCTTGCTGTACTGGCAATCGATCTCCGCGCCCTACCCGCCGAGCTGTCCCTGCCACTGGTCTCCAGCATGACAACGAAACCTTTGCACAACTGCTCGAACACCTATTGGATGTCGAAGTGATCAATGCTGCGGTCGTCGGTCATGCCTCCGGACAGGGACTGGTGTCTCTGGTAATGGAACTCGTGGACTTACAGCCGGATCTGGTGATCGCTCTGAATGGATGGAATGACTATGAGCGTCCTCTAACCAGCAAGTTCCGCGGGTCAAATGGCTTTGCGGACATCGAGAGCAGCTGAAAATATTGCAATCGGTGACCGATGAGTCGTTGCTCACGAGGGTATCGAACCTGTATTGGGTTCTGTTTCCCAACATCACCAAGCAGCTAGGGTCACTGCGGCTCAGGTTCTTCAGGCGGGAAGAGCCAACACGTGAAACGGATCTTGGGCTCGCCAGTGCGGTCTATGCGACCAATATGATCAAAATGCACAGGATTTCAGAAGCCTTTCACTCCAGATTTTTCTGTGTGTTGCAGCCTGATCGAGATAGTCAAAAGCGGTACCGGGCCTTCCGCGAAATGGCGAAAATGCATTTACAGCGGGCAGGGATTGTCGCGCTGGATTTAAGCGATGAGCCGGGCATAGAAGCTGGGTGGTATATGGACGAAATGCATTTGGATGCAGCCGGCAATCAGGCCATCGCCCAGATCATGGCAAACAAGATCGTCGCTGACGGCCTACTCCGCTAAGGTACATGATGCTGCGGAAATTTGCACATTCCACACCAGCCACTTCGCTGCCGCCGCAGATTGGAGCGCCACGGTCGGATTCACACCGCCCCCTCCTGGATGGACTCCTGGCGCAATGTTCTCTTTGCTTGTGGCGCGTTTCGGATAATCCTGCTGCATCTTGAGCGCTATGTATTTCAGTCGCGGCGTGAGTGGGAAGAAGTAGCGGTTGTGAGCGGGTAGTAGCGGGATTCTCTTCGCCGTCACTCATTTCGGCAATAATTTCCTGCAGACTTTCAACTCTGGAGACTTTCTCCATTTCGAATCGCTGAAGATTTCTCGACAGAGAACTCACGAGCGGCTCTTGTAATCGTCCAGTGGAGCCAGCGCTGCGATGGCTCTTGCCCTGAGAAAACAGCGTGTGGATAATCCAAACAACCTCAGGAATTGTGCCTCGATTTCCTCCAGGCAGCTGTGATGTAATTTAGCGTGTTACGTAGAAGAAACGTAATCTGATGGGATTTTCGCGATGGTGATTACTGGCATACGCTTTGCCCTGTGTTACTCAATCATTTAGGAAGGCGAATATGAAAAACAGTCAGTTGCTTATTTCAGGATCTATTTTGCTGGCAGCATAGATGTATGGCCTGCCGCCGTGGCGTGACGGAAAATCGCTCAATTTTTGAAAACGGCATCGTTGCCTAGCAATAGAGTTATCGAGCCCTGCTGAATCAAATTCGGTCAATTTCCGTTCTCTATAGCTCCTCGGTTCGTAAACCGGGCTTACCGTTCTGGCCGCTTACCGCGTTTCGGCGCTTCGCCAGTGGGTTGGGAAAAAATAGTGTAACGGTTGTACGCGGCCGCGAAGGCAAAACTAACCAGAAACAAACTTTCAATGTTGACGAAGTGGCGAGACTCGCCGAAATAAGGAGGTCTTCCGATGAAGCGAAACCAAATCATAAGGGGTGCCACAGCTTTGTTGTTGGCAGGCACGATTTCAGGCTGTTTTTCGTTTAGAGGCGGAGATGAAACGGTTGTCCGGCAGGAGTCCGCGACAACGGAGCAGGAACTCCAGGATCTCAAGGCCGCCTACGACAGAGGAATTATTTCGGAGCGGGAATATAACCAGCAAAGAGACAGATTGTTGGGCAGGTAAAAATTCAAAACACAGGAGTTTTTTGTGAAAATCGAAATATTGGTCTTGTGCGGAGCGGTGTTTTTGTCCGCTTGCATATCCGTCTCAAGCGGTGAAAGGACCGTAGAGCAGGGACCAACAACAAGGACTCTCGGCCAGCAACTTATGGATCTCAAGGCCGACTACGACAGGGGGCGCATCTCGGAGCAAGAGTACAACCAGCGGAGAGACCGGTTGTTAGGCAAGTGACCACGTGGAAAAGATGAGTTTTCTTGCCGGACAATCGGTTCGTGTAAAATCTGGCGGCAATTTCCGTTGCCGCCGGTGGATGCGACCGCGTGGTCTCGGAGAAAACTGTCAGGTCCAATCACTTGACGCAGGGAAATCCCGAGACGATCCTGGCCTGCGGCTCGGCGGGTATGCAAAGAGCATGGCGCAAAGCGAAGAGTAGAAGACGTTGCTGATTACTGACCAGTGACTAGGAACTACCCGCATCGAATTTTCCTCTCACGCCTCACCGAATCACCCTGTTAGCCCGTGCCAGCACGTTCGGCGGAATCGTGAGACCGATCTGCTTCGTCGCTTTCAAATTGATGACCAGCTCGAACTTTTTTGGCTGTTCTACGGGAAGATCAGCCGGCTTGGCCCCTTTCAAGATCTTGTCCACCAAAACGGCAGCACGCCTGAAGGGTTCGGCCTGCTCCGCTCCGTAGGACAGCAACCCGCCACTCTCCGCAAAATCGCCCCTGGAGGGGGCTTTACGCTGGCACGCTTCAGCGAGGCGTTTCTAATTTTGCGTGCCAGGAGCGTCGGTCTTCAGCTCGACTATGTACCGGTCGTCTTGATTGTGATGAACGTATTTTACGCCGGGGCTGCCTATCCAGCGGGAGCCGCTGCAGACCATATCAATCGGCGGACATTATTGCTCCTGGGACTCGCGCTGCTGATTGCTGCGGACCTTGAGCTTGCCTTCGCTGCATCGCCACTGATTATGTTCGTTGGCACTGCATTTTGGGGCTTGCACATGGGTTTTACACAAGGCTTGCTATTGAAACTTGTAGCAGATACCGCTCCTGCGGAACTCCTCGGAACCGGCTTCGGGATATTTAATCTTGTTAGTGGTGGCGCACTGCTGTTGGCAAGTGTCATTGCGGGCTCTCTATGGAATTCACTCGGCCCACGAGCTACGTTTCTGGCTGGCGCTGTCTTTGGGGCAATAGCGGCCATCGTGTTGTTGGCGAGTAGACGGCAGCGGAAGTGATGGATTAGCGGTCGACCAACTGGAAAGCATTTAGCTTAGCCTGGATTACTTTCTCCAAGCGAGGTGATCGCATGATTGGGAGCGCCACGGTCGGACTCACACCGCCCCCCTTAATCTACAAGCCCGTAGACACAACGGCGAAGCGCATTCAAGCCGCAGCACTTGATCGAGGGCAGGGAAGACTTACAGCTGTGTTGGGGATCGCCGATCTGGCTCATCGATTTTTCTAGGGGCTGGAGAGCTCACGCTCTTTCAGCCCCGTTTTTTTTGCTCAGTTCGTTGCTTTGGCGATCTCCTCAGCGGTAGCAGAGCGGTAGCAGCCTGTTTCAACGTACCATTTTGGTGGCGTTTTTTTCTGGCCATCAAATACCAAATCTGAGAGTTGAGACGCGCGTGTTAATTTTTAACGAGCCCTGGTGAGACAGAAATCGAAAGCCGCAGAAAGGGCGGCTATGAGCAAGCGCAAATCCAAGCCCACCATCGGGCGGCGAGCATGATGGCAGCGCCCTTGATGAGTGCTCGAAGATGGGGCTTCACGGGCTAATATGAACGCACGTCAGTGATGCAGGACAGCGGACAAATAGCCTTCGTCACAGCGAATATGTTTGTCGATGAACTCAACGTGGCATGGCGGTGTCTGCGGTGCTCGCGCTCATCTGGTACGCCGCTACACCCAGGCGCTACAAGTATAACGTGCTCTACGGGCCGGCTAACTTATGCGCGGCGGATCGCTTTGAGCTGGGCAGGTGCGAGGCCATGCTCAATGCGCTCGGTGCGCGAGGCTGGAAGTTGGTTGGCGCCAGCCTTAACTACAGCATTATATTCTTCATCAGGGAATAAAAAGCGCCGCGATGAATAGAGAATTGAGCGATGGGGGAATGCTAATATAATTTTGCATGATAAGAGTCGAGACGACTAAGGCGTGGATGTTCGTGGGCTTTTGCCTCCTGATTATTGGAACGTGGCTTTTTCTGTTTGAAGTCACCGAAGGCGGCAGATTTCTGATAGTGATCGGCCTTATCTATTTCGGCATCGGGGCGGTCTTGAGTGTTATTCATGATCGACACATGATCAAACGCACGCGAGCGAGGCAAGAATGAAATTTGTATTTTTCACTCCCACATGACCCCACAGGCTTGTGCTACCCATTTCGCAACAAAAAACCACGGCTAGAATGACTGTTTTCATGTTTCTGCCCTCCATGGTGCGCACGGTGAGCGTTAAATATTATTTTCTTGCGAGCCGTGCAATGCTCGGGATATAAGCGG
>Ga0164301_10000554_pt1 | contig 11002 bp, 5 predicted proteins | sample Whisoiple_231_MG_FD_109711 | JGI IMG/M metagenome (GOLD analysis project Ga0164301, IMG submission 109711) | Unamended control soil microbial communities from upstate New York, USA - Whitman soil sample_231_MG | ecosystem: Environmental > Terrestrial > Soil > Agricultural land ... | reverse complement strand
GCCGCGCCGCTACGGATCAAGCCGCGCCGGATGAGCGCAAGCTGGAGCCTCGATAGCGTCGACCTCATCGCGCTCGATCGTCTCGCCCAGCGTCTCGCCCTTGTGCTGAAGCCGGGGGACCTGATCGCGCTCTCCGGCCCGCTCGGCGCCGGCAAGACGAGCTTCGCTCGGTTTCTGTTCGCAAGACTCGGCGTCGCGGGCGAGGTGCCGAGCCCGACCTTCTCGCTGGTGCAGGCTTATGCGAGTTCGCGCTTCACCGTGCATCATTGCGACTTCTATCGGCTGGAGGCGCGCGAGCTTACCGAGCTCGGCCTCGACGACCTGCTTGCAAGCTCCGTGACACTTGTTGAATGGCCCGAACGCGCCGGCGAGTGGCTCCCGGATGACCGGCTCGACATCGCCATGGACGAGACGGCGGAGCCCAATCGCCGCCGCGTGATGCTGACGGGACGCGGAAGCTGGGGGCCGCGGCTGGCGCGCCTGCAAGCACTCGCCAGTTTCATCGATGCGACGCCTTACGCCGACGCCGTAGCGGAGTATCTGCAAGGCGACGCCTCGCCCCGGGGCTATGCCCGCCTCGCGCTCCCGGATCGCTCGGCAATTTTGATGAACTCCCCGCGCCAACCTGACGGGCCGCCGATCCGCGACGGCAAGCCCTACAGCGCGCTCGTGCATCTTGCCGAGGACATCACCCCTTTCGTGGCTGTCGGTTATGAGCTGAGGCGCCGTGGGCTCGCCGCGCCGGCGATGTACGCCTTCGACCTCGATCAGGGCTTCCTGCTGATCGAGGACCGCGGCGACAGGGTGTTTGGAGCGGAGCTAGCCCACGGAACCGAGATGGCCGAGCTTTACGCCCCAGCGGTGGAGGTGCTGCTCGCCATCGGCGCCGAACCAACGCCACCGCTGTTGGCGGTCGAAGGCCACGCACCCTACCGGCTGCCCCCTTATGACGCCGATGCGCTGCTAACCGAGGCCCTACTGCTCACCAACTGGTTCTGGCCAGCCTTGCATGGCCGGCCAATGCCAGACGAGGTGCGTAAGGACTATGTCGCCCTTTGGCGCCCCCTGCTAGAGCAAGCCTCGGTAGCAGACAACACATTGATTCTACGTGATTATCACTCGCCGAATTTGATGTGGGTGCCTGAGCGGCAAGGCCTGCAGCAGGTCGGCATCCTCGATTTCCAGGACGCCCTACTCGGCCCCGCCGCCTACGATCTTGTGTCTCTTTTGCAGGATGCCCGGCTCGACGTGCCCGAGCCGCTTGAAGCCAAGCTGTTCGCTCGTTACTGTGCCGCCCGAAGCGCGAGCGATCCGCAATTTTCGAGCGATCAGTTCGGCGTGCTCTACGCAACGCTCGGCGCCCAACGCAACTCGAAGATTCTCGGCATATTTGCGCGGTTGGCGAAACGTGACGGCAAGCGCGGTTATCTCGCTCATATCCCTCGGGTCGCCCGCTATCTTGAGCGCAATCTTGCGCATCCGACCCTTGCCGCGCTTCGCGCCTGGTACGCGCGCGAGCTGCCGCCAGCAGACAGGATGCCGTCGCTCTCGCTGTGAAGGCCGTGGACATGACGCAAGCTAAGACGGCAATGGTCCTTGCCGCGGGCTATGGCGAGCGCATGCGACCGCTCACCTTGCGCATGCCGAAGCCGCTCGTGCCGCTTGCCGGGCGCCCACTCATCGACCATGTGCTCGACCGGCTGGCCGGCGCGGGGGTGGAGACAGCAGTGGTCAACGTGCACTATCTCCCCGATCAGCTCGAGGAAAGTCTTGCCCGCCGGAAGGAAACGAAGCCAGCGATCCTCGTCGCCGATGAGCGCGATCAGCTCCTCGATACCGGCGGTGGTACGAAGCGCGCGCTCTCCAAGCTCGGCCCCGGCCCTTTCTTCATCCACAACGCCGACACGGTGTGGAGCGAGGGCGCGAGCCCGGCGCTGCCGCGCATGCTGAAATTGTGGGACCCAGAGACCATGGACTGCCTGCTCCTGCTCGCGCCGCTGGTGTCAAGCATCGGCTACGGGGGTAAGGGCGACTTCGCCATGGCGCCGGACGGACGACTAAAGCGGAGGGCCGAGCGGCAGATCGTGCCCTTTGCCTTTGCCGGCGCGTCGCTCTGCGATTCAAGGCTGTTCGCTGACAGCCCCGACGGAAAGTTCTCGCTGAACCTGTTGTGGGACAGGGCGCTTGCCAAGGGGCGGCTCTACGGCATGCGGCTTGATGGGCATTGGATGCATGTCGGCACGCCGGCGGCGCTCGCCGAGGCCGAGACCTGGTTCGAGCACGAAGGTGCGTGACCCGGCAGAACCGCGCCCGCGGCTCTACACCATCCCGCCCTCGGCGCCGTTCCTCTCCACGCTCGCGAGCGCCGTGCTAAACGGCGATCTGCCGGTGCCGGGCGGCGCCAAGCCAGACAAGCTGACGCTGCCGCAAGCCATCATTTATCTCCCCACGCGCCGCGCGGTCAGGGCCTTGCGTGACGCCTTTCTCAACGCCTCCGTAGGCCAAGCCGCGTTACTGCCCTCCATCGGCGCGTTCGGCGATCCCGACGAGGACGCCGCGATCATCTACGGCGCCGAAGGGGATCGGGACCAAGACTTTGCCGGAGCCGGCGGCGCGAGAGCCATCGGCCCGCTGGAACGGCGCCTTGCCTTGATGCGGCTCGTGCTTGCCTGGAGTAAGAGGCTGCATGAAAGCGGCAAGGCCGGCCGCGACCAGGCCGTGCCGCCGGTCGCAACCCCGGCGCAGGCGTCATACCTCTCGGCGGACCTCGGCCAGCTCATGGACTTCATCGAAAGCGAGGAGGTCGGCCTCTCTGCGCTGAAGGGCCTTGTGCCGGAAGAGCATGCCGAGCATTGGGAGAAAACCGTAGACTTCCTGAGGATCGTCACCGACTACTGGCCGGCGCATCTCGAGGAGAACGGGCTCATCTCTCCTACCGCGCGGCGGGATGCTCTCATGGCGTTCGAGGCGGCGCGCCTCATCTCGAAGCCGCCGGCGGGGCCGGTGATTGCCGCGGGCTCGACCGGAACGGTGCCCGCCACGGCGCGCCTTCTGAAGGTCATCGCGTCGCTGCCAAATGGTGCTGTGGTGCTGCCAGGCCTCGATGTGTCCCTCGACGAGAAAAGCTGGGCGAGCCTGGCCGAACATCCCGAACATCCGCAGACCGGCATGGCGGAACTGCTTAACAAGCTTGGCGCGACGCGCGATGATGTGCGCTACGTGCTGGGCAGTCAGCCAAATGTCGAGCGGCGCGCGCGGCTTAGATTTGTGAGCGAGGTGCTTCGCCCCGCAGGCGACACCAATCGCTGGCAGACCTTCTTTAAATCGGAGGACGCGAGCCTCCCGACCGCGCTTACCGGCCTCCAGACGCTCGAGACACCGACGGGCCATGACGAGGCCGAAGCCATTGCTCTCATCCTGCGCGAGACCATCGAGACCCCTGGCAAGACCGCGGCGCTCATCACCCCCGACCGGACCTTGGCGCGACGTGTGGCGGCTCGGCTCAAATCCTACGACATTGTCATCGACGATTCTGCCGGCGTGCCGGTTGCGCGCACGGTGCCGGGCGGCTTTCTCGATCTCGTCGTCAGCGCCGCGGCAACCAACTTTGCCCCGCCCGAGCTTATGGCCCTGCTCAAGCATCCGCTCACGCTCCTTGGGCGCGCGCCCCACGATATCCGGGAAGACGCGCGGCTTCTCGAATGCATTGCATTCCGCGATGTGTACATCGGGCAGGGGCTTGCGGGGGCCTCTGAAGCTGTCAGGGCGCCGCGTAAGAAGGACACGCGAGCCCGCGACACGAGAAGTGAGAAGGAGCAGCGGACGGCGCTTCGTCTCATACAAGATCTCGAGTCGGCCTTCGCGCCGCTGTCGGCGCTGTTTGCCGATCCTTCGCCACATGCTGCTGCACGCCTTGCCGAGGCCCACAGTGCCGTTGCGGAAGCGCTCGCCAGAGACGCAACCGGCTCCTCGTCTAGCCTGTGGCAAGGGACCGCCGGCGAAGCAATGGCGGTGCTGCTTGCCGAGCTGATCGCGGAAGGCGATAGGGTCACTCTCAACGCCCTGCATTACGCACCCTTCTATCGCAGCCTGCTTGCCGGGCGCGTCGCGCGGCCGCGGCGGCCAGCGCATCCCCGCCTGTTCATCTGGGGCCCGCTCGAAGCCCGCCTCCAGCAGCCAGACGTGGTCATTCTCGGCAGTCTGAACGAGGGTGTATGGCCGCGGCCGCAAGAGGCGAGCCCCTGGCTCAGCCGACTCATGGCGACGCAGCTCGAGCTGCCCCCGCCAGAACGCCGCATCGGCTTGTCGGCTCACGACTTTGCGCAAGCGCTCGGCGCGCCCACCGTCTACCTCTCTCGCGCGGTCAAAGTGGACGGCGTGCCGACGGTGCCGTCGCGCTGGCTGCAGCGGCTCCTGGCGCTGGTCGAGGCGGCAAAGCTCAAGCACAGACTCACGGCGGAGCAACCCTTTGCCGCCTGGGCTCGCGAGCGCGACAGAACCCAGGTCTTTGCGCCGGTCTCGGCACCGAAGCCCTGTCCGCCCCTCGCCGCGCGACCCCGCAAGCTCAGCGTTACCCGCATCGAGCGCATGCTCGCCAACCCTTATGAGATTTTTGCGCGCAACATCCTGGAGCTTGAGGCGCTGAAGCCGCTCGGCACACTTCCCAATAGCGCGCTGCGCGGCCGCATCGTGCATCATGCCTTGCACGAATTTGTGCAGAGCTATCCCGACTCTTTGCCTGACGATATCGCCGCTGAGCTGATCGCAAGCGCCGAGAGGCACTTTACCGCGCTTGGCGGTTCATCGCGTGTCGAGGCTTTTTGGCGACCGAGTTTCGAGCGCTTCGCGCGCTGGTTCGCGGCCACGGAACCGACCCGGCGTGAGGACGTGGTCAGAGTCGAGACCGAGGTCGTTGGCGCTCTCGACATCCAAATTGCTAATGGCTTTTGCCTGACCGCACGCGCCGATCGCATCGATCTTTGCGAGGATGGCACCATCGTCATCTACGACTACAAGACCGGAAAACCTCCGACCGCGAAGCAGGTCGAGAAGCTGTTCTCTCCGCAGCTTCCTCTCGAAGCGGCGATCGCCTCGGGGGGCGGCTTTGCCAAACTTGGTGCGCCACAGGTTCGCGGGCTGCAGTACGTCTATGCATCGGGACGTCACGACGGAGGGGAGGAGCGTCAAGCGGCATCGGTTCCGCTGGAGGATCTCGCAGCCAAGGCCCTCGCCGACCTGACCAGACTTATCGAGCGGTTCGATCGCGCCGATATGCCCTACGAAGCCAAACGCCGCCCGGGCAGCGCGTTTGGCCGCATCTACGACTATGACGACTACGCCCATCTCGCGCGTCTCGCCGAATGGGAAACGCTCGGACTCGAGGAGGAGCCCTGGTGAACAAGTGCCACGCGCCCCTTCCTCATGCAGCGGACGCGAACCAGGCGCGCGCCTCCGACCCCTCCGCCTCCGCCTGGGTGTCGGCCAATGCCGGCACCGGCAAGACGGAGGTATTGGTGCGGCGCGTCTTGCGGCTGCTGCTCGCGGGCTCCGAGCCTCAGCGCATCCTCTGCCTCACCTACACCAAGATGGCCGCCGCAGAGATGCAGAACCGGCTGCTCCAGGAGCTTGCCGCCTGGGCCACGATGGCAAGTGAGACATTACGACAATGCCTCGCCGCGCTGCTCGGGCGCCAGACCGACGAAGGTGAGATGCAGGCGGCGCGACGCCTCTTCGCCCAGACGCTGGAGGCCAAAGGCGGGCTCAAAATCTACACCATTCATGGCTTCTGCGAGCGGCTGTTGCAGCGCTTCCCGCTAGAGGCCGACGTGACCCCACATTTCGCCGTGCTGGACGAGGCGGAAGCCTTGCGGCTCCGGGGCGCCGCTTTCGACGCGACCATGGCGCGTGCGGCCAAAGAGCGGGACGGCCCGCTCGGCCGGGCGCTCGCCAAGATCGTGGCCGTCACCGTCGAGGACCATTTCCGCAAGATGGTCGATGCGGTCTTGGGCAAACGCGCCGAGCTTTCCCGGATGATCGCCCTGCATGGGAGTGTCGCCAATTGGGCCGAAGCAGAAGCTGAAAGCCTCAAACGGCTGTTCGGGATCGGGCCGGAGGTAACCGAGGCAACGTTGACCGAAGCGATGGCGAATGTGCTCGACAATGGCGCGATCGACGCCCTGCTCGCCTCCCTGGAAAGCAGCGGGGAGTCCCGCAAGGGCCAGGATCTCAGAGACGACTTGCAGGCCGTTAGAACGGCGGTGGGTGCCGCCCGGGTCGCAGCGCTGAAGCCGATTTTTCTCACCACTCAGAACGATCCGCGCAAATCGGTTTGCAGCAAGGCGCTGCGGACGGCGTCGCCCCAACTTTGCGCCGCTCTCGACGCGGCGCAGCTCAAGTTTGCCGAACTCGATCTCAAACGCGCGCAACTTCCTTGCGCCGAGGCTAGCGGAGCGGTGCTGTTGCTCGCCGACACCATCCACACCGAATATGAGCGCGTCAAGCGCAGCCAAGCCGTTCTCGATTACGATGACCTGGTCCTCAAGACGCAGGTCCTCCTCTCCCGCGCCGGCGCTGCCGCCTGGGTGCTATTCAAGATCGACGGAGGCATCGACCATATTCTGGTCGATGAGGCGCAGGACACGAACCCGCCGCAATGGTCGATCATCACGCGGCTTGCCGAGGAGTTCTTTGCCGGTAAAGGCGCGAGCGACAGAGTGCGCACGCTGTTCGCGGTGGGCGACGAAAAGCAGTCGATCTACAGCTTCCAGGGCGCAGAACCCAAGCGTTTTGGTGAGGTAGGACGCGACTTTCGCACCAGAGCGCGTGCCGTCGGGCAAGACTGGAACGAGGTGCCGCTCACGCTGTCGTTTCGCTCGACCGAACCCATTCTTGAGGCGGTCGATGCGGTGTTCAACACGCTTCCCGCGACGCATGGCCTGAACTTCGGCGAGGCCAAAATCATCGAGCACCAAGCCTTTCGCAAAGGGCAGGCTGGCCTCGTCGAGCTTTGGCCGGTCGAAGCCGAGACGAAGCCAGAGCCGGCGGAAGCCTTCGAGCCCTGGAACGATGATGCGGCGCCGGCGCGTGCCGTCGACATCCTTTGCCAACGCATCGCTGCCCAGATCAAGGCCTGGCTCGACAACGGCGAGGAGCTTTTGTCAGAAGGCCGCAAGATCAGGCCAGGCGACATTCTGATCTTGGTCCGCCGCCGCGAGCCCTTCACCGCCCCGATGATCCGCGCGCTGAATCACGCGAAGATCGCGGTGGCCGGCGCTGACCGCATGCTGCTCCTTCAGCAGATTGCGGCCATGGACTTGATGTCGCTCGCCGACTTCCTGCTGATGCCGGAGGACGACCTCGCGCTCGCCATCGTGTTGAAGAGCCCGCTGTTCGGGCTCGATGACGACGACTTGTTCGCTCTCGCTTTCGAGCGGGGGCGAACGTCCCTGTGGGACAGGCTGAAAGCCAAATCAGTGGAGGACAAGCGCTTCGCAGAAGCCGCTGACCGCCTGTCGCGCTGGCTCTCGCGCGTCGACTTCGCCCCGCCTTACGAGTTTTTCCTCGAGCTGCTTGGCGATGATGGGCGGGCGATGTGGAAGCGGATGATCAGCAGGCTCGGACCAGAGGGCTCCGAGGCGCTCGATGAGTTTCTCGACCTCGCTCTTGCCTTTGACCGGGAATCGCCGCCGTCGCTTCAAGGCTTCGTCAACGACCTGCGTGCGAGCGAGGTCGAGATCAAACGTGACATGGAGCAGAAGCGCGACGAGGTCCGCATCATGACCGTGCATGGCGCCAAGGGATTGCAGGCGCCGATCGTGTTCCTGCCGGACACCTGTATGCTGCCGCGCCGGCAAGGCTCGAGCATCTATGGACTGAAGCGGCTTGGCGTTCCGGAAGATGAGGTTGGCCATATTGTGTGGGCGGCTGGTGGCAACAGCCTCCCACATATCGAGACGGCAAAGGCAATCTCGCGCCAAGACGAGATCGCGGAGTATCACCGGCTGCTCTACGTCGCCATGACGAGGGCGCGGGACCGGCTCTATCTATGCGGCTGGAGTCAGAAGGAGGCCCCAGAGAGGACGAGCTGGTACGAGATCTTGGAACAGGGGCTACGAGGCTATCTGACCGAGGCGGAAGGCTTTGATGGGAAGCCAGTAGGGAGGCTCGTGAGTGAGCAGGAAAAAGCGGTCAAGGCATGTGCACCAAGCGAAGCTCAGACCGCGGCGGCGAGCCTTCCCGATTGGGCCGCAAGGCCGGCACCGCCTGAACGCTCGCGGGAGATCCTGATGCCCTCGCGGCTCGGCCCGCATTTGGCTGAGGACGCCAAAACCTACGCGGAGCAACCGCCCTATGGGCCGAAGGCACTTGCCGACAATCGGCGCTTCGCCCGTGGCCGCCTCGTGCACAGATTGCTGCAGTATTTGCCGCAGATCATGCCTGCCGAACAGGAGCGGGCGGCGCGGGCCTTCGTCGCCGTACGCGGCAGCGATTTGCCGGCGGAGATGCTGGAGGAGGTCGTGAGCGAGACGCTCGCCATCGTGCGCGATCCAAGCTTCGCCCCAATCTTCTCGCCTGGGAGTTTCGGCGAGGTGCCGGTGGTGGCGAGGTTCGGGGAGGGCCAAAACGCGCGCGAGCTGTCAGGCCAGATCGACCGCCTGGCGGTGCTCGACGAAGCTCTGCTCGTCCTCGACTACAAGACGAATCGGCCGCCGCCCGCGACGCTCGAAGCGGTGGCACCGGGCTATATCGCGCAACTTGCCGCCTACCGCGCGGCGCTTCGAATCATGTTCCCCGAGCGCGCTTTGCAGGCGGCAATCGTTTGGACCGACGGCCCAAAGCTCATGCAAATCCCATCAACACTGCTTGATTTGGCCGAACAGCGAATCTTGCCGGAGGGGCCGCAGCCTTGACGTTCTCAAGGTGCGCACCTAGGTTCCAAATCGACGACGAGACCGGCCATTTGTGGGGTCGATTGCCGGTGAACCAGGAGAAGCAAATGGCAACTTCAGCGATTTCCGACGACACCTTCGAGGCCGACGTGCTCAAGTCTTCCACGCCCGTGGTGGTGGATTTCTGGGCCGAATGGTGCGGCCCCTGCCGGCAGATCGCGCCGGCACTCGAGGAGATCGCCAAGGAACTCCATGGCAAGGTCAAGATCGTCAAGCTCAACATCGATGAGAACCATCGGACTCCATCGCGTTACAACGTGCGCGCGATCCCGACACTAATGATCTTCAAGGACGGTCAGCTCGCTGCGACCCAGACTGGAGCGCTGCCGAAGAACCGGCTCGCCGACTGGATCAGCGGCAATATCGGTGTCGCCGCAGCCTAGCTCCCATGCAGCTTGAGGACATGGCCCGCGAGATAGAGCGAGCCGCAGATCAGGACGCGTCCCGGGCGCCCTAACGCCGCCCGGGATTGCATCAGCGCGAGCGCGACCCCGCTCGTCGGCGTTCCGTCGAAGCCTTCGCTAGCGGCAATCTCCGCGAGAGCCTCGGCCGAGAAGGCGTTCGCCTCCTCGGGGATCGGCACGGTGTAGACGCGCTCGACCAGGCCCTTGAACGGGGCGATAAAGGCGTGCGCGTCCTTGGTTTCCATCATGCCCCAGATGAGATGGACGGCGCGCGGCACGCGCTCCTCGAACTCGGCGAGGGCATGCGCGATGGCCTGGCCGCCGGCTGCATTGTGGCCGCCGTCGAGCCAAATCTCGGTGCCCTCTCCAACATATTGGTAGAGCGCGCCGTCGCCGAGGCGCTCGAGCCGCGCCGGCCATTCGGCATGGGTCAGCCCCTGCTCCAGCGCCTGTATGGTGAGCGCATCGCCGAAGGCGACGCTTGCCGTGGCAATGGCGGCGCCGGCGTTGTCGATCTGGTGCCGCCCATTGAGGCGTGGCAGCGGCAAGTCGAGCAGCCGCGATGCGGTCTGGAAGATCAGCCGCCGGTGCTGCTCATACACATCGAAATCGCGCCCGAACACATGCGGCGGCACACCGATCTCTTCCGCTCTCGCTTCGATCACTTTCAGCGCCTCTGCCCCCTGGCGCCCTACGATGCACGGAACGCCGGGCTTGAGGATGCCGGCCTTCTCGCCGGCGATGGCCGTAAGGGTGTGACCGAGAAAGGAAACGTGATCGATGGAGATCGGCGTGATGGACGTGGCAATCGGCTTCTCCACCACGTTGGTCGCGTCGAGCCTGCCGCCGAGGCCAGTTTCAAGCAGCAGCAAATCCGCCGGTGTCTCGGCGAAGGCGAGAAAGGCTGCGGCAGTCGTGATCTCGAACAGAGTGATCAGCTCGCCGGCATTGGCCGCCTCGGCGCGCGCTAGACACTCCACCAGCCTGTCCTCGGTAATGGGTGCCGCGCCATGCGGCCCCGCTAGCACGACGCGCTCATGAAAATTGACGAGGTGGGGCGAGGTGTAGACATGCACGCGCTTACCCAGCGCCTCGGCGATGGCTCGGACGAAGGCGATCAGCGATCCCTTGCCATTGGTGCCGGCGACATGGATCACTGGGGGCAGCTTGCGCTCTGGATGCCCGAGGCCTGCGAGCAGGCGCTCGATGCGCCCAAGCGACAAGTCGATGGATTGCGGGTGCAGCGCCTTGAGGCGCTCGAGCAGCGTCATGCTTCCCGAGACCGAGGGCAGTGGCGAGCGGCCCTCGTCGCTGTGGGGCAAATTGGTCAATGGGATTGCCTTTAGACGCTACGCGGTGGGCGTGGATCGAGAACGTGGCCGAAGGGCTCGCTCAAATTATCGTCGTCGTCCTCCTCGATCTCGACATCGACGACCTCCCCGTTGCCGCCGAGTCTCGCCATGGTCGCCGCCGGCGCTGGATGCGAATTCATGCCATCGACGTGGTTGGCAAGCGCGATGTCGCGCCGATGGGTGAGCAGGCGGCAGATGCGGCCGAGCGTGTCGCGCAGCTTGTGGCGATGCACCACCATGTCGACCATGCCGTGGTCGAGCAGATATTCGGCGCGCTGGAAGCCGTTGGGGAGCTGCT
>Ga0164301_10000553_pt1 | contig 11002 bp, 10 predicted proteins | sample Whisoiple_231_MG_FD_109711 | JGI IMG/M metagenome (GOLD analysis project Ga0164301, IMG submission 109711) | Unamended control soil microbial communities from upstate New York, USA - Whitman soil sample_231_MG | ecosystem: Environmental > Terrestrial > Soil > Agricultural land ... | reverse complement strand
TGATTGCCGCGCAACGGGTGCCCCCGTCGGCTTCGAGCACGTCGCAGTCGACGTAGACGCTACGTTCGCCCATCGCCCGGAAGTCGACCACGACCCACAGCGAGCGGCCGATCAGGCACTGGATCTCCACCCCGCGGCCGTCCTGTTTGCCCTTCGAGATGTCGCGCTGCTTGAGGTCGCCGGTCGAGGCGGGCAGCATCGCGTACTCGGCGGTGACCCAGCCTTTGCCCTTGCCGTTCATCCAGCGCGGCACCTGCTCCTGGACCGAGGCGGTGCAGATCACCCGGGTTTTGCCGATCGAGATCAGCGCCGAGCCGTCGGCGCTCCCCACGAACCCGGCATCGATCGTCACCGGCCGGATGTCGGCCGGCGCCCTGTCGTAGCTACGTGAAGCTGGCATCGCGCGAGTGTTTCATGCGGCGGCAACCGCGCGCCGGGAGGCGAGTGGCGCTTTTGTCCCCCCGTGGAGGACAAAAGCGCCTCCCCCTCATTTGAAAGCGACCTTGTCGACGGCCTCCTTGATCTTGTCGACGATCACGTCGGCCAGCTCGGTCCCCTGCTTGCCGTTGAACCCTTTCATCGCCGCGACCATCCCGACCATCAGCAGCGAGACGAGCAGGATCAGGCCGACGTACTCGACCGTCCCCTGGCCCGCCTCCCCGCAGAGCCGCCGGATCTCGCGCAGCCGCCGGTTGACGGCGGCGTGGACGTAGCCCATCAGCGCGTAGAGCATGGGTTGCCTCCTTTCCTCGGTTTCGGAGGCGCGGATGCTCAGCGGCGCCGGCGCACCGAACAAGACGCGAAAGCGACGTCTCTGCGGCGAAAAAGAAACGCCTTGCAAAAATCGCCGCAATTACCGCAAAGCGGGGATGGGCGCTCAGGCTTTGTTTGACGATTCAAGCGGCGTGAACGTGCATGGCGCCCTCCCCGTCGCCTGGGTCAAGCTGGCCATGCTGCTGCTCAACCTCGTGGTCTGGATCGACGCCGCCGCCCAGGTCGCCCGCTGACTCAGCGGCGGATTTCTTCGCGCTCCAGGGCCTTGACGACCGCCTCGGTGCGGGTGCGGGCGTCGAGCTTTTCGGTCGCGTTGCGGACGTGGGTGCGCACCGTCTCCGGCGAGAGGACCAGGCGCCGGGCGATCTCCTCGCCGGTCAACCCGTCAGCGAGGAAGCCGAGAACCTCCGCCTCCCTGGCGCTCAGCGCCTTCGCCGATCCCCCGTTGCCGTTCTGCTTGACGAAGCTGCGGTCGAAGTAGCGGCCGCCGCGCCAGACCTCGCGCAGCGCCTCGACCAGGGTGGAGAGCCCCGCCGGCTTGGCGACCAGGCCGCGCGCTCCGCTGCGGTAGGCGGCCTCGAGCAGGTCGGGGTCGCTGAGGCCGGTGTAGATGACGAACTTCGGGCACGGCGGGCGCTCGCTCATCCGCCGCACCAGCTCGGTGCCGCGCTCGTCGGGGAGGTCGACGCCGACCACGGCGACGTCAGGACGGCGCGCGGCGATCACCTCCTCGCCGCGTGCGGCGGTCGTCGCGCAGCCGCGGACCTCGAAGCCGCGGCGTTCGAGCAGCACCGCCAGGCCGTCCCTCAGGGCCTCGTGCTGCTCGACCAGGACCAAAGACGGGCTGCCGCTCTCCTCCTCCACCTTTCCCTCCTACCTGGGATGCCACCGGTGACCGACGAGCGGTCAAATACCCATGTGGCAAAGGTGAGAAACCGCCGCCTCTAGCGGAACGCCTGAATCCCCGTGACGGCGCCGCCGACGACCAGCGCGTGTACATCGGCGGTCCCCTCGTAAGTCACCACCGACTCCAGGTTGTTCATATGGCGGATCACCGGATACTCCAGCGTGACGCCGTTGGCGCCGAGCACCTGGCGGGCGCTGCGGGCGATCTCCAGCGCCCCGTTGACGTTGCCGAGCTTGCCGAGGCTGACGTGCTCGGGCCGCAGAGTGCCGGCGTCCTTCATCCGTCCCAGGTGGATCGCCACCAGCGTCGCCCGGTTCACCTCCAGCACCATCTCCGCCAGCTTCTGCTGCTGGATCTGGAAGGAGGCGATCGGGCGGTCGAACTGGACCCGCTCCAGCGCGTACTCCAGCGCCGCTTCGTAGCAAGCGCGCCCCGCCCCGGCGGCGCCCCAGACGATCCCGTAGCGGGCCTCGTTGAGGCAGGAGAGCGGCCCTTTGAGGCTGCTCACCTCGGGCAGCACCGCCTCGGCCGGCAGCCGCACGTCGTCGAGCAGCAGCTCGGAGGTGACCGAGGCCCGCAGCGAGAGCTTCTTGTGGATGTCCTGGGTGGTGAAGCCCTTGGTGCCCCGGGGGACGAGGAAGCCGCGCACGCCCTCGTCGGTCTGCGCCCAGACCACCGCGACCTCGGAGGCCGAGCCGTTGGTGATCCACATCTTCTGCCCGTGCAGGACCCAGTCGGAGCCGTCGCGCCGCGCCCGGGTCCGCATCGAGCCGGGGTCCGAGCCGGCGTCGGGCTCGGTCAGGCCGAAGCAGCCGATCGCCTCGCCCGCCGCCATCCGCGGCAGCCACTCCTGCTTCTGCTCCTCCGAGCCCCAGCGCCAGATCGCGTACATCGCCAGCGACCCCTGGACAGAAACCAGGCTGCGGATGCCGCTGTCGCCGGCCTCCAGCTCCATGCAGGCGAGCCCGTAGGCGGTCGCCGAGGCGCCGGCGCAGCCGTAGCCGTCGAGGTGCATGCCGAGCACGCCGAGCTTGCCCAGCGCCGGCGCCAGCTCAGCCAGCGGCACCGTCGCCGCCTCGAACCACTCCCCCACGTTCGGGACGACCTCGTTGCGGACGAAGGCGCGGACGGTGTCGCGGATGTCGCGCTCCTCGTCGGAGAGCAGCGCGTCGAGGGCGAGGTAGTCGGAGGGGCGGATCGGCGGCGCGGCGGCGGTGGTCGATGACATGAGCGTCCTTGGCGTCGGTGGCGGGTCCCTAGGATCGTGACCTAATGGCCGACTCGGCGCTAGGGCGATTGCGGATCCTCGACTTCTCGCGCGTCCTAGCCGGACCGCTGGCGACGATGACCCTGGCCGACCTCGGCGCCGAGGTGACCAAGGTCGAGCGACCGGGCAGCGGCGACGACACCCGCTCCTGGGGACCGCCGCACGACGCCGCCGGCGAGGCGACCTACTTCCAGGCGGTCAACCGCAACAAGCGCAGCGTCGCCCTCGACCTGCGGGATCCCGAGGGCGCGGCCGAGGCCCGCCGCCTCGCCCTCGCCGCCGACGTCGTCGTCGAGAACTTCCGCCCCGGCCTGATGGCCGAGTTCGGGCTCGGCTACGAGGAGCTGGCGGCCGGGAACCCGGGGCTCGTCTACTGCTCAATCACCGGCTTCGGCGGCGGCGGGGCCGGCGCCGAGCTGCCCGGCTACGACCTCCTGGTCCAGGCGCTGGGCGGACTGATGAGCGTCACCGGCGAGCCCGACGGCGAGCCGCTGAAGGTCGGCGTCGCCCTCGTCGACGTGATCGCCGGCCTCTACGCCGCGGTCGGAATCCTCGCCGCGCTGGAGCACCGCCGCGAGAGCGGCGAGGGCCAGCTGGTTGAGGTCGACCTGCTCTCGGCGCTGCTCGCCGGGCTCGTCAACCAGAGCTCCGCCTACACCGTGGCGGGGGCGGTCCCCGGGCGGATGGGCAACCGCCACCCCAGCATCGCCCCCTACGAACTCCTGCGCACCGGCGAGGGCGAGATCGTCCTCGCGGTCGGCAACGACCGCCAATTCGCCGAGCTCTGCGGAGCGCTCGGGAGCGGCACCCTCGCCGGCGACGAGCGCTTCGCGACCAACTCGGCCCGAGTCGAGCACCGCGATGAGCTGCGGCCGCTGCTCGAAGCGGCGCTTGCCGCCAAACCCGCCGCCGAGTGGGTTGACCTGCTGCGGGCGCGCCGCGTCCCCGCCGGCGTCGTCAACGACGTCGGCGCCGCCTTCGAGTTCGCCGCCGAGATCGGCCTCGACCCGATCGTCGAGATCCCCCGCGCCGACGGCCCGCCGGTGCGCCTCCCGCGCAGCCCGATCCGGCTCTCGAAGACGCCGGCGAGCTATCGGCTGCCCCCGCCGCGACTACCCTGATGCCGGTGCGGGTCCTCGTCGTCACCAACTTCATGCCCGACGCCTCCGCCCCGCAGCGGGGACGGTGGGTTCGCGACCAGGTCGACGAGGTGCGCCGCCGCGGGGTCGAGGTCGACCTCTTCGAGTTCGCCCGCGGCCGCAACGAGTACCTGCCGGCGACCAGGCGGCTGCGCTCGCTGCTGCGGCGCCAGCGCTTCGACCTCGTCCACGCCCACTACGGCCTCGCCGGCTGGGTGGCGCGGCTGGCCGGCGCGAAGCCGCTGGTCGTCACCTTCCACGGCACCGACGTGCGCCACCACCTCGTCGGCCACCTCTCGCGACGCCTCGCCTGGCGGCTCGACCTCGTCGCCGGGGTCTCGCGGGCGCTGTTCGAAGCCGAGGACGGGCGGCCGGGGCTGCCCGCGGTGCCCGGCTCGGCGGTTCTCCCCTGCGGCCCCGACCTGCGCCGCTTCGAGCCGATGCCGCGCGAGCGGGCGCGGCGCGAGCTCGGGCTCGATCCCGGCGGCCGCTACCTCTTCTTCCCCGCCAACCCCTCGCGCCCCGAGAAGCGCCACGACCGCGCCGCCGAGGTGGCGGCGGCCTGCGGCGCCGACCTCCTCACCGGCGGCTCGATCGAGCCCGAGCAGATGCCGCTCTGGCTCAACGCCGCCAACGCCGTCCTCGTCACCTCCGACTACGAGGGCTTCGGGATGGCCGCGGTCGAGGCCCTCGCCTGCGAGGTGCCGGTCCTCTCAACCGACGTCGGCATCGCCCCCTACGCCCTCGGCGGAGTCGACGGCTGCCTCTGCGCCCCCTTCGAGGCCGAGGCGTGGGCTGCGGCGGCGCGGCCCCACCTGGACGCGCCCGACCCCCGCGTCGCCGGCGCCGCGCGGGCGGCGACGCTCTCGGCGGCGGCGATGGCCGAGCGGGTGATCGAGGCCTATCGCGCGATATTGGGCAGTTGAGGGACCCGGGACGTGCGTGGCCAAGCAGGTCAAGGACGCAGGGAGAGAAGTGTGCTCTGCACACGATCGACCGAGGACGCGGACATGCGCCGCGCCACGCGCGTCCCGGCGGTAATAGATTGAGTCGCGATGAGTGCTGAACCGGGCGCCGCCGACGAGAACCTCGAGAGCCGGATCCGCGAGGCCGAGCGGCGGCTGGAGGAGGCCGCGACCCTCGCCGCCGAGGCCGAGAAGCGGGCCGAGGCCGAGATCAAGGCCCTGGAAGCCGACCTCGAGCGCGAGCGCGAGGAGAAGGAGCGGGCGCTGGCGCAAGCGGAGGAGCGGCTCGGGGAGATCGAGTCCCAAGTCGAGGCCGCCGAGCGGCGGGTCGAGGCGGCCGAGCGCCGCGCGACCACCGCCGAGGAGACGATCGCCGACGAGCTCGCCCGTGCCCGCGAGGGCGCCGCGAGCTGGCTGCAGTCGCAACTCGACTCGATCCGCCGAGAGGCCGAGGGGCGATAAAGACGTCGGGCGAGTTCGACGTCGCCGTGGTCGGCGGCGGCGCCGCCGGCCTCTGGAGCGCCCTGCGGGCGGCCGAGCAGGGCGCGCGCACCGTCCTCGTCTCCCGCACCCCGCTCTCCCAGAGCGCCAGCTACTGGGCTCAGGGCGGCCTCGCGGCAGCCCTGGAACCCGCCGATTCCCCCGACCTCCACGCCGCCGACACGATCGCCGCCGGGCGCGGGCTCTGCCGCACCGCCGCGGTCCGGGTCCTGGTCGAGGAGGCGCCGGCGACGGTCCGCGACCTGATCGCCCGCGGGGTCGTCTTCGACCTCGACCAGGAGGGGCGGCTGGCGCTCGGCCTGGAGGGCGGCCACACCCACCGCCGCATCGTCCACGCCGGCGGCAGCCAGACCGGCTACGAGATCACCTCCAAGCTGGCGGCGATGGTCGCCGCCGCCGAGGGGATCGAGGTGATGGAGCGGACCTCGGCGCTGGCGCTCTGGAGCGACGGCGAGCGCTGCCACGGCGTCGTCACCGACGGCGGCGACGTCGCCGCGCCGGCGACGATCCTCGCCACCGGCGGCGCCGCGGCGCTGTGGCGGCGGACTACGAACCCGCGCGGGGCGATCGGGGCGGGGCCGGTCCTCGCCTCGCTGGCCGGCGCCGACCTCGCCGACCTCGAGTTCTGCCAGTTCCACCCGACCGCGCTGGCGCTGCCGGGGACGCCGCACGACGGGAACCTGATCACCGAGGCGATCCGCGGCGAGGGGGCGAAGCTGCTCGCCGCCGACGGCGAGCGCTTCACCGACGAGCTGGCGCCGCGCGACGCGGTGACGGCGGCGATCCTCGACCAGATGCGGGCCGACGGCACCGCCGCGGTAGAGCTCGACCTGCGCGAGATCGATCCCGCCCGCTTCCCCAACGTCTTCGCCTCGCTCGCCAGGGCCGGCCTCGACCCGCAAGCCCGGCCGGTGCCGGTCGCCCCCGCCGCCCACTACACGATGGGCGGCATCGCCGTGGACGTCGACGGGCGCTCCTCGCTCCCCGGCCTCTACGCCGTCGGCGAGTGCTCGTGCACCGGCCTCCACGGCGCCAACCGCCTCGCCTCCAACTCGCTCAGCGAGTGCTTCGTCTTCGGCGGGCGCGCGGCGACGGCGGCGATCGCCGAGGAGGCGGGCGGCGCTCGCCCCAACCCCCCTACCTGGCGGTTCGAGCCGCCCGGCGACGAGACCCGCGACGCGGTCTGGCGCTTCGCCGGCCCGATGCGCAACCCCGACGACCTGGCGAAGCTGATCTCCAACCCCTACCCGCTGGCGCGGGCGCTCGGCGCCAGCGCCCTCGACCGCCGCGAGTCCCGCGGCGGCCACCTACGCCGCGACTGCCCGGAAACCGACTCCGCGCTCGACGGCATCCATGTCGTCGTCTCCCACGACGGAAGCGTCCGTGAGGAGCAGTGGCCCTAGATGCTGCTGGGGGTCGACGTCGGCGGCACCTTCACCGACGCCGTCCTGCTCGACGGCGGCGCCGTCCACACCGCCAAGGTGCCGACGACGCCTCGCGAGGAGTCGGTCGGGGTGATGCGGGCGGTGGAAGCGGTGTTGGAGCGCGCCGGAGCCGCGGCCGGGGCGGTCGAGGTCTTCGCCCACGGGATGACGGTCGGCACCAACGCGCTGCTGGAGGAGCGGGGCGCGCGGACGGCGCTGGTCGCCACCGAGGGCTTCGCCGACCTGCTGGAGATCGGCCGCCAAGACCGCCCGGAGCTCTACCGCCTCTGCGCGCCGAAGCCGGCGCCGCTGGTCGAGCCCGAGCTACGCTTCGAGGCGGCCGAGCGGGTCGGCGCCGGGGGAATCGTCGAGCCGCTCAACGACGGGGCGCCGGAGCGGCTGGCGGCGGCGATCGAGGCCGGCGGCGCCGAGGCGGTGGCGATCTGCCTGCTCTTCTCCTACCTCGATTCCGAGCACGAGCGGCGGATCGCCTCCCACCTGCGCAGCCGCCTCCCCGGCGTCCACGTCTCCGCATCGCACGAGGTCCTGCCGCGGTTCCGCGAGTTCGAGCGCTGCTCGACGACGGTCGTCGACGCCTACCTGAGCCCGCTGCTGGGCCGTTATCTGGGCGAGCTCGGCCGGGCCGCCGGCGAGGCCGAGTTGCCGCAGCCGCTGGTGATGCGCTCTTCGGGCGGCCTCGCCCCGGCCGAGGAGGCGGCGCGCGCCGGCGCCTGGAGCGTCCTCTCCGGCCCAGCCGGCGGCGCAGTCGGCGCCGGCCTGCTGGCCAGGTTGAGCGGCGACGGCGACGCGCTCGGGTTCGACATGGGCGGCACCTCATGCGACGTCTGCGTGGTCGAAGCCGGCGAGGTGCGGCGGACCGACGCCCGCGAGATCGGCGGCCGCCCGATCCAGCTGCCGATGGTCGACGTCCACACCGTCGGCGCCGGCGGCGGCTCGATCGGCTGGCGCGACGCCGGCGGCGCCCTGCGCGCCGGGCCCCGCTCGGCCGGGGCCGACCCCGGGCCGGCTTGTTACGGGCGGGGCGGGACCGAGCCGACCGTCACCGACGCCAACCTCCTGCTCGGCCGCCTCGCCGGCGACACGCGGCTCGCCGGCGGGGTCGACCTCGACGCCGGCGCCGCCGAGCGGGCCGTCGGCGAGCTCGCCCGCTCGCTCGGCCTCGACCCGCTGCAGACCGCGGCCGGGATCCTGCGGGTCGCCAACCAGGAGATGATCCGGGCGCTGCGGGTGGTGACGGTCGAGCGCGGCATCGACCCCCGCCGCTTCGCCCTGCTGCCCTTCGGCGGCGCCGGCCCGATGCACGCCGCGGCGATCGCCGCGGAGCTCGGGGTCCGGACGGTGCTCTGCCCCCGCACCGGCGGCGTCCTCTCCGCGCTCGGCCTCTGCGCCTCCGAGCGCCGCCGCGACACGGCACGCACGGTGATGCTGGGCGAAAGCGAGATGAGCGAGGAGCGGATTGCGGCCGAGGTGGCGGCGATGATCGAGGAGACGGGCGCAGGTCTGGGCCCGGCAGCCGAGCCGCGGCTGATCTACAAGATGCGTTACGCGGGACAGGCCTTCGAGCTGCCCGTGCCGGGGCCCGTCGATCCCGATCCGGACGAGCTGATGGAAGCGTTCGAAACCCTGCACAGGAAGCGGTACGGCCACGTCGACCCCGAGGGCGAGGTGGTCCTCGTCGACGTCGACTTGGCGATGGTCGTCCCCGGCCCCTCCCCCCGGCCGGCCGCGGCGGACGGGGACGTCGAGCGGGGCTCCCGGCGCGTCTACTTCGACGGCGAGTGGATCGAGACCGCGGTCCTGCGCGGCGAGCCGGCGGCCGGCGGCGAAGTCGAGGGCCCGGTCGTCTTCGAGCTCCCCGAGGCGACCTTCGTCGTCCCGCCCGGCTGGACGACCAGGGTCGACGACCGCGGCACGATCATCGCCCTGTTCCTTTCAGGTCCCAAGCAACAAGAAGGAACAGACGAATGAGCGGCCTCGACCCGATTGCGCTGCAGGTGCTCGTCGGCGGGCTGCGCGCGGCCTGCGACGAGATGGGCGCGACGCTGATCCGCTCCGCCTACTCGGCCAACATCAAGGAGCGCCACGACTGCTCGACCGCACTCTTCGACGCCGCCGGCGAGCTGGTGATGCAGGCGGAGCACATCCCCGTCCACCTCGGCTCGATGCCCGACGCCGTCGCCGCGGTCCTCGGCGAGGAGCAGCGGCCCGGCCACAGCTGGATCCTCAACGACCCCTACCGCGGCGGCACCCACCTGCCGGACATCACCCTCGTCACCCCCGTCTTCGCCGGTGGCGAGCTGCTCGGCTTCGCCGCTAGCCGCGCCCACCACGCCGACGTCGGCGGCCCCACCCCCGGGTCGATGCCCGCCTTCTCGCGCAGCCTCGGCGAAGAGGGTGTGGTCATCCCGCCCACCCCCGCCGACCCCGAGACGCTCGAGCGGCTGGCGGCGCAGATGCGCTCCCCGCACCAGCGGCTCGCCGACCTGCGCGCGCAGCAGGCGGCAAACCGGGTCGGCGCCCTGCGGCTGGAGGAGCTGCGCGAGCGCCTCGGGACCGCCGAGCTGCGGGCGGGGATGGCCGAGATCCTCGCCTACAGCGAGCGCCGCACCCGCGCGGCGCTCGCCGCGCTCCCCGACGGCAGCTTCCGCGCCGAGGACGTGCTCGAGGCCGACTGGAACGGTGAGGAGCGGGACCTGCGGCTGCGCCTGGAGGCGACGATCGCCGGCGAGGAGCTGCGTCTCGACTTCGGCGGCAGCGAGGCCCAGGTCGACGGCAACCTCAACTGCCCGCTCTCGGTGACGAAATCCGCCGCCTTCTTCGCCGTCCGCGTCCTCACCGACCCCGACGCGCCGCCTTCGGCCGGCGCCCACCGCCCGATCGAGGTCCTCGCCCCGCCCGGGTCGCTGCTGAACGCGCGCTTCCCCGCCGCGGTCGTCGCCGGCAACGTCGAGACCTCCAGCCGGGTCGCCGACCTCGTCCTCGCCGCCCTCTCGCAGGCGCGGCCGGGGCCGGCGCAGGGCCAGGGGACGATGAACAACCTGACGCTCGCCAACGAGGACTTCACCTACTACGAGACGCTCGGCGGCGGCCAGGGCGCCTGCCCCGACGCCGACGGGCCGAGCGCGATCCACGTGGCGATGTCGAACACGCTGAACACGCCGGTCGAGGCGCTGGAGACCGAGTTCCCGCTGCGGGTGCGCGAGCTCTCGCTGCGCGCCGGCAGCGGCGGTGAGGGCGAGCACCGCGGCGGCGACGGGATCGCGCGTGAGATCGAGGCGCTGGCGCCGATGCGGTTCAGCCTGATCGGCGAGCGCCGCCGGCACCGCCCGCGGGGCGCGGGCGGGGGCGGCGACGGAAAGGCGGGAATCAACTCCCTGAACGGCTCGCCGCTGCCAGGCAAGAGCGCCGGCGACCTCGCTCCCGGCGACCGCCTGCGGGTCGAAACTCCGGGCGGCGGCGGGTGGACGTAGGTCACATTTCGCAAGATTCCCGGTTTTTTAGTTGAGATTTCGCTGCACTCCTCTAGAATGCCCCGCTCCGGGCGGGCGGAATCGGCCTCGACAGGCCAATACAACGCGTCCAGCCCCGACTTCGAATCAACGAATCTTCTCTGGACTTACTTCAATGCCGATCGCTCTCAAGGAATGGGCTGTAACGGTCCGCGCTCTCGCGGAGGGCGAGCAGCTGCTCACTTTGCGCAAGGGCGGCATCCGCGAGGAGAACAAGCACTTCGAGCTTGAGCACGAGCGCTTCTTTCTCTACCCCACCTTCGACCACCAGCGGAACAACCTGGTCCGCGAATCCCACCACCCGGAGCTGCGTCGCGCGCTCGAGGAGGGTGTCTGGCCCGACGAGGAGCCGCCGCCGAAAGCGCTGCTCCAGGACGGCGGCATCCCCCAGCCCGACCGCGTCCGGCTGCGTGCCTGGGCCGAGGTCGTCGACCACGTGACGATCAACGACCGTCGCAGCCTCGACTCGCTCTCGCCTTATTACATCTGGACGCC
>Ga0164301_10000551_pt1 | contig 11029 bp, 11 predicted proteins | sample Whisoiple_231_MG_FD_109711 | JGI IMG/M metagenome (GOLD analysis project Ga0164301, IMG submission 109711) | Unamended control soil microbial communities from upstate New York, USA - Whitman soil sample_231_MG | ecosystem: Environmental > Terrestrial > Soil > Agricultural land ... | reverse complement strand
GATTCCGTGTTTGGTGATGAAATCGCACTGGCTTTAGAATTCGCCTGCCCAGGAGCATCGGCCCGGCGCTGCGCCGATGCTGTCGGTTCCTCGAGTTTGGCGCCGGAGCGGTTATCAGATAATGGCGACGGCGGAGTTGGGGGGATTGCCCGAGACGCTCCGTTTTCTGAGATTTGCGACTCTTTTTGGTAAAGGAAAACCGCCAGAACGGCAACCAATACTACTGCCGTGGCTTGAATCGGCACGCCGATTCGGAACGACGAAAATAACCGCCACCAAACGGTCGGCTTTGTTTCGATTTCTCTCACGTGCGCCATGACCCGTTGCGTGAAACCAATCGGCGGGTCCAGCAGCGGTAAGTCGGAAATTTGCCGAATGCAATCCATCAGGCCTTCGGTCTCAGCACGGCAGCCAGGGCAGGCGAGCAAATGGCTCTCGACCGCTTTCAGGCGGATCGTGTCGAGCGACTTTTCGATATATTCGGACAGCAGTAGTTGTACTTCCGCGCACGTCATACAGCTTTTCTCTCCGCGGAGAAGTAGGACTTGAGCCGGGATTTCAAGGCTTGCCGGGCGCGGTGCAGCCGAGATTTCACCGTGCCCACGGGGATTTCGAGCACATGAGCAACTTCGTTGTAGGAGACGTCTTGCATGTCTCTGAGCAGTATGACCGCAGCGTCGTCGGGCTCTAACTGGTTCAATGCGAACTGCACTTTCTCGCGGATCTCCTGTTTCTCAAGTATTTCCAGAGGCCCGGGCTGAGGATCATGAAGCGAGTCTGCGCTCTCGATGGGCACCACTTTGCGTTGGCGGCTGTTAAGGGTTTTCCGGCGCGTGCTCGCATGATTGATGGCGATGCGGTATAGCCAAGTCGAGAAATTGGCATCACCGCGAAATTGGCCGGCTGCTCGAAACGCCGACAGGAACACTTCCTGGGAGACTTCCGCCGCTTCCTCTGCATCGCCAAGCATCCGGTAGACCAGATTAAAGATGGTTTTTTCATGACGGCGAACCAAAGTTTCGAAGGCGTCCGTTTCTCCGCGCTGAACCCGCCGGACGCATTCCGCGTCACTGATGCCGTCCGCCACCATTTCTTTAGTCTGATTAGACCGATTCATTTCAGAAAGGTTCCCGGAGCCGCAAAAAAAGTCCGTTAAAGCGCCTTACAGGCCAGGGGTGCCTCATCTTTGGGACCAGAATGTTCAAACTCCCGGCGGAAGTTGTGGATATACAAGTCGGCCGTTTAACGCTGTCGTCAGGCTTTTAAGCCGTTCGACCTCCGCGGCGCCGAGCCTGTGAATTGTAAACGCAGTCTTATTATGCCAGAGCGGCTCGTCCAGGTCGATCCAACGCCGGCACTTCTCCCCGTCCGGAGTGCCCGGAATGGGTGAAAACTCGGAAAGCATGATTCTGATCCCGAGCGCGTGGGCTAAATGCATCGACTCTTCGATGCTTTGTTCTTCCGAGTTCGGGTGACCAACGATCAAATAGGCGTGTACACCGCGAGGATCGCAGCCTGCCGCAGTCAAATTCAGAACCGCCCGCTCGAGCTCATTGGAGTAGACCTTCCCGCCGGTCTTTTTTTGCCAAGCGTAGGTGCTGCTTTCAAAACCCAAATAGATATTTTTGAAGCCTGACCGGACGAGCAATTCTGCCATTTCGCGATCGATGAAACGGGCATTAAGCGCATTCGGCGCATGAAACTGAACGCGGATGTTTTTACGGAGCGTTTCTTTCAGGAACGGCTTGACAATCAGCTCGAGGCGATAGAGCAGGGCATCGTCATAGAAGACTACGTGCTCGACACCGAGGTGAATCAAAAATTCTAGCTCTGCGAGGGAGCGCGCAAGCGGGCGCGCACGAAATTGCGGATAAACCTGGGGCACCGAACAATAGGTACAGCGAAACGGACAGCCGTCGGCGAGCTTCAGCACGCCCGTGTGCAATCTCGGGTAGAACTCCCAAAGCGGTATTCCATCGTCATTCGGCCGCAACTGTAGAAAACGCCACAATGGCGCAAGGTCGGTGCCCTCGACGACCAAATCCGCCCCGAGGCTCCGGGCATGATCCGGGCAGAGCGTCGCGTAGACGCCGCCAAGAACGATTTTTGTGGTCGGTGCGAGGGCGCGAAGCTCTCGAATGATTTCTGCTACGCCGGGGTACCAGTAAGTCATGCTGGTTTGCACGAGCGCGTAATCGAAAGGCGCGTGATCAGCGATAAAGCGTTGAAATGCCGCTCGCGGCAGGCCGAAGCGGCGGAAACGGCGCCGAATGGGTGCGAAGATTGCCGGCTTGTCACAGTTCTCGGAGTAAAACTGGCCGCGGCCCCAGTTGTCGCTCCGGTAATTCCCGGGCGGCACTCGCCCATCGAAACGATCGAGGAAGTCAAAGACCGAGAACTCCGCTTTTCCGCGCAAGAAGCCAGCGGCGCGCAAGAGCCCGTACGGCTTCAGCCAAAAATCATAGGCAGAAAAGTCATAGATCGGTGGATTGATGAGCAGGATGCGCGGCGTCATATGAGGTGCGGTGGAAAAGTTACACCGTTTGATTCCACAATTGGCTGAACTGCGTCGCGACGACATCCTCGTAAGGAACCGGTGCGGAGAGCAGGCCAATTGCCGCTGCGAAACGATTCATAGCGACGACTTTTTCCGCCGGAATGTGCACGTCGTAATAAGGCAGATCGCGCCGGACCAGCTCGGCGATGAGCTCCGCTTCCGATGGCGGGAAGCGTTTCTTGCCCACATCGGTGGCCCGGTTCGGATCTTCTTTTAGGGCTTTGTGCGCTTTCATAAGTGCGCGAACGGCGGCAACGGCGGATTGAGGTTCTTCCTTGAGCCGTTTATCGGTCGTTACCAGAGCGGAAAAAGTATAATGACGCGCCTCGGCCGGTCCATCACCGCGGCGCACATCGAGCACTAACGCGCCCACCCCGCGGCGCAACGCGACTTCACAACCCATTCCATTGGCCCAAAAGCCGTCGAGCTTGCCATCTTCGAGTGCTTTAGCAGCCGAAAGTCCAAAGGAAACGTTGGGACCGGAGGCACCCGGGATTGGCATGATCTGCACCTGGTTTTGTTCCGGATCAATGCCCGCGCTAATCAGCATTCGGCGCAAGCTCAGGTCCACGCCCGGAGCGGCGCCGATACGTAGCCCCTTCACGATGGTCAAATCGCCGCGATGTGGATGCAAGTCGCTACGAACCACGAGAAACCAATAGGTGTGTTGCGCGCAGGCGGCGAGTAGTTTGGCGCCTTGCCAATTCGGAAATGCGAGTAACGTTGCGTGGGCGGAGCCAACGACGAAATCGAGGGCGCCATCACGCAGGGCCTCGAACGTTTTAGGTATCGGGAACAGCAGATCGATTGAGGCATCGAATCCTTCTTCTTTGAAAAACCCCATCTCCACGGCCGCAATGATCGGGAAGTAAGAATTCGATACCAGATCCGGAACAGCGATCCGAAGCATTTTCTCTCCTGTAACAGCTTGAACCGATTTGAACGACTCGAACTACCTGAACGAGTTTTAGTCCGCTAACGGCACAGTCATAAAGATGTGCGGCTCGTTACCGAGAACGCGCGAGATGTGTCCTTCGCCGGTGGTATCATCCGCGAGCATCACGTCCCCGGTTTTGAACGTTCGTTTCACGCCGTTACTCGCTTCGATTTCCCAGGAACCCGAAAGAGTCACGAGAAATTGGCGGCGTGGAGCGGGATGGCGGTCAATCACCAATCCGGCGGGAGCGCAGCGAAACACCGTGCTGGTGGCCGGACGAGAGTCGGTGGTCAGCATCGGCTGATTGCCGCCAAAGTTGAGTTCGACTTCCTCGAAATGGGACTTACTATCGGTGCCCGTGTAGAGTCTGACAATCTTCATCGCTCCTCCTGAGGGAATTTGTTCTGATCGAGTAAGACAAGAATTTACAGCGGCGTTGGTCGTCTATCCATGGCTCGACGCCATTTTTTGTCGGTGTCTTTACCGAAGATCAACGTCTTATCGGCGGGTAAGACAAACCAAGCGTTGCTTTTGAGCTCCGCTTCCAGCTGTTCCGGTGCCCAGCCGGCGTATCCCAGCATGATCAAAAACTGTCCGGGCCCTTTGTCCGATGCGATCGCCTCGATCATTTTTATATCCGAGGTCATGGCGAGCCCGTCCTTGACGCGCACCGAACTCTCCAACAACAAGTCATCGCTGTGCAATACAAAACCTTGTAGGCCGCTCACCGGGCCGCCGTAGTGAACGATGACCTCAAGCTGCGATGAGGTTGGCTCCGCGCCGAAACCCTTGAGTAGATCATCGACGGGGCCCCTGGCCAGCGGACGATTGATGACGAGTCCAAGCGTGCCTTCGGAATTGTCTTTGACGATGTAAATAACCGTCTCGATAAAACGCGGGTCACGCATTTCATCGGTCGCGACCAAGAGCTGTCCGGCGAAATTAGTTTTATCTTCCGCGCCGATCGGCGAGTAGCCCTGCGTCAGCAAGTAAGCGATTAACGCGAGCCACCGCACCGTTCTCGCGCGATACGATGCCCCAAGCCGCTGCATCGCTCTATTCACTGGGCGGGGACCCCGCTAGCCGCGAACTTGCGGTCCGACCGTGTCGATTGTAATGCGAATGATGACGCGCCGTTCACGTGCCATTCTCTCATGAAATTCCGGCCAGCTCTTGTGCTCGCCGTAAGCTTGACGCTGGAGATAGACCAAAATGTCGAGGGCGTCCGGCAAGGAAATGATTTCGGCGCTGCCGTTGATCTGCACCCAGCCTTCGCCATGAAAGGAGTTGGTGACCGCGCACAACGCCGCGCGCGGATCGCGCCGCAAATTGTTTACCTTGTAAGCCGTCTCCCGGCTGCTGATGATCGCTCTCGCCTGAGTATCGAGACCGACAGTGACCGGCGACATTTGCAGATTGCCGTTTTTGCGCCGCGTCGCGAGGATCCCCCAATGATGCTTGCGCAGAAACTCTCTGGCGTGATCGATCTGGACTGGAACGAGCTCTGCCATTACGGATTGCCTCTTCGAAGCTCATGAAATTTTCCGCTTCTCGACACTAAAATAGCCGTCCAGCGGTTTGCAAGAGCTCGCTATATGTGGGTGCCTCGATCAGCTCATCTAGTGTAATTTGGAACCAAGAAATGTTTGAACAAACCATTCTTTCTTCCGTCATACCGGTAAAATGTCCTTTTCTCGTGGTCGAGTCCGCAAGACATGAATCGATTCGTTGTGAATTTCTAAAAAACATCTGCTCGCAGCGCTCGAGTGACCTTTTGACTTCAGCGTGCGATTGAAAAATCAAATGAATCATCCCTGCGGAGTTGCGAACCTTGACCGCCTCAGACGGTTGCCCTATAAACAAACATGAACGAGGCGCAACTATGGCTATGACGGTTCCACAAATTCAGCTTCCGGAAGTGCTGCCGATTTTTCCGCTGACCGGAGTGATGTTGCTGCCAGGGACGGTGTTGCCGCTACATATTTTCGAACCGCGCTATCGCGCCATGGTCGAGGACGCCCTCGAAACCGATAGAATTTTCGGGATGATTCAGCCGGTTGCACCGCAGGACGACAACCGCGGGCCCCAGCCTGGCGCAGACAATTTGAGTCCCGATTTATATAAGATCGGCTGCGCTGGCTATATCGAAAAATGGGAGAAGCTTCCCGACGGCAGATTTTTCATTCAGCTCAAGGGCGTCAATCGGTTTCGTTTCATCCAAGAACTGGAATTGCAGCGCGGTTATCGGCGCGTGAAAGCCGAGTATCAAGAATTTTCTGACGCCGGTGCGGAGCAAAACTGGAAATGCGACCGAGCTGAGGTGCTATCGGCGCTGGCGAGCTACGGCAAAGCTCACGGGCTGCAAGTGCGTCCGGAGCAAGCAGAAAAGTTTTCTGATTTGGAACTAATAAATCTTCTCGGCGTCTCGTTGCCGTTTCATCCCGCTGAAAAGCAAGCGCTCCTGGAAGCGCCCGGCCTCAAGGAACGCGAACAGATGCTGATCAACCTGCTGCAGCTTGGCGCCGCGCCTTTGGATACGAACGAGCAGACCCCGCCCCGCACCTTGAACTAATCTTGGTCAAGAATTTGCGGGAGCGTGAAAGCAGTCGTTTCGCCCGCAATTGCTAACTTCCGCGAGACTGAACCATTCTTCGGCGATTCGCGTCAGCCTTTGAGCACGACCGTAAATAGTGCAAAGCCAAGGCCTCGAACCGCAGTTGACTTTTTTGCTCGTACCGTGCGACTAAGGCACTCATGCAGCGCACGCAAGTGATTATTGTTCGACATGGTCAGACCGAATGGAATATTCGCGGGATTCGTCAAGGGCACCTCGATAGCGAGCTGACCGAGAAGGGAATTATTCAGGCCAAAGCGCTGGCGCAGCGCTTGGCACGCGAAAATTTTGCGGCGCTCTACTGCAGTGATCTGGGGCGCGCTGTGCAAACTGCAAAAGAGATAGCCAATGTCACGGGTCATGAGATCGTCACCGATGCCCGGTTGCGCGAGCGTAGCTTAGGAATTTTCCAAGGACTCAGCGGCGAGGAAATTAAAGCGAAGCATCCGGACGAATATAAATTGCATCGCACTTTGGGACCCAATTACGTGATCCCGGGCGGCGAGAGCGTTCGCCAACAGGTCGACAGAAACGTGACTTGCCTGAACCAGCTTGCCGGCAAACATCAAGGCGAGCAAATCGTCGTGGTCACCCACGGCGGCGTTGTCAGTGGCTTTTTTCGCTACACCCTTTCCATACCGCTCGAAGCGCCCAGGCGATTTGAGTTCGTCAACGCTGGATTGAACATTTTTTTCAATGAGGCGGGCGATTGGTTCCTTCTCACCTGGGGCGACGTGAGCCATCTGGCGCCGGGTGCGGCGAGCGAAGGGGACGACCCATAAAACGCTGCTGAAAAAGATCATCTGCTTCGTTGCGCTCGTCCGACTCACTCCAAAGATCATGGTGTTTTGTTGTCATACCGGCGGAGGCCGGTATCCAGATGCGTTTGAATTTCCTGGATTCCAGGTCGCGCTAGCTACGCCAGCTTGCCCGGAATGACAGCTGAAGTATGTAATGAACTTTCGACACACCGTGCTGGGCGTATCGAAGCGGCGTGTTCAAAACCTGAAGACATTCACGTCGTTTCGTTCAAGCTGAAACGCCAGACGCGAGACTCGAAACGCTAAACGGACGCGCTTGAGCGTTTCTCCATTCTGACGGAAAAGCCGGAGCGTTTAATGAAGACCTGGTTCGATTCTTTGCGGTGCGAAAGTTGCTCGATGATTTTAACCAGCGGCTGGGTCGCGTCGAGGTATTCACGCGGCTTACCGTGATCGGGCAGCGCTTTGACGTAATCTGCGCCTGCGAAATAGTACAATATTAAGTCCTCGTCCGAGAGATTCACCCCGTACTTCTGCCGCATCTCGTGCAGCGTCGGCTCCGGCTGCTCCCAGTGCGTCCATTCCTTGGCGCGCGGCCGGCTAAGAATTTTGTCTCTGACGTTGCGATCCATCACTTCGACGGCTTCTTTGCCCCAAATGCCCAGCGCATATTGAATATTTTGGTCAGGCACTTCCTTGTAGCGCTCGCCGACGATCACGTTGATGGCGGCCTGTGTGCCGACGAACTGCGAAAGCGGCGTGACCATGATTGGATAACCGAAGTCGGCGCGCACGCGGGCGGCTTCCTCCAGCGCGGCTTCCATCTTCTGCTCCATGCCGACGATTTTGAGCTGATGACGCATATTGGAGATCATACCGCCGGGAACCTGGTGACCGTAAAGCGATTGATCGAATTCCATCGGCCTGCCGATGGGCAGTCCGTCTTTTTTCGCCACGGCGTTGAAATGGCGCACCACCGGTTCGAGCGGTTTCAAATCCACCTGCGGTGCGTAGCAGAGCGCTATGAGATTATTCGCGATGTTGAATACCGACGGTTGCGACGAGCCGTTGGCGAGCGGCGGAATCGCCGTGTGTAAAATCCGCATTCCCAGCTTGACGCCCTCGAGATAATTCAGCGGTGCTTGGCCGCTGTTGCAATGGGCATGGAATTCCACCGGAATATCGCCCGCGGCTTTGAGAACGACCGGGATGAGCGTGCGGGCGCGCTCGGGAGTGAGCAGGCCTCCGACATCTTTGAAGCAGATTCGCCAAGGCTTGGCCGCAGCGGCTTCGGCCGCCTTGCGGGCATAATATTCGTCGGTATGGCGCGGCGAAACGGAATAGATCAGATTGGCCACCGTATCCATGCCGTTCTTTTTCAGATCGTCGATCTCTTCTTTGAAAGCGGTGTAGTCATTCCAGCAGTTGGAGGTACGCGTCAACGTAAGGCCATAAGAAACCAGCCGCTCGACGAGAAGCTGCAGAATGCAGTGTGGCGTTTTCTCGAACGCGCTGTGCATGCCGCCGTGATAACGCAAGCGCGTTTTCTTGATCCGCTTGGTGCCTTCCTTAAGCCAGTACCAGGGATTTTCTTTGTGCTCGCGAACATATTTCTTAAAAATAACGCTCAGGAAAAATTCCATCGACTCGAAACCGGCTTCGTCCATGTGTGGCAGCGCCGGCAGCATGGCGCCGATTTTCATGTTCAGAGCCCAGAGGCTCTGGTTCCCGTCACGCACTGTGGTATCGATGAAGCGAACTTCGTTGCTCATAATCCTCCACTCAATTGCGTCAGATATTAATCTGTATAGACTGCTTCGGCATAGGTCAATATGCAGTTTGCATGTTAGGGCGAGATCCTTCACTGCATTCAGGATGACACTTTCGCGTTTTGTCACTGTGAGCGAGCGAAGAGTATCGAGTCGCGCCCGACCAGGTTTGCCATGCAACGAAACTCCGCTCAACAAAGGGAAGGGGCGAAACACAATGAAATCCCATCGCAAAGAGCTCTGGTTCAATACGCCGACAAGAGTCGCTTTCATCAACGTTACGAAGCAGGTGCAAGACTGCATCGATGAAAGCAGCGTGCGCGAAGGCCTGGCGCTGGTGAACGCAATGCACATTACCGCGTCGGTTTTCATCAACGACGACGAGGCTGGTTTGCATCATGATTATACCGTCTGGTTGGAGCAGCTGGCGCCGCACGAGCCACTCGAGCAGTATCGGCACAACGACACCGGCGAGGACAACGCCGACGCGCACATCAAGCGCCAAGTCATGGGACGTGAAGTGGTCGTTGCCATCACCGGCGGCAAGCTCGATTTCGGCCCATGGGAACAGATCTTTTACGGTGAGTTCGATGGACGGCGCCGCAAGCGCGTGCTGGTAAAAATTATCGGTGAGTGAGAAGTTTTGGCGAGGTTGTACCCAAGGCGCGGTTCGGAAGAGCATGGGCGATCGGCTCCCATCGAGGGCCGCGCCCCTTATCGGCCCCCATGTCCTCATTATCCGCACTGCGTCGGGTGCCCCTTGATCGATGTGCCGTATCCGGAGCAGCTGGTGCGCAAGCGTGCGATCGTCCTCGAATCGTTTGCTCGTTATTCCTCGCTGGCTGCTGTCGAGGTGCCACGAGTGGCGCCCGCGCCGCAGCGTCTCGCTTATCGCGCGCGGGTCAAGCTCGTGGTCAGACGAAATCGCGACCAAATTGCTTTGGGACTCTACGTTCCTGACACCCATCGCGTGATCGATATCACCTCTTGTCCGGTTCACCCGCGGCCCGTCAATCAAGCTGCGCAGTATCTCAAAAAGAAAATCCTCGAGCTCGTTGTCATGCCGTACGACGAGCGCGATGACAGCGGCGAGCTGCGTTACGTCGATTTTCGTTTTAGCGCGGCGCGCCAGGAATTGAGCGTGACACTGGTGACGCGGCACAGCTCGTTTCCAGCCGGCATTCAGCTGGCGCGCGCTCTGCTCAAACGTTTCCCATTCGTCACCGGCGTAGTTCAAAACGTCAACGAGGCGCGCGGCAACGTGATCTGGGGACCGGACTTCCGCACGCTCGCCGGGCGCGAAACCCTGATGGACCGGATCGGCGATGTGAAGCTGGTTTTTCCGCCGGGCGTGTTTTCCCAGGCCAATCCTGCGATGGCGCGTAAGCTCTACGAAACGGTATGTCACTTTGCCGCTTTGACCGGGCGCGAAACCGTACTCGATCTTTATTGTGGCGTTGGGCCGATTTCGCTCTATCTCGCTTCGTCGGCGCGCCAGATTTGGAGTGTCGACGATAGTGAGCTGGCGGTAAACACCGCGAAGCAGAATGCTCGCCGCAACGGGCGCGGCAATTGTCGATTCCGCGCTGGAGATGTCGCTTCGATGGCGACGAAACTGAAGAACGATGTCGGTCACATCGACTTGGTGGTTGTCAATCCGCCGCGCAAAGGCGTGCAGCCGGCGGCGATGAAAGCAATCGTTGAAGTTGGCGCGCCCAAAATCATTTACGTTTCATGCGAGCCAACCACCCTCGCGCGGGATTTGGATCGGCTGATCACCGCCGGCTATCGAATCGAGCGCTTGGCTCTTTTTGATATGTTTCCGCAGACCGAGCAAGTGGAAGGTGTTGTTCTGCTGACGAACTAAGTCGGAGTTGCTCAACAGTGCTCTAAGACAGAGGTTCAAAAATTGAGGCACCACAGTATCTGTACTTCCAGAAATTCTCCTATATCCTTCTTTGCTAAGGAGATGATTTTTTCATTCAACATAATGGGAGTTTGTGTCGTTCCCCTCTTTGACAAAGAGGGGCTGGGGGAGATTTTCGGCGAAACTCAAGTGAAACAGGGTAGGCTGGTGATCCCAAGATTACGACGTCACCCCGATCGATAGTGCCACAGCTGAGGAATCGCCCAGCAGGTGCCGATGATCGTGAGGGTACACAAGAGGCAACCGACCAATGCCGCGTTCGGCGCGCCGAGCAGTGCCGCGCCGGCGCCGGCGATGACTGCACCTGTGGCATTGGTGGTTTGAGCGAAAACGGTTAGAAAGCTCGTCGCCCGTCCACGCATATCGTCGGGAGCGAGAATTTGTACGACCGTGCGCCGGATCGCCACGCTGATGGCGTCGTTGAAGCCCAAAGCGCCGACTGCAAGAAGCCCCATCCAGAATGT
>Ga0164301_10000550_pt1 | contig 11030 bp, 9 predicted proteins | sample Whisoiple_231_MG_FD_109711 | JGI IMG/M metagenome (GOLD analysis project Ga0164301, IMG submission 109711) | Unamended control soil microbial communities from upstate New York, USA - Whitman soil sample_231_MG | ecosystem: Environmental > Terrestrial > Soil > Agricultural land ... | reverse complement strand
AGCCGGGGCCGCAGCAGTCATTACGCAGCTTTTTTTCGATAATGAAGATTATTATCGATTTGTCGACGACCTCAGCTCAATGGGGATCAAGGTTCCAATCGTACCGGGAGTTTTGCCGATTCTTTCCGCGCCACAAGTGCGCCGTTTCACCGCGCTCTGCTGCGCCAAGATTCCGGCGAAATTGGAGCGCGAGCTGGTGCGGGTGGAAGACGACGAAAATGCGGCGATGGAGATGGGGATTGAGTATGCGACCCGCCAATGCGAAGATCTCATTAAGTTCGGCATTCCAGGATTACATTTCTACTCGCTTAATAAATCCTATTCCTTGCTGTCCATTGCCAAAAATCTCGGTTTGTAATCTCTCAGCGTGGGTTCAGTGCGAAATTGAATGTGTTGAGTGCCGTAGGGATTGAAATGGCTGATCACGATCCAGTGCGGGACGAACCCGATAGCGATCAAGTCGAAGTACGCAAGGAAAAACTCGCCCGGCTCAGAGCGGCGGGGGTGGAGCCTTATCCGAACGATTTCAAACCGACCCAGAGCGCTTCGGAGATCGCCAGCAAATTTGCCGATGCAAGTGAGCAAGCGCTGGCCGAAGCGCCCAAGGATCTGTGCGTCGCGGGGCGGATTGTGGCGATTCGGCGCATGGGGAAGGCCTCGTTTTTTCACATTCAGGACCGCCGCGGGCGATTACAGGTTTACATTCAGCAAAACAGAGTAGGCGAAGAAGTCTACAATTTGTTTCGAACTCTGGATGTCGGCGACATCGTCGGCCTTTCGGGCTACTTGTTTCGCACGCGGACGCGCGAGTTGACACTGGAAGCCGAAGGGCTTCGTCTGTTGGCGAAATGTTTACGGCCATTGCCGGAAAAGTGGCATGGGCTATCAGATATCGAAGCGCGCTACCGGCAGCGCTATCTCGACTTAATGGTCAATCCCGAGGCGCGCCAGGTGTTTGAAAAGCGTTCGCGCATTGTTCGGGCGATCCGGCAATTTTTCGAGCAGCGCGACTTTTTGGAAGTAGAAACCCCGATGATGCAACCGATCGCCGGTGGCGCAGCCGCTAGGCCGTTCGTGACGCACCATAATGCCCTTGATATGGAGCTCTATCTACGAGTCGCGCCGGAGCTTTTTTTAAAGCGCTTGTTGGTTGGCGGATTCGATCGGGTTTTCGAGCTCAATCGCAATTTCCGTAACGAAGGAACTTCGGTGCGCCACAACCCTGAATTTACCATGCTCGAGTTTTACCAGGCATATGCGACCTTCGAAGATTTGATGCAGCTTACCGAAGAGCTTTTCGCGACTTTGGCTACGGATCTCACGGGCTCACGGCAACTTCCCTTCGGCGAGCATGTCGTTGATCTGACGCCGCCGTGGCGGCGATTGACGATCGCCCAAGCGATTAGGCTTCACAGCGAAGCCGAACGTCAAAACCTCGATGATCTCGAAACCCTCCACCAATTCGCCAAAGACAAGGGGCTCCACATCGATTTGGGCGCGCCTTATGGAAATGCCCTCGTGGAAGTTTTCGAGGAAGTCGCCGAGGCAAAATTGATTCAGCCGACGTTCATCACTGGTTATCCGCTCGAAGTCTCACCGTTGGCGCGAAAAAATGACACCAACCCGGCAATGGTCGATCGGTTCGAGTTGTATATTGGTGGCCGCGAGTTGGCTAACGCATTCTCGGAGCTCAATGATCCGACGGATCAGCGGCAGCGCTTTCTCGAGCAGATGCGCGCGCGCGCAGCCGGCGACGACACGGCAAATCCCATCGATGAAGATTACGTGCGCGCACTGGAATATGGCATGCCGCCCGCGGCCGGCGAAGGTATCGGCATCGATCGCCTGGTCATGTTGCTGACAAATTCCGCGTCGATCCGCGATGTCATTCTTTTCCCCTTGCTTCGCCCGCACCGCTGAGTCAATTTTCCCATGAAATATGAGCTTTTTATTGGCCTGCGCTACCTGCAGGCGCGCCGGCAAGAAACTTTCATTTCGCTGATCACCGTCATTTCGGTCCTGGGCGTGATGATCGGCGTAATGACGCTCAACGTCGTGATGGCCGTCATGACTGGGTTTGAAGAGACCTTGCGCGATCGTTTGCTCGGCATTAACGCGCATATCGCCCTGGTGAAGTCGGGAGATATGTTGCAGGACTATGAACGACTCATGCAGCGGGTTGTGAAGGAGGATGGCGTCGTCGCAGCCACTCCGACCATCTATGGTCAGATTATGCTCACTTCGGGATCGCGTGTGTCTGGTGTCGTCGTTCGGGGCGTGGATCCGGACCGGGTCAATAGCGTCGTTAATTTGCAAAGCTATATTCGCGAGGGGAAACTCGAGGCGCTCAAAACTCCGCAGCCGATACGCGTGGACGATCGGACGGTTTTGCTCCCGGGGATTATTTTGGGCGAGCGTCTGGCCAATCAACTGGGGGTTTTCGTCGGTAGCCCTGTGCAGGTGGTCTCGCCTTTGGGCAGCCCGACGGCGATCGGTGTGATCCCGAAAGTACGCCGGTTCGTGGTGACCGGGATTCTCCGAACCGGCATGAGCGAGATCGACTCGACGCTGGTATTGCTTTCTCTCAGCGATGCGCAGAAATTTTTTGAAATGGAGAATGCCGTAAGCAATATCGAGATCCGCATTCGGGACGTAAATCAGTCGCGCCAGGTGGCGGAGCGCATCCAGCGCGATCTGGGTTTTCCTTATTTTGCCGAGGATTGGACGAGGCTCTGGCCAAATCTGTTTTCGGCGCTCAAACTCGAAAAGACCGTTTACTTCCTGGTCCTCCTGTTGATGGTTTTAATCGGCGCTTTCAACATCATTTCTACCCTCGTCATGGTGGTCATGGAAAAGAAGAAAGATATTGCCATCCTACGCTCCATGGGCGCAACGCAAAAAAGTATTCGTAAGATTTTTCTCCTCAAGGGCTGTATCATCGGCGTGGTCGGTACAACTTTGGGCGTGATTCTCGGGCTGCTGGTGTGCGCGCTGATCTCTCAATATGGTTTTCATCTTCCGGACGGAGTTTTTCTAATCTCCACGGTGCCGGTGCGAGTTTATTTCAGCAACTTCGTCCTTGTCGCTTGCACCTCTTTCGTCGTTTGTCTGCTTGCGAGTATTTATCCGGCGCGGCAGGCGGCGAAGCTCGACCCAGTGGAAATCATCCGCTATGAATAGTCTTCTTGCGGTTAGAGACCTGCACAAGTCCTTTTTCGAGGGTGGTAATGAGATTCATGTTTTACGCGGCGTCAATCTCGACCTGGGCGAAGGCGAACGTTTGGCGGTGGTGGGCGAATCTGGAGTAGGCAAAAGTACGTTGCTCCATATTCTTGGCACCTTGGATCATTTCAATTCCGGCCAAATCCTATTTGGCGGCGAAGAGGTGCCAGTGAACGACGAAGCTGCGCTGTGTCGATTTCGTAATCGACAGATCGGTTTCGTGTTTCAATTTCATTATTTATTGCCTGATTTTTCTGCTTTGGAAAATGTCATGTTCCCAGCCCTGGTTCAGGGAATGGAAGCGGTGCAGGCAAGACGTCAAGCGCAAGAATTGTTGGAGGTCGTCGGATTAAAAGATAGGCTCAGTCACAGACCGGGTAAATTGTCCGGCGGCGAGCAACAGCGAGTCGCAGTGGCACGAGCCGTGATTCTTAAACCCAAGTTGGTGCTAGCGGACGAGCCCACGGGATCTCTCGATCCCCGCATTGGAGAGGGCGTTCAGAATCTGCTGTTTCGGCTCAATGAGGAGCATGGGATCGCTTTGATTGTGGCCACGCACAACCGGCAATTTGCCGATAGCATTGGTCGTCGAACCGAGCTTCGCGAAGGTTTGCTATTTAACGTCTAATGCGAAGATTTGGCTTTACAAAAGTAGCGGTATCTGTTAGAAATTCGAAAATATTTGGGTCTTATTCCACCTTGCTGAAGGCCTCCCGATGAATTTTTCGATGAGCGCCCGGGCTAGCCTGATTTTCCTAATCATTTGCAATGCAATTCTGGTTTTAGCAGTCGTTCCTATTCAAGCCCAGATTCAACAAAAGACCACGCTCAAAGACATTAAAATCGAAGGCAACATGCGGGTTGAGGACGATGGCATCCGGTTGCACCTGAAAAGCCGGACCGGCGACTCCTTCGATCCGGCGACTGTCGATCAGGATGTAAAGGCCATTTATCGCATGGGCTTTTTCGACGATGTCAAAGCCGATCTGACGCCGGATGGCGTACTCATTTACACGGTGAAGGAGAAGCCTTATATCCGGGAGGTCAAAATCCAAGGCGCAGCGCAAGTCTCCAAGGAAAAAATCGAAACGGCTTTCGGCATCGGTGCGCGCACCATTCTCGATCGTGTCAAGGTTGCCGAAGGCGTCGACAAGGTTCGCAAGCTTTACGGCGAGCAGGGCTACGTTAACGCCGCGATTGATTACGCGGTCTCCGTCGAGGCGAATAACCAAGCGGTAATCACGCTCGATATCAACGAAGGTAACCGTTTGTTGATCAAGAAAATCATGTTCGAAGGCAACAAAGCTTTTTCGGAGAGCGATCTCAAAGGCTTGATTGCGACCAAGGAAGAATGGATTTTTTCGTTTATCACCAACCGCGGCGTGCTCGACCGAGACATGCTGACCAATGACGTGGCCATCTTGTCGAATCATTATAACGACAACGGTTACGTCGAGCATAAGATTGACGACCCGGTCATTTTGCGCGGCCGCGATGGGCTCGAGGTGGTATTTCGAATCAATGAGGGGCCGCAATATCGTGTCGGCAAGGTGGAGATCGGGGGTGAGCTGATCCAGGACGGCAAGGACATGCTCAAATCCGTAAAGCTCACCACCGGCCAGATCTTCCGGGGAAGCCGGCTGCGCGATGATATTACGTTGATAACGGATATGTATTCGAACAAAGGATTCGCCTTCGTTCAGGTCGATCCCATTACCAAAGTAAACCCGAATGACAAAAACGTCGACGTGGCTTTAGTGATCACGAAGGGGCCGCCGGTCTATTTCAATCGCATCCTGGTCGCTGGAAACACAAAGACGCGCGACAAAGTCGTGCGACGTGAATTGCTCACCAATGAGCAGGAGCTTTTTTCCGCTAACAAAGTGACCCAAAGCAAAAATGCGCTTCAGCGAACCGGGTACTTCGAGGACGTTCAAGTTACGACGAAAAAAACCGGCCAGCCGGACACGGTCGATCTCCTTGTCGACGTGAAAGAGGGCCCGACTGGAACGTTTCAGATCGGCGCAGGATATAGCAGCGGTGACGGTTTTTTGTTCAACGCCAACGTTTCCGAGAAAAACCTCATGGGAAAAGGTCAGGGGGTGAGCGGCAATTTCGCGATTGGCTCGAAGCGGCAAGATTACATCCTCGGCCTCACCGACCCGTATTTTAACGACACTAAAGTCAGCGCGGGGCTCGATGCGTTCAATACCAAGCGTGTATACACCGATTTCGACGAGCATAAGATAGGCTTTGGCGTCAACACCAATTACCCGCTGAAGGATTTCAGGATGCCCTTTTTCGGCGCGCCCCGAAAGGAGCCGGGTTCTGATGAGCTGGCGGGCGCCGCGCCAACGACGATATGGGATTACATGCGAGGCGGCGTCGCTTATGATCTCACCCGGGACACAATCGGCGGTGTCGATGCTAACGCCTCAGACGCGATCAAGTCTGAAAAAGGCACGTCTTTGACCAGCGCCGTGACCCCCGGCATTACCTACGATAGTCGCGATCATTTTTTTGCTCCGACGGAGGGCACCAAGTCTGCATTTTCTGTAAAGACCGCCGGACTCGGCGGAGATTCTCGTTTCATCAAAACCGATTTAAGCGGCAGATGGCACTATCCACTGCTCAAGGACCCCAGGTGGGGAGGCAATTACGTGCTGGCTCTGGGCGGCCAGCTCGGGTATGGAATAGGCTTCGCTGGGCAGTCGGAGACCAATGGCATGACTCTGCCGCTGTTCGAGCGCTATTTTCTCGGCGGCATCAACTCAATCCGCGGTTTTCAGGACCGAAGCTTGGGTCCGAGAGAGAAGACCTGCGTTTCGAACTCTACGGACCCTACGCTCCCGCCAGACTGTAGCAAGAGCGATGTCATCGGCGGCGACACAGCAGCGGTGATGAACGTAGAGCTCCTGTTTCCAATCATGGAGCAGTACGGACTCCGCGGCGTCGCGTTTTTCGATATGGGCAATGCCTTTACCAACGGGATTAACTTCGGCGATATGCGAAGATCGGTGGGAGCCGGGGTGCGTTGGATGTCGCCCTTCGGTCCGCTGCGAGTCGAGCTTGGCTTTCCCCTGAACAAAAAACCGGGCGATGAGACATCCGTGCTCGGGTTTTCCATCGGCAGTCAACCGTAAGGCGCTGCCATTCCAAACTTTTCAATAAGTACAAACGGAGGCTCTGAGTGAAGTACTGGCTGGCTATCGCGGTGCTGGTTCTTTCCGGTTCTGTAGCGTCTGCACAGGAAAGAATAAAAATTGGGTTTATCGATATTCAAAGGGTTGTTTCCGAGTCGCAAGCGGGAAAACAGGCTAAGGAACGATTTCAAGCTCAGGTGAAAAAGGCCGAGGCTGACGTTGTCAAAGAGCGCCAGGACCTTGAGAAATTGAGAGCGGACATGGAGAAAAAGGGTCCGCTTTTGAAAGATGAAGAAAGGCGCAATCTCGAGTCTGATTACCAAAGGCGCTCTGTCAATCTGCAACGCGCGATGTCTGACTACCAGCAGGAGCTGCAGCAAAAAAACAACGAGATGATGTCTGACATCCTTAAGCAGTTGGAACAAATCGTGACCGAAGTCGGAAAGGCCGACAAGTTCACTCTCATTCTAGAACGCTCGCAGATTCTTTATAGCGACCAGGGAATCGACATCACGAACAAAGTCATCGAGAGTTACAACAGCCGGACGAAAAAATAGGTGGCGCTCAGTAAAACCCTCAATGAGCTTGCTAGCCAGGTTGGAGGGGAGGTCGCCGGCGACGGCGATGTCGTCATTCACGGAGTCGCGCCCATCGACGAGGCGGTTGAGGGCGAGATTACCTTTCTTAACCATCCACAGTATCGGCGTTTCCTTCGAGAATGCCGGGCGGGCGCGGTGATTGTCGGGCCGGAGGCCTTTGATGAACCGCAGGGTAGGCGGCTCAATCTTCTCCGCTGCAGCGACCCCTACATAGCGTTTGCAAAAATTTCACAGCTGTTTTGTCCGGCGCCGCGATTCAACGGACAAATCAGTCCCGGCGCGTACGTTGACGAGAGCGCAATAGTGAATGAGGGCGTGACGATTTTTCCGTACGCCTGGATCGGCGCGCGCGCACAACTCGGTCCCGGCTCCGTCGTTTTTCCGGGGGTATTCATCGGTGAAAATGCGGTGATCGGCGCGGAGTGCGTACTGCACCCGCATGTGGTGGTGCGGGAAGGTTGCCGCTTGGGCGATCGCGTGATTTTACATGCCGGTGTTGTGATTGGCAGTGACGGTTTCGGCTATGCCGGCAAAGGGAGCGGCCGAGTCAAAATCCCGCAGACCGGCATCGTGGTGATCGAAGATGATGTCGAAATCGGCGCCAATACCACTGTGGATCGGGCGACTCTCGGTCGCACTGTCATCAAGCGAGGCGCCAAAATCGATAACCTGGTGCAGATCGCGCACAACGTGACGGTTGGCGAATTCTCCGTGATTGCGGCACAGGCAGGCATCGCCGGCAGCACACGGATCGGCAAAAACGTGACGTTAGCCGGACAGGTCGGTGTCGTGAATCACATCGAGATCGGCGAAGGTGCGATCATTGGACCGCAATCGGGTGTGCCGCAGTCGGTGCCGGCGGGCGCGGTGCTTTCCGGTGGTGTTGCCGCAGCGCCGCACCACGAATGGTTAAAGGTTATGACTTTGCTGCCGCAACTGCCAAAGCTTTGGACTTCGGTGCGACGTTTGGAGAAGCAGTTGGCGCACCTCCTTCAGACGGTTGAAAAGGAGCCTGATCGCGATGCTGGACGTTAATGCTATTTTTCAACATATCCCGCACCGTTACCCATTCCTGCTGGTGGATCGTATCCTGGAGATTCATGGCGAGGAAAAGATCGTCGGCATCAAAAATGTTTCCATCAACGAGCATTTCTTTTTCGGCCATTTTCCCAATCGGCCGGTCATGCCTGGAGTGTTGATCTGCGAGGCGATGGCGCAAGTCGGCGCGATTTTCGCCCATAACGCCCGAGGCGCGACAGGCGACAAGAAAGTGTTTGTGCTCACTGGACTCGATCATGTGAAATTCAAGCGTCCCGTGGAGCCTGGCGATCAACTACGCATGGAACTTACTTGCCTCAAACGTCGTGGCTCCTTCTGGAAAATGCAGGGAGTCGCTACCGTGGATGGCAAATTGGTGGCTCAGGCCGAAATCTCCGCCATGGAAATCGAATTGGCGTGAAGAAAGTGGCAGCCTTGAGCCGGGTTCATTCAACGGCAATCGTCCATTCCGCCGCTGAGCTAGCGCCCGATGTGGAAATTGGCCCCTATTCCGTAATTGGCCCGGAGGTGCGCATTGGCAAAGGCACAAAAATCGCTTCTCATGTGGTTATTCAGGGCCGAACCACATTAGGCGAAGAGAATGTGGTCTTCCCCTTCGCCAGCGTCGGCACCATCCCCCAAGATCTTAAATATAAGGGCGAACCGAGCGACCTCTCAATTGGCAATCGCAACACGATTCGCGAATATGTCTCGCTTAATCCTGGCACTGCGGGTGGCGGCATGGTCACGCGTATCGGTGACCAAAACCTGTTGATGATGCAGTGTCACATCGCCCACGACTGCATCATCGGTAATCGGAACGTCATCGCGAACGGTGCGACGCTCGGCGGCCACGTCACCATCGAAGACTTCGTCATCGTCGGCGGATTGGTAGGCATTCATCAATTTGTGCGGATCGGCACCAGTGCGATCATCGGCGCTGGATCGATGGTTTCAAAGGACGTTCCGCCGTACTGTAACGCGACCGGCGACCGCGCCAAACTGCACGGCCTCAACCTCGAAGGCCTGAAACGCCGCGGCTTCGACAGAAGCGTCATCGATATCATCCGCAAGGCCTACCGGATTGTTTTTCAATCCAGGCTCAGAACCGAGGATGCGCTCAAGAAAGTTTCCGTCGAGCTGCCAGGGATTCCGGAGATTGAAAGATTCGTCTCGTTTATAAGCCAATCCCAACGAGGTGTCTGCCGCTAAGAGCTTTTGCTTGGATCGATTCCACATCACCGTCTCTCTTCTGAAATGGATTTCCCCGGTCAGACTATTATCCAGTGAAAAACATAGGTTTGATCGCCGGTAACGGTAAGTTTCCTTTGATTTTTGCCAAGCACGCCAGCCGTGCCGGTTACAACGTCGTCGCGGTCGCGCACCACGGCGAAACCGATCCTGCCATCGAGCGGTTTGTGCAGGACATCCAGTGGGTGTACGTCGGGCAGTTGGGCAAAATCATCCGCAATTTTCAGCGCGCGGAAGTCAGTGAGGCGGTGATGGCCGGCGGCATTCGCAAGGTCAAGCTGTTCGACAATTTCCGACCGGATCTTCGAGGGACGCGGTTTTTGGCAAAACTCAAAAGCCGAGAAGACGATGATTTGTTGCGCGGCATTGCCAATGAATTGGCTGCAGATGGGATTAACATTATCGAATCGACGTTTTGTCTCTCCGAAATCATTCCAACCCAAGGTGTTCTTACCAAGCGTTCGCCAACCCAACAGGAATGGGACGATATTCATTTGGGTTTTCGCACCGCAAAGGAAATCGGACGGCTGGGCATCGGTCAGACCGTGGTGGTCAGAAAACAAATTGTCCTGGCGGTGGAAGCCGCCGAAGGAACCGACGCTGCGATCGAGCGCGGAGGAAAATTAGCTAGATCAGGCTCTGTGGTGGTCAAAGTCAGCAAGCCGCAGCAGGATTTGCGTTTCGATGTGCCTGCCGTCGGCCTCGAGACCGTCAATCGTCTGCACGAAGTTCGTGGCCGAGTGCTCGCCATCGAAGCCGGTAAAACCATCCTGCTCGAGAAGGACAGTTTGTTGAAACACGCGGAAGCGTGCGGCATTTCATTGGTCGGTGTCAGCGGCTAGTTATGTCGGAAGCGGAAGATATGATCACCACCGGCGTGGTCGGCGTCGGTTATCTCGGCAAATTTCACGCAGAAAAATACGCCTCTTCATCCAAGGCAAAACTGATCGGGATTGTCGATATTGACGAGTCGCGCGTCAACGAAATTGCCGCGGCGCTCGGCGCCGCGGCATTTACGGATTATCGAAGTTTGTTCGGCAGGGTCGCGTGCGTTAGCATAGCTGTACCGACCCGGCTGCATTATCAGATCGCGCGGGATTTCATCGATGCGGGCATCGACGTGCTGGTGGAAAAACCCGTCACCGCAAACATCGGTGAAGCCCGCGAGCTCGTCGCGGCTGCGCAAAGAAAAGACGTGCTGCTCCAGGTCGGTCATCTCGAGCGCTTCAATCCCGCAATTCGCCGACTGGAAGGGGTCATCAAAGAACCCAAGTTCGTCGAGTGCCATCGTTTAGCGCCATTCGTCGAGCGCGGTACCGATGTGGATGTGGTGCTGGATTTGATGATTCATGACATTGATGTGATCGCCAGTTTAGTGCGCGCGCCGATCGAGCGCGTCGAAGCGGTTGGAGTGCCCGTGCTCACCGAGCGGCCGGATATTGCCAATGCTCGAATCAACTTCGCCAACGGTTGCATTGCGAACATCACGGCCAGTCGTGTTTCACTCAAGCGGGAACGGAAGATCCGATTTTTTCAACCTGATGCCTACATTTCGATCGATTACGACCAACGCAGGGCGCAAATTTTTTACAAACCGGCTCCTGGCGCTGGCTGGCTCGACATTCGTACGGAGACCGTTGAGATCAAGGAAGGTGACGCTCTAGCCGACGAAATCGATTCTTTTCTCGAATGTGTCCGCAGCCGCAAACATCCGTTGGTGGGCGGCGCGGAAGGGCTGCGCGCGCTGGAAATCGCATCGATGATCAGCGCGCAGCTT
>Ga0164301_10000549_pt1 | contig 11041 bp, 12 predicted proteins | sample Whisoiple_231_MG_FD_109711 | JGI IMG/M metagenome (GOLD analysis project Ga0164301, IMG submission 109711) | Unamended control soil microbial communities from upstate New York, USA - Whitman soil sample_231_MG | ecosystem: Environmental > Terrestrial > Soil > Agricultural land ... | reverse complement strand
ACCGGATGTGGGTCGAGCACCACGCCGAGGCCGAGCGCACCGGCGCCCGCATCGTCCACTGCTGCGGCTTCGACTCGATCCCGCACGACCTCGGCGCCTACTTCACCGTCAAGCAGCTGCCCGAGGGCGTGCCGCTGACCGTCAACGGCTACGTCCGCAGCAACGCGGCCTTCTCCGGCGGCACCTACCACTCGGCAATCAACGCCTTCGGCCGCGCCCGGCAGACGATGGCCGCCGCCAAGCAGCGCAAGGGGGCCGAGCAGCGACCGAGCGGCCGCGCGATCCACTCGGCGCCCGGCCGGGTCCACCGCGCCCCGGAGCTAGGGGGATGGACCGTCCCGCTGCCGACGATCGACGGCCCGATCGTGCTGCGCTCCGCCGCCGCCCTCGACCGCTACGGCCCTGACTTCACCTACGGCCACAACATGGTCGCCAAGCACCTGACCAGCGTCGGCGCTCTGGCAGCCGGGGTCGGGACGGGCTTCGCCCTCGCCCAGCTGCCGCCGACCCGCAAGCTGCTGCTGAAGATGAAATCGCCCGGCGAGGGGCCGAGCGAGGCCAAACGCGAGCGCAGCTGGTTCAAGGTCCGCTTCGTCGGCGAAGGAGGGGGGAGGCGCGTCGTCACCGAGGTCAGCGGCGGCGACCCCGGCTACTCCGAGACTTCGAAAATGCTCGCCGAGTCGGGGCTCTGCCTCGCCTTCGACGACCTGCCGCCGAGCGCCGGCCAGGTCACCACCGCGACGGCGATGGGCGACGCCCTGCTGGAGCGGCTGCAGAAAGCCGGGATCGAGTTCCGCGTGATCGAAACCTCCGAGAAAGGGTAGGCAGCCGCCATGGACGACCAGCAAGTTCTCGACCGCATCGACCAGCTCGTCAAGGAAGAGGAGAGCCTCCTCCACCGCCACGAGGGCGAGGGGCTCGACGACGACGAGCACGCCCGCCTCGACGAGCTCCGCGTCCAGCTCGACAAGGCCTACGACTACCTGCGCCAACGCCGCTCCCTGCGCGAGGCGGGGGACAACCCCGACGACGCCAGCATGCGCGACGGCGGCACCGTCGAGGGCTACGAGCAGTAACGCCGCTCCAAATCCGCCTGAGCGGCGCTAGGCTTCACCCGCTCCCGGCGCCTTGGCGGAGTGGCTACGCAGCGGCCTGCAAAGCCGTTTACACCAGTTCGATTCTGGTAGGCGCCTCTGACTCTGGCAAGGGAGATTTGGCTTGCTAGAGGGTGTTGAGCGGCGATTTCGGGCTGCCTCTTCGTCTGGCTGAGTCCGGCTGTTGCCGATTATCTGGATGTAATACTGGCCCACGGGTCATTCAGCGCAATCCGGCTCATTCCGTTCTGACAGCGAACGGCCATACTCTGCCGGTCGGTAGGCGTTGGCTCAGCGCCTTGTCGGCTGAGCATGAGACGTCACAAGCTAAAGACCGAGATCGCGATAGCAACTCTCGAATGCGCTCGGGCGGATCTTGACTATGAGATCGACCGCACGCGCTCCCTGGACTCAAAGCTCACGGGAATCGCATCACTTTCCGGGCTCGCGCTCTCGATTGGCGCCGGGGTCGGGGCGTCGATCGTCGCCGGGGGCAAGCTCTCTCTCGGTTTTACGATCGCACTTGGGTCTGTACTCAGCTTTGCGTCCCTCTTGCTGCTGGCGGCTGCTGGTGAAGCCCTCCGGGGCTTGACTCCCAAGCCCTTCCAGACCCTCTCTTTGAAAGCAGGCGAAGAACGGGTTTCCGACGAGCGTTTGAGTGGCGATTCCGCCGATGCGATCGGTGAAATGGCGGCGACCTACTACAAGAAGATGCTTCCCGAAGCGCGAGACACGAACGAGAAGAAGGTTGACTATGCCCATCGCGCCTACCGCTTGGTCGGCGCTGGTCTCGGTGGTCTCGTGATCGGCCTCATTTTGACGACGATTGCTGCGGTAGTCTGATCGGGATGGGTTTCGAACTTCTCATGCGCGCGCAGTCTGAGGTCGAACCAGTTCTGGAAGGTCCCCGCGAAGGGGAGGAAACTGAAACTTCCGAAAAGGGCGGTGAGGTCGGAGAAACGAAGCGTGCGCAGGCGACCTACTTTGCGATGGGTCCGCGCGAAGGCGAGGAAACGGAAAAAGTCCAAGAGGACCCGTCTTCTTCAGCGAGCCGAACCGATCTGACCGCGCTAGATCCTCGCGAAGGCGACGAGACCGAGACTTCCGAGCGCGGGGGAGGGTCGAAGGGAAGGATCTTCGCCGCGCAAGGTGGCCCCCGTGATGGCGACGAGACGACGCCGATCCGAGAGTCGCCGCTCGGGCCGCCCGTCCGGGTTTGACTCAGAAGGTAAGTGATCACCGCCTCTCGGTCTCTGGGGCGGGCTATCGCCCGATGCGGCAGCAGCCGGTCGCCGGGTAGGTAGGCTGGGCGCGTTGTGGTTCTCGCTGCCGCTGAAACGCCAGCTTGGCTACTGCTGGCGATACCGGCGCTAACCGCTCTGCTGGGTTTTGTCGCTGGTCAGCTCGTGCCGGAGTTCCTCAAGCGCCGGGCGGCGGGCCGGGCAAGGTACGACGCGGCTATATCCGCTGTGAGCCGAGCACACGCTGCTCGCTTCGGCGTCGGCCTTGGAATTCCAAGTGAGTGGTTGAAGTCGCCTGACGCTGCGACTCACGCCGCGACGGAGAGTGAACTGTCCAAGGCCGCGATTGAGAGGTTCTTGGTCGCAAGCGCCGAGGCAAGGGCGGCACTAGCTGCGCTTCATCCGTGGTCACCAGATCTCCAGGTCTACTGGGATGGCACCTTCCTGCAGGAGGAGCATTTCGATGCGGTGATAGGTCTCCTCTACGAACGCCGAAGGTCACCCCTTAAGCGATATGGCGCTTCCGTGCCTAAGGCCGACTAAAGCCCTTGCAGCGTTCTAGTTACGACCCGTGCAGCTAGGTCAAAAAGTTTCGCAGTCGGTCCGTACCCTTTGCAGTCAGATAACGCCTCGATCGGGAATCGCAGTAGGTCTTCTGCTGCTTGGGGCGCTTGCAGCGGCTTTGACTTTCGCCACCGACGACATTGCTTGGAAGGCTGTTTGGATCGGAGTTGCCAGCACTGGATTGACGGCTGGCTTGGTGGACGGCAGTGCTCAAATTGAGGCATGGCGACGTGAACGGGCGGTGCTTGATGTTGCGGGCGAGCGCATTGGCCGGGTGCACCAGCAGCTCCATTGGCTTCTTGGTGCTGTCTTTGGTGAAGACCGCCTGGGGGAGGCTCGGGATATTCCACAGCAGCTCCTTGCCCTTCCTGAGTGGAGTTATGACCCGATGGCGCAGGCCAAGGTTGTGCCAGCTCGGACTCAGCAGGTATGGGTCGCCCAGTGCCTGAGCGAGCTTGATGAAAATCTCCAGGTCGCTCTGAGTTTGGGCGTGATGACGGGCGAGGTAGAACGGTTCATCCAGGTCGACGACGCCTTGCGATCGGGGCCCTTCATGACTTGGGTGCGCAGCGGAGCAGGCCAAGCTCTCCGAAACACGAGTCTGCTGGCTGAGGATGCCGCCAAGGTGCTTAGCGCCGTGCAGGAGCACTTCCAGTTCTTCGCGGAGCGTCAGAGACCCGGCTGGAAGTTCGGGAGCTTGTCTGCTTAACGCGACTGAGGCGAAACTGGCCCATTTACTGGCCCACGGCCGGGCAGAACCGCTCTAAAAAGCGGGAAATCGGCATATGTACCGGCCTGCAAAGCCGTTTACGCCAGTTCGATTCTGGTAGGCGCCTTCTTGGTCTGAGAGATTGGTGCGATGGCTGGAAGCGAGTTGACGCAGGTGGACGGAGCCGCCGTGGGGGCGTGGATCGAGCCCGGGTTGGACGGGTTCGGCGGCAAGGTCAAGCAGCAGGTTCCGCGGGTCTACGAGGCCTATGCGCGGATCTTCCACCCGGCTTCCGATCAGGAGGGGAACGCGGTCAGCTGGGGAGCGGTGGCCGAAGCGCTCGGAACCACCGCGCATCGCGAGATGCAGTGGCACGCGATCGTCGGCACGGCGGACTGCTCCAACTTCGAGGGGTCGAGGTGGCCCGGAGGCAATCCGAACCTCTCCGAACTCGACGACGAGCCGTTGGCAGCTCTCTGCGCGATCCTGGCGCAGCACACCGGCACCCCCGAGCACTGCTATTTCGGGGTCAGCACCATTCACGCCGGCGTCGGGGAGGAATACTCACGGGCGCCGCTGTTCCGGCTGCCCCAGCGTGATTTCGTCATCCTCGCCGGCCCGCTCTCGGCGTTCGATCAGATCACTGTGGAGGGGGGTCGCGGCGCCACCGTCCAGGTGGTGGCGTTCATCGGCGATCCGCCGCCCGATTTCGACCCCGCCCCCGAACCTTGGGGAGTGGCGCCGAACCTGATCTGGCCAGAGGATCGAGCCTGGTTCGTGGCGACCGAGTACGACTTCGACTCGACGCTGGTCGGCGGGTCTCGGGGACTGGTTGACGGCCTCCTCGGCTCCTCCGAGCTGGAGGTGTGGGAGGTCGACCCCGAGGTCTCGCTTCAGGCCGACGCGGATGGCGTCAACGCGGTACCCGACGACTAGCGGACGCGCTGGAAGAGATATATCGCCAGCAGGACGAGGATGACGATGATCAGAATCGTGACGATGGTCATAGCGCTCCTTAGATCGAATTACGGGTCCCGCCGTCAATCCCCAGTAAGAGCGTCGATCAAACTTCTCGATCTAGGTGCGGCTCGGGCGGCGCCGCGTGCTGGGTCGCCGCCCGAGGCTCGCTGAGTCGGCTCAGGTGTGGTTCGGCCCGTCGTCGGAGCCGCCGCCGCTGCCGCCGTGGTCGTCACCGGGGGGATCGTCGGAGCCACCGCCGCCGGAGCCGCCGCCGCCCTGCGGCTCGACCTGCTTGGCGACCAGGCCGCTGTCGGTCTTGACCGCGTCGACCTCGATGGCCAGGCCCTTGTGGAGAGCGCCGAAGCCGCTCAGGCGGTCGAACTTGGTCGTCCCGTTGACCTTGATCCGGATCGTGCCGCTCTGGGTGCTCATCTTGAACGTGCGGTTGTCGCTGTTCTTGGACACCACCGTGCCGTCGATGTGACGGATGGCGGCGCTCGCGGGTGAGGCGAGGACGCCCACCATCAGGGCCGCGGCTATTGCGGCGGTTGCGATAAGCGTTGCTCGTCTGCCTTTCATCATGTCCCTGCCTTTCGTCGAATTGCTTGGGTGTAGCGGGGTTACGGCGGTCCCGATTCCCGGGTTCAGGACTTTGCCGAAGCTTTACCCGCGCGATCGCTGCCAGTTGGGACGCAGGTACGCCTCCTCGAAGCCGGCCTTGAGGATGTTGCGGTAGCTGGCGGAGGGCCGATCGGGGACGCGCTCGCCGGTCTCGACCATGAGGGTGTGGCAGCCGATCTCGGCCGCGTCGACGATCCGGCGGCGCAGGAGGGCGGTCTGGCAGCCGCGGCCGCGGGCGGCCTCGAGCGTGGCGCCGATCCCGAGCTCGGCGACGCCGTCTTCGACCACCATCGCGCCGCAGCCGCACGCCTCGCCGTCGACGCGGGCGACGTAGCAGCGCCAGCCGTCCCGTCCCGGCAGGTGGGCGAATAGCTCTGAGCCCCAGGCAGGCATGCCGAAGCCGAGCGCGGCGATCGTCCCGAACGGCTCCTGGTCCGGCGTCGTCACCTCGACGACCTCAACCCCGTCTGGAGCCGGGAAGCGCGGCGGGTGCGGGTCGCGGACGAACTTCATCCAGGCGTAGGTCGGCTCGAACCCCTCGCCCCGGAGCCACGCCTCCGCCGCGGCGCTGCCCGGCAGGCCGGGGGTGACCGAGACGTAGGGCGTCGAGCGCTCCTCGGCCCAGGCGACCGCCGCCTCGAGATCCGATCGATCCGGGGCCTCGGCGGCGCCGAGGACGAGGTTCAGCATCCCGACCTGGCCCAGCGCCTTTGCCGCCGTCACCTGGATTGGTCCGAACTGACGCACCTCCAGCCCGCGCTCGCCGGCGACCTCGGCCGGGACCGACTCCCAGATCTCGCGCCAGAAGCGGCGATCGATCCGGTCCAGCGCCGTCGAGTCGTAGGCGACCCCGCTCTTGGTCTTGCCGGTGCTCATCGAGTGGCAGCATAGGCTGAGGCGATGAGCGAGCGGCAAGGCGAGGGCGAGGTTCCGGGCGACCAGGTGATCGTCCTCTTCGGCGCGACCGGCGACCTCGCCAAGCGCAAGCTGCTGCCGGGGATGTTCCACCTCGCCCAGGTCGGGCTGATGCCGGAGCGGTTCCGGATCATCGGCGCCGCCCGCAAGCCGCTCGGCGACGAGGAGTTCCGCGAGCTGGCGCGCGAGTCGGTCGCCGGCTCCAGCCGCGAACGCGACGATCCCGAGGCCTGGGAGCAGTTCGCCTCCTCGCTGTCCTTCGCCGGCGTGGGGGAGGGGCTCGGCGAGCTGGAGCGCGCGGTCGGCGCGGCGCGCGAGGAGCTGGGCGGCGACCCGAGCCTGCTGTTCTACCTCTCGCTGCCGCCGCAGGCGGCCGCCGGCACGGTCGAGGAGATTGGCGCCCACCGCCTCGGCCACGGCGCCCGGGTGATCACCGAGAAGCCCTTTGGCACCGACCTCGAGTCCGCCCGCGCCCTCAACCGCAAGCTGCACGGCGTCTTCGCCGAGGAGTGCATCTTCCGGATCGACCACTACCTCGGCCGCGAGGCGGTGCAGAACCTGCTGGCGCTGCGCTTCGCCAACGGGATGTTCGAGCCGGTCTGGAACCGCAACCACATCGACCACGTGCAGATCGACATCCCGGAGACGCTCTCGATCGAGATGCGCGGCTCCTTCTACGAGGAAACGGGCGCCTTCCGAGACATGATCGTCACCCACCTCTTCCAGGTCCTCGGCTTCGTCGCGATGGAGCCACCGATCTCTCTGGAGGCGAAACCGCTCGGGATCGAGCGCGAGAAGGTCTTCGAGTCGATGCCGCCGCTGCGGCCGGGGGACGTGGTCCGCGGCCAGTACCAGGGCTACCGGGACGAGGACGGCGTCGCCGCCGATTCGGACACCGAGACCTATGTCGCGGTCAAGGCCTTCGTTGACAACTGGCGCTGGGAGGGGGTGCCGTTCTACCTGCGCTCGGGCAAGCGGATGGCCGAGAGCCGGCACCTGCTGACGATCGCCTACAGCCAGCCGCCGCGGCGGATGTTCCCGCTCGACTGCGACCAGATCGCCGAGTCCTTCGGCCACGACCACCTCACCTTCGAGCTCGGCGACCCCGCCAGCATCTCCGCCTCCTTCCTCGCCAAGGTCCCCGGCCCGCGGATCCAGCTCGGCGAGGCGCACATGCGGTTCAGCTACGCCGACACCTTCGGCGGCCCCGACGAGGCGCTCGACCCCTACGAGCGCCTGATCCACGACGTGATGCTCGGCGACCGCACCCTGTTCACCAGCTCCGAGGCGATCGAGCGGCTCTGGGAGGTCTCCGAGCCGGTGCTCTCCGAGCCGCCGCCGGTGGTCGCCTACGAGCCCGGCTCCTGGGGCCCGCCCGAGGCCGACCGGCTGATCGCGCCGCGCCGCTGGCACCTGCCGACGGAGCACGTCTAGGCGGGAACGGAAAAGGGCCCCGAACGGGGCCCTTTGTTTCCGAAGGACGTGCCACCAGAGAGTGCTAACCCGCTGGCTCGTCGGTCCTCAAGCTTTGAAGTACGCCCCCTATAAACACTGGAAGGGCGAGAAGGTTGCACCGGTTGCATCGGCGCTTGCAACAGAACCTTTAGCCACCGGCCGGCTTTCTCCTGCTCGCTGCTAGATTCCGGCGCCCCGGGCGTATAGCTCAGTTGGGAGAGCGCCGCCTCGACAAGGCGGAGGTCACTGGTTCGAGCCCAGTTACGCCCATGAAGTTTGGCTTCGCAGAGCCAAATTCCGACCAGTGGTTCGAGCCCACTTCCTCGACCGCAAAATCAGCGACTCGCTGACGTAGGGGAGAGTAGCCGCCAAACAGGCGGATCAGCCTCCCTCTCGTGTCTGAGAAGGCCCCTCGTGGAGGGCGCTCCCACCCGCTCGAAAGCGCGGCGAAGCCGCGCCACAATCGGCGGTGGGACGCCCGACCGAAGGTCAAGTTGCCGCCTTCGCCACCACGGCCCGACTCAGGCACGAAAAGCGAACGCTGTGCGGGTTCATAATGTGTCGGTCCTCCAGTTGGAGGTCCGCGGTGGCCGTAGTGATAGGGCGTGAGGGGCTCTGCAGTTTGCGGTCCGGGCCGTCTTGGCTCTCCGAGCCCCTCTACTGCATGGGCCGGGTCTCTCGGGGCGGCGGTTGTCAGTGGCCCTTGAAGATCACTGCTTCAATCTGCATGGACGGGACTTTCTTAGTCGCCAATTCTTCTCCAGGCGGTCCCGCCGCGGACTGACGACTAAGGGGGGCCGACCCTCCGCTCGCTGACCCGGAAGACCGGCCCCTGCTCACGGGCGCTCAGCCGCCCTTGTAGATCATCTGCGCGACCTGCACAGTCGGGACTTTCTTGATCGTCATCTCTCCTCACCCCCTCCCATGCGTCAAGCCCGGCGACGCTTCGCCAGGAGGAGGGGCGATGCTAAAGAGAGTTCAACTCAAAGTCAGAATCCTGACCCGCGTCGGGTTTCTGAGTATGCGCGCGTACCTGTCTGGCTGCCCAAGCCCTATGCTGCGAATCCTGCTGAGTAGCCGGGATTCGTCCTGCAAAGGAGGAGCGAAGTGGCAGCCAAGGCGGCCGAGGGACATAGAGGCAAGCGCAAGAGGGAGAAGCAGCGGAAGCGGATCGAGGAAGTCGTTCAGTACGCCTTGTCCCACAAGTTCAGGGTGGAAATCCTGATCCTGCTGAATCAGGCCAGCTACACGGCGGGCGAGGTCTCGGAGCTGACCGGCATCTCCATGCAGAACGTCTCCAACCACATCAAGCGCATGCTGCAGGACGGCTCAATTGAAGTCGCCAAAATCGAAGAACGGCGCGGGACGAACATCTACTGGTATCGCGCCATCGAAATCCCGGAATACTCACAGGAGGAAGCCGAAGCGCTGACCGAGATGGAGCGGCAGACGATAGCCGGGTGGGTCATCCAGTCGGGTATGGCCGAGACGATGGCGGCGTTGTGGAAAGGCAACCTCGCGAACCCTCGGACGATCTTGCATTGGAGTTGGTACACCTTCGATGCCCGGGGCCGCACCGATATGGAGGCAGAGAACGTCCGTCATCTCGAACGGGTCCGCGAGATTGAATGCGAGTCTCTGAATCGAATGGCTGAGACGAAGGAGGAACCGACCTCCATGATCGTCAGCCTCTTCTCGTTCGTGAGGGCGCGGAAAGCGCCTCGACCGCCATCGAGGTCATGAAAGCGTGACCGGCGTCGGCGAACGGATTGACGTAAAGCTCAAGCGGCCGTAGCGTCGTTCACTCAACGCGTGCCGACCGCTCGGCGATCTAAGCGGAAGGCACTTGTTCCCTGGAGCGGGGGCGGGCCACTTGGTCTCACCCATCCACGATGCGGCCTGCCCCTGCCTAAAGCCGAACCAATCCTTGACGACTTCCTCACACAGACCAATCACCCCAAGGCCGTCCATCGCCGCATCGGCCGCTGGCGCGCTTCCCAACGCACACCCGAGGCCGCGATGGATCCTGACGGCAGGGGCGACGGCTTCGGCAGGGGTAGCCGTCGCCCCACCGTCGCCACCAAAGGAGTGAGCGCCTATGGCCCTGGACGATCCCCGCCGCCTTCCAACGGCTCAGACACAGGCACTCGGCCACCCTGTGAGGCTCGGCATCCTCGGCCTCTTCACAAAGGATCGGAACCGGTCCTTGGCCGTCACCGATCTGCGGACCGACTTGATCGCGGAAGACCCGGCCGAGTTCGGGAGGTACACCACCTCCCAGGTTGCCTACCACCGCGCTCGCTTGCAGGACGCCGAGCTACTTCCGACGGCGTGACGGGCCAGCAACGCCGGCAACCTCACGACGCCGAGGAGGCCGCCGCGTTCAAAGGAATGGGTCAGGCCATCACCGTGATCCGCGAGCGGCGTGGGATGAGCCGGGAGGAGCTGGCGGCGAAGTGCGAAATGACGCCGGCCGAACTGGAGCGGGTCGAATGCGGCGAGGCCGACGAGTCCTGGGGCGGCGTCCGGCTGATCGCCAAAGGGCTCGACATGCCGCTCGGGGCGCTGATTATCGAGGCCGAAGATCTTGCGCCGGGTGCCGGCGGCGAAGCCTGGCGACAGAACACCCGAGAAGCTCAAGGGGATAGCGCAACCCCAAAACCCCGAAGCGACGCCGCGCAGCCGTGAACAGCGCCGTTACCGAGGAATACGAACGGCGGCTATGGGACGAACTGAACACGCTGCTGGCCGAGGCGGTGCCGGCCGAGGCGAGCGAAGCGCAGGCCGAGGACGTGATCCTGCTCGCGGTGATGGGCCACGACGCCGAGATTCACGATCTGTACGAGCAGGTGCGAAAACTGGCGCGGGACAAGGCAGGCTACCTTCGCGACCGTCTGCGGGAGGACAACCCGCTTTCCCGCGTCCGGCGTCGTCTTTACGGACGGTGAGCGGAGGGCTAGAAGGCTCGCAAGGCGGTGAAGATCAGGTCGGTGACGCCCTAAAGGGATTAAGGCGAATGAATCTTTCTCCACTGCTCTAATTTACTTTAGTAAGGTCCTCCGCTCACGGATCCCGGGAGGAAAGGGGGGTGAGCTGCATGAGGATCAGCAACTCGCTGCACAAGCTGCCGACTTTGCACATCGTCAAGAGCGCTTAGGCGGAGTTTGGAAACGGGGCGCCGCCGTCAGCACTTCCGGGCGTCACCGTCCCTTTCCCGAATCTCGCTGCGTTTGAGGGAGGTTGCTCCACCGCTCCAACCGGACGCAACGGGGGCGACGTTGACAACCAAAGCTGGGCGTGTAGCCAAGTTTGATCGGCACCTTCGGGGTCTGCTCCAGCGCGGCGGGATTCAGGTCCGGCAGATCCTCTTCGCCCACTCGGTCGTTCTCAGGACTTGGGAACCACGCAGATCGATTCGGTGATGGTCACCGCGATCTCTTCAGGCTCGACGAGGCTGGCTAGCATTTTGGTCGCGCAGATTT
>Ga0164301_10000538_pt1 | contig 11130 bp, 8 predicted proteins | sample Whisoiple_231_MG_FD_109711 | JGI IMG/M metagenome (GOLD analysis project Ga0164301, IMG submission 109711) | Unamended control soil microbial communities from upstate New York, USA - Whitman soil sample_231_MG | ecosystem: Environmental > Terrestrial > Soil > Agricultural land ... | reverse complement strand
TGTCTTCGTCTTCCACCGATTTGAAGGAAAAAACATTGAACAGCAGTTCGCGGTTCTCCAGCAGGCGGCGCATGCCCTTGCTGCAGGAAGAAAGGCGGTCGCTCTCATTCAGCGCCTTGGAGATCATGATTTTCTTGTTGCCATCCATCAGGTACATGGGCGCGGAATCCTGGTAGGAGATTCCGATGCCAAGCTCCAGGCTGGGCAGCCCGGCCGCCAATGAGCGCTCATTGTAGGCGGTAACCACCTGGATGATTTCTTTTGCCAGCACACAGGTTTGGGCCACACCCAGGGCCGGCTCGCCATCACGCTCAAACAGCGCCAGGATCAGCGCATCGCCTTCAATGAAGACTTTCTTTGCTTCATATTTCGGCAGGAGCTTGTTGATGGGATCGTAAAAATTCAAGCTGAAGTAGGATGCGGGATTCAGCCCTTTTTCCAGCAAGGTGCGCGTCAGCGTGGTCGATTCCCGAATGTCAGCCTTCAGCACCACATGGTGGACCACTTTTTCTTCCGCCGGCTTCTGTTCTTCCGTCAGCAGAAATTCATAGAGCGTGTTGTTGATGGCGGAAAGCTCGCGGAAGCGCTCATTGGCCAGAACGTTTACGTTCTCCATGGCGGCCACCACGGCTTCCATGCGGCGCAGATCGCGATGATAACGCGTGAAGTCAGTAAAGAAACGCGCAGCCATCTTAGTGCGCTCAGCCGGCTTGCAGCTCTCCACTTTGTTTACTGCCGTATGCAATCCATCCGGAGAAAGCTTGCCATGCTCTTCCAGCAGGGTCTCCACCCGCCTGCGCTCCTCGCGCGAAATCAGCGCATTCTTGATTTGCTGCGGATTGATGGGCGGCGAGTACTGCGTGAGCAATGGCACCGCTTCATACGACGCCACCACGCTGCTGATTACACCTTCGCGTTCCAGCATCTCTCCCCAGGCATTCAGCAGCGCCTTCTGCGCCTTGCCCTTGGGGGTGCTGTCGTCTGGCGTGCCGCCGGCCATGATTTCATGCGCATTTTCCGGGACGTTCAAGATGCCGTCGACAAGCGGATCTTCCGCGTCGCTCACTACTCCCAGCGATTTCAGGTATTGCGCGGCGATATCGCGCATGGTTCGAAAGCGGTCCTTGTCGCGGTCATAATTGCCCAGCATCACGTAGTGCTCGGCATTGAGCAGGTTGTCCTGTCCATCTTCAGTGAAGGCAAGCCGGTTCAGGAACAATTCATACTGGGCCGCCATGGCGTCGCCGAACAGCGAGCGCCTGGTCCGTCCCAGAGTTTCTTTCTCCGCTTCCCGCAGGATGACAAACAAGTCCTGTCCCGCGCGGCGCAGGACGGTTTTCTTGCTGATCTGGAAACCGGCAATCCGCTCGCGCATCTCTACGGTGCGGCTGTGGCCGGATTGGCGCGGCGCTTCAAACGATTTCACCCGATTGCGGCAGCGCTCCAGCGCCAGGGCATACTGATGAAGCAATTCCGTGCGCTGAAATTTGAGCACCGCCAGGCGGAAGAGGAGGTCGAGCGAAATATTGTTTTCGGCTTTCGCCCGGTTCAGTGACGCAATGTGCAGTTCGGTCAGCTGCCGCTTGAATTCCCACGAATCCGATTGCCGGTTCGCGTGGCCCTGCGGACGCGCTGGCGGGCGTCCCATGGTCCGCTCATCCGCAACCATGTCCTCCACATTCCCGTGTTTAGCCACGAGTTTGAAGATATGCTGGCGGGCTGTTTCAGTGAATTTGGAACTGAGAAAAACATCGTGCCGCAGATTATCGATACCGGTGACCAGGCCTTCCAGAACGAGCGAGGGTTCATCGCTGGTCAAAGCAAGCTGACGGGCGTATTCAGGCAAACTACCGCGTTGAAGGAACGAAAACGACATTTCGGCCGATGATCGGGGGAAGTGGTGAGATTGTAACCCAGCTCTGCAGCTTCCCTGACGTTACTATGGGCACCTTCAACGCGGCCTATGGTCTTGCTCTTACAGCTACTTGTTACTGTCCTGCTTTTCTGGCTTTCTCAAATTCATCGCCTGGCTGCCACCCGACTAAATCGGCCTGATTCGCGGTTTGCCAACCCAGCACCAATCCGAACTTCGCCAATTTTGCGTCTGCGGTAAAGTCCATGTCCGGTTGATACTGGTCAGACGGCTGGTGATAGCGGTGGGCCACATAATCCCGCTCCTTTTCTTCACCCCATGCCAGATCGTGTCCTTTGAAGAGAGCTCCTTCATTCACGCTGAAAGCCGGGACCCCCACCCGCGCCAGGCTGAAGTGATCTGACCGGTAATAGTGCCCGGCTTCCGGATGATCGTCTGGCTGGATGGACATGGCAAATTCCTTTGCGATCTTTTCCACCAGCGGGTATTCGCTTGTGCGTTCCGCTCCGGAAACGACGAGCTGCTGCGGCTCGCCCAAAGGCTGGATGTCGTCATAGTTCAGGTCAAGTGAAATGTTTTGTGCCGGAATAGGCGGATGCTGCCCCAGATACTTTGAGCCCAGCAATCCCTGCTCTTCCGCGGTGACCGCGGCAAAAATCATTGTCCGCTTCGGTTTCTCGGCGGCTGCGGCCACCACACGCGCCAGTTCCAGAACGATTCCGCATCCCGTTGCGTTGTCCGCTGCGCCGTTATAAATGTTGTCACCCGGTTCATCGGCATGGATGCCCAGGTGATCGTAATGCGCGGTGTATAGGATCGCCTGTTGCGCGGCCTTGGGATCGGAGCCCTTCACCTGCGCCAGCACGTTTCTGGAAGTAAAGTTGCGCACCGCACTGACAATGGTTTCTTTCACTCGTACGGGCAGTTCCACCGGCTTGAAGCTGCGCAACGTGGCGTCATGAAGCATCTTATCCAGGTCCATGCCTGAAGCCTGCGCCAGTTTGCGCGCGACTTCCAACTGGATCCACCCTGCCGACTTCAGCTTGGGGTCCTTGTCTTCCTGAAGAAACGATGTTTCTCCGCCCCACGAATTGCGCACGACTTCCCAGCCGTAACTTGCCATTTCTGTTTTGTGAATCAGCACTACGCCCACTGCGCCGCGGCGCGCCGCTTCTTCATACTTGTATGTCCAGCGACCGTAATACGTGAGCGCGCGGCCTTTAAAGAAGTTTGGATCGTCGGAAGGGGGCTCGTTCACCAACATGAGCAGCACTTTGCCCTTCACATCCACGCCTTTGTAATCATCCCAGTTGTACTCAGGCGCGTTGATGCCGTAGCCCACAAAGACAATGGGCGCATCGATCTCCGACTTCTGAGCATGCGTCTGGTCGTTTGCCACGTAGTCCTCGGCAAACTTGAGCGCCATCTCCGGCCCGGACTTGGGCACAAAGGTAAATCGCGTTTGTTTCGGATCTGTGGTCACGCCAAAAAAGTTGACCTTCTGAAAGTAAGTTCCCTGGTCACCGGCGGGCGCCAAACCATAGCTCTTGAACTGAGCGGCAATCCAGTCGGCCGCCATATCGCCGCCTTTCTGCCCCGTGCCTCGACCCTGCAGGGCATCGTCAGAAAGGTATTTCACGGTGGCCCGGATTTTCTCCGCGTCAATAGCATTCATCGCTTTTTGCGCGGCTGGAGGCACGGCACTTTGAGCAAATGCCGCAGATAGACAAACGAAGACGATAGACAAGAATGTGCCGAGTCTTTTCATGATTCCTCTTTTTTAACTGAACACTAACTGCTGACTGCTTGTATCCGCGACCGCGGATTAGTTTTTGGCTTCTCAACCTGGTTTGAATTCTGAAACGTTTTCTCCCGGCTGGAAAATTTGCGCCGCCGCCATGTCACTCGCCGCGGCGAGCCGCCGATTCAACTGCTCCACGTCCGCCTTTGCCCAGCTGACCGTGGCGAAATCAATCTCGCCTTCAGGCGAGATCAAAAATGTGGTGGGCACATTGGTCAGCTTATACGCATTGGAAACAGGATATTTTCCTACGGGATCCAGTATTACAGGGAAACTGATGTCGTATTTACGGTTAAATGCCTGCGTGTCTCCGGCATTGTCCTGGGAAACGCCGACGAAGGTAAATGCTCCGCTTTCGGCATATGCTTTGAAAATGCGGTCCAGGTATGGCAAAGCCATATGGCACACCGGGCAGCTCACCTTGAAAAACACCACCACCACGGGGCCTTTCTTTCGCGCTTCCTTGAGAGAAAACTTGCGGCCATCCAGATATTGAAGTTCGATCTCCGGCGCTTGTACACCGGCCCCCAGTGCGGGCATTGGGTCCCCTCCAGCTAAAGCTCTATTGTAGATAACTTGTGGGGTTCGTGAAAATCGCGCTTGCTCCGACCTTAATGTGAAGCTGGCTTACGCGAATCTGTGGAAACGCAAGGGCCGCCATGATTATCTGGCAGGTCTTTGTGAGGATTGCCTCGTTCGTCGCGATTATCGAAGAAGCAGTTCTGCGATTTCTGCGACGGCCCCTGGAAGACCAATGACATCCCGCCGGTGATCTGGTTCGCCTGATAAATATTGCCTTGATTAGGGCCGGCATGGCGGCTTACACCGTAGTTTCGAAATGCCGTGGCGCGCGCCCCTGATGAATTATCCGCGAGCACTTTGTTGCCTGAGATAACAGCGCCGGTAACATTTCCACGGAACATGAATCCAACCACTCCTGATCTGTCAATCTGCAAGGTATTGTTCAGAAACTTAAAGTTGGCGAATGTCCCTTCGCCGCCGACCACAAATCCGTACTTTCGCGGATGAATGATCTTGTTTCTTTCTATCCTGACGCCGGTGTTCGCCAGGCTGTCAATGTTGAATCCGTATTCGGTATTGATAGCGGTGTTGTCGTGAAAATTGGTTTCACCCAGGTCCCATCCTCCATAGCCAATCTGGTAGCTATCCACCAGATTGTTCCTGACCTCGGCGGTTGCGTTGGCCACGGCAATGGCGGTGCAAACATTGCCATACGGCTGCTTCATGGTGACATTTTCAATGATATTGCCGTGATTTTGTTCTGGGTTGACCGGGCCCATGGCCACAATCCACACATGGAACGCTTCCCAGCGCACATTAATGGCGCCCATTTCAGAGGCTGCATTCACCACATTCACATCGTGGATCCAGTGCCCGCCCAAGTCTGATCGCAAATGGATCGCGTCCAGTCTGAGCGCCTTGAGGCCGTTCTGCCGCGCGCGCGCCTTCAGCTCAGGATAGTTATCGTCAATTGTCAGATCAGAAATCTCAATCCCCGATGCGTTATCTGAGTTGGTGCTGAAAACCACACCGGCGCCGCTATTCACCGGCAGGACCTGCGGGTTCTTTGGATCGTTGATCGGCAGGTAATCGCTTAGCTTGACCGTGGTCTTGTCTTTTCCTGCGCCGTGGACCTTCCAGCCTTTGCCCAGGGTGAAGCCTGCCGGGTTCGCGTGCGGAACATTGACCACCACATCATATGTGCCGAGGGTTGAAAACGTCCCTGGGCCAAGACATACGATCAGGTTTTCCGTTCTGGCTACCGACTTACGAGGATTCCCTGGATCCGCGCAGCCCTCGCTGTAGCAGCGCAGGATCGTGTCAAAGGCAGTGACCGTGCTGCCGTCACGCGCGTCGGCCATGGAGGTTCCAGAGCCGTCTTTGCCATTGCGAAGCGCAATGTACACGCGACTGGCGCCTCGGGGAAGGGCCCTGGCCTCGGCGGAACAATCAGCAGCCGGTGCACTCGTCTGCGCCGCATTTGCTGCTGCAGGAGATGCGGCGTCGGCGAAATGATCGCGAATTTCACCAATTCCAGCCATCGCCGCCACAGCAATCAAAAGCGTTCCCGCCAATTTATGCATCACTTAACCCCTTAATGATTTTGCGCGTTAGTCCAGTCAAGGGCAACCGATGAACGGTCCGCAAAGCGAACCATCTGCCTTCCTGTGTGGCTTTGCCGGAAGCATGTACAAGAATGGTGTCGTCGGTGGTCGTGATGGAGTGGCGCAGCCTGAGTATGGGCGTTCCGCATTCATGGCTGTCCGGCTCAATTTCCGGCAGCTCCCACATTCCCGGCATCAGCGAGCCTTGCTTGTCCCGCTGGCGCAACAATATGCTGCCGTTTCTGCGCGCAAGCGCATAGTGCAAGACTGCCTTCCTGCGCGCCGGGCGCCCGGCTTTTTCCGTGGGGCCGCGTGAGCCGCATAAGTCCGCGACGGGGCAGGTATGACAAAGAGGCTGTGCCGGCAGGCATACCAACGCCCCCAGCTCCATCATCGCCTGGTTGAAATCGCCGGGCCGGCGTTTGTCCAGAAGCTGGCCGGCAACATGCCAGTAGTGTTCTTCCGGGATCGGGCTTGCGAGCGGCTCCTTGCGATTTACCACGCGCTCAATCACGCGCTTGACGTTGCCGTCCACCACGGCCACGGGCTCGCCAAAAGCGATGCTGGCCACAGCGGCGGCGGTGTAGCGGCCTACACCCGGCAATTCCATCAACTCAGATGGTGAGGCGGGAAATGATCGCTGGCGGACGATTTCTTTTGCTGCCCCATGCAGTGCGCGCGCTCTGCGGTAATATCCCAGTCCGCTCCACGCCGCGAGCACGGTCTCTTCCTTTGCGCGCGAGAGCCGCTTCACCGAGGGAAACTGCGCGATGAATTTCCTGTAGCGATCTTCCACCACCGCCACCCGCGTCTGTTGCAGCATGATCTCTGATACCAGAATGAGATAGGGATCGGTTGCTCCACGCCACGGAAGTTTGCGCTGGGATTTACCGTACCACGCAAGCAATCTCCGGCGGAACATGGCTTCGTCTGGCGCTGAGATATTTTTATGTTGGGAAACAGCCATGCTGGAAGGATTGTAGCGTACTTACTTCCGCAGGATTTTCCCGGGGGCAGGAAAAAGCCAGCCGCGCACGGCTGGCTGTTCAGGCTTGAGTTACTTGAATCTATGGTTGCCCGGTGGAGCTTGCCGAAGGAGCAGAGGACCCGGACTTTTGCGCGTTCGCCAGTGCACTTTGTGCCTGGTCGATTTTCTCCTGATAGAAAGCGACATTTTTCCTGTCATTGTCCAGGGCGCCCTGGTACGTTTCGCGCCTGAAATCGTTCGTCTCATCGGCCAGCAGGCTTTCATATCTGCTGGCTGATTTTTTCCACATGTCCTCATCCTGCTGATAAGAGGCAATCTGCTTCTTCAACTCCGCAACCGCCGGGCTATCCTTGGTTGCCGGGCCCGTTTGCTTCGCCGACTCTTTCTTATCCGGCGATCCCGCGGCGGCCGTTGCCTCATGGCTTGCATTCTGCGCCGCAGCAGGGACTACCGTCTCGGTTGCTTCGGCTTTCCTGCTGGGCAGGTCGGCATCCGTAAAGACCTTTTCTGCTTTGCTGGTTGTCTTGTTTCGCTTCGCCAGCTCGCCCAGCGACGGCGGGTCGCTTTGCGCCAGGCACAGCCCACTACCCAGTATTACGATCCCGAACGTTACCCAGATATTGTTTTTCATCATTTTCACCTAGAACATTGATTCATGTGTTGCCAGCAGCTTGGGCGGACCCGGGCTCTGGAACTGCCTCAGTGCGCATGAGTCGTAATTAAAGTGGAAGCTGCCGCCAATCTTGTCTTCAACGGCCGCATCCTGCGCGTTTACGTCTTGGCCTGCCAGCATGGCCCCGTATAAGTTGACGCTTTGTGAACCGCCTCCTGAGAAGGTGATTTGGCCCTTCACCAGGATCAAGCCATAAAATGACAGGCCGCCATGGATATCCAGGTCGCCGTCAATGATCAGGATGCCCGCCCCGCTTGCATTGCCGGTCAGTTGCACACTTCCGGGAACATAGACCGCAGCCGGTCCTCCACCGGGAGGATAGACGGGCAGATCAGGCAGGCCCGAGGGATAGCTGCCGAATGTTTGACCGGCCTGGTTGCCGCAACTGGTGGCGGTGCAGGAAAAGTTCCACGGTGAAGTGGTCGCCGCATTCTGTGCTCCGGTCTTGTAGTCAGCAATCATCTGGTTTACGTCATACGGCCAAGGTTGATTTGCGGCGGTCGAACCCTGGGTATGTACAGTTCCATCGGAGTTGTAGGTAGTGAGTCCGTTGCCCACTCCTGAGGTCAAGGTGGTCGCGTTACCGATTTGAGTTATTCCTGCCGCACTGAAGACGCTCAAATGGCTTCCATCGCAGACTTTGCCCGGCCGGTTGGTCTCCGTCGATGTGCACGTGCAATTGTCGTAACCATTCACCTGCAAGTTGCCCTGCAATCCGATTGGCGCCTGAGCTGCTACAGCTCCTGGCGGATTAATTGGCGGAGTCAGCGCCACTTCCATCTGCACGATGCGTCTTGATCCTGGGTTATTCCCCACCGCTGGCGTCATGGCCAGAGATGTGAGCTCCCATACTGGTGTCATCGCTTGCGGGACCTGCCCTGCGCAGGTGGCGCCCGCCGGGATTGCCACTTCTTTTCTTCCGTTCCAGCACACTTGCAAGCCATTGACCGCCGCAGACGGAGCAGCGCCGCTTACTGTCTGGCCCAAAGGTCCGATCAGGTTTTGTTTGTTCGTGATCCTGACCCATTTAAAGGGCAGCGCATCAGCACCACCCGTGTTCGGCACGTCTGTGCTCGACATGACTGGCGCACTAAAATAAGTTGAACTATCCAGCAATTGCGTACCGGCGCAGGGGCCGGCCGTGGGTGCCGGCGTCAAAGTTGTCAGACCAGTGAATCGTTCCCAGCACAACTGGGTGTCCAGGTATGGATTTGCGCTGAGCGTGCTCTTGGTTCCACCCGAACTGGTTGGATCGATGGCTTCAGTTAACGTCGGATTCTTGACATAAATCATGCCTGCGTTTGGCAATACCTGGCCGGGCATGCCCAGCGCCAAGGCCTTTGTGTTCAAAGTGCCGCCGTTCGCCAGCAGCAGACGCACATTTTCCGCGCCGGCACGGGCCGCAAAATAGGCCTTTTGCGAGTCGCGGTAGTTATTGTTCACACTGTTTTCGGTATCAGCCATGAACATCATTCCCATGCCGATTGCGGCAAGCAGAAGAAGCGCAAGCAGCGCCACCATCATGGCTACGCCACGCTGGGATTTCCGTTGCTTTATGATTTCCATGTTTGTCACCTCAGTTGTTTACCAAACGTGCCATGCCGGTCATGGTTACTTGAATGCTTTTGTGAGCGTCAGCGTCCTGGGACACACCCTGGGTGGTGACAGTGATCTGCACGCTCTTGATTTTCGCCAGGGTCGCGGCGTCAGTGACCGTTGTTGTCAGGTCAATCGCCGCCCCCTGATTGTCGTACGCGGAAAAAATTGGCGTTGTCGCCGTAGGGGCCACAACGTTTTGTACCTGTGTGAACGCGGTACCTACTGCCTGTGCTGAAGGCGCCTTGCCGTCCACTTTCAGCGTTGAACTTCTCCGCAGGCAGGGACATGGGTTCGCGCCCGGCCCTGCCCATCCAGTTCCATCAAAATAGGAGTACTCCACGCTCTGGATTCCGTTCCCGTCAGGATCGCCTTCCATGTGCAGATCTGTCTGGGAAATGGACCACACACCCCCTGCTACGTGGATGCTGGTGGTGTCAAATTGCCCGCCGAAAACCGCAGCCGAAGGATAGCCGGCCTGGTGCAGGTCGCGCGTAAACTGATCAATGAACTCACGTTCCTGCTGCGTCAAATCCACTCTCTGGTCTTCCACTTTGTAACGGACCTGCGCCCGCTCAATCTGTGAAAACAGGGCGCCTAAGATGGTTGAAAGAATAAGCACGACCATCATTAGTTCGACCAGCGTAAAACCTTGTTGACCTGTCTTTTTCTTGTTCATCCTCATAAAATTCTCACAGTCCCACGATCGTGCGCAGGGTTACCGGCGCGGCATAAGCATTGGCGTTTTTCTGGTTGTAGGTCGTCGGGTGCCCAGCCGCGACAATCACCAGCTTGCCTCCGCTGGCAAGCGTTGTAATATGCCAGCGCACGTTGTACACAGCCTGCAGTCCGTTGTTGCCGCAAACCGCGTACGGTATCTCATAATTCGCAATCGCAGGCTGCTGGAAATCCACATCTCCATTGGCGGTCAGCGTGGCCCCGGAACCGCCACCTGTGGCCCCCTGAGTGGTCACGATATGAGTACTTGGCACGCAGTCTGTAACATTCAAATTGATGTTGGCGCTGGCCGGTACCGCGGCAATCTGTTCCATCACCGCCTGGGCAGCGTTAGTCGCCGTTGTGTCCATCCGGTTGGTGTTGTCCCGCGTCATGCCCAGGATGATCATGATCATTCCGCCCAAAACTCCCACTACCAGGACGAACATTGCCACCGTGAGTTCCACGAGCGTGAACCCTTTGGCGTTCTTCCGTGCGCATTTGTTCTTTTGTTCCATAACTTCACCTATTGCCAGGTCGTGGTAGTGGCGGTCTGGCTGACCATCCTCCACGCCTTGGTTCTTCCGGCGGCTGTCACCGTAACCGCCTCCCAACCCTGGGAATTCTGCATAAACCATATGTATCCGCTAGCTCCCACCGGGAGAGCGCATACCGCTGGATTGCTGCCTGTTTCACTACAAGGCAAGCCACGCCCACTGAAACCAATGGCCACGTTTGTGCTTCCGGCAATTTGCGCTGTTCCTGTTCCGCCTCCATTCAGATAGGTATCCAATTGCGTATGAAAACCCGCGGTGGCCGGAGGCGCCTGGAATGAAACCGTTGAAGCCAGCGCGATGTCGGGCTCACCTGTGGCGTACGTCATGCTGTTGTCACTTGAAACGAACGCAATGGTCCCCAGTAAAGGAGCGTTCGCGTATGCAGGCTGGTTCGTTTTTACGGCCTGCATCCTGGCCTGTTGCAGCAGGCTGGAAGTCGCATGTCCTGCGGCGTCAAGCTGATAATTCTGGTATGTCCGGACCATAACTGGGACAGCGATGCCTGCAATGATCACAATGACCACGCACACGATCATCAGCTCCACGACGGAAAATCCGGACTCATGGGTTGTCACCGCGTGCCCATTACGCTTCTTGTCTCGATAATTGAATGACATAAGGTTTTCAAGTAGACCGTTGAAATGAAACACAGCCGCAACCTCTGAAGATGAGCGGCCTTCCAAATTTAGATTGAAGCCAGTGTAAGTAAAAGGTGACGGAGGTACTATATGCCCCAGCACGGCTTCAACTTTAGTAACCTGGAAATGGCCTTCCAGTTGCGCGCTTTGGCCTCTCCCCT
>Ga0164301_10000537_pt1 | contig 11135 bp, 7 predicted proteins | sample Whisoiple_231_MG_FD_109711 | JGI IMG/M metagenome (GOLD analysis project Ga0164301, IMG submission 109711) | Unamended control soil microbial communities from upstate New York, USA - Whitman soil sample_231_MG | ecosystem: Environmental > Terrestrial > Soil > Agricultural land ... | reverse complement strand
CATATGCAACGCCGCCTCCAGGCTCGACGCTTCGAGGTTCGCCCACAACACCTGCTTGGTCGATTCGAGCCCGAATTTGCCGTAGCTGCACAGCGTTTCGGCGATGGCCAGTGCGTCGTCGAACACCGAATCCGACAACCGCGAGACGATGCCCAACCGCAGTGCCTCCTCGGCGTCGACGACGCGCGAGGTGAGGATCAGGTCGAACGCCGGGCCTGCGCCGATGATGCGTGGCAGCGTGTAGCTGACCCCGATGTCGCAGCCGCCGAGCCCCAGCTTGATGAACTGCGTGCAGAACCGCGCCGACTGAGACGCAAGCCGGATGTCGCAGGCCAGCGCGATGCCGAAGCCTCCGCCGTACGCGGGACCGTTGACCGCCGCGATCACCGGCTGCCGAAGACGGTGTATCCGCGCGGTCAGGTTTGCGATGCGTTCCTGCCAGCGCATGCCCGACCGCGGGAACTCCGTGCCGCCGCCCGTCTGTGCTGGGTTCGGGTCGGCCAGGTCAAGACCCGAGCAGAATCCCCGCCCCGCCCCGGTGATCACCACGACCCGGCAGTCGTTGTTGGCGCCGATGGCATCAAGCGAGGCGTGCAGCTCCTCGACTATCTCGTAGTTCAGCGCGTTGAGCTTCTCGGGCCGGTTGAGCGTCAGCACCGCGATGTCGGGACGCGGAAAGGTCAGTTCCAGGTGCGGCATGCGCCTCACGCTATCCCGCGCTGCGCCACCCGCTGACGCCGACGGCGATCATCCTCAGTTGCTTTACCGCCGTGCGCTTGATCTCCTCGATCGCTGCCGGGTCATTGGCGTCCTCGATGGCCTCGGCGATCACGATCATCGAGTTCACGAACAGGCTGGCCAGGATGTTGAGATCCTCGCCGCTCCAGGTGTTCAGGCCGGGAAAGCGGGCCAGGTCGATCGCCAACTCCGAAGTGATCAACCGGATCTCGGTGCGGATCGCGTAGCGCAACACCGTCACACCGCTGGAGCGCTCACGCCCGATGAAGCGCCAGTGCTCGCGATCTTCGTTGACGCCGTCGATGAGGATGTCGACTGAGGACTCGATGACCCGGTTCGGATCCAGCTTGCCCGCGCGTGCGCCACGCAGCATGTCGCGCAGCCTGCGGAACGACTCGTCGATCAGCACCAGCCCGAGCGCCTCCATCGACTCGAAATGCCGATAGAACGCCGCAGGCACGATGCCCGCCTCCCGGGTGACCTCACGCAGGCTCAGCGCGGCGAAGCTGCGGTCCTCGAGCAGCTTCATCGCCGCCGCGACAATGGCCCGGCGGGTGGCTTCCTTGCGCTCCTCACGCGACAGGCTGTCCCGGGAGCGCGACTTACTCGAACGACTGGATCTGCTCGTTCGTGAACTGGGCGTACGACTGTTCACTGTGTGAAACCTACCACAACCTGCTCGAATCTGTTGACTCCAGCCCGCAGCGTGGCGCACGGTGTACATATGTTCACTCAAACTTTGACGCGGCGAGTGCTCCGGTCACCGCTGGCCGACCTGCTGACCGGGCCCCATGGCGTGGACCGGTACACCGAGCTGGTCGCCCCGACGTGGACCACGGGCGAAGCCCGGGCCAAGATCGTCGCGGTGCGGCGGCAGACCCGGCGCAGCGTCACACTGATCCTGGAGCCCAACCGGGCATTCGCCGGTTTCCGCGCCGGCCAGCACATCAACCTCACTGTCGAGATCGACGGCCGTCGCCGCACCCGGCCTTATTCGCCGGCCAGCGCCGAGGGGGCCCTGCATATCGAACTGACCGTGGGCCGCCACGACGGCGGCCTGGTGTCCAACTACCTCTACGAGCACGCCCGGCCCGGCATGGTCGTCGGGCTGGATTCCGTCGGCGGAGACTTCGTTCTCCCCACGCGGCGCCCGCGGCGCATCCTGTTCGTATCCGGCGGCAGCGGCGTCACGCCGGTGATGTCGATGCTGCGCACACTGCGCGCCGAGGGCTTCACCGGCGAGGTCGCGTTCATTCACTACGCACGCGCTGCGGAGGAGGCCTGCTACCGCGACCAGCTCGATGCCATGACGGGCGTGAAGGTGCTGCACGGTTACACCCGCGTGCGCGCGGGTTCCGACCTCGACGGCCGATTCGGTCCCGAGCACCTGGCCGCCGCGATGCCCGACCCCGGAGACGACACAGCCGTGTTCGTCTGCGGCCCACCTGCTTTGGTCGAGGCCGTGCGCGGACACTGCGCGAACGTACTATCGGAGAGCTTCGTCCCGCCCGTGTTCGACGTCCCGGCCGAGGCGTCGGGCGGCAGCGTCACCTTCGCCGACAGCGGCGTCGAGGTGACCGACGACGGCCGGCCGCTACTGGAGCAGGCGGAGGCCGCGGGCCTGACACCCGAAAGCGGATGCCGAATGGGCATCTGCCACAGCTGCACCCGCCGCAAGACCCGTGGCGCGGTGCGCAACCTCATCACCGGAGCGGTGTCGAGCGCCGAGCAGGAGGACGTGCAGATCTGCGTGTCCGCCCCCGTCGGCGACGTCGACATCGCGCTATAGACGAAAGGTGCTCGACATGACCGTCACCACCATTACTCCTGCCCCAAAGGCACTTCAGAAGACCGTCGGCGGCAAGACCGTCACCATGACACCCGAGCAGGCCGAGGCGTTCGGCCGTGAGCTCGATGGGCTGAAGGAACGCGTCATCGCCGATCTGGGCGAACGCGACGCCAGTTACATCCGTCAGATCATCAAGGCGCAGCGCGCTCTCGAGGTCGGCGGGCGCGCGCTGCTGTTCGGCGGCATCTTCCCGCCGTTCTGGCTGGCGGGCACGGCGATGCTCGGCCTGTCGAAGATCATCGACAACATGGAGATCGGCCACAACGTGATGCACGGCCAGTACGACTGGATGGGCGATCCGGCGATCTCCAGCCGCGGGTTCGAATGGGACACCGCGTGCCCTGGCGACCAGTGGCGCCACTCGCACAATTACATGCACCACACGTACACGAACATCGTCGGGATGGACCGCGACATCGGTTACGGCATCCTGCGGATGAGCAAGGACCAGAAGTGGCGCCCGTACTTCCTCGGCAACCCGATCTATGCGTTCCTGCTGATGGTGCTGTTCCAGTACGGCGTGGCGCTGCACGAGCTGGAGACCGAGCGCATTCGCGCCGGTGAGATCACGCTTGCGGACAAGCGCGAGATCCTCGAGGGAATCTGGCGCAAGACCAAGCGGCAGACGCTCAAGGATTATGTGGCGTTCCCGCTGCTGGCGGGACCGTTCGCGCCGTGGGTGTTCGCAGGAAACCTGACCGCCAACCTGATCCGCAACATCTGGTCCTACATGATCATCTTCTGCGGTCACTTCCCCGAGGACGTCCAGGAGTTCTCCGTCGAGGAGACCAAGGCCGAAACGCGTGGGATGTGGTACTTCCGGCAGGTTCTCGGCTCGGCAAACCTGACCGGCGGCAAGCTGTTTCACATCCTGTCCGGCAACCTGTCGTTCCAGATCGAGCACCATCTGTTCCCCGACATCCCGGCGCACCGGCACGCCGAGATCTCTGAAGAGGTGCGGGACATCTGCCGGCGCTACGGCGTCCCGTACAACACGGGTCCGCTGCCCAAGCAGTTCGCCACGGTGGTCCGCAAGATCGTCAAGCTAGCGCTGCCTGGTTAGCGAAAACATCGGCGCGGGTCAGCGCTGGCAGTTCGGGCACCAATAGCTGATCCGCTCGCCGGCCCAATCGGACTCGATCGCCGTGCCGCAGCGACGGCACGGCAGCCCGGCGCGGCCGTAGACCCACAACTCGCGGCCGCGCCGGGTATCGCCCGTCGTGGTGCGATTCCACCGAGAGCGGTTGAGCCACAGCATGTCCCGGACCCGTTGCACCATCCGCAGCGGGTCCTTGACCTCGCTGACCGGAGTGGTCGGCAGGTGCCCGGTGACAAAGCACAGTTCGTTGCAGTAGACGTTGCCGACGCCGGCCATCACCCGTTGGTCAAGCAGCGCCTCCGACAGCCGGCGGTCCGCGTCGGCCGTCAGGTTCGCCGCCGCGACATGCGGATCCCAGTCGTCGCCGAGCAGGTCGGGGCCGAGGTGGGCGACCACCTGCATATCCTGCTGGCGCTCCAGTACTTCGAGCATTCCAAGATCGATGCCTGCTGCCTGAATGTCGCCCGCCTCCAAGATGATCCGGATCCGATGTCCGGCCCTGCTCGGCTTGCTGGCCGGGTTGACCTTCCAGCTGCCCTCCATCTTCAGATGCGAATGGATGCTGCCCGAACCAACGCGGATGAACAGATGCTTTCCCCGGCTGATCACCTCGTCCACGGCCTGGCCGGTCAGATCGACGGTGGCGTATTTCGGCACGCGGACGTCGCATCGCGTCAGTGTCTTCCCGGCCAGCGCATCGCGCAGGATGGTGGCGGTGTGCCAGACGGTGTCGCCCTCAGGCATGTCTCATTGAATCAGCTTCAGCGAGAGATCCCACAGCCGTTCCGCGTTGGCCGGGTCGAGCGCATACGGTGCGACGCCGGCGATCGTCGTCTCCGAGCGCCGATGCACAACCGTCGCCTCGTTGCAGTCCTCGAAGTACCGGCCGCCGACGCCGTCCAGCAGCGGCGAGGTGGCCAGCAGCACCGACGTCGCGGCGCCCTGCTCGACAGTCTTCAGCCGCGACCCCGCCCGTCGGAACCGCTCCTCGGCCTGCTGGCCGTAGTCGGGAGGCAGGTGGCGCTGCAGGGGGGTCAGGATCCCGCCGGGCATCAAGGCGTTCGAGGTGATGCCGTCGTCGGCCCACTGACGAGTGGCTTCCACGGCGAATAGGACGTTCGCAGTCTTGGATTGCCCGTAGGCGCCGAACGGGTCGTAGTCGCGGAATGCGAAATCGATGTCGTCGAACACCACCGGTGAGCGCAGGTGCCCGCTGGAGCTGACCGATACAATGCGCGCCGAGCTCACCGAAGCGAGTGCCCGATGGAGGCCGGTAGCGAGCGCGAAGTGGCCGAGATGATTTGTGGCGAACTGCAATTCGTGGCCGCTCGGTGAGACGGTGAGTTCCTGCACCGCCATCACCCCGGCGTTGTTGACCAGGATGTCCAACGGCCGACTCCACGCGCGCACGAACGCGGCGACGCTGGACAGGTCGGACAAGTCGAGGGCGCCGACGTTCACCGACGGGTTGCCGGTGCTCTCACGGATCTCAGCGGCGACGCGGTTGCCGGTGGCGGTGTCGCGGACCGCCAGCGTGACGGCAGCGCCTGCGCCTGCCAGCGCCCGAGCGGTCTCCACACCTATGCCCGAAGCCGCACCGGTGACAATGGCGGTCTTGTCGCCCAGGTCAACGCCGGCGATGACGTCGGCCGCGGTCGATTCGGAACCGAAGGGTGTTGCGATGGGGGAAGTCATGTCATTGCCGAACACGCGGCGCTCGGACGCTGTTCCCCATCGTGGTGATTGCGTGCTCGGCCTGCTGGGCGATGCGTGCGACCAAGGCGCTCGCGGAGTCCAATTCAGTGATGAGGTCAACGGCTTCACCAGCCCAGACTGCAGTGGGATCTGAGTGTGATCCGATCAGTCCGATGCCGTCGTCATCGGAGCCGCAGGCCCCTCGGTGTGCGGGCGAACCCGGCGCCGGTCAACGCGTCCTGCACCGCGGCGCGCTCGCCGACCGCGACCGGTTCCAGCACCGGCACCCCGTTGACTTTCTCGACCAGCAGCGAACCGATGCGCCCGGCGCTTACCAGATCGGTCAGCGCCGCCGCGGCCGCGGCATGTGCCTCGGCGTCGTCGGTGAAGCTCAGCAGCGAGCGGCCGCCGCGTTCGAGAAACCAAGCGAGCTCACCGTCGACAACCGCCACCAGCGCGCCCGCCTTGCGGCCCGGCCGGTGCGACACCTCTTCGTCAGCCTTCGTCTTCGAGGGCCACGGCAGGGCGGCGCCATACGGGTTGGCGGGATCGGCCGCTGCCAGCACGACCGCGTGGTACTCCCGGCGGTCCGGCTCGACACCGTCGAGGTAGGACCGCAGCCGGTCGACGGTCGAGGCGACCGCGAACTGGGCCCCGCCCAATGACTCCACGAAGTAACCCCGCTGGCACCGGCCGGCGTCCTCGAAGGCGGTCAGCACCTTGTACAGCATCGCGAAGCCGCCCGGCACCTCCTCGGCCCCGACCGCGCCCTTGGTCAGCACGCCGTAGCGGTTGAGCAACAGCTCGGCCTGGAAATGCGCCCGCACGGTCGACTCGGGCTCGGCGGCGGGCAACGCCGACCACCGGCCGGCCACCGTCGGGTCGGAGCTGCGGGCCTGCGCGTGCGCGACGCTGTAGCGGCTCAACCGAGGTGGTCTCTGCCGTTGCCGGTGCGCCGGGGCCCCGCGACGGCCGGCCGATCGACGGGTGCCGAACAACATCGCGCGCACCGGGGCGAACGTGTCGCCGGTGATCCAGCCAGCCCAAATCAGTTCCCACAGTGCTTGTTTGGCTGCCTGTTTGAACCGTTCGGAATCGTTGTCGGCGAGCTGACGGAAAAAGTAGGCGCCACTTCCGCCAAGCGTGGCCATGATCGCTCGATGGGTGTCGGTGAACTCGATCTCCGTCGGCGGGGCCAGCGTCAACGGCGCGGACTCTGCGGGATGGAACGCGATCCAGCCGTCGCCACCGCCGATCTGACCCGCCCCCGACCAGGTGACCTCGCCGGAGGCCAGGAGCTCATCGAGCATCGCGGGTTGGTAGTCGCGCACCCGCTGCCCGAATATCAGCGGCTCAACCGCCGAGGCCGGGATCGGTACTCCGGCCAACTGATCGATGACGGCGGCCAGGCCATCGATGCCCGAATTGTGCGACCCCACCTGCTGCCAGGACGGCAGGAAGCGACCGTATGCCTCGGTGCTGACGGGCTCGACCTGCGCTCGCAGCGCGGCCAGCGACCGCCGTCGCAGGATCTTGAGCACATCGGCGTCGCACCATTGGTCGCCAGCGCTGGCGGGAACCGGCAATACCGCAGAAGTGGAGTCGGTGAACTCACCTCGAATCAGCCGGCCGTCGATGGCGAGCCTGCCGAGCACGTCACCGGTGACCCGCAGCCCGAGGCCGAAGCGGGCCGCGGCGTCGTACGTGGTGAACGGGCCGTGCGTGCGGGCATAGCGGCCCAGTAGCTCGCCGAGCGGATCGGCCACTGATTCGGTGAAGGCGGCGGGCACCCCGACGGGCACCGCCACTCCAACGCCGTCACGGAGCAGGCCGATGTCTTCGATCGCCGCCCACCAGGTTTGGCCCGCGAACGAGACAGTCAGTGCGCGCTTGGCGGCCTGCAAGCCGTCCAGCCAGCCGCCCACTTCCCGCGTCGTGCAGCGGTCGGCGATCTCCTGCTCGGTCAGCGGGCCCAGCACCCGCAACAGATCCGCGATGCCCTCCGCGTCGCGGACCAGCCGGTCGGAGCTGAGGTGTTGCAGCTGCTGAGTGGTAGTCGCGATGACTTGCGGATCGAGCAGCTCCCGCAGCTCGACCCGGCCCAGCAGCTCGGCCAGCAGCACGCTGTCCAGTGACAGCGCGGCGGCGCGCCGCTCGGCCAGCGGGCTGTCGCCCTCGTACATGAATGCGCCGACGTAGCCGAACAACAGCGACGCCGCAAACGGTGACGGGGTCGCGGTCTCCACCTCGACCAAGCGCAACCGGCGCTGTGCCACCCGGTGCATCAGCTCGGTGAGGGCGGGCACGTCATACACGTCCTGCAGGCATTCGCGGACCGCCTCCAGCACGATGGGGAAGTCGGGGTACTTGCGGGCGACGTCCAGGAGTTGTGCAGCGCGCTGCCGCTGATGCCACAACGGCGAGCGCTTGCCCGGATGCCGTCGCGGCAAAAGCAGTGCGCGGGCAGCGCATTCGCGGAACCGCGAGGCGAACAGCGCCGAGCCGCCCACCTCGGCGGTGACGATCGGTTCGATCTCGTCGGCGTCGAACACGAACAGGTCGGCACCGGGCGCTGCGTCTTCGGTGTCGGGCAGCCGCACGATGATGCCGTCGTCGGAGGCCGTCGGCTTCTCGTCGATGCCGTAGCGTTCCCGCAGCCGCCGTGACACCGCAAGCGCAAGCGGTCCGTGCACCCGAAGCCCATAGGGGGAGTGCAGGATCACTCGCCAGTCGCCCAGCTCGTCGCGAAACCGTTCGACCACAAACGTGGTGTCGCTCGGCACCGTGCCGGTGGCCTGTCGCTGGTCGTCGAGCAGCTGCCACAGGTTGTCGGACGCGAACTCGTCAAGACCCATCGCACGGCAACGCTCCGCGAACTCCTCGCGGCCCAGGCGCGCCAGCTCGCCGGTGAAAGCGCCGACGGCCGCACCCAATTCGGCCGGCCTGCCTACGCCGTCCCCCTTCCAGAACGGCAGCCGCGCGGGTTGGCCCGGCGCCGGGATGACCAGTACCCGGTCGTGGGTGATCTCCGTGATACGCCAACTGGTGGCACCCAGCGAGATCACGTCGCCGGGCCGGGATTCGTAGACCATCTCCTCGTCGAGTTCGCCGACCCGCGAAGGCTTTTCGGAGTCGGTGGCCAGATAGACGGTGAATAGGCCGCGGTCCGGAATCGCGCCGCCGGAGGTCACCGCCAGCCGCTGCGCGCCCGGTCGCGCCGTCAGCGTGCCTTCATCCCGGTCGTACACCAGCCGCGGCCGCAGCTCGGCGAACTCGGTGGACGGGTACTTGCCGGACAGCAGGTCCAGCGTTGCCTCAAATGCGCTGCGCGGCAACGTCGCGAACGGCGCGCTACGACGCACCGCGTCGAACCAGCGATCGGCGTCCAGCGGCTCCAGCGCGCACGCCGCCACCGTGTGCTGGGCCAGCACGTCGAGCGGGTTCGTCGGCACACGCATGGTTTCGATCTCGCCGGACAGCATCCGCTTCACGGTTACCGCGCACCCGATCAGGTCGGTGCGGTGCTTGGGAAACAGCACACCCTGGGAGATCTCGCCGACCTGATGACCGGCGCGGCCGATGCGCTGCAGGCCGCTGGCCACCGACGGCGGCGCCTCGACCTGGATCACCAGATCGACCGCCCCCATGTCGATGCCCAATTCTAGGCTGGAAGTCGCGACGACGGCGCGCAGGCGTCCGCTCTTGAGGTCGTCCTCCACCAACGCGCGCTGCTCCTTACTTACGGAGCCGTGATGCGCGCGAGCCAGCAGCGGCTCGGCCCCGAAGGACTGGCCGCTGGCCATCAGCTGCGCCGGTGCGCCGCCGCCGACCTGAGGGTTACGCCCACCGGCCAGTTCGATGCCCGACCGTTCGGCGTGAATCTCGTTGAGGCGTGAGGTCAGTCGCTCGGCCAGCCGCCGAGAGTTGGCAAACACGATCGAGCTGCGGTGCGCCTCGACCAGATCGACGATCCGTGCCTCGACGTCGGGCCAAATAGATTGGTTGTTCGGCGCGGCCATGTCCGGGACCGGCACCTGGACTGAGAGGTCGAAGGTCTTGCTGGCGGGCGGCGCGACGATCGTCGTCCTCGCCTGACCCGACAAGAACCGCGCCACTTCCTCGGGCGGCCGCACGGTCGCCGACAGCCCGATGCGCTGGGCCGGTGTGGCCAACAGCTGGTCGAGCCGCTCCAGCGACAGGGCCAGGTGTGCGCCGCGTTTTGTGCCGGCGACGGCATGCACTTCGTCGACGATGACTGTCTGCACCTCGGTCAGCGTCTCGCGCGCCGCCGAGGTCAGCATCAGGAACAACGACTCCGGCGTGGTGATCAGGATGTCCGGCGGTTTGGTGATCAGCTCGCGGCGCTGGGCGGGCGACGTGTCGCCGGACCGCACCCCAACACGGATGTCCGGAGCGGGCGCACCCCGGCGCTCGGCGACCCGGCCGATGCCGGTCAGCGGGGTGCGAAGGTTGCGTTCGACGTCGACGGCCAGCGCCTTCAGCGGCGACACGTACAGCACCCGGGTCGCGTTGCCGGCGGTGGGACGCCGACACGAATCGGGCGCTGGTCTGGGTTCCGACGAGGCCAGCCGGTCGATGGCCCACAGGAAAGCGGCCAGCGTCTTTCCGGACCCGGTCGGCGCGACGACCAGCGTGTTATTGCCGTCGGCGATGGCCGACCACGCCTCGGCCTGCGCGGCGGTCGGCGCCGCGAAGGTACCGGTGAACCACTCGCGGGTCAGCGCGCTGAAGCGCCCAAGTGGATCTGAGCTCATCTAGTCATGGTGCCAACGTGCACCGACAAATATCAGCGATGCTCGGCTGCGACGGCTTCGGCCAGCTCAACGGGAATACCGGGCACCCGCCCGACCGCGTCGAGCAGGGCATGCGCACAGGCATCCGCAAGGTATCCGGCATCGATCGAAGGATCGATGAGTCGCTGCCGACACATCTCGAAGGTGAATGCCAGCCAGCCGTAGGTCGTGACCCGCAGATCGCGTTCGACCTTGGAGTCCATCTCTCCGCTGACCGCGTTGGCGATGCGGCCGAGGATGCGGCTGGCCTGCCGGTCGTTGTCGATGTCCTCGATGCCGCGCAACACCGGATCGGAGCGGCCCATGCCGATATAGGCAGCCCAGGCGCCGTGCGGATGCTCCTCGTCATAGCGCACGTAGGCAAGCACGCCCTCGCGCACCTGGTCAAACAAGGTCTGTCTGGAGTCTGGCGGGTTGTTGGTGGCCTCGAAGAGCCGCTCGCCCTCGGCGCGCACCACTGCTGCGAAGAAAGTCCGCTTGTCCGGGAAGTAGTGGTACATCAGCGCCCGCGACACCCCGGCACGCTCGGCGATCTCGTCGATGCGTACCTCGTCGTACGGGCGCTGGCCGAACACCTCCGCGCCCAGCGCCAGCAGTTCGTTACGACGGTCGTCGGGCGACAACCGACGTCTGGACTCAGCCACGCGACCATCGTAGTCAACACATGTGCAACAGCGTCGGAGGCTGGGCGCAGTCGTAGACGCTCCTTATCCGGATCCCGTATCGCGGCCGTCAGCCAGCAGCCGCCAGGTCAGAATCGTCACGCCGATGACCACGCAGATGTCAGCGGCGTTGAAGATTGGGCCCCAGCCGATCGCAACGAAGTCGACGACCGCGCCGCGCAACGGTCCCGGCGCACGGAACACCCGATCGGACCGACTGCCTGCGGCGCCCCCCAGTACCACACCCAAGGCGATCCCCGCCGTCGCCGACGCCACGT
>Ga0164301_10000534_pt1 | contig 11140 bp, 12 predicted proteins | sample Whisoiple_231_MG_FD_109711 | JGI IMG/M metagenome (GOLD analysis project Ga0164301, IMG submission 109711) | Unamended control soil microbial communities from upstate New York, USA - Whitman soil sample_231_MG | ecosystem: Environmental > Terrestrial > Soil > Agricultural land ... | reverse complement strand
GTGCCGCACATGCGATCAGACGGTGCACGGCCACCCGACCGCAAGGGCTAGGGCGCCAGGTCGCCGCGGCAGCCTGCGCGGGTGTGGGGCCGCTGCTCGGTGGCCAGCGGAGAGTTCTGTGCGAGCTGCGGGGCCCCATCACACTCGGCACCTCGATAACGCGCCCGAGGTGGTGGCCGACCTCCGAAACCTGAATCCGGCCGACCTGCCAAATTTCTCCGCTTAGGGGACTTCGACTAGCGTGCCGCCCCGGCTGGTCGCCGCGACCCCGCCAGGCGGCCCCAGACCCGCGCAGGCTGCCGCGGCGACCTGGCGCCCCTAGCCCTTGCGGGCGTCTCGGGTGGCCGTGCACCGTCTGATCGCATGTGCGGCACTTCCACGTGGTGTGGCCTCGCCGTGGCCGAGGCAGGCTACGTGCCCGACGACGACTTGATTGGGGCCGAGCTCGTGTCCATTCGTTCCCTGACGCTCACCAGCTGGGACTACATAAGTTGGGGCATCGACTGTGCGGCTTGGCGATCCACTGGCCGTCGGTGGTCTGGACGAGCTCGCCCACATCCACTTTCCGCAGCTTATTGGAGATTGTGCTCTTAGGGGTTGTTCACGTACCAGGAGAGGCAGCCCGGGTGGTGCCGGCACGCGATGATGGCGTTGGCGTCAGGGGCCGAGCCGCGGATCTTGTTGACCGGGCCCGGCAGGGTGCAGCTCTTTCCATACGGGTTGAGTACGGTGACCCCGTTGTAACAGCCGTCAGCCTGAGCCGAAGTCCCGTCGTCGCTGGACATGACGATTGCCGTCGGCGCGATGGTGAAGGCCAGTGCGGCCGCTGCGGTCATCACCCATCTCGGTAACCACAGCGATTTCATACATTTCGCAACCGCTTCGATAAGCTATGTATTTCAAATGCAGCTTCTGGAAGCGGCATCGCACGAGTCGGCCTCGGCAACCCGTGGGAGAGACGCTGCCGGGGCTGAACAAAAGATTAGCCGCTTAAGACGGGGATTCGGTTCACGGGTTCTCGGGGCCAGAGGACGCAGCGATCATCGGCGACGAGAAGACGGTGTCCGACCGCCTCGATGAACTGGCCGCGTCCGGTCTCAACGAGTTCGCCGCGGTCACCTTCGACCACTCCCCGGAGGGGCGTGCGCGCACCCGCGCGCTGCTGCGAACGAAGGACGAATAACCCCCAGATTTTCTCTGGTGTGACCGCACTCACAGGCGTACGATCGATCGCACGACGGGTTCGGGAGTGACTGATCCAAAGTGCCGGCAAGAGGTGAAAGCCGGACGCGCGAGATTAATGAGACGCACTCAGATGTCCTCCCGGACCCGCCCTTTTTGTATGCATGAGTGGTGTGGCTAGCCCCACCACCGATTCGCCGGACACCACCATTGAGCGCGGGCACCGCGGCGGGCGACGATGGTTGGCGTGACGACTGTTGTTGTGATCCAACCCGATTGGACCCGGACGCTGCTCACGCCGCTGCGCGCACTGGCGTGGTGCGCCTACCTGTACTTCGTGCTGGTCAGCGTGCTCGCGGTCGCCGGCGTCGCGTTCGTGTTCTTTGCGGGCCTTGGGTCGGGACTGCTGATGGCCACCCTCGTCGGCATTCCGCTGCTCGCTCTGGTGGTGATGAGCGGACGTGCGTGGAACAGGCTGTACCGGTCCCTGGCCCGGCTGATAGGGGTGACCATCGACGCCCCGCCGCCATTCGTTCGACCCCCCCGGCCGGTTGCACACGCTTGCGGCCGCGATGACCGATGCAGTCGGCTGGCGCAGCCTCGGATTCCTGGCGCTGCATGCGCTTTTGATGACGCCGATCGGATACGTGGTGCTCGTCGGGGCGGCGGTGTCCGCCGTGTCGGTCGTTTCACCGGTGGTGTGGTTGGCGACCGGTGAACCCTTCATGTCGCTCGGCGAGCCGGTCGATTCGCTCGGCCCGTACCTGCTGCTGTCTGCGGGCGGGGTCGTCGCGCTGTATAGCCTCGGGTGGGTGATGCTGGCCTCGGCCGCGCCCACGCATGGCTGGCCCGCGCCCTGCTCGGCCCGACCGAGCGCGAGCGGCGGGTCGTCCAGCTGGAGCAGGCTCGCGCGGTTGTCGTCGACGATTCGGTCGGCACCCTGCGCCGTGTTGAGCGTGACCTGCACGACGGCACCCAGGCCCAGCTGATCACGGTCGCGATGGCCTCGGCGCCCGCCGAGCAGCACTTCGCATCGTCTGAGGTGACCCGTGGCCGTGGACTGGTCGCCGATGCGCTGGCCAACACCGAGGACACGCTGACCGAGCTGCGTGACCTTGTCCGCGGGATCCATCCGCCCGCATTGGATCGCGGCCTGAGCGAAGCGGTGCAGACGCTGGCGGCCCGCAGCCCCATACCGGTCGAGGTGGTTGTCGACCTCGCGGCGCGGCTGTAGATCGGCGTCGAAACCATGACCTATTTCTGTGTGGCTGAGCTGCTGGCCAATGTGACACGACATTCGGGGGCCAGCAGCGCCGCTGTGCGGATCCACGGCGACGCAACTGAGTTGCGAATCGTCGTGGAGGACAACGGCTCCGGCGCGCAGGCCGGCAACGGTTCGGGGCTGATCGGCTTGCGGGACCGGCTCGGGATGCTGGACGGCCGATTGCAGATCGACAGCCTGCCAGGCGGCCCCACGGTCGTCCGGTCGTCGTTCCGCCCGGGCCCGAGCAATGACCCGCCTCGTCATCGCCGAGGACAGCGCCATCCTCCGGGACGGGCTGGTGCAACTGCTCGTTGAGTGAGGCTACGAGGTGGTGGCCAAGGTGGGTAGCGCCGACGAATTGATCGAAGCGGTGCACGAATTCACACCGGACGTCGCGGTCGTCGACATCCGCATGCCGCCGACATTCACCGACGAAGGATTGGTGGCGGCGGTGGCGCTGCGCCGCTCTCACCCCGACGTCGGCGTGTTGGTGTTCTGGCAATGGGTCGAGACGCGTTACACCACAGAACTATTGGCGGGAAATCCACAGGGCGTGGGCTATCTGCTCAAGGATCGGGTCACCGATATCGCCGAGTTCGACGCCGCCGTTCGCCGCGTCGCATCGGGCGGCACCGCGCTCGACCCGGAGGTGGTGCGTCAGCTGATCGGCGGCAGGCACCAGGCCACCGTTCTGGACCGATTGACTCCACGCGAACGCGAAGTGCTGGAGCTGATGGCCGAAGGGCATTCCAATAGTGCCCTGGCGCAGCACCTTTCGATCACCGAGCGGGCCGTCGAGAAGCACGTCTCGGCCATCTTCAGCAAGCTGGACCTGCCGCCGTCGCAGGCGCACCACCGTCGTGTGCTCGCAGTGGTGACCTACCTCAATTCCTGACCCGCCGACTCCACCCGACCCCGAGTCCGCCGATCGACCAGATGGTCAGGTACGCCAGCCCGAAGAATGTTGCCACGGCGAGCGCCACTCCGGTCGATTGGACGTATGCGAACGGAGACCGCACCCAGTCAAATGTCGACGCCACGACCGCATCTGGTCGTGTCACCAGGTCCCAAGAGCTCCAACGCTGGAACCGCCCGATGACGACTCCGATCGAACATAGTCCGACCGAGACAATGACGGCCGCCCACCCGGACACCGCGCCCCACTCCCGCTCGATGCGCTGGTGTACAAGGCGCATCGACACCACGCCGAGCATGATGCCCGTCCACGCCGCGAATCCGTACTGCAGGACGTGACGCCATAGTTCGACGCCTTCACCGAGGTGGACCAGATCGGTCACCAGGTAGGGCGAATTGGGAAGGAAGGCCAACCAGCCCAAACCCAAGGGAAGTAGCCATGCACGTCGCTGCACCGATGCGAACCCGGCGGCGATGAAGACGGGAATCCATGCCAGGAACAAATTCCAGATGAGAAAGCTGGTGGGGTAGTAGAGCGGTGCTGCTGGGTCCGTGACGCCGAGGATGGTCGTAAGCGCGGTGGTTGCCACCAGCGCGGTGATCAGAACGGCGCGAGGAACATTGGTCATCCGTCCAGTTTGTCGGAAGACGGTGAGACAGGCTGGCCGGCGTTGCGGCGGCTACATGTCAGAGCCCACGGGATGGACCTGGAAGTGGCAGGCGCCGGCGATGCCGGCCGAGACGGTCACCGTATCGGTGGTGTCCGGCGGAGTCACCAGCATGTCCGTGTAGGACGGACACATCTCCTCACCGTCCGGGCTGGCGGTGTCGCCCTCAATCACCGCGTGCGCAGGCTGCCACGGCGCCACCGTGACGGTGGGTGGGGTATCCGTCCGGATCCCGCCCATGTACCCGGATAGGGTGCGCTTGGCGTGGACCAGCGGACCCCCGGCGCTGCCGAACCAGCTGTCCCGGCAGGCATGCTTGGCCTGGCCGCCTTGCTCGCGGCGGGCACTGCCAACGCCGAGACGGCCGACGACCGGTTCCTGGGCACCTTGCAGCAGCAGTGCATCGGCTTCGGCAATACGCAGTCAGCCATCACCGTCGCCCACCACGTGTGCGACGCCCTCGGCCAGGGCACGGAGCCCCGACATCAGCAGCAACATCGCAGCGTGAACGCTCGCATCGATCGACAGACCGCCTTGGCCGTCGTCGTCGACGCCGCGCCAGTCCTACTGCCCGCAGTACGTGCACCCGATGGCCAACGGCGCCACCGTGATTGGCCCTGACCACTGACCAACGCTAAAGGCCGCGGGAAGAGTCCGGGCCTGTTGCAGCCTTACCACTGCGCCGCTACGTTGGCAGCGATCTGGTCGGCAATCTTCAGCGCCGAGTCAGCGGGGTCAGCGCTGCACGTGTTGACGTCGATAATGACGTTGTTTCTGAGCGCCAGCGCGCGTCCACAGCCCCAGCCGGGGGCACTGGAATTCTGTTGGGTCGCGGTGGTGCTCAGTGTGCCGTTCGCGTTGGAGATCTGCCCGACGGACCATTGCGACTCGCTCTGCACGTGGGTGTACTGGCGGCACGCCTGCCACTGCTGGGCGGACGTATCAAAGAAGGCGCCGGCTTTTTCCACGAGGGGAAATAACACCACCGCCTGCTTGAGATAGTGCGTGAAGCCATCGCCGTCGTTAAGGCTCTGATCGCGCTCGGCGCGGAACCCGCTGTTGGCATAGACCGCGGCCTCCGCCGCCCCGTCGATGGCGAGGCATTCCTGAGGCGCCATGGTGGCGCTGTTGTCAGACATCGAGCCCTGGGAACTTGTGACCGTCATTCCCGTCGCCCCCATAGCGGCGTTCACCTGTTCGGGGCTGAGCAGCAACTCAGCCAGCTCACGCTCAACAAGAGGACGCGGAATCATCGACACGGTGGTCGTCGTCGACTCCGCATTACCTATTGTGTTGCCGCACCCGGCGACCAGAACGCAGATCACCGCAACACCAAGTGCGGCCGTTGGTTGGCGCATGTGTTCCTCCCCATCGCAGCCGTGGGTAGCGCGATGTCCTCCACAACGCGGCGCGTGAAGACCAATATTGCGGTAACGGCGCCGACGCCGACGTGAAATTGACGGTGTTTCTTGATCACGATGAACGGCACTTCTTGATAACGATTAATGGGTCGAGCACTGCTCTGAAAGGTTCCTGAATCGGTGCGGCGGGGTGCTGAAGATCCGCCGTCAGCGCTGTAGCGCATGTGACGCCGACGTTCTCACCGGTCGTCTGTGATCTGTTGTCAGGAGCTGATCCGCATATGCATTGGAGATCAATGGCTTACAGCCGGGGATGGGCGGGCCGAGTGCTTCGTTGATGGGGTTGTCGGCCGCTGATCCTGTCCAGTCACGCGTAGTCGACACTCGTCTCGTCTCGTGCTCGCCGACCCGACGGCCCGCGCAGTCCTACTGCCCGCAGTACGCGCACCAAATGGCCAACTGCGCGACCGTGATTGGCCCCGACCACTGACAGCCCAACCCATGCAAAAGGCCCCCCGGAAGAGTCGGGGGGCCTTTTGGTTCGAAGCGGCTGAGAAGGCTTAGAAAGCCGCTTCGTCCAGTTCCATAACCTCGTTGTCGAGGGTGTCGATCACCTGACGGGTGCTGGTGAGCAGCGGCAGGAAGTTTTTGGCGAAGAACGACGCCACCGCGACCTTGCCCTCGTAGAAGGCGCGATCCTCAGCGCTGGGCCCGGCATCGAGCGCCTCGATGGCCACCGCGGCCTGTTGCTGGAGCAGCCAGCCGATGACCAGGTCGCCGACGCTCATCAGGAAGCGCACCGAACCCAGGCCCACCTTGTAGATGCTGGCGGGATCCTCCTGAGCGGCCATCAGGTAGCCGGTCAGCTTGGCGGCCATGCCCTGCACGTCCTCCAGCGCGGTCGCCAGTAGTACCCGCTCGGCCTTCAGCCGGCCGTTGCCTGCCTCGTTCTTGACGAAGGCCTCGATCTGTCCGGCCACATACGCCAGCGCCTGCCCCTTGTCGCGGACGATCTTGCGGAAGAAGAAGTCCTGCGCCTGGATGGCCGTGGTGCCTTCATACAGCGAGTCGATCTTGGCGTCACGGATGTATTGCTCGATCGGGTAGTCCTGCAGGAAGCCGGAACCACCGAAGGTCTGCAGGCTCTCGGTGAGCTTGGCGTAGGCCTGCTCGGAGCCGACACCCTTGACGACGGGCAGCATGAGATCGTTGACCTTGACCGCCAGCTCGGCGTCCACGTCGTGCAGTGCCTTGGCCACCGCCGCGTCCTGGAACGTCGCGGTGTACAGGTACAGGGCGCGCAGACCCTCGGCGTAGGCCTTCTGGGTCATCAGCGAACGACGCACGTCGGCGTGATGCGTGATGGTCACGCGCGGCGCGGTCTTGTCGGTCATCTGGGTCAGATCGGCGCCCTGCACACGCTCCTTGGCGTACTCGAGGGCGTTGAGGTAACCCGTCGACAGCGTGGCAATGGCCTTGGTACCGACCATCATTCGGGCCTGCTCGATCACGTCGAACATCTGGGCAATGCCCTCGTGCACCTCGCCGACCAGCCAGCCCTTAGCGGGGATGCCGTGCTGGCCGAACGACAACTCGCAGGTGGCCGAGACCTTCAGGCCCATCTTGTGCTCGACGTTTGTGACGAAGACGCCGTTGCGCTCGCGGAGTTCACCGGTCTCGAAGTCGAAGAGGAACTTCGGCACGAAGAACAGCGACAGTCCCTTGGTGCCGGGGGCCGCGCCCTCGGGGCGCGCAAGCACCAGGTGGAAGATGTTCTCGAACAGGTCGCCCGAATCGCCCGAGGTGATGAATCGCTTCACACCCTCGATGTGCCACGAGCCGTCCTCCTGCTTGACAGCCTTGGTCCGACCGGCACCGACATCAGAACCGGCGTCGGGCTCTGTGAGCACCATGGTGGATGCCCAGCCGCGCTCAGCGGCGATCGTGGCCCACTTCTTCTGCTCGTCGGTGCCGAGGTTGTAGAAGATATTGGCGAAGCCGGCGCCGCCGCCGTACATCCACACGGCGGGGTTGGCGCCGAGCAGGTGCTCGGTCAGCGCCCACATGAGTGCCTTGGGTGCCGGGGTGCCGCCGAGTTCCTCGTCGAGGCCCACACGGTCCCAACCGGCGTCCAGCATGGCGCGCACCGACTTCTTGAACGACTCGGGCAGCGTCACCGAGTGCGTCTTGGGATCGAACGTCGGCGGGTTGCGGTCGCCCTCGACGAAGGATTCAGCGATCGGGCCTTCGGCCAGCCGGGCCATTTCGCCCAGCATCTCCTTGGCGGTGTCGACATCGAGGTCGGCGTACTCGCCCTCGCCGAACGCCTTGTCCACGCCCAGCACCTCGAACAGGTTGAATACCTGGTCACGGACGTTGCTCTTGTAGTGGCTCACGTTTCCTCCTCGTCGAGAATGCCACTTGCGGTTGGGTACTTTTGTCTAAGTTACCCACCAGTAACTGGCCCGAACTATACCGTTCAGTAACTTCAACACAAAGCACCTCCTGGCAATTTCCACTGGCTAATTAACCCAGTGGTTGGGCGGGACGCTAAAACCGCAGTTGACAGCTGTCTGAGCTGCGCCTTTGCGCCTCTGTGACCTTCATCACGAACCCTGCCGATAGGGTGTTCGAGTGCTTCGTGTCACGGTGTGGGGAACAGGCAACATGGGGTCGACAGCGATCCGGTCCGCAGTGGCGTTTCCGGGTTTGAAGCTGTCGGGAGTCATCACGTCTTCGGCGGATAAACACGGTAAGGACGCCGCGACGTTCGCGCGGCTCGACGCCGAGACGGGCGTTTCGGCAACCACCGACGTCGATGCGGCACTAGCCGGCTCCGACGCCGTGGCCTACATGGCGTCGGGCGACATCCGGCCCGACGAGGCCGTCGCGGAGATAGAGCGATGCCTGCGCGCAGGCAAGCATGTGGTCACGCCGTCGCTGTACTCGCTCTTCGACCCGCGGTCCGGGCCGCAGGAATGGGTGGAGCGCCTCACCGCGGCCGCCGAGGAGGGCGGCGCATCACTGCTCGTCAGCGGCGTGGACCCAGGCTGGGGCAACGACGCGCTGGCCGTCATCGCCGCCGGCTTGTGTACCCGGATCCGATCCATCCACTGCCAGGAGATCTTCGACTACTCGACCTACGACCAGCCGTACGCGGTCAAGGTGTCGTGCGGGTTCGGACAGCCCATGGGCCGAGAAGATCCAGTGCCGATGCTGCTGCTGCCGTCCATCCCGACGATGGTGTGGGGCGGCAACATCCGGTTGATCGCTCGGGGCTTGGGCCTGGAGATCGACGAGATCACCGAGGAGGTCGAGCGGCTGCCGCTCGAAGAGTCGATCGACACCGTGATGGGTCGATTCGAGAAGGGCACCCAGGGCGCCTTCTGGCTCAAGGTGATCGGCAAGTCGAGCGGGCGCGAACGGATCGTCATCGACCACATCACCCGCATCCACCCCTCATGCGCGCCGGACTGGCCGCAGCCCGATGAAGGGGTCGGAGACCACCGGGTGATTGTCGACGGGGATCCGCAGCTGACCATCCTCAGCCGTGCCGATGTCCCCGGCGGTACGCGCGCCGACGGCGGCAACACGACCGCGGCCAACCGCCTGCTAGGTGCCCTTAACTGGTTGTCGGACCAGAAGCCGCGCATCTACGACGGCCTCGACGTGCCGATGCAGTCCGCACTGCCGCCCGAGGTGGAAGCGACGCGTTGGGCCGACTACTAGAAGTTGGGCTCACGACGATCCGAATTCGCCGAGGCTGCTCGAGGATCGCAGTCGATCGGATTTCACGATCTGACCGCAGTCTCGACAAGGCGTGAGTGCCAAGATGGAGTTGATGAGCCCCACCGATCTGAGTCCCACCACACTCCGGGAAGCGTTCGGGCATTTCCCCTCCGGTGTCATCGCAATCGCCGCGGAGGTGGGCGGCACCCGGGTCGGGCTGGCGGTCAGTACGTTTGTCCCTGTGTCGCTCGACCCGCCGCTGGTGTCGTTCTGTGTCCAGAACACCTCAGAGACGTGGCCGAAGCTGAAGGATCTGCCCTATCTGGGGATCAGCGTGCTGGGCGAAGCGCATGACGACGCCGCGCGCACGCTGGCCGCCAAGACCGGCGACCGGTTCGCGGGTCTGGAGACGGTGTCCCGGGAATCCGGTGCGGTCTTCGTCGCGGGCACGAGCGTGTGGCTGGAAAGCGCCATCGAACAGCTGGTGCCTGCCGGGGATCACACGATAGTGATTCTGCGAGTCAGCGACATCACCGTACATGCCGATGTACCGCCGATTGTCTTTCACCGCAGCACATTTCGGCGGCTGGGCGCCTGAGCCCGGCGTCGATGCCCGGCGACTAAGGGCGGGCGGCGAGTTCCTCGCGATAACCCTGAATGCGCTGCTCGAGCTCCTTGGCGTCGGCTGGCCGGCCTTCCTTGCGAGCCAGCTCGGCCCGCGCGCTCAGCTCACGGATCGCGGTGCGAATGTCGTTGATGCTATGAGGCTCTCGCATGTTCATACTGCTGCCTTTCGTCGGTGACTGGCCGCTGTATGAAGGCTACCCGCGAGGGCGCCTCACTCAACCTCATCACCGTCTGAACAGCTTGTTTCCCAACCACACCACCGGGTCGTACTTGCGGTCCACGGCGCGCTCCTTCAGCGGGATCAGCGCATTGTCGGTGATCTTGATGTGCTCGGGGCACACCTCAGTGCAGCACTTGGTGATGTTGCAGAAGCCCAGCCCGTTCTCTTCCTGCGCCTGGTCGGGACGACGCTCGAGCGTGTCCAGCGGATGCATGTCGAGTTCGGTCTGGCGCATCAAGTACCGCGGGCCTGCGAACGCCTTCTTGTTCTCCTCGTGGTCGCGCACCACGTGACACGTGTTCTGGCACAGGAAGCACTCGATGCACTTACGGAACTCCTGTGACCGGTTCACGTCCTCTTGCATCATCCGGTACTCGCCGGGTTGCAGGTCCTTCGGTGGCGTGAACGACGGTATCTCCCTGGCCTTTTCGTAGTTGAAGGACACGTCGGTAACCAGGTCGCGAATCACCGGGAAGGTCCGCAGCGGCGTCACTGTGATGGTCTCGGCCGGGTCGAACGTAGACATCCGCGTCATGCACAACAGCTTTGGCCGTCCGTTGATCTCGGCCGAGCAAGAGCCGCACTTGCCCGCTTTGCAGTTCCATCGCACGGCGAGGTCACCGGCCTGTGTCTGTTGCAGCCGGTGGATGATGTCGAGCACCACCTCGCCCTCGTTGACCTCAACGGAGAAGTCCTGCAGCTCCCCGCCGTCGTCGTCGCCGCGCCACACCCGCAACTTCGCCTGATAGCTCATCAGCTTCTCCTTGCCGGGTGGTTGGCCAGTTCTTCCGAGGTGAAGTACTTCTCGAGCTCTTGGATGTCGAGCATGGCCATCAGGTCCTCGCGCATCGGCACCTGGTCCTCGCGGGTGATGGTGACCGAAGGAAGAACGGACGTGTCGGCTCCGTCGTCGATGGCCCGGCACACCAGCAGCGTCTTGCGCCAGTCCGCATCCATCGACGGGTAGTCGTCGCGGGTGTGCCCGCCCCGGCTCTCCGTGCGCTCCAGCGCGGCCCTGGCGACGCACTCACTGACCAGCAGCATGTTGCGCATGTCGATGGCCAGGTGCCAGCCCGGGTTGAACTGCCGATGCCCTTCCACCTGCATGTTCTTGAACCGCTGCCGCAGCTCGTCGAGCTTGCTTAGCGCCTCGGATACCTCGTCGGCCTTGCGG
>Ga0164301_10000532_pt1 | contig 11151 bp, 8 predicted proteins | sample Whisoiple_231_MG_FD_109711 | JGI IMG/M metagenome (GOLD analysis project Ga0164301, IMG submission 109711) | Unamended control soil microbial communities from upstate New York, USA - Whitman soil sample_231_MG | ecosystem: Environmental > Terrestrial > Soil > Agricultural land ... | reverse complement strand
GGTTGGCGGTTGAATTATATTCGGGCAAAGGCAAAACCGGTATGCCGTCGCCCGTTTTTATGTCGTGCAACAAGAAATCGCTGTAGGGATGGATTATCTTGTTGCCTAGCGCGGCGGGGACAGTAAACGTAGAACCGTTTATTTTTGTCCCGGGCTTCGCGGTCGTGATCGAAGATGTATGGCAAACCGCGCAACCGATTTTGTTGAATAGCGCTTCCCCGGCAAGCACGTCGTCTGAAATCGGTCCGCGCGGCGGTGCCTTGGTGGCACGCATAAAGTCGGCGAATGCCACAACATCCTCTCCGTCATCCTCCGGATCAGCTACCGGATCATAGCCGGAGCCGAAGCCGACATAACGGCCACTCGAAGTGTTCTCCTCCGGAAACAGAGGAGAAGTAATGCCCATTTCGTTGAGGTAGGCGTCCGCCGAAAAAGATTCTAGGCTGGCATGCTGACTCTTCCAGCCGAAACGTCCGATGCGGGAGGTTCCATTAGCTTCGAGCACGGGAACTATAACAGCGCTGCCGCGCATCTCTGCAGGCTGTTTGTCCCGAATGGCCAGCAGGGTGCTGTTCGCGATCGCCTCTACGAAGCCGTTGCCCAGGGTATTGGTTGAGATGCGGAAAGTCCGGATCGCGTCCTCGGGAATGACGCGCTCGACGAGATCGGGGTGAGTGGCACGCGACTGAATAAGTGTTCCGCCCAGCGATTCGAAAAACTGACCGTTCTCTAACCGCCCGGATCGAAGCTCCGCGACCTGACTGGCGCCGCCTGTAACGACGTTCTGGTGGCACTCTCTACAGCTCTGAGCATTGTATGTGGGACCAAGGCCATCTTGAATGGTTTCAAACTCCTCGAAGATAAAACGATTGTCATTGAAAGAACGGCGCGCCACGACATTGTCCGCATTCAACGTTTCGTAAGGAGGTCCTTGCTCGATGAAGCCGTTCGTCAAGTTGTCAAAACCGGTGGGCGCCTCAGTTGCGTCGCTTCTCGGATCGCTACCAGCCGACCGATCTTCGTCCCAGATTACGCCGCTATGGCGAAATCGCTCTGCACGGCTCTGTCGTGCTTGAGAAAATACGTTTTGGTTTTGCAGAACAAGAAAACCGATCAGCCCCACCAATAAAATCATCAGCACAGTGGATCTATGGTGCATAGTTAACTCCTTTTTCTGATTTGATCGCCTAGCCAAAATTCAGCAGATGCTCACCGTTGAACACGACGACAGCAGAACGCGTCCTTTTTGGCGCCGAGCTTTACCGAAAGGGTGTTAACGCAACCCTTGCGAAACTTGGATCAGGCTTGACGTGCAGCTCGCCGGGCGACAGCCAGCAATTTTGTTTCGATTAAGATACGAAAAATTTGATTAAGTTAGGCTTAAGGTCAAATTAATCTTACCGAGATCTTTGGAAATGCTTTACTAGAAAATTCTTAATCCTTCCTCAATTTGCGTTGTACAAGTTTCATTGGCCGAGTAAATATGCTGCAATGATCGGCGGTGTTTAACATTGATGAGAATACTGATTGTTGAAGACGAGCCTCGACTGCTCCGGAATCTCGCCAGAGCTTTACGCGAGGAAGGGTATGCCGTCGATGTGGCCGCAGCGGGTGACGAAGGTCTTTACAAGGCTGAGAGTTACAATTACGACGCGATCGTGCTCGACATTATGCTGCCGCGTCTCGATGGCTGGGAAGTGCTAGAACGATTGCGAAAGCAAAAGCACACTCCGCTGCTGATCCTCACGGCTCGGGACACCTTCAAAGATCGCGTTCGTGGTCTCGATGACGGCGCTGACGATTATCTTGTCAAACCATTTGATTTATCCGAACTCCTCGCTCGACTACGGGCATTGATCCGTCGCTCGGCTGGCCAGACCACATCGCAGATAGACGTGGGTGGTGTCGTCATCAACACCCGCGCTCGCTCGATCAATCGCGAGGGGCGCCAGATTCCGCTGACGGCGCGCGAGTATGCGATTTTCGAATATCTCGCGCTGCACCGAGGAGAGGTCGTCACGCGCACCGCGCTCTATGAGCACCTTTTTGATGAGAATGAAGATACGATGTCCAATCTGTTGGACGTACACATCTTCAGCATCCGCAAGAAAATCGGACGTGACCTCATCAAGACTCGCCGCGGGCAGGGCTACTCCATTGAGCGCTGACTCTTTACCATGTTGTTCAAATCGATTCGCTGGCGCTTGCAGTTGTGGTTGGCGTTCCTGCTGGTTTGCCTATTGAGCGGTTTCGGTTTCACGGTCTATCAACTTCAACGCGTTAGCCAAGTGAAGCAGCTTGACGAGGAGCTGGAGCGTCGCGTTGCGGTGATCAGCGGAGCTATTCGTGGCGGCGCGCCTAAAACAGGTGTTTCCTCTCTGTCATTTGAGGGACGCCCAGAGAACCGCGAGCTCAATGGGGATAGCCGTCAGCCGAATACATCTCGCCGTTTTTCGGACGCCCCGGGTGTTCGCGACGATCGAAAAGGACCGTTCGGGCCCCGCGATTTCCCGATTTCGGAAGAGATCTCAAACCTTTTTGACCGAGGCGGTGCAAGCGCTTTTTACTTCATCGTCTGGTCCCGCGATGGCGCTATATTCAAGCGGTCTAGCAACGCGCCTGCTGAGGTCCCTCTGCCAACGCGGCTTGGTGAGATGGATACGCGAACCTATGCGCGGACGCGTGACGAATACCGTGAAGCCTTCCACTTTACCGAGCTTGCCGATTGCGTGCTCACCGGTAGGTCCATTAGCGCTGACCTGGCCAGCATGCGGCGTTTTAAATTTTTGCTGCTTGCCGCCGGCGGCATTGTTCTCGGGTTTGGTTTAGGTGGCGGGTGGTGGCTGACGTCTCGCGCCATGCGTCCGGTGGACGACATCAGCCTTGCGGCGATGCGCATTTCCGAGGGAAATTTATCCGAACGCATTAATGTATCCGATACAGACAGCGAACTCGGCCGGCTCGCTACTGTGTTGAACTCTACTTTTGCGCGGCTCGAAGCTTCCTTCGCTCAGCAAATGCAGTTCACTGCCGACGCGTCGCACGAATTGCGCACACCGCTAGCCGTCATTATCTCCGAGGCGCAGACGACCCTCGCGCGCAAACGGGGCGGCGCAGAGTATCGCGAAAGCATTGGAGTCTGTCTGAACGCCGCGCAACAAATGCGCCGTATCGCTGAATCGCTGCTCCAACTCGCGCGCTTTGATGCCGGCCAAGAACCGATGCGCCGCAACGCTCTCGATTTAGCAGAAAACGCGCGCATGTGCGTCGACGGCATTGGCCCGCTTTCCAAAGAGCGGGACATAAAAATTCGCTGTGATCTTCGCCGCGCTGAAATATTCGGCGACGCGGACCGCGTCGACCAGCTCATCACAAATCTTCTTACCAATGCCATTCAATACAATAAGCCAAATGGCGATATTCTTGTTACTACCGGCACTGAAAACGGTGACGCAGTGCTGAAGGTAATAGACAACGGCCAGGGCATAGCGGCTGAAGCCGTTGGCCATGTGTTCGAGCGGTTTTATCGCGTGGACAAGTCACGTTCCCGTATTGAAGGCCGTAGCGGTTTGGGCTTAGCGATCTGTAAGGCCATAGCCGATAGTCACGGTGGCAGCATCAACGTTTCGAGTGAGCTCGGCACCGGGACGACATTTATTGTTCGGCTCCCGGCGATGAAGGTGAGCTGACGAACTACAGGCCATTACATCGCGCAAGAAATGACTTGAGCGTGTTGTAGCCGTCAAGAAAACTCGCAAGTCTTGCTGTTGCGAAAAGGTGAATGTCCGCCGTCGAAGTCTCGAAAAACGTTTTGCCGGAAGGTTGTAAAAAGCAGAATCCGACCCTTCAGGGATCGGATTCTGCCGTTAGGCGACTGCATGAGTACTGCCGATTAATGGATGGGGCTCGGAACAGGGACGTGATACAGGTTCGCGACGTTTTCCCGTACGAGTTTCGCGCGCACCGGGGCCGGCAGATCGCCCAGGTCGCGGGCGACGATTTGCCGAGAATTCGGCCAGGTGGAATTGCCGTGCGGAAAATCGTTGGACCACATGCAATTGTTTTCGCCCCACCAAGACAGAATATGACCGCCGACGGCGTCGTTAAAGAAAGTTGTGTAGATTTGGTTATGAAAGTATTCGCTTGGCGTTTTTTTGATGGCCAAACCTTCGCGCTTAGCGCCGTGGCGTTTGAAGTAGTAGTCCCACTGTTCCAAAACAAAGGGAATCCAGCCCAGCTCGTTTTCGACCAAGACGAGCTTTAGCTTGGGAAAGCGTTCCAACACTCCGGAGTAGATCAGATCGTAGAGGCTGTCCACCGACTGGAATAGTTTCATGTTGACGCTATTGTGCTCCGCGGTCATGCCGGTTGCGGTATCTCCCAGACCGAAAGATCGGCTTCGGCTGTATCCGTGGCCACTCAAGATATGCAAGTTGACCGGCATCTCGAGATCCTGCGAGGTGGCCCAGAACTTGTCATAGTGCGATGAGGAGAACGGCAGCTCTGGTGGCGGTACTTGCCAAATGACCGAACCTCGCATCCCCGCTTTTCGGCAGCGTTCCAGTTCTTTCACCGCACCATCGATGTCGTACATCGACAGCATGGCGATACCGATCAGCCGATCCGGCGCAGCGCTGCAGTAGTCAATCAGCCAATCATTGTAAACACGGCAACAAGCTGCCTCCAACTCATGATCGTCGAGGCTCAAGCATTTCAACCCATGGGTGGGATACAGGACTTCGGCGCTGACACCGTCCGCCGCCATCTCGGAGACTCGCTTGTTCTTGTCCTGCGCGCCTCCTGGGGTATCGTTCGGTCTTTGGCCGCCATAATCCGGAGCACGGTCCTGAAAGGCTTTTGGTAATTCTTTTTGCCAAAGACCCGCGGGCTCGATGACGTGCGAGTCGGATGAAATTAAAACTTCATTGATGCTCGCATGGTTTTGTTTGCCATAGGTACGTTCAAGAAACGGCATTGTTTTCTCTCCTTCCTATCTGGACAATTTGGATCCGCCCTCGCGCACTTCGCAGCATCGGCGATGCCCGTAATGCAGGGGCCACTTAGATGGGAATAACTCAGCAGGGGGTTGCGGTGCAAGGGTGAGTTGAGTGCGCGGGATGCTACACAAAACTCGTGGGCTTCGGCAAAAACCGTAAGTGCTGACCCAAACAATGCAGCGGAGAATGCAGCTGAGATGGTTTTCGCGAAAGAAAGTGGCTCCGCTTTAACGCAGACGAGCGCTACTTCATCATCTTCGCGTAAATCTGTCGGGCATCCTGGAGACTTTTATAGACCAGATCGGTATTGTTAGCTCCTTCGTTTTTGCCAACGACTTTGACGAGGATCCATATTAGAACCAAAAGTAAAATCAGCGCGACAAACAGAACCGCGAGCCAGAATCCGAACGTGTAAATCGTCCCTGAAGTAGATCCGTCAGCACCGCGACTCCCGCTCCGTGTTTCTTTCTCGTCTGCGCCGCTCGAGCCCGCGGTTGAAGATTCCATCGCTGCGGCGCTTTGTGACGTATCAGCTGAGGAATCGACGCTTGACGTCGCGCTCGCTGCGGCGATCAAACTACTCTGGCCATTACTACCGGACCCCGAGCCGCCGCTGGCTGAGCCACTCCCCGAGCCACTACCACCCGACCCGCCGCCGGATCCGCCACCCGATCCACCACCCCCTGACCCGTCACCGGAGCCGCTCCCGCCTCCACCATTGCTCGATCCACCGCTTGCACTCGCTGCAGAACTATTGCCGCTCCCCGCGCCACCCGCGCCTCCGGCCGAACCGCCCGCAGAGCCGCTGGAAGAGCCGACACCTGAACCACCGGCGGTACTTCCCGACCCGCCGGAGGAGCCCGAAGCACCACTGGAGCCACCAACGGAATTACCGCCGCTGCCCGAGCCGGTCCCCGTACCTCCCGATCCACCCGAAGAGCCTGATCCACCACCGGATCCACCTGCGGAACCCCCACCTGAAGCAGCACCGGCACCCAACCCGCTGCCGGAGCCAGTGCCCGTCCCACCGGAAATACCTCCCGATCCACCAGAAGAACCCGAACCACCCCGGACCCTGCTGCGGAGCCTCCACCTGAAGCAGTACCGGTACCTGACCCGCTGCCCGAGCTGCCACCGATGCCAGTGCCAGAACTGCCGCCGGAACCGCCCGATCCACCGCCGTTTGAACCGGAAGAGCCGCTACCGGAACTTCCACCGATTCCACCACCGCCTCCAGTGCTGGAACCGGCACTTGACGAGCCCGCATTTGAACCACCGGTTGAGCCGCTTCCTCCAGCGGCGTTGCTATCCGGCTGCCCGTTCATCGAAGATAGAGAGCCTGCTACGTCACTCCAGGCTATTTGCAGAGCTTCTCCGAACTGCGTGTCACGGATACCTAGCCAAAAAACGATCGCGACTAAAAGTACGATGAGCGTATATTCGACAATGCCTTGTCCGTTGGAGTTCAAAGGGAGCGGTTTCTTGATGCAGGATCTTAGGGTGTGCATAGACGAGATCTCCATGCGATCTCGTCGAGCAAGCTCCAGGCCTGCGCGATCAGCTCCACTGAGGGATAAAAAGCACTCGGGCTAGCACCAAATATCTTGAAATCTCAGGAATAGTGACAGCTGCGGCGTGACACTTCGGCTTCGCTGACAAGACGAGAGGAGAAAAAATGTGCGCGGAATATACTTGTGCCTGCGTGTGTCTATGGGGCGGAGCCATAATCTCTTGGATCCGGCGGCATGTTGAAGCGTTCGTGCCACCGTGCAGCGATCCATAGCTGCGGAAGGTCCATCAAGTTTGAGAAATTGGCATCCTGAACACGCGCGATATGCCAGACCAACCAGGCGACGTGAGGTTTGGGCGGCGCAAGCAGCTGCTCGGGGGACAAGTCGGTGAGTGCATCGCGTACCATATCCCTCACGCGTCCCAAAGCATCCAGCACTAGACCAGCACTCTCCATAACTAGATACCACCCCGAACTTTCTCTCTGACGCTATAGCGCGAAAAGAACCGAGTGGCTTAGCCCGCCCGCATCTTCAGCAGTGTCGGAATATCCATTGTTTCTTGATAGAGACGCAGTTTTTTTTCTTTGGTTTGCGCGGCATACATGGCCATGCGATCGGCGAGCTCATTGCCCTCCGTGCCAACATGTCCCGCAACATGGGTGAGTGTGAGCGCGTCTTTGATGCGCCGGTAAATTGCGTAAGTGTCCTTGATAATTTTGAGGTTTTTGATCTCGCCGCCCGGTTTTTTCCAACCATTTCTTTCCCAGAGCGGCGCCCAACTGCGAATGCAGTTGATCGCATATGCCGAGTCGCTGCAGACCTCAACGGTCTTGCCATTTTTGATTTCTTCTTCAGCCATGCGCAGTGCATGATAAATCGCGTTCAGTTCGGCGGTGTTGTTTGTGCCGACAGGATTGTACAGGCCGTACCACAGTTCTGCGAGCTTGCCGCCTCGATAAACGACGATGCCGGAACCGGCATTGCCGGGATTGGGGTCGCACGCGCCGTCGCAGTAAATGCTGACGTCGAATCGGTGCGCGGTATGAGAGGCGCGGCGGTCGCTGCGGCGTGTGATGGCACTCTTCTCTTCGAGATTGCCGTGAACGAACGCTTGCTCCGCTTCTGCGCGCGTTGCGAAGGACTTGAAACGTGCGCCGGGATACTTATCCACGGCCCGCTGAGCGCTCGCCCAATCGCCAAATACTCCAGTTTGCCGGCCTGACCATACTACGTAGAATTTCTGCGCCATGCCAGGTGGATTTATCTCCTTCTCAATCGTTTACTAGCCGCTAATGGGGACAACCCTAGAATTTAGCGGGTGACTATCCATATTTATTCTCAGATTTTCGCGTCGCCCGGACGCGTGACTCAGGTGCCTCAATAGGTGCGGTAACGCCCTTGCCCTTCCGGCGGAGATTCGGCGAAGGCTGTAAACTCGGGCTGATCCTCGAACGGATGGGATAAGATTTTCAGCAAGGTATCGAAGGGCCCGAAATCCCCTTGCTCAGCTGCGGCACTCAAAGCTTTCTCTACGTGATGGTTACGCGGAATAAACGCGGGATTTGCCAGCCGCATTTTTTCGGCGCGCTGGCGCGGTGCCGCGGTATCTCGAGAAAGCCGCGCTCGCCACTGTTCGCTCCAGAGATCGTAGGTGGCCGGATCGGCAAATAGCGCGCGAACTCCTTCCTCCAGACCGATCACCGCATCGGCGAGTAAGCGAAAGGCCAGCGTGTAATCAACTTTATTGCCTTCCATTGCAGTGAGAAATCCCGTGGCGAGGTTGAGATCGGCCTCTTCTTCGCTCAGGAGCCCGAGCTTGGCGCGCATGCCGGTCAGCCAATGCTGTTCATATTTTTCGGGGAAAGTATTGACAACGTCAGTGGCGCGGGCGATGGCACGTGTCCTGTCCGCGTCGATCAGCGGCAGTAGCGTTTCCACAAAGCGCGCGAGATTCCACTGCGCGATACGTGGCTGATTGGCATAGGCATAGCGTCCGTGGCTATCGATGGAGCTGAATACAGTGGCAGGATCGTAATGGTCCATAAACGCACATGGACCATAGTCAATGGTCTCGCCGGAGATCGCCATATTGTCGGTGTTCATCACGCCATGGATGAAGCCGACGTGCATCCAGCGGGCGACAAGCGCGGCTTGTCGATCGGAGACACGATCAATCAGTTCCAGGTAGGGATTCTTGCGACCTTTGATTTCCGGGTAATGGCGATCGATTACGTAATCGGCCAGGCGGCGGACTTTTTTCTGCTCGCCACGTGCGGCAAAAAACTGGAAAGTGCCAACACGAATATGACTGGCGGCGACGCGGGTCAAAACCGCACCCGGTAAGACGCTCTCGCGAAAAACCGGCTCCCCCGTAACCACTGCCGCAAGCGCCCGGGTTGTCGGAATACCGAGGCTGTGCATCGCTTCACCGACTAAATATTCACGCAGGACTGGGCCGAGTGCGGCCCGGCCATCACCGGCGCGTGAAAATGGCGTGGGGCCGGAGCCTTTGAGCTGAATATCGCGACGGCCGCCGTGGCGATCAATGATCTCGCCTAAGAGGAGCGCCCGCCCATCGCCCAGTTGTGGTACAAACCCGCCGAATTGGTGTCCGGCGTACACTTGCGCCAGAGGAATCGCTCCCTCAGGCTGCGCATTGCCAGCAAAGATTCGCGCGCCGTGATCGGAGTCCAGCGCGTTACCGTCGAGTCCCAATTCTTCGGCCAGCTCGCGATTGAACTTGACCAACCTAGGGCTTCGGACCTGCGTCGCTTTCCAGTTGACGTAAAAGCCGTCGAGCTCGCGCGCATAGGTATTGTCGAACACAAACGATGCGGGGGCAGGTCGATCGCTGCCGTGTTCGTTACCGGGTTCGACGGGACCTTTTGTGATTGGTTCAACTTTCATATCACCACTATACCCGTCCCGAAGAAACTCAGAAAGGTGCACTGGCAAATCAGAAATTTGCGATCAATGAAGGAGGGCAGCGGTGGGTTAAGCTGCGGCCTCTGGAAAATTCCTGCGCCAGACAGTCTCTCCCGACGTGCTCAGCGGAGCTGAAGGGACCGGAGCCGCACTTAAACAATTGTTCGCGCCGGGTTTGAGGCTTCGGGAAAGAGGCCATGCCTGCTCAGAAACTCGATCATAAAGCGATCGAAGAGCCACGGTTGCTCGATCTGGCAAGCGTGGCCCGCACCCGGCAAGGTTTTCAGTTCACAGTTCGGTATGCGTTCTTGCAGCGCGAAGGCGCGTTGATGACTGTTATCCTCGCTGCCGGTCAAAATGATGGTCGGGCAGGCGATGCGCTCGAAAAGCCCTTCCGGGTAGGGCTGTGCCAACGCTTTGAATTGATGGATGATGGTTTGGACATCGGCGTGCCCATTGCGTTCCGTGAAAAGGTTCGCGAAAAAGTGCGCCAGCGGAGTCGTGCGAAAGGCGGCGCTCAGGTCTTCGAACGTGTAGGCCCAGCGGTAATCAATACCGTTGGCAGTGTAGTTAGCAATCCTTCCTTTGGTGAATTCCTTGCTCGGATTGTAGCCGGTCCCGCATAAAACCAGCGCTGCCGTCTTATCGGGGCGAAGATGATACATGTGAGGAGCAAGTGACGAACCGACCGAACAGCCGACCAGAATCGCTTTCTCACGCGGCAACGCATCGTCGATCGCCTCCCAGCAAGCTTCGGCCATATCGTTCATCGTCAGTCCGGACTCGGCTTTGGGCGAACGCCCGTATCCGGGTATGTCGATGGCGATACAGCGGTACCATGTCGAGAAATGGGCCATTTGAAAAATCCAGCAGGACTGGTCCATGGGATTCGGATGGATAAAAGCAATCACCGGCCCCGTGCGTCCCATGCGTTCGCAATAAAGAGGTCCATCAATGTGCTGCGCCATTTTGTTCCTCCGTTTGATTTAGTTGTACGATGCCAAGCGAGGATCTTAGCATGAGAGCAAACTTCTTTGCTGATCGCTTATCATCAAGAAAAATTCTCACTATGCTCCAAATCACCGCAACACTGCGCTCTGCTCACGTTCCCCGGGAGCGGAAAAACATTAGGGCTTCCAGCCGGCTTGCGTCAGTTCAGCATCCGCTTTCTTTGCAAAACTGAAATCATAAGCGCGCTCGATGGGAACGTCTTTGGTGATTTTGAGAACCTCGCGGACGATGTCCAGATCGTTTTTCTGCGTCTCTTCGTCGACGATGCCATTGCTCGTGAAAGTGCCGATCATGCCGTCGTAGGTTCGCGCCGCCAATTCTCTGTCGAGCTCGGAAAATTTCATCATGGCGCCCATGGCGACCTCGCGGTTTTGTTTGACCAGGCGGAGCGCTTTAACGAGGGCGCGCATGACGCCATGCATCAGTTTCGGCTTGGTTTTGATGAGTTGATCGTTGGTGGCGATGGTGCCCCAGGAATTTTTCACTTCTTTGCCGAGATTCAAGATCTCTTTCATGCCTTGGTCCAGTGCGGCAAAGCGCTCCTCGGAGCTCAACAGACCGGCATCTACGACGCCGGATTGCAGCCCGGCGAGGCGTTGGCCCGGCGGCAGAGCGAGAAATGTCAGATCCTTGTTGGGGTCGAGGCCGTACTTGGCGGCGACTTTTTTCAACATAAAAGTCGCCACCGCAGCGACGCCAGTGACGGC
>Ga0164301_10000531_pt1 | contig 11153 bp, 9 predicted proteins | sample Whisoiple_231_MG_FD_109711 | JGI IMG/M metagenome (GOLD analysis project Ga0164301, IMG submission 109711) | Unamended control soil microbial communities from upstate New York, USA - Whitman soil sample_231_MG | ecosystem: Environmental > Terrestrial > Soil > Agricultural land ... | reverse complement strand
CCGCATCGCCTACCCGACCACCGCCGCCCAGTACTTCCACCTGCTGCGCCGCCAGGCGCTGATCAAGAAGCCGCGGCCGCTGATCGTCTTCACCCCGAAGGGGCTGCTGCGCCTCGACAAGGCGGCCGCCACCCTGCCGGAGCTGACCGACGGCGAACTGCGGTTCATCCTCGACGACCCGACCGCCGGCGAGCGCCGCGAGCAGGTCGAGCGCCTCGTCCTCTGCACCGGCAAGGTCTATTACGACATGGACGGCAACGACCGCCGCGCCGGCGCCGAGAACGTCGCCATCGCCCGCGTCGAGGTCCTCTACCCCTTCGCCAAGGAACAGCTGGAACGGCTGATCGCCTCCTACCCGAATCTGAAGGAGATCGCCTGGGTCCAGGAGGAGCCGCGCAACATGGGCGCCTGGAAGGTGATGTCGCGGCGGATGCCCGACGTCCTGCCCGAGGGCGTCACCCTCACCTACATCGGTCGCCAGGGCCGGGCCAGCACGGGCGAGGGCTACTCGGGGACCCACGCGCGCGAGCAGGAGCGAATCGTGCTCACCGCGCTCACCGCGGGCAGCTAGCCGCCGTGGCTCGCAAGCCGTTCGAGAAGCCCGTCCCGGGCGAGCTGTTCGTCTGGGTCAAGCGCTTCTCCTGGGTGGAGCTGGCGATCTTCTCCGGCCTGATCTTCTTCTGGCTGGTGCCGGGGTTCGAAACCGCGACGATGCTGTTCGGCTGGGCGCACGGGCTCGGCTTCATCGCCCTCTGCGTGGTGATCTGGATCGCCTGCGTGCGCAAGGAGGCTCCGTACACCCTGCTCGCCGCGACGCTCACCCCGGTGGGCCCGGTCGGCAGCGTGATCGGAATCGAGTTGATCGAGCGCAAGGGCTGGGGTATATGTGTACAACCGAGTTCCCAGGTAACTGAGAGGGAAAGCCGCCAGGACCGGGCTAAAGCGCTCGATTCCGCTTGACCGAGGCTATGCGAGCCTGTATAGCTAAACCCTGACTGTTCCTCAGGGCAGTCCCGCCAGGGGGAACGGCCGCGTCGGCATCCCTCCCTGGCTACCGACGCGCAGGTGCAGTGTGGGTCGCGCGGACCCCCCTGCCTCCCGCGGCCCCGCTGCGCCTACTTTTTCAGCTTCCGCAGCACGGTTTGCAAGATGCCCCCGTTGACGAAGTAGGTGACCTCGTTCGGGGTGTCGAGCCGTACCGTTGCCTCGAAGGTTTTCTCGCTGCCGTCGTCGGCACGCGCGGTGACGGTGACGGTCTTGGCCCGGCCTTCGTCCAGCTCGCCGACGTCGAAGCTCTCGGCGCCGGTCAGGCCCAGCGTGCCGGCGCTCTCGCCGGCGGCGAACTGCAACGGCAGCACCCCCATCCCGATCAGGTTGGAGCGGTGGATGCGCTCGTAGCTCTCGGCGATGACCGCCCGCACCCCGAGCAGCTTGGTTCCCTTGGCGGCCCAGTCGCGCGAGGAGCCGGAGCCGTACTCCTTGCCGGCCAGTACGACCAGGGGCGTTTTTTCGCCTGCGTACTGCATTGCGGCGTCGTAGATCGTCGTCTCCTCGCCGTCGGGGAAGTGGCGGGTGAAGCCCCCGGCGCGGTCGACCAGCTGGTTGCGGAGGCGGATATTGGCGAAGGTGCCGCGGATCATCACCTCGTGGTTGCCGCGGCGCGAGCCGTAGGAGTTGAAGTCCGCGACCTCCACCCCCTGCTCGGTCAGCCAGCGGCCGGCGGGGCTGTCGCGTTTGATCGCCCCGGCCGGAGAGATGTGGTCGGTGGTGATCGAGTCGCCGAGGACGGCCAGCGCCCGGGCGCCGGCGATCGGCTCGACGCCCGGCGCCGCCGCCGGCATCTGCTCGAAGAAGCTCGGACGGCGGACGTAGGTCGAGTCCGGCCAGTCGTAGCGGTCGCCGCCGGGAACCTCGACCGCATTCCACATCTCGTCGCCGGCGAAGACCTCGGCGTAGTTGCGCTCGAACATCTCGGACTTGACCGAGTCGCCGACCACCTGCTTGATCTCCTCGGCGCTCGGCCAGACGTCGCGCAGAAATACGGGCGCTCCATCCCGCCCCTCGCCGAGCGGCTCGTTGACGAGGTCGATGTCCATGCGGCCGGCGAGCGCGTAGGCGACGACCAGCGGCGGGCTCGCCAGGTAGTTCGCCTTCACGTCCTGGTTGATCCGGCCCTCGAAGTTGCGGTTGCCGGAGAGCACCGCGCAGACGGCGAGGTCCTTCTCGGCGATCGCGGCGGAGATCTCCGGTGCCAGCGGCCCGGAGTTGCCGATGCAGGTCGTGCAGCCGTAGCCGACGAGGTTGAACTGGAGGGCGTCGAGGTGCTCGGTCAGCCCGGCCCGCTCCAGGTAGTCGGTGACCACGGTCGAGCCCGGCGCCAGCGAGGTCTTCACCCAGGGTTTGCGCTCCAGGCCGCGTTCGATCGCGTTGCGGGCGAGCAGACCAGCGGCGACCATCACGCTCGGGTTGGAGGTGTTGGTGCAGCTGGTGATCGCGGCGATGACGACGTGGCCGTGGTCGAGCTCGACCTCGCTCCCGTCGGCGAGGGTGACCGCGATCGCGTCGTCGCTGCGGGTCACGTCGACCGCGGTTCCGCTCAGCGCCGGGCGCGGCTTGCTGTTGCCGTTGTCGTGGTCCTCCGCCGGCGGGTCGGAGGCCGGGAACGACTCTTCGATCGCCTCGTCGAGGCCGGAGACCATCTGCTCGGCCGCCTCGGCGTCGAACTCGGACATCACCTCGAGGAAGGACTCTTTGGCCTCGGAGAGCGGCACCCGGTCCTGCGGCCGTTTCGGCCCGGCCAGGCTCGGGACCACGTCGCCGAGGTCGAGCGCCAGCAGGTCGGAGAAGACCGGGTCCTCGCCGTCGCCGTCGGCGAACATCCCTTGCTCGCGGGCGTAGGCATCGACAAGCTCGATCGTCTCGGTCGGCCGGCCGGTGAGGTCGAGGTAGCGCAGGGTCTCGGCGTCGACCGGGAAGATCGCGCAGGTGGAGCCGAACTCCGGCGACATGTTGCCGAGCGTGGCGCGGTCGGCGAGGCCGAGGGTCGGCAGGCCGGGGCCGAAGAACTCGACGAACTTGGAGACGACGCCGCGCTCGCGCAGCATCTCGGTCACGGTGAGGACGAGGTCGGTCGCGGTCGCCCCCTCCGGCAGCTCGCCGGAGAGCTTGAAGCCGACGACCTGCGGCAGCAGCATCGAGATCGGCTGGCCCAGCATCGCCGCCTCGGCCTCGATCCCGCCGACTCCCCAGCCGAGGACGCCGAGGCCGTTGACCATCGTCGTGTGCGAGTCGGTGCCGACCAGGGTGTCGGGATAGGCCTGCAGGACGCCGTCGTTCTCGCGGCTGTAGACGACCTGGGAGAGGTACTCGAGGTTGACCTGGTGGCAGATCCCGGTCGCCGGCGGGACGACGCGGAAGTTGTCGAAGGACTGCTGTCCCCATTTGAGGAACGAGTAGCGCTCCAGGTTGCGCTGGAAGTCGTGCTCGGCGTTGACCGCGAAGGCGCGCTCGTTGCCGAAGGCGTCGACCTGGACCGAGTGGTCGATCACCAGGTCGACGTCGACCAAGGGGTTGATCGCTGCCGGATCGCCGCCGATCTCCTCCATCGCGTCGCGCATCGCCGCCAGGTCGACCACCGCGGGGACGCCGGTGAAGTCCTGCATCAGGACGCGGGCGGGCTGGAACGGGATCTCGGCGCTGGGCTCGGCGGCCGCGTCCCAGGAGGCGATCGCCTCGACGTCGGCGGCGCTGACCGAGACGCCGTCCTCGAGCCGCAGCACGTTCTCCAGCAGGACCTTGATCGAGTACGGGAGGCGGGCGACGTCGAAGCGCTCCTGCAGGGCGTCGAGGCGGAAGATCTCGAACTCGCGGCCGCCGACCTCAAGGGTCGATCGGGCGCCGAAGGAATCACTGCTGCTCACGGATTCGAGTCTAAGGAAAAGCGCATGCGGGCCGGAGCCGGCTCAGCGCTTGTCGGCGGAGTGGCCGGAGGCGATGTCTTTGGCCGCCTTCTGGCCGGCGCTTCCGCTCTGCACCTTGACGCTGAGCGAGGGGCTGACCAGCGCCAGATGGGCGCCGGCGCGCTGGGGCAGGGGGGCGATGGTGACCTCGACCTTGTCCTTCTCGATCGCCCTGGCGGTGGCCTCGCCGACCTGCCGGGGGGTGGAGGTTCCCATCCCCGGCGGTGGCTTGGACCCGGCGTCGGCGAACATGCCGGCTTCGCGGATGAAGCCGGGCGAGACCAGGGAGACGCCGATTCCGCGCGGCCCCAGGTCGGCGCGCAGGCCGAGCGAAAAGCCCCGCAGCCCGAACTTGGTCGCGTTGTAGATGGAAGAGCGGGGGCTGGCTGCCTTGCCGGAGAGCGAGGCGACGAAGACGAGGTGGCCGCTGCCGGCCTCGAGCATCGCCGGGTAGAGGGCGCGGGCGAGCAGCATCGGCGCCTCCAGGTTGACCCGCAGGGCGCGCTTCACCTCCTCGGCGCTGAACTCGTCCAGCTTGCCGGCGCCGGGCAGGCCGGCGTTGGCGACGAGGATCTCGGTCCCGGCGGCCTCGGCGGCGAGCTGCTCGGCGGCACCGGGCTCGGCGAGGTCGGCGGGCAGGACCGAGTGGCCGCTGCCCGGCAGGCCGGCGGCCATCTCCTCCAGCGCCTCGCGGTTGCGGGCGCTGAGCGCGAGGACGGCGCCGCGCTCGGCCAAAGAGGCGGCGATCGCCCTCCCGAGCCCTCCCGTCGCCCCGGTGAGGAGCGTTTTGCGGCCCGAAAGGTTCATCCCAAGGCGCAAGCTACCAGCCGTGGCGTCGAACAGATTCTCGATGGGAGCGGGAATCTCGACCAAATATTTGCGTTTTGTGAGCAAAGCGCCGCGCGATGGTCTACACTGCCGCCGGTCAGTAACCGAAACGCCGAATCCCTGGCGCAAAGAGCGTTCAGGGAGCGGGGGAACCACGTTTTCGGGGCTAACCCACCAGGTCCAAGGTGGGGGCGCAAGCTCCTTTCGCGCCAGCCCGACAGCTAACCCCGTAGGCCGACGAAGGAGAAGCGGTTTGCGTCACAACCTCAGGTTGGCTGGGCTTGCGTTCGTCGTCGCCCTCTTCGCCACCGCCTTTTTCGCCACCGGCAGCGCTTCGGCCGCCTGCACCACGGGTGGCATGTCGCCGGCCGAAGTCGACATCTGCACGCCGACCGCGAAGGCGAGGCTCCTCCCCAACGGGGTGCTGGTCCCGCCGGCCAGCGCCCCTGCCCGGGTCAAAAAGGTGATCGCCGCGGCGAACAAGATCCGCAGCAAGCCCTACGTCTGGGGCGGCGGCCACGCCCGCTGGTGGGACCGCGGCTACGACTGCTCCGGCGCCGTCTCCTTCGCCCTGCACGGCGGCAAGTTCCTCGAAAGCCCCCTCCCCTCCGGTCCGATGATGAAGTGGGCCGAAGAAGGCGAAGGCCGCTGGATCACCGTCTGGTCCAACGCCGGCCACGCCTACGCCGAAATCGCCGGCTTCCGCTGGGACACCTCAGGCGATTCGGGCGGCGAAACCGGGCCGCGCTGGCACGCAGACCTGCGCGACAACGTCGGCTTCGTCGCACGTCACCCAGCCGGCTACTAAGAACTGGCTTAGCTAGAAGGGGGTGGGTTGCCTCCTCCGGGAGCACCTCCGCCGAGTGTTACGGGTTTGGGCTGACGCCTCAAAAGCTTTTGGCTCGGCTCCATGCTGAGTACCCGGAGGAGGCAACCCACCCCCTCCCCAACAGCCTGTTGCGAGATGTCCGGGTGACGCGAGGCGAAGCCGACCGCGCAGGGAGCTTCTATCGACTAGATCGCTCTCGAGAGACAGGAGCTCCTCCCCACAAGGGCGATTAGCCGCTGAGCTGAATGCGATCGATGAGGGGGCCGGTGGGGGGTCCCTGGGTACTCAGCATGGAGCCGCGCCGAAAGCGATCGGGCGTTAGCCAAATTGCGATCCTCGCGGCGGAGGTGCTCCCAGGGACCCCCCACCGGCCCCCTCCCCCACCAACCCCCATACTCCAACCCGGCTAAGACACCCGGGCCACTTTGTCCTTGCAATCCGCACCTTCACGGATAACGTCACACGCATAGACGCCGCACCACCTGACATTCGTCTCTCGGGCCTCACCAAGTACTACGGGGAGGTGGCGGCGGTCGCCGGGATCGATTTGGAGATCGCCCAGGGGGAGTTCTTCACGATGCTGGGGCCGTCGGGCTCCGGCAAGACGACCACGCTGCGGATGATCGCCGGCTTCGAGGACCCGACGGACGGGACGATCGAGCTGGCCGGCGAGGACGTCAGCGGGGTGCCGCCCTACGGCCGCGCCGTCAACACCGTCTTCCAGGACTACGCCCTCTTCCCGCACATGAGCGTCGGCGACAACGTCGCCTACGGGATGAAGGTTGCCAAGGTCGCGAAGGCCGAGCGCCTGCAGCGCAGCGAAGAGGCGCTGGACATGGTGCGCCTGCCCGGCTATGCCGAGCGCAAGCCGAACGAGCTCTCCGGCGGCCAGCGGCAGCGGGTGGCGCTGGCGCGGGCGATCGTCAACCGGCCCAAGGTGCTGCTGCTCGACGAGCCGCTCGGAGCGCTGGACCTGAAGCTGCGCGAGGAGATGCAGACCGAGCTGAAGTCGATCCAGGGCGAGGTCGGGATCACCTTCGTCTACGTCACCCACGACCAGGACGAGGCGCTGACGATGAGCGACCGGATCGCCGTCTTCAACGGCGGCCGGATCGAGCAGGTGGCGCCTCCGCTGGAGCTCTACGAGCGGCCGGCCAACGAGTTCGTCGCCGGCTTCGTCGGCGTCTCCAACCTGATCGAGCGGGACGGCCGGCGGGTCACGATCCGTCCCGAGAAGATCGAGCTGCTGGCGCCAGGCGCTCCGGCCGACGGCCTCCACACGGAGAGCGGTCGCGTCGTCGACGTCGCCTACGCCGGCAGCGTCACCCGCTTCACGGTCCAGCTCGAGCAAGGGGAGAAGCTCCAGCTGGTCAGACAGAACGTGGAGAGCGCGTCCTCGGGCGCGTTGCCAGGGCAGGGAAACGAGGTCCTAGTCGGGTGGCGGCCGGAGCACGTGGCCGCCGTCGGCGGGAAGTCAACCAAACAGGAGGTAGCACCGAAATGAGGAGAAGGGATGGCAACCCCGCCCGCACGGCGTGGCTCGTCGTCGCCGGACTGGTCGTGTTCATGCTCGCCCTCGCCGGTTGTGGCGGCGGCAGCGACTCGACCAGCAGCGGCAGCAGCGACGAAGCCCTGCAGAAGGTCGGCAAGGGGGAGGGCGAAGTCTCGCTGATCTCCTGGGCCGGCTACGTCGAACCCGAATGGAGCAAGCCGTTCGAACAGAAGACCGGCTGCAAGGTGAACAACAAGGAAGCCGGCACTTCGGACGAAATGGTCGAGCTGATGAAAACCGGCCAGTACGACGGTGTCTCGGCTTCGGGCAACGCGACCGCCCGCCTCGTCGCCGCCGGCCTCGTCGCCCCGGTCAACACCGACCTCGTCCCCAACTACCAGACGGTCTTCGCCGACCTCAAGGACCAGCCGTACAACACCTTCGAAGGTGTCAACTACGGGATCCCGCACGGCCGCGGCGCCAACCTGCTGATGTGGAACGGCAACGACGTCAGCCCGGCGCCGGACTCCTGGAACGTGACGATGGACCCGAAGGTCGCGGCCAAATACAAGGGCAAGATCAGCCAGTACGACGATCCGATGTCGATCGCCGAAGCGGCCGTCTACCTGAAGACCCACGAACCGGACCTGGGGATCGAAAACCCCTACGAGCTGAACGAAGACCAGTTCAACGCCGCCGTCGACCTGCTGAAAGAACAGCAGGCGCTGGTCGGCGAATACTGGTCCGAAGCGGCGAAGCAGATCTCCGCCTTCGCCGGCGGCGACATCACCGTCGGGACCACCTGGCAGTACCAGTACTTCGCGCTGAAGGAAGAAGGCGTGCCGGTCAAGGCCAGCCCGGCGAGCCAGGGCTTCCTGCCGAAGGAGGGTGCGACCGGCTGGTCGGACACCTGGATGATCGCCAAGGAAGCCAAACATCCCAACTGCATGTACGAGTGGATGAACTGGATCATCGAACCGAAAGTCAACGCCGAGGTCGCCGAATGGTTCGGCGAGGCACCGGCGCAGGAACTCGCCTGCAAGGAGACGGCGAACAAGAACTTCTGCGCCGAATACCACGCCGAAGAACCGGCATTCTGGAAGCGGGTCTACTACTGGGAAACCCCGCTCGCCGACTGCGGCAACGGCGAAGAAAATTGCATGGACTACAACGACTGGGTCAAAGCCTGGACGTCGATCAAGGGCTGACGCAGGCCCTGGTTCATGGCATCTGAAGCGACCGTGGAGAGGAGGTCGGCCAGCCATCGGCTGTCCGACCTCTTCCACGGCCGCGAGCGCCTGCAGATAGGGGCGCTGCTGGCCGGCCCGGTCGGCTGGCTAGTGATCGGCTATCTCGGCTCGCTGGCCCTGCTGCTGGTCGCCGCCTTCTGGTCGGTCGACCCGCTCAGCGGCGCGACGATCAAGGAATTTACCCTCGAAAATTTCGAAGCGCTGGTCGACGAACCGGTCTACCGCGACATCGCCTGGCGGACGATCCGCACCGCCCTGCTGGTGACGATCACCGACGCGGTGATCGCCTTCCCGATCGCCTTCTACATGGCCAAGCTGGCGAGCCGGCGCGGCAAAGCACTGCTGGTGATCGGCATCCTGCTGCCGCTCTGGTCGAGCTACCTGGTCAAGGTCTACGCCTGGCGGACGCTGCTCTCCGCCAACGGCGCGATCAACTGGGTCCTGGAACCGATCGGGCTCCACGGTCCCGGCTACGGGACGACCGCGGTCTGGCTGGTCTTCAGCTACCTCTGGCTGCCGTACATGATCCTGCCGATCTACGCCGGGCTGGAGCGGATCCCGAACTCGTTGATCAGCGCCTCCGAGGATCTCGGCGCCTCCCCCTTCACCACCTTCCGGCGGGTGATCCTGCCGCTCAGCTTCCCCGCCGTCGTCGCCGGCTCGATCTTCACCTTCTCGCTGACGCTCGGCGACTACATCACCCCCCGCCTGGTCTCCAACGAGCAGTTCATCGGCAACGTCATCTTCAGCAACATCGCCAACAACCAACCGTTCGCCGCGGCCCTGGCGCTGATCCCGGTCGTGGTGATGATCGCCTACCTCCTGGTCGCCCGCAAGCTCGGCGCCTTCGAGCACGTCTGATGATGGAGGCAACTTCGCGATGAGGCTCTCAAGACGCTCCCGATGGCTGCTGCGGATCGCCGTCGCGGTCGGCCTCGCCTTCATCTACATCCCGCTGATCGTGATCGGGATCTACGCCTTCAACTCGAGCAAGATCCTCGAGTGGCCGCCGCCGGGGTTCACCACCCACTGGTTCAGCCAGGCGTTCAAGGACGAGGCGGCGCGCGAAGCCTTCTTCACCTCGCTGAAAGCGGGCGTAATCGCGGCGGCGATCGCCCTGGTGCTGGGGAGCCTCGCCGCCCTCGCGGTGGCCCGTCACCGCTTCTTCGGCCGCGAGACGATCTCCTTCCTGGTGATCCTGCCGATCGCCCTGCCGGGGATCGTCACCGGCGTCGCGATCTCGAACACCTTTACCCAGGTCCTCGACGTGCCGCTCAGCCTCTTCACCGTGATCGTCGGCCACGCCACCTTCTGCATCGTCGTCGTCTACAACAACGCTGTCGCCCGCCTGCGCCGCCTCTCGGGCTCCTTCGAGGAGGCCTCCGCCGACCTCGGCGCCCACTCCTGGCAGACCTTCCGCTTCGTCACCTTCCCAGGAATGAAAAGCGCCCTGATCGCCGGCGGCCTGCTCGCCTTCGCCCTCTCCTTCGACGAGATCATCGTCACCAACTTCACGATCGGCGCCGGCGAACAGACCCTCCCGATCTGGATCTACTCCAACCTCTTCCGCCCCCACGAACTCCCGATCGTCAACGCCGTCGCCGTAATCGTGATCCTGATCTCGATCATCCCCGTCTACCTCGCCCACCGCCTCGGAGCCGAGGAAGGCGGCGCCACCGCGGGCCGCGGCGCGGGCGGCGGCGTCGAGACCGAGGCGACCGCGGTGCCGTAGCGCCCACCTCAGATGCCATGGGTCCGAAGCTGCGCTCTCGCTAATCTAAATTTGGATGCCCTGGCTGAGCCCAGATGAGATTCAACGCGTGCCGAGCGAGCAACTCGGTATACAAATTTTGCATCGACTGAGCGAGAACTCTCCTCATCACTCTCACCTCAACAATTTCATCAACGAGTATTTGGTCGAGTGGGAGCGGACGTCATCACCTCCTTTAGTGGCCACGGCGTACTTCAGCCAGGATCTGCGCCAAGGCAACGACAGGCTCATCGAGAAAATTTCTGACGCGTGGGCATGGCTCGAACATGAGCGGTATCTAGGTCCTGATCTGAAGCAACAGCCAGGCTCCGAATGGCGGGTAATCACGTCACGAGGTAGAGATGTACTTTGCGTTCCCGCCAACGAAGCGTTGGCCCGCATCCAGGCCGGCCATCTTCTAGGAGAGGACTTGCACCCTCGCATTGAGAAACAGGCCCGCGGCCCGTGGAACGAAGGAGACTTTGCCACGGCAATCTTCAATGCAGCTAGAGAGGTTGAGATAGCCGTTGGAGAGCACCTGCCGCAACAAGCGCGAAAGCCATATGGCGTAGACGTAGTGAACTTAGCGTTCGGTCAAGGCAAGCCGCTCAGGGACTCAAACCAGGATCCTGGCGAGCAAGAGGGAACGCGAGCGCTTTACGCCGGGTTCATTGCCACCTTCAAGAACCCGGGGAGCCACCGGCACTTTGAGCCCGATGACCCTGTGCAGGCGGCAGAGATCATTAGGACCGCCGACCTCCTCATGCGGATGCTCGATGATCGAGTATCAGAGCTGCGCGCGGCAGCAGAAAACGCTACCGCGACTACCTAGAGCGGGATGTTGCCGTGCTTGCGCTTCGGCTGGTCGACGCGCTTGGTCTGCAGCATCCGCAGCGCCCGGATGAGCTTCGGGCGGGTCTGACGGGGCTCGATGACGTCGTCGATGTAGCCGCGCTCCGCCGCCGAGTAGGGGTTGGCGAAGTGGGCTTTGTAGTCGTCGATCAGTTTCTGGCGGCGCTCGTCGGGGGTCGGCGAGCTGGCGATG
>Ga0164301_10000526_pt1 | contig 11194 bp, 7 predicted proteins | sample Whisoiple_231_MG_FD_109711 | JGI IMG/M metagenome (GOLD analysis project Ga0164301, IMG submission 109711) | Unamended control soil microbial communities from upstate New York, USA - Whitman soil sample_231_MG | ecosystem: Environmental > Terrestrial > Soil > Agricultural land ... | reverse complement strand
CCCGTTTTGGGGCCTGGGTCGACCGGGAACGCCCACGGTGCGAGACCAAGCCGGCCACCGAACCACGCGCCCGCCGGTCCGGGGTGCCCCGATGGCACAGCCAAACCTGACATCGGGGTGCGTATCGGCGACCGGGCGGTGACGCCCCCTGCGGGGTGGTGGTGCCCAGCTTGGCGTAGATGCTTTTTAGATGCGCCTTGACCGTGTTTGACCGACAGGGCGATCTCGTCGTTGGTCAGCCGGGTGGGCAGGTACCGCAGGATGGTGAGCTCACGGTCGGTGAGGACGGCTGTCGGGCCGGCAACCGTCGGTTCACCCTGGAGTCCGCCCGAGCCGAGCAGTTCAAGATCGACGAGAACGGTTTCATTGTCGAGGGTTCCAATGCCGGTGAGCGTGGGCAATGGTGCCATCTGCTCCACGGCGCCGATGGCTGTGATGTTCGGCCCGCTACAGCCGACACGCACCCGGGTCGTGCTGGACTACCACGGCCTGCTCTGCCCAACACCGACGCTATGGCCTCTAGCAACGGGGTGAACCCCGACGGCTCCCCCGAGTTCCCCGCTTGGCGGGCGGGGTGAGTCGGGCCTGATCGGGAAGATCAAGCGGCGGGCGTGTACATCCAGGTCCAGGCGATCGCCATGGCCTGTTCCGCGTAGGTCAGCACGAGATTGGCCGCGCGCTGTGCCTGGGCGGCAGCCGCATTCAGGCTGGCTGGGAGCCGGCTAGGCACGGCGGGAGTCGGTGACCGCCGGCCAACGGCATGCCCGTCGACGGAACCGCCGAGTGGTGGGGGTAGTCAGTTCAATGGCGCGACGATCCCGCGGAGTGTGTCGGCCTGCTGGGTGGTCCAGCCCGGCGGGTGGAGCAGCGCGGCCCAGCCGTCCACGAACTCCAGGGTGTAGGAGTGGCCGTGCCCCGGTGGGGTGTCGACCGGTTCGAGCAGGTCGGCCGCGACCTGCCAGAACGTGACGAACGGGATCCAGATCATCTCACTGGTCACGTCCGGCCCGGGGGGCTCGGTGAGCCAGTCCGGTCGGTGCAGCAGTAGGTCCGGGCTCAACCAGACGACCGGGTCGGACGCGTGCTGCAGATACAGCACCCGGGTTCCGTCCCAGGCCTGTCCGTCGGGTGGGATGCCGACCACCGGGTCGTTCGCGAACCGGACCGTTCGACCGTCTCGGAACACCGGCTGCACGGCCGGGCTGCCGGGGTCACGTCCGTCGGTGAATTCCCGGTTCAACGGGTTGAACGCCGGTGGCCCGGCCAACAGGATGCCGTCGGTGCGGTTGGCCATGTCCGCCTCACCGCTGAACGGGGCCTCCGCCGCGTAGGAGCCCAGGCTCAACCCGAACGCGTACAGCTTGGGGCGATGCCCGACCGGCAGGTCGGACCATTTCTGGTAGACCGCGTCGAACATCGCCCGCCCGGCCTCCCGGGCCTTTTCCTGGTCGACCAGGAAGGACGCCCACGACGGCAGGTAGGAGTATTGGATCGAGACCTCCGCGGAGTCACCGCCGGTCTCGTATTCGAAGCTGGCGACCGCGGCCGGGTCCAACCATCCGGTGCCGGTCGAGCCGGCGACCATCAGGTAGGCCCGGTCGAACCCGCCGGCCCGTTCGAGGTCGGCCACGGCGAGCGCGGCCCGGTCCTCGACGTTGGCCGCCGACGCGATCCCGGCGTAGGCCCGGATGGGTTCCTTCGCGGTGGTGCCGGTGAATGCTCCGATCTCGGCCGCGGTCGGTCCTTGCCCGACGAAGTTGCGGCCTTGCTTGCCGAGAGAATCCCAGGCGACCAGCGATCCCGGGCCACCCGACCGCAGCGGGGTGGTGGGCTGTACCGCGGTGTCACTGGTGGTGGTGTCCCGCTCCGCGAAGATCCGATCGGTCACCGCGAGGATCCCGTCCACCAAAACCCCAGAGATCAAACCCACGGTGAGCACCGCGGCCAGTACCCACCCCAGCGCCCGGGCGGCCCGCCGCCCCATCCACCGGCTCAACAGGGCGGCGACCCACCAGAAGAACCGGCGGACGCCACGGGCAGCCGCGACCAGACCAATGAACGCAGCGGCCGCCACCACCGGCATCCACAGTTTCGACCCAAACGCCTCCGGCTCCGCCTGAACCAGGTCACGGATCTGGCCCTGCCACCGCTGCCCCAGCACGTAGGAGACCAGCAGGATCAAGGGACCGGCGATCTGGAACACCCGCCACGATCGCGGCGCGGGCGGGCGTTCGGGGCGGTCGGCGAACTCCCGCCAGACCCGGGCGCCGACTACCCCGAGGCCGTACCCGATCGCACCGGTGATGCCGGCGACCAGACCCTGGAACGCCCCCGGGCGGGGCACCAACGAGGGGGTGAACGACAGGCACACGAAGGCCACCGCCACCCATGACCCTGGCAGGGTGTACCGGAACCTGCCCCGCGGTCGCCGCTCCGAGCCGGCGTTGTCGTTCGGACCCGCCTGGGCGGTCTGCCTCCCGGGAGGCGGGTTCGCCGGTTCCTGGATGTCAACCGCTCCAGGCGTTACCACTCTGTTTTATCCACTTGTTCCATTTCGCCTCCTGGATCCCGATCATTCCCTGGGCAGATCACGAACCTGCACATCGTTAACGGCAGCGGCACAACGATCTCGCAGAAGATGTCGGAGACAACGCCAACTCGCATGCGGGGCCGCAACCCCACCGAGCGCCAATAGACCCAGGGTGATCACCGCCACCAGGATCACGTTGCCCCGGAAGAAGATGATCACGACGGTCACGATCACCACCACCGCCAGCCCGGCGGAGGTGGTGTTTGGCGATGAACCAGAACCCAGCGGCCAGGATCGCCGCCGCCCCGGCCAGTCCCACCACCCCTAGCAAGGTGAGGCCGATGGCCCCCTCGGACGCCACCAGCACCACCAGGGACAGCCCCAGAGCCGCAAACGCCGCCCGGGCGAGCCACCGGCTGCCCGGGCGCCGGGGGTCCCGGTACCGACTGCGTCGTGCTGACAGTCATCCGGTCGCTCCCCACATCAAGCTGGTTCGGGTCGGGCCACCGTGCGGGTGGTCGACGATCGGCTGGTCGGTGTGACTCAGGCCAGGGCCTTGGCCTTGAGTTGGTTGAACTCGGCCTGGGTGATCGCACCGCTGTCGAGCAGGGCCTTGGCCGACGCGATCTGCTCCGTGGCGCCCGTGGAGGCGCCGCCTGCGACCGACTTGATGTACTCGTTCTGCGCCCGCTGCACGTCCCTCATCTGCTCCAATTGGCGTTCCTGCATGCCCTTCCCCCGGACGATCAGGTACACCAGGATGCCCAGCCAGGGAATGAGGATCACGAAGAGGACCCAGACGGTTTTGCCCAGGCCGCCCAGGTCCTTGCTGCGGAAGATGTCGCCGAAGATCCAGAACAGGCACATGAACCAGGCGAAGAACAGGAAGATCTCCAGCAGCGCGAGCAGGAACGATCCGTTGTCGTTGAACATCAATCAACCTTTCGGTGCGGTCTCAGTCGTGAGGTGAGTGCGGTCCCCCGAGTTGGCACTCCGGGGTCCCGGGTGTTGCTGTACTTGGCGCACCGGGTTCAGCCCAGGACCATCCCCTCGGCCGAGCCCGACGGTGTCGGGTCCGGCAGCCGCATCATCCGGAACGAGTTGAACAGCCCGATCAACCCGGCGAGGATCGGGATCAACAGGGCGATCTGCAGGGCCAGCGGCCGGGCGTCGGTGTTGATCCTGATGATCTCGCCCTGCGTTGCCGGGGGTTGACCGACCAGCTGCTCGGCGAGCGCGGTGTTGCTCATCACCTCCGCGTCCTCCTCCAACGCCGTGGCGACCTGCTGTTGCTCGGCTGCCGAGAGCACGGTGCTGGAGGCGGCCATGCTGGTGAAAGCGAACGACAGGGAGGCGAGCATGATCGCCCCGGCGAACGCCAACCCGAACGACAACCCGAAGGACCCCGCGGCGGAGTTCACCCCGGCGGCCTCGCTGACCCGTTCCTCGGAGATCGGGGCCAGCGTGTAGTTGTTCAGCTGCGACACCAGCAACCCCAACCCCGCACCGGCGACGACCAACGGCAGCAGCAGGTACCACCCGGAGTCCGCCCGCGGCACGATCGGGATCAGCACCACCAGGCCAAGCGTGAGCAGCACGAAGCCCCACCGGATGATCCCGGCGGGGCGGCGTTTCCCGGCCTTCTTCCCGGCCAGCAACGCGACACCGAACATCGTCAGCGAGAGCGGGGCCAGCGACAGGCCGGCCTGCATTGCGTTGTACTCCAGCACCATCTGCAGGTAGATGGGCAGGGCGATCATGGTGCCGCCCAGTGCGATCTGCTGCAGCATCTGTTCGGTGATCCCGAACCGGAAGACCTTGGACTTGAACAGGTCCGGGTCGATCAACGTCGCTTTCCGCTGCCGTTTGCGGCGCACCAGCCAGTACCCGAACCCGGCCATCGCGACCGCGCCGACAGCCAGCAGGACCCCGACCGCTTCACCGCCCTCCTGCCATACCAGGATGCCGAGCACGATGCCGCCCATCCCCAGCACGGACAGGATCGCGCCGACGACGTCGACCTCACGCGGACCGGTGTACGGCACGTCCTTGACCAGTTTGATGCCGGACAGCACCACCGCGATGACCACCACCTCGAGCGCGAACCCCACCCGCCAGGACAGGTAGGTGGTGATGAAACCGCCCAGCAGTGGCCCGACCGCGGCGGCGATCGCCGCCGCGGCACCGACCAGGGCGTACACCTTCTTCTGCGCCGCGCCCTGGAAGTTGCCGTGGATCAGGGATTGCATCGCCGGCAGCAGCAGCGATGCGCCGAGCCCTCCGACGACGGCCCAGAAGATGATGATCGCGGTCAGGCCCTGGGCCAGGGTCATCGCCAGAGCGCCGACCGCATAGCCGAGCAGACCAAGGACGTAGGCCTTCTTCCGGCCGATCAGGTCGCCCACCTTGCTGCCGATCAGGATGAACGCGGCCGAGACCAGCGCCTCCAGCGCGATCGCCGACTGGACACCGCTGACCGTGGTGTCCAGGTCGTCCACCACCGCGGCGATGGACACGTTCATCAACGAGGTGTCCACGACCAGCACGAACATCGCCATCGCCAGCAGGATCGCCAACCGCCGATTCAGCGGAGCCTCCACCGGGCCCCTACCGTCCGCCTGCTCCGTCATCCGCGAGTCCTCTCCGATGCCTGGGTGCGGTCGTCTGCAGGCGATGCCCGATCAGGCGATACGGTGCCACCCGATCGCGGCGCGCAGGGGGCACTGCCCTGTGGTCGAGGGCATTCTTTGCCGGCAGACCCGACCCGGGGTCCGAGTCGGGGAAATTTGATCACGTGTCGAGCGGGGCAAACTCGTGCACGTTCTGCACATTGAACACGGCCCCGGGACCGTCGACGTCATCGGCGTGCCGATCAGCGCAGTGCCGAATCACCTCGATGGTGGTGCAACCGGGAAGGGCCGACGCCACCACGGGTCCGATCGACCGGCGACCACGAAACCTGAATCCTTCTGTTGTGGTCCTGCATGGCCATCAGTTCGGCATGCAATGTCGCCAGCTCGGCCTCGTAGTCCTTGCGGCCCAGCCTGTCCGGCTACGCCGACGGGCCTTCCTGATGCTCTTCTTGGACACGTCCTCAACTCCCGGAGGTTCGGAGCTAGCATGTTGGTGCTCGTCGGGCGTCGACGGCGCGACCGGGGACGAGTGACGCGCTGCGCATCGATTAGCACAACCGGCCGCACGAGGGACGGCGGATCCATTTGCTGACCTCGACGACCAGCGGCAGCACCAGTGCCAGCCCAAGCATTCCAGCCACTGCAAGCCGCTGAGTGTGGTTGTGAGCAGTCCGGCCTGCAAACCGGGTAGCTGGGTCGCAGGACGATCAACGCGACCGGGACCAACGAGATCGCCAACGCCTGCAGGATCGGTGCGGTGAGCCCACTGGTGGGGTCGCGGCGGTTGGTCAAAGTGAACACGGTGCCGAATCCCATCATTACGAACGTCATCGTCATGAAGACGCTGGCCTGGTCAACGCTGGGTTCGTCGGGACCGGTGACCAGGGGGACCAGGGAAGCCAGGAAGACGACCGCGCCGTACAGGATCCAAAACAGCACCGCCGTCATGTTGGTGATCGGGATTTTCGGGTCCCGCGGGGGCCGGTTCATCACGTCGGAATCTCCGGGGTTGACGGTGATGACCACCACCCCGGCGACGGTGACGAAGATCAGCAGGAACAGCACCTTGGTCGGGGTCAAGGCCACGCCCTGGTTGATGTTGAACGCGGTGGCGGCACGACAGCTTGACCAGCGACAGCAACTGGGTTGGCGTGGACGCGTCGGCCCAACTCGACGGCGTGCACCAGGGTGCCGAAGTTGTCGTCCGTCAGCATCATCCGAGCGACCTGTTTGGAGACCTCGCTGCCGCTGTCCATCGCGACGCCCATGTCGGCCTGCTTCAGGCGTGGGTGTTGCGACCGTGTTGTCGTCCTGCTCAGAACCGGCGCGGTCACCGATTACCCGGGGCGACCAGGTGTCTCACTGCCACCGACGTGAAGATTTAGGGTGACGACGGCCGGTGACGCGCAGACGTGGCGGCGCCACCATCGACCCCTCGCCGACGACCAGATCGGGTCCGTGAAACCAGTGACCGACGAAGCACAAGGTGGCTATACACAACGAAGCCACAAACTGCTGGAAATCATCGCGGTCCTGATCCTGGGCATCACCACGGTGGGTACCGCCTGGTGCGGCTACCAAGCATCACAGTGGAACGGCGCGCAGAGCGACCTCGCGCGCGAATCGTCCGACGAGCTGGTCGAAGCAAGCCGGCTGTTCGGCCTCGCCACCCAGAAAGTCTCCTACGACAGCACCATCATCGCGAACTACGCCATCGCCGTCCAGGAGGGCGACGACCAGCTGACCGAGTTCTACCGAAAGACACTGGTCCGCCCGGACTTCACCGCGACCTTGGACAAATGGATAGCCGAGGTGCGGGCCGGTGGCACCCCCACCAGCCTCTTCGAGGACACCGCCTATCTGGACCAACAATTCGCCGACTACCAGACGGCCACCGCCAAAGCGGAGAAAGCAACACAAGCCAGCCAGGCCGCTGGCGAAACCGCCAACGCCTACGTCCTCACCACAATCCTTCTCGCCGTCGCGCTGTTCTTCGCCGGCGTGACCTCGTCGTTCAGATACTTACCCACCCAAGCCTTCCTGCTCATACTGGCCCTGGGAGCCGTCGCCGGCGCCGCCTTACGGCTCGCGGACCTACCCGTCCTTTGGTAACCAGCGCACCGGACGGCTCTGCCCGGCTCGCCCACTGCGGGGCCCGTTCGTCTCCGATCAGTCATCACGACATCGAGCCGAGAAACGCGATCCAACCAAGGCCCGGTCACCAGGAACCGCACGCTCCCGCTACGCCGCCGGGAACAACGACATCGGACCCAGCAGCGGGATACGACGCGTAGTCTTCCGCAGGTTAGCGATTCGGATCAGCCGTGCCGGCGAAGCCGAAACAACGCCACGACCGCGACCGCGAGCATGATCAGCGCCCCGGCGACATCGATCCGCACGTCGAGTGGCGCGCTCGCCGCCGTCACCAGACGGCGATCGACACCACGGTCCCGACCACGGACACGGCAGCGTGAGAAACCATCGGCGGCGCTGCGATGTTCAATGAAAAGGCTGGCCGCGAACCCAGGGTCACCCAGGGCGAGCATCCATCCATCTCGTCGAGCATCTTTACCCCGATCCGGGTGGGGGCTGCCAGGTCGCGCCGGTGCGCTCCTGGTAGGCGTGGACGGCATCGGTGACGGTGGGAAAGAAGTGTGCGGGGTCGATCACACCGGTCAGTTCGTACCGTTCGACCTTGCGGCGCACCGGGGTTTTCAGTTCGGCGAAGACCAGGCTGACCCCGGCGGTGTTCAGCCGGCGGTCCAGGTCCTCGAGCATGTCGGCGGCGGTGGTGTCGATGTCGGTGATCGGTTCGGCGGCGACCAGGATCCACGTCGGTGCCGGTTCGGTGCCGGCCAGCCGGAACACCGCGTCCCGGAAGGTGGTGGCGTTGGCGAAGATCAGCGGGCTGTCGAACCGGTAGATCACCAACCCGGGCAGGTGCTCGGCGTCCGGGTGCACCGTCGTGTCGTGGTACCCGGGGATGCCGGTCACCCGGCCGAGGACCGCCTGGTACGGCCGCCATGCCCGGTTGAACACGTCCAGGATGGACAACACGACCGCGAGCGCGATGCCGGGCAACACCCCGAGCAGGGCAACCCCGAGGAACGCCGTCATCGCCAACGCGAAATCTGATCGGCGTTGCCGCCACAGCCGCCGCATCCCGGCCAGGTCGGCCAGCGACAGCGATGCGGCGATGACCACCGCGGCCAGGGTGGGTTGCGGCAGGTTCCGCAGCAGGCCCGGCGCCAGCACCAGCATCAGCAGGATCGCCCCGGCCCCGACCAGCCCAGTGACCTGGGTTTTCGCGCCGTTCTGCGCGGCCACCGCGGTGCGGGACCCGCTGGTGCTGACCGGGAATCCCTGGAAGAACCCGGCGGCGATGTTCGCCGCGCCGATGCCGATCATTTCCTTGTCCCCGTCGACCTCGTCGCCGCTGCGGGCGGCGAACGCCGACGCCGTGGAGATGGTGTCGGTCAACGACACCAGGGCGATCCCCAGGGCGCCGGCGAACAACAGCCCGAGATCGGCCAGCGGCACCGTCGGGATGGTGAACGGTGGGAACCCCTCCGGCAGCACCCCGACCACCGACACCCCCAGCCCGGTCAGGTCGAACACGTTCACCGCGACGATCGCCAACACCACCGCGACCAGCACCCCGGGAACCCGGGGCAGCAGCCGCTGGAAACCCAGGATCAGCACCAGGGAACCGACACCGACCAGCAACGCCGCCGGCACCGTGCGCCCGTTGGTGAGGCCTGCGACGAACGCCCCGGTCTCCTCGATCAGGCCGTCGGCGTCGACCGAGAACCCGAACAGCTTCGGCAGCTGGCCGATCACGATGGTCAACGCCAACCCGTTCATGTACCCGATCTGGGTGGGTTTGGACAGCAGATCGGCGACGAACCCGAGCCGGAACACACCGGCGAGCACGGTGACCACCCCCACCATCAACGCCAGCACCGACGCGTAGGCCACCGCCCTGCCCGGGTCACCATTCGCCGCGGCCAACGGAACGACGCACGCCGCGATCATCGGACCCAGCGACGAGTCCGGACCCAGCACCAGCACCCTGGACGGGCCGAACACCGCGTACCCGGCCAGGCACAGGATCGACGTGTACAACCCGGTGATCGGCGGCAACCCGGCCAGCTCCGCGTACGCCATGCCCTGCGGCACCAACAACGCGGTCAGGATCAACCCCGCAACGACGTCCCTGGGCAACCACCCCACCCGATAGGACCGCACCACGGCCAAACCGGGAACAACGTCAGCGATGGATCGACGAGCGGGCATACCGAGCTCCCTGGGTCAGCGGACAGCACCGGCGACGAGCCGAGTTTGATGACCAGCCCCACCCTGCCCGACGCGTCCACCCGCGATAGCCAGGGGTCACCAACGGAAAGCGAATGTCGCCACCCGGGGCCCCGCGCTGTTCGTGATCAACACGGGCGTTCCGCGGCTCGACTCCCCGGGGGAGGCTGTGATCCGGTTCGGTTTTGACAGGTCACAACGATCATGAACTCGACATCGGGCGTCGTGCCGCCGGCCACCCACGGGGCCTGAACCACCGAGGAACGGCCGGCACCAACGTGTCAATCGGGCACCACGACCAGTGGGTGGACGCGGCGGGAGGCGCATCACCACGAGAGACGAGGTTCAGACTGAAGTCGGGTGCTGTGTTTCCTTCGACGGCCAACGCGCCCGGCATCGAGGGACGGACCACCGGACTCTGCAAGCTCCTGGTCGACCAACACCCACTGAATGATCGGGTGCCATGGGGCCGATGCCGTCGACCCGCGCAGGTCGCCGCCGTCGTGATCGCAGCCGAGATGACGGCCGAGCAGTTCGCCCGCATGCCATTTTGTTCCCAGTACACAACGACGTCCGTGGCCGTGACGGCATCGATGCCGCCCGTTCAGTGGTGTGGCCTCGGTAAGCGAGCGGCCGGCAGAGGCAGCACGCGGAGCTCGCAGGACGAGGGCTCCTGATCAACAAGAGCCGGCTTCGGCGACGGACGCAGGTGTTCGGCGTGTCAACCGGAGTAGTGCCCCGTCATGGTGTGGCCTGGTCGGAGACATTGGCCGTCCGGGCACGTTGGCGTGAGACCGGCTTTCGCACGTCGCGTTTATCTTGAGGCAGTGTCGACTTGTCGGCGAGGCCAATCCGAACCGACCTCGCGCTCTTAAAATCTGTCGTCACAACGCATCTCACGCCCACACCGTTTACACCACCACCAACCGCCGGGCCGGCAAGCTTCCGGAACCACGATCGGGTCAAGAACCCCGCGGGTCTGGGCAACACGGTCAGGAGATCCACCACATGCAGATCAGTGACCAAGGCGGCACCCACACCCTGGTGCAGCAATTGCGGCGACGACGGTCGCTGCGGGCGGGCCTGTCCCAGCTGTTGTACATCGCGGCCGGTGTCGGTCTCGGCCTGCTGGTGCCAACCCTCGACGCCGGCGCGCGGATCCCTAGTGTCGAGGTGGCGGCGTTGCTGGCGGGGACCACTGCGGGCCTGCTCGCGCTGACCGGGATCGTCTTCGCGTTGCTGTTCCTGGTCGTCCAGTTCGCCGCGACCGCGCAGTCGCCGCGGCTGCACCTGTTCCGCGACAACCCACTGGTGTGGCATGCCTTGGGCCTGGTTGTCGGGGTCATGATCTACGCGACGACCTGCGTGGTGGTCACCGCGAGCGAGGCAACCACCACCGTGCTGGTCCCGATCTCGGTGGTCATCCTCGTTGTGTTGGCGGTGGCCATCACCAGGCGGCTGCAATTAACCGCACTCGGGTCGGTGGACCTGGCGACGACCCTGGAACGGGTCACCACCCGCACCCGCACCGTCATCGACAGGCTGTACACCGAACCCTTTTCGCAATCCTCCGCGCCGCCGACGACCGTGCCGGACCACTCGATCCAGATCCGCTGGCCGGGCTCCCAGCAGTTCTTGCGCGAGGTCGACCTCACGCAGCTGATCCGCCTGGCTCGGCAGGCCGGCGCAACCATCCGGCTCCATCTGATGCCGGGTG
>Ga0164301_10000525_pt1 | contig 11212 bp, 10 predicted proteins | sample Whisoiple_231_MG_FD_109711 | JGI IMG/M metagenome (GOLD analysis project Ga0164301, IMG submission 109711) | Unamended control soil microbial communities from upstate New York, USA - Whitman soil sample_231_MG | ecosystem: Environmental > Terrestrial > Soil > Agricultural land ... | reverse complement strand
GATGCGGCTGTTCTGGGCCAGCCACGTCGTCCACCACTCCTCCGAGCACTACAACCTCTCGACCGCGCTGCGGCAGACCTGGACGCCGATGACCGCGCTGCCCTTCTGGGCGCCGCTGGCGCTGCTCGGCTTCGCGCCCTGGATGATCCTCACCCAGCAGGCGATCAGCCTCATCTACCAGTTCTGGATCCACACCGAGCGGGTGAAGAAGATGCCCGCCTGGTTCGAGTTCTTCTTCAACACGCCCTCGCACCACCGCGTCCACCACGGCTCCAACGAGGTCTACCTCGACCGCAACTACGGCGGCATCCTGATCGTCTGGGACCGCCTCTTCGGCACCTTCCAGGGCGAGACTGAGAAGGTCCGCTACGGGCTGACGCGGAACATCAGGACCTTCAAGCCGACCCGCGTCGCCTTCCACGAGTTCATCGCCATCGCCCACGACGTGCGGCAGGCGAAGACCTGGCGCGAGCGCTGCGGCTACCTCTTCCGCGGCCCAGGTTGGTCGCCGGACGGGACCGGCGGCGGCACCCGCGGTTAGGGCTGCAGGCGCTGGTGGGTCCAGCCGGAATCGCCCTTTATGTAGAGCAGGCGCCGGTGTAGACGCGTCGGGCTGCCGTGCCAGAACTCGATCAGGTCGGGGTCGAGGCGGAAGCCGCCCCAGCTCGGCGGGCGGCGCAGCTCCTCGCCGTCCAGCTCATCGGCCTTCCGTCTCAGCTCGTCCGGGTCCGCCAACCCCTCACCCTGGCTCGAGGCGACGGTCGTCGCCCGTCCCGCCGCCGGCCGCTCGGCAAACAGCGCGTCGGACGCGGCTTCGCTCAGCTTCTCGACCGGTCCCTCGATCGTGATCTGCTGCAGCGTCTCGCGCCAGTAGAGCGTCCCCGCCGCGCGCGGGTTTGCGGTCAGGTCGCGCCCCTTGCGACTCTCGTAGCTGCCGGCGAAGACCAGGGTGGGGGACAGCTGCTTGACCAGCAGGGTGCGGACCGATGGCCGCCCCTCGGCATCGGCGGTCGCCAGCGCCAGCGCTCGCGGCTCGCGCACGCCCATCTGGTCGGCGGTGCGCAGCCAGCGCTCCAGCAGCGGCAGCGGGTCGGCGGGCGGCGAGTCGAACTCGGGCAGCTCCAGCGTCGCGTCGCCGGAAAGCGTTTCGACCCGCCCGTCGCCCATGCCCCCAATCTAAGCCTTGACGACATCGGCCGGGTTCGCCTCTCCCGGTTTGGTGGCGGTGAAGGCGTAGGCCTCCTTCAGGTCCTTCTGGCCGGAGTTGGTGTAGACGAAGAGCCGTTTGCCGTCGGTGCGGACGCGGACCTGCCCGTAGGCAGTGCGGCGGAAGGCGAAGAAGTCCTTCTCCTCGGGCTTGGGCGGTTTGTCGTCGATCCCGTTTTTCTCGTCGGGCCGGACCCAGCCGACCATTTCGAAGAAGGCGACCAGCTCGGTGACGAAGACGACCGCGGCGTCGTTGCGCCCGTAGCGGCCGAGCGCGTTCATCAGCGTCGCCCGCGGGTGGATGTACTCCTTGCGGGCGTTTTCGTCGCCGGAGGAGACGACCGAGACCAGCGGCCTCACCGCCTGCAGGAAGCCGGTCGAGTACTCGCCCGAGCCGTGGTGGGGGACCTTGAGGACCTCCGCCTCGAGGTCGAGCTTGCCGGCGGCCGCGTCGGCCACGAGCGTCTGCTCGGACTGGGTGTTGAGGTCGCCGGCGAAGACCAGCCGCCAGTTGCCGAAGGCGAGCCGGAGGAGGATCGAGTGGCCGTTGATCGTGTGGGCGTCGGAGAGGCCGCTGAACTCGGCGTCGGGGGTCTGCGCCCCGAACTGCGCCCCGTCCGGCTGCTCGCCGAGAAAGCGCAGGCCGGTGACGCCCCCCTTGGTGGTCAGGATCGGGCCGAGGACCTGGACCTCGATCCCCTCGCCGGAGAGGAAGTCGAAGGCGTCGTCGTCGCCTTTCTGAAGGCGGCGGAACTCGATTTCGGACCCGTCCGCCTCCCAGCCCAGCAGCGCCTTTTTCCAGCGCTCGAAGTACTGGTTCAGCTGGTCGTCGGGAACCTTGGTGACGTCGGTCTCGAGGTCGGTGATGATCGTCACCCCGTCGACCACCTTCGTCGGGCCGAAGGAGTCGATCTCCTTGACTTTGCTCGGTCGCTTGACGAGTCCGTTGTGGAACACGCGGTGCGGATCCACGAACAGCCGCTTGCGCGGGTTCTCGTGCTTCTCGGAGTCGCGGATCTCGGTCAGGCCGGCGAAGTGGTCGGCGTCGCCGTGGCTGATCACCATCGCGTCGATCGTCTTGCGCGCGTCGGGGCTGGTGCCGGGGAAGCGCGAGGCCAGGTAGCGGGCGAAGAGCTGGGTGTCGCCGCCGTCGATCGTGATCGTCTTGCCGTCAGGGGTCTCCAGCAGCGCCCCGTCGCCCTGCTGGACGTCGACGAAGTCGAGCTTCAGGACCTTGACCTGGTCGGCGGGGAGGGTGACCTCGACCGAACTCCTGTCCTTCGGGTGGCGGGGGAGGAAGCCGATCCGGGTGGTCGGCAGGATGCTGCCGTCCGCTTTGGTCTCGAAGTCGATCGTCTCGACTTTGATCCGTTTCTCGTCCTCTTCGACGACCGTGACCGGGTCGCCCCAGGCGAGGGTCGCCATCAGGTCGCCGTCTTCGCTCTTCAGGTCCACCAGGTCAACCGCGATCGCTCGTTGCTCGCTCATGGCGACCAACCTAGTTGAGATTTTCTGAATACGTGAGTTCTTATTCGGCGCCCAGGGGCCGAATTACGCGCCCGTCGCCACGCGAGTGGCGATCAGCCGCTCGTAAAGGTCGCGGTAGGCGCGAGCGGTGCGCTTGATCGAGAGCTCGGAGGCTCGCTGCTGCGCCCGCTCGGCGAGCTGGCCGCGCAGGTGGCGGTCTGCGATCAGCGTTTCCAGCACCTCGTGCAGGGCGCGCTCGTCGTCGGGCTGGACGAAGATCGCGGCGTCGGTCCAGATCTCGCGCAGCGAGGGGATGTAGCCGAGGACCAGGGCACAGCGCTCGCGCGCCGCCGCGAGGATCCCGAGCCCGGAGGGCTCGTACGCGGTCGGGGCGGCAAAGATCGAGGCGCTGCGGCGCAGCTCGGCCAGCGCGGCGGGGCCGAGAGTGCCGGTGCTCTCGGCGAAGCGGACCTTCCCCGCCGGGCCGAGGTCGCCGGCGACGGTCACCGGCCAGGCGAGGCGGGCGGCGGCGGCGTCGAGGGTGGCGAGGTTCTTGGCCTGGTCCCACCTGCGCTCGGCGCCCAGCACCAGGGCGCTCTTGCCGACGTCGCTGGCGCTGGGGGTCGCCGGTGTGGAGAGGCCGTTGCGGATCACGGCGGCGACCCCGGGGTGCAGCTCGGCGTCGCGTTCCAGCTCCTCCAGCATCGCCATCGTCGGCGCGACGACGGCGTCGGCGCCGGCCAGCCCGGCGGCCATCTGCTCGCGGTAGTGACCCCATTCCGGCGGCGCGTCGGATCCGTGCACCGCCCGCCACCAGGAGAGGACCGAGGAGTGGGCGACGACGACCTTGGGCGCCATGAAGGGCAGCGCCCCGTGCGCGTAGGAGCAGAGGTGAACGATGTCGGGCCGCTCCTCTTCCTCGAGGATCAGCAGCCAGCGACCGGCGGCGGCGACGTCGACCCAGGAGTCCTCCATCCACTCCAGGCGATAGCCGCTTTCGTGCACCCGCCCCGGCAGCAGCTCGCGCTGCTCGCGGCGCAGCCGCGGCCCCATCGTCGCGACGACCACCTCGACGCCCCCGGCCTCGAGCGCCGTTGCGAGCTCCACCGTGTACGCGAAGACGTCACCGACGGTGTCGGTCGCGAGCAGGACCTTCATCCCCTGGCCTTTTCGCCGACTGGTCAACGTATTCACTCTTACCTGCCAGGCCGACGGCTAAACCGCCGCCGGGCGGGGGAGTGCGATCCTTGTTCGCTGTGAGCGAGAAACCGAAAGGGGTTCGCGCCACCGTTCGCGGCAAGGTGCAGGGAGTTTTCTTCCGCGAAGCGACCATGGACCGGGCGGGAGAGCTGGGCGTTCTCGGCTGGGTCCGCAACGCCGAGGACGGCACGCTCCGGGTCCACGCTGAGGGCCCGGCCGCGGCGGTCGCCGAGCTGGTCGCCTTCCTCGAGGAGGGGCCGCCCGCCGCCCGGGTCGAGGCGGTCGAAGTCGAGCCGGCGAAGGTCGAGGGCCACGAGCAGTTCGCCGTCCGCGGGGTCAGCGCCGGCGCCTTCGTCGTCCAGGAGCACTGGGCGACCGCCCACCACTTCGACCTGCGGCTCGAGGTCGACGGCGTGATGCGCTCCTGGGCGGTGCCGAAGGAGCCGTCGATGGACCCGGCGACGAAGCGGCTGGCGATCGAGGTCGAGGACCACTCAGTCGATTACGCCTCCTTCGAGGGCGAGGTCGACGGCGGCAAGGTCGAGATCTGGGACCGCGGCACCTACGAGCAGGGCGGGCGCGTGCCCTGGCCCGAGGCGCTGGAGCGCGGCCACGCCGTCTTCGTCCTCCACGGCGAGAAGCTCGAGGGCGGCTTCGCCCTACAGCGGACCCGCGCCGGCGAGAAGCCGCAGTGGCTGCTGATCAAGCGGAAGGACGCGTGGGCGCAGCCGGGTTCCGACGGCTAGCGGCGTAGAGGCCGAGAGCGACCAGCGGGGCGATGAAGTCGGCCCACAGAACCAGCCCGGTGTTGTCGGGGGCGTGGTTGTCGTGGATCGCCGCCTGGTGCAGGTGGCCGTAGGCGTCGCCGAGGTAACAGATCGAGACCGCGACCACGGCGGCGAGCAGGAAGCCGTCGCGGAAGCGGGCGCAGAGCACGCCGAGGACGCCGATCGCCAGGTCGGCGAACCCGACCTCGGTCTGGAAGCCGCCGTCGCCGTTGGTGTAGCCGATTTCGCGCGCCGTGTCGGGGCCGTCGAAGAAGTGGAACATCGAGCCGAAGATGGCGGCGACCCCGACCGCCACCACCATCCACCAGACGAGGAAGATTTCCAGCGTGCGGGCGCTGCTGCGCGGCTGCGAGTCGCGGTGGGCGTGGATCGCGGCCCCGATCAGCGCGATGGCGGCGAAAAAGAGGAACGGCACGGCGGCGGATAGTACGGCTCAAGTCGTTGGAAAAAACGGCCGATCTAGCTGAGGTGGACAAATCGTCTAGTGGGTTCGATCGATCGCGCCTGGTCGCTTTCTCCGCGCTGGGCCTGCTCGGGGCGCTGCTCGCCTTCTACGCCGTCGTCGTAGTCGGCGAACTGCCCGGCGAAGGGCTGCAGGACGCGGTGGGGCGCTGGGTCTACGACGTCGTCGTCCTCGGCGCCGCGGCGATCGTCCTCTGGCGCGCGGCCCGGATGCCGGCCGAGCGCCACGCCTGGCTGGTGCTGGGAACCGGACTGCTGCTCTGGGCGCTGGGCCAGGCCTACTACTCGGTCGTCCTCTATTACGCCGAACCGGCCCCGTTCCCCTCGCCTGCCGACGCGGGTTTCCTCGCCTTCTACCCGGCCACCTTCGTCGCCCTGGTGCTGCTGCTGCGGGCCCGGGTCGCCCACCTCGACCCGCTCGCCTGGGTCGACTCGCTGATCGGCGCCCTGGCTGTCGCCGCGCTCGCCGCAGCGCTGATCTTCCCGCCGGTCGACGAAGCGCTCGGGGGGAGCCCGCTCGGCGTCGCCGTCAGCCTCGCCTACCCCTGCATGGACCTCGTACTGCTGGGGCTGCTGAGCGGCGCCTTTGCGATCTCCAAATGGCGGACCAGCAGCACCTGGCTGCTGATCGCCCTCGCCCTGCTGCTTTTCGCCGCCTGCGACGTCGTCTACCTCTCGGCCGGCGGGCAGTCGACCGCGGCACTGAACGCCGCCAGCGTCGGCTGGCCGCTCGCCTTCCTCCTCCTCGCCCTCGTCTCATGGCTGCCCACGACCGAGTCCGAGGCGGCGGCTGCCCCCGGCCGCCGCCGCATCGCCGTGCCGCTGGCGATGGCGGTCGTCGGCGTCTCCCTTCTCGTCGCGGCCAGCTTCGTCGCCGTCGACGAGGTCGCTGTCGCCCTCTCCGCCGCCTGCCTGGTCGCGGTCCTGGCCCGCCTGTTGATCACCTTCAACCAGAACACCGGCATGCTCGAGGCAAGCGAAGAGGAGGCGCTGACCGACGACCTCACCGGCCTCGCCAACCGCCGGGCGCTGATGGCCGACCTCGAGCGCGTCGCCGCCTCCAGCCCGCCGGAGTCGACGGTCCTGGCGCTGTACGACCTCGACGGCTTCAAGGCCTACAACGACACCTTCGGCCACCCCGCCGGGGACGACCTGCTGCGCCGCCTCGGCAGGCAGCTGGCCTCGTCGATGGCGCCCTACGGCGGTGCCTACCGGCTCGGCGGCGACGAGTTCTGCATCCTCGCGGCGACCCGCGGTCACTCCGCCGACGCGATCTGCGAGGGGGCCGAGGAGGCGCTCACCGACCGCGGCACCGGCTTCTCGATCAGCGCCTCCTGGGGCAAGGTCCTGATCCCGGTCGAGGTCGTCACCCCGACCGACGCGCTGCGCCTCGCCGACCGCCGCATGTACGCGAAAAAGGGCCGCCGCGCCGACTCGGCCCGCAGCCAGACCCGCGGCGTCCTGCTGCGGGTCCTGCAGGAGCGCGAGCCGGAGCTGGAGCGCCACCTCGACGGCGTCGCCCGCCTCGCCTCGGTCTTCGGCCGCCAGCTCAACCTCGACGCCGAGGAGATCGACGTCCTCGGCCGCGCCGCCGAGCTGCACGACATCGGCAAGATCGCGATCCCCGACGAGGTCCTACACAAGGACGGCGAGCTGAGCGACGAGGAGTGGGCGATGATGCGCAAGCACCCGAAGATCGGCGAGCGGGTGCTGGAAGCGGCGCCGGCCCTGGGGCCGGTCGCGAGCCTGGTCCGCTCGACCCACGAGCGCTGGGACGGTGGGGGCTACCCCGACAAGCTCGCCGGCCGCGACATCCCCCTCGGCTCCCGCGCGATCCTGATCTGCGACGCCTACAACGCGATGACCGAAGGCCGCCCCTACCGGGCGCCGATGAGCAGCGAGGCGGCGGTCGAGGAGCTGCAGCGCGGCGCCGGCACCCAGTTCGACCCCGAGCTGGTCAAGTGCTTCGCCGAGAAGGTCATCCCGGCGCTGGAACGCGAAGAGGCCGCGACCGCGAGCTGAGCCACGGCGCTACGGTTTCGCCGTGGCGGTGACGCTCGACGAGTTGGTGGTGGCGGACGCGGCGGACGCCTGGCGCGCTTGTGGGTTCGCGGTCGAGGGCGACACCTGCGTCGTCGGCGAGGTGCGGATCCGCTTCGCGCCCGGCGAGGGTCGCGGGCTGAGCGGCTGGTCGCTGCGCGGCCTCGACTCGACCGAGCTCGACGGGCTGCCCGCGACGCGCTCCGAGCGGCCGTTGCCCGAGGCGGCGCCAGCGCACCCCAACGGCATCGTCGCCCTCGACCACGTCGTCGCCATTTCCTCCGATCTCGACCGCACCGTCGCCGCCCTCGAAGCGGCCGGGCTCGACCTGCGACGGATTCGGGAGGAGCCGACCCCCGCCGGCGCCCCGCGCCAGGCCTTCTTCCGGCTCGGCGAGACGATCCTCGAGGTCGTCCAGGAGCCGCCGGAGGCGACCGAGCGGGCCGGGGGAGACCGGCCCGCCTTCTTCTGGGGGCTCGCCTTCGTCGCCCCCGACCTCGACGCCACCGTGGCCTTCCTCGGCGACCGGGCCGGCGAGGCGCGCGACGCGGTCCAGCCCGGCCGCCGCATCGCCACCCTGCGTCGCAGCGCCGGCCTTTCGCTGCCAGTTGCATTGATGACGCCGCGTTAGATCGTTTCCACCCTTTTTCCCGCCCAGACGAGGAAAAGGGTGGAAACGATGGCTTGAAAAGAAGCCTTTCGAAAGCTAGCTTTCGAGGCGTGCCGAAGAAGCGCACCGTCACCCTCACCGACCCCCGTGCGCTGCGGGCGATGGCGCACCCGACCCGGCTGGAGCTGATCGGGCTGCTGCGACGCGGCGGGCCCCTGACCGCGACCCAGGCGGCGGAGCAGATCGGCGAGAGCCCGGCCAGCTGCTCGTTCCACCTGCGGCAGCTGGCGAAGTACGGGCTGGTCGAGGAAGCGGGTGGCGGTCGTGGTCGCGAACGCCCCTGGCGGGCGACCGCGATCTCGACCGAGTGGCCGGTCTTCGGCGAGAGCGAGGAGACGCGGGCCGCCGGGGAGATGCTCTCGCGCGTCGTCGTCGAGCGCTACTTCGAGAGCGCGATCGAGTGGCTCGAGCGCCAGCCCTCCGAACCGCCGGAGTGGGCCGAGGCGGCCCTCTTCGGCGACGCCCTCGTCTACATGACGGTTGAGGAGCTGCGCCAGGTCGAGGGTCAGATCCGCAAGCTGTTCGAGCCGTATCTGCAGCGCTTGGAGGAGCCTGCTCCGCGCGCCGAGGGCTCCCGCACCGTCAGCGTCATCGCCCTTGCCTTTCCCCTCGCCGAGCCGGAGCAAGCGGGCTGATCGTGCGGCGGCTGCCGATTCCGCCGCTGCTGCGCAGGAACCGCTCCTTCCGCAATTTCTGGACCGGGCAGACGATCTCCCTCTTCGGCGACGAGGTCACCCTGCTGGCGCTGCCCCTGCTGGCGGTCCTGGAGCTGGACGCCGGTGCGGCCCAGATGGGCCTTCTGACCGCGGCGGCGCTGGCCCCGAACCTGCTCTTCTCGATCCACCTCGGCGCCTGGGCCGACAACCGCAGGCGGCGCAAGGCGCTGATGGTCGCCGCCGACCTCGGCCGCGCCCTGCTGCTGCTGACGATCCCGGTGGCGGCGCTCCTCGACGTCCTCTCGTTCGCGCAGCTCTATGTCGTCGCCTTCGCCGGCGGCTCGCTCGGGGTCCTCTTCAGCGTCGTCTACAACGTGGTCTTCGTCCGCCTCGTCGACCGCGAGGAGTACATCGACGCCAGCTCGTTGCTGAACGGCAGCCGCGCCGTCTCGATGGTCGGCGGCAACGGCGTCGCCGGCCTCCTCGTCCACTGGTTCAGCGCCCCGTTCGCTCTCCTCGTCGACGCCTTCTCCTACCTCGCCTCGGCCTTCTTCGTCGGCCGGGCGGAGGTGCGAGAGGAGCCGGGCCCGGACGCGCCGCGCGAGGGTGAGGGCACCATCGCCGGCATCCGCTACCTGGCCCGCACGCCGACGATCCGCGCCTGCCTGCTCGCCGCAGCGACCCTCAACCTCTTCAACTTCGGCTTTTACGCGCTGCTCGTCCTCTACGCGACCGAGACGCTGGGGATCGGGGCCGGCGCGATCGGCCTGGCGCTGGCGCTGGGCGGGTTGGGATGCGTCCTCGGCGCCGCGATCGCCGGCCCGCTCAGCCGCCGCTTCGGGCTCGGCCCGGCGCTGATCTTCGGCTTCGTCATCACCCCGGCGCCGCTGCTGCTGATCCCGCTGGCGGCCGGGCTGCCGCACCTGTCGCTGACCCTGCTGATCGTCGCCGAGTTCTTCAACGGCCTCGGCGTGATGGTGCTCGACGTCGGCCTCGGCGCCCTCTGGGCGGCCGCCGTTCCCGACCGCCTGCGGGCGCGGGTCTCGGGCGCCTTCCTGCTGGTCAACTACGGGGTGCGACCGCTCGGCGCCCTCGCCGGCGGCCTGCTCGGGGCGGCGATCGGCCTGCAGGCGACGATGTGGGTGACGGCGATCGGCGCCCTCGCGGGGGTGCTGTGGCTGTTCCCCTCGCCGATCCCGAAGCTGCGCGAGCTGCCGAAGACGGCGCTCGACTACTGACCCCGCCGTCCAGGACGTACCATCTGCCGATGGGAGAGTTCCGCTACGAGGGTCACCGGATCGGCTACGACGTCTACGGCAAGGGCGAGCGCCTGATCGTCCTCGTCCACGGCCTGCTGATGAACCGCCACATGTTCGACCGGCTCGGCCCCGAGCTGGCCGAGCGCGGCAACCGGGTCGTCACCGTCGACATGCTCGGCCACGGCCGCTCCGACCGGCCCGAGGACCTGCGGCTCTACTCGATGCCGCTGTTCGCCCGCCAGGTGGTGGCGCTGCTCGACCACCTCGAGGAGGACAAGGCGGTGATCGGCGGCACCTCGCTCGGCGCCAACATCGCCCTCGAGCTTGCGGTCCGCTACCCGAAGCGGGCGCGGGCGCTGTTCATCGAGATGCCGGTCCTCGACAACGCGCTCTCCTTCGTCGCCGCGGCCTTCACGCCGCTGATGCTGGGGCTGAAATTCGGGCGGCCGGTCTTCGAGGGGGTCTCCTTCGCCACCTCGCTGATCCCGCGCACCAACTACCTGGTGGACATCGGCCTCGACTGGATCCGCCAGCGCCCCGGACCGTCGCAGGCGGTGCTCGAGGGCCTGCTGCTGGGAGAGACCGCGCCGCACCGCGAGGAGCGGAAGAAGATCGACCACCAGACCCTGGTCGTCGGCCACCCGCGCGATCCCCTGCACCCCTTCAGCGACTCGGGGATGCTGCTCGAAGAGCTGCCCAACTCGCGCCTGGTCGAAGCGAACTCGATCCTCGAGTGGCGGCTCAGCCCCGATCGGCTCAACGACGAGCTGAGCGATTTCCTCGAAGAAGCCTGGGCTAAGAAGCTGCGCGCCGTAGCGGCTGGCTGAGCTCGCTGTCAGACTCTGGCTCGTGAGCCAGGTCTCCGGCGACAAGAAGCGCCTCGAACGGGACGCCGAGTTTTCGACCATCTCCGGCAAGGAGATCCAGCCGCTCTACACCGATGAGGACCTCGGCCCCGACGCTGCCGAGGGGATCGGCGAGCCCGGCTCCTACCCCTTCACCCGCGGCCCGTACCCCTCGATGTACCGAGGGCGGCTGTGGACGATGCGCCAGTTCGCAGGCTTTGGCACCGTCGAGGAGACCAACGAGCGCTTCCACTACCTGCTCGACCACGGCCAGACGGGACTCTCGACCGCCTTCGACATGCCGACCCTGATGGGCTACGACTCCGACCATGTCCGCAGCCTCGGTGAGGTCGGCCGCGAGGGCGTCGCCGTCGACACCCTGGCCGACATGGAGCGGCTGTTCGAGGGGATCCCGCTCGGCGGCGTCACCACTTCGATGACGATCAACGCCCCGGCCGCGATCCTGCTCGCCTTCTACGTCCTCGTCGGCGAGAAGCAGGGCGTCCCCGCTGAGAAGCTCGGCGGCACGATTCAGACCGACATCCTCAAGGAGTACATCGCCCAGAAAGAGTGGTGCTTCCCGATCGAGCCGGCGATGCGGCTGGTCACCGACATGATC
>Ga0164301_10000524_pt1 | contig 11219 bp, 14 predicted proteins | sample Whisoiple_231_MG_FD_109711 | JGI IMG/M metagenome (GOLD analysis project Ga0164301, IMG submission 109711) | Unamended control soil microbial communities from upstate New York, USA - Whitman soil sample_231_MG | ecosystem: Environmental > Terrestrial > Soil > Agricultural land ... | reverse complement strand
GTGCAGGCCGCGGTCGTCGATTCCCCTGGCGCTGCGGACGACCACGCTGACCCGCTCCGCCGCTCGCATCACCGCCGTGTAGAGCTCGTCGCGCTTCTCGGCGGTCAGCTGCTTGGAGTCGTGCAGGCCGCTGAGCGCGCGGCGGTCGGAGACCGTGAGGCGCTCGTAGTCGATCAGCACCGCGGCGGCGACCAGGGGACCCGCCAGGCAACCCCGGCCGGCCTCGTCGGCGCCGGCGACGAAGCGGCTCTGAAGGCCGCGGTCGAAGGCGAACAGGCGTCGGCTGCGCGCCAGGCGCCGGCGGTGGGTCTTGCCGGGCTTAGAGCCCGCCGACGCGGTTGGGGGGCCAGTAGGTGGCAAAGGCCTCACCGATGATCCATTCCTTGGGGACGGGTCCCCAGAAGCGGCTGTCGTCGCTTGCCCCACGGTTGTCGCCCATCATGAAGTACATGTCGGGCGGGATCGTGATCGTTTTCGGCTTGTTGCAGGCTTCGGCGCTGCCGCAGGGGTTGATGAACGGCTCGTCGGTCTGCTCGACCCCGTTGACGACCGGGTGGCCGTTCTTGACCGAGAGGGTGTCGCCGGGGCCGGCGACGATCCGCTTGATGAAGTTCTGATCCGACCGCTCGGGGGTCGGTTTCGGGCAGGATTCGCCGGCTTTCGGGACGACGCCGCATTCGGTGCCGTTGTCGGCGCCGGCGGGCGGGTGGAAGACGACGACGTCGCCGATCTTCGGGTCCTTGAAGTGGTAGAGGAAGCGGTTGACGAGGACCCGCTGGCCGACGTCGAGGGTCGGCTCCATCGATTCGGAAGGGATTTGGTACGGCTTGACGATCCAGGCCTGGATCGCGAGCGCCAGCCCCAAGGCCAGCGCAACAATGACGACCAACTCGAGGAGCCCGCCGCCTTTGCTCTTCGGCTTCGGGAGTTTCGGGTTCAGGCCTTCGAGTCCTCGTCGGAGTCGCCGGCATCGGCCGGCGCCTCGTCCTCGGCATCCTCAGGCGCTGAACTGCTGTCCTCGGTCTCCCCGGCCTCGGGCGCATCCGCGTCCGTATCCGCCACCGTCTCAGTCTCTGCTGCAGCCTCGGGCTCCGCTGGTGCCTCAGCCTCCGGCTCGGCGGGAGCCTCGGCCTCAGTCGTCTCTTCGGCGGCGGCCTCGGTCGTCTCCTCGGTCTCGACCGGGACGACCTCCTCCTGGCTGACGCCCTCGGCGTCGACCGCGGTGGACTCGCCGTCGGCTGCGCCGGCGACCGCGACCACGTCGTCGTCGATCCCCCAGCGTCGCTCGGCGACGCGGGCGGCCTTGCCAATCCGGCCGCGCAGGTAGTAGAGCTTGGCCCGCCGCACGTCCCCGCGCGCCGCCACCTCGAGTTTCTCGATCTTGGGCGAGTGCAGGGGGAACGTCCGCTCGACGCCGACGCCGAAGGACTGCTTGCGCACGGTGAAGGTCTCGCGCACGCCGGAGCCCTGGCGCTTGAGGACGACGCCCTCGAAGACCTGGGTCCGTTTGCGGTTGCCCTCGATCACCTGGAAGTGGACGCGGACACGGTCGCCAGGTGCGAAGTTGGGCAGCCCTTGCCGAAGCTGGGCACGCTCGATGCTGTCGATTACGGAGCTCATTGGAGGTGTCGCTGCGAGAAAAAACCGCCGGGACCCAGGTGCGGGAACCGCGCGGTCGCGGAATGGTAGCTATTCCGAGTCTTTTTCGAACTGCTCGGCACGGAGGCGGCTCTGCTGCAGGCGCCATTGCCGGACCTTCTCGTGGTCGCCGGAGAGCAGGATCTCCGGGACATCCCAGCCGCGGTAGCTCGGCGGGCGGGTGAAGTGCGGGTACTCGGGCATCCCCTCGAGGGCGTGGCTGAAGGACTCCTCGACCGCCGAGTTCTCGTGGCCGAGGGCGCCGGGCAGCTTGCGCATCAACACATCGGAGACGACCATCGCCGGCAGCTCGCCACCGGCGAGGACGTAGCGGCCGATCGAGAGCTCGTCGTCGGCGAGGTGCTGGTGGACGCGGTCGTCGAAGCCCTCGTAACGGCCGCAGAGCAGCGCCACATGAGGCTCGGCGACCAGCTCGTCGGCGATCTCGTCGCTCAGCAGCGGCCCGGTCGGCGAGAGCAGGACGATCCGCGGCCGCGGCCCCTCGCCATAGGTGGCCTGCAGCGCCGCGTCGACGACGTCGACCCGCAGCACCATCCCGGCGCCACCGCCGTAGGGGGAGTCGTCGACCTGGCCCGCGGTCAGCGGGGTCGAGTCGCGGTAGTCGACGAGGTTGAACTCGTTGCCTTCGCGCAGCGCGTTCTGGACCGAGCGCTGGGTCTGGAACCAGTCGAAGGCCTCCGGGAAGAGGGTGAAGACGTCGAGCCGCACCCGGGCCGGGTCAGTCGAGGATGTCGACGATCACGCGGCGGTCGATCCGCACCGCGGCCGCCTTGGCGATCGTCCGGATCGCGTTGGCGATGCGCCCGCCTTTGCCGATCACCCGGCCAAGGTCCCCCTCGGCGACGCTGATCTCGTAGACGAGGTCGCCGTCCTCTTCCAGCTCCTCGACCACGACCGCCTCCGGGTCCTCGACGAGGGCCTTGACGAGAAACTCGAGGAGCTCCGTCATCCGCGCGGACCGGCTAGCTGCCGGAAGCCTTGATGCCCTTGGTCCGCAGCAGGGTCGCGACCGTCTCCGACGGCTGGGCACCGTGCTCGAGCCAGTGGCGCGCGCGCTCCTCGTCGATGTTGATCGTCGAGGGCTCGGTCTGCGGGTTGTACTGGCCGATCGTCTCGATCGTCCGACCGTCACGCGGGGAGCGTTTGTCGGCGACGACGATGCGCCAGATCGGGTTCTTCTTCGAACCCACCCGTCTAAGTCTGATTCGGACTGCCATAGGGCCGGGCAGATTAGCGTCTTCGCGCCCTCGGGCGCGGCGCGCGCTGGTTGCCACCCGCCAGCTTGGCCATCTGCTGGGGGGTCGGCATCTGGCCGTTGGCCATCGATTTCATCAGCACTTTCATCTGGTCAAACTGCTTCACGACCTGGTTGACGCTCTGGACCTTGGTGCCGGAGCCGTTGGCGATCCGTTTGCGGCGGGAGCCGTTGATCAGTCCCGGGTTGGAGCGCTCCCGGGGCGTCATCGAGAGGATGATCGCCTCGACGCGGTCGAGCTCGCTTTCGTCGATCGGCGCGTTCTTCAGCTGCTTCATCGCCCCCATTCCCGGCAGCATCCCGATGATCCCGCTCAGCGGTCCCATTTTGCGGACCTGCTTCATCTGCTTGAGGAAGTCGTCCAGCGTGAACTGGTCGCGCCGCATTTTCTCCTGCAGCTCCTCGGCTTCCTTCTCGTCGACCTGCTGCTCGGCTTTCTCGATCAGGCTGAGGACGTCGCCCATACCGAGGATCCGCTGCGACATGCGGTCGGGGTGGAACTTGTCGAAGTCCTCGATCTTCTCCCCGGTCGAGGCAAAGAGGATCGGCTTGCCGGTGACGGCTTTGACCGAGAGCGCGGCGCCGCCGCGGGCGTCGCCGTCGAGCTTGGTCATCACCACGCCGTCGAACTCGGCCACCTCGGCGAAGGATTCGGCGACGCCGACGGCGTCCTGGCCGGTCATCGCGTCGACGACGAGGAGGACGTCGTGGGGTTTGGTCTGCTTGCGGATCTTGGCCAGCTCGGCCATCAGGTCCTGGTCGATGTGGAGGCGGCCGGCGGTGTCGACGATCAGCACGTCGCGGCGCTCGGCGCGTGCTTCGTCGAGCGCCCAGGTGGCGATGTCGACCGGGTCGGCTTCGGTGCCGCGCTCGTAGACGTGGGCGCCGGCGCGCTTGCCCATCGTCACCAGCTGCTCGACCGCGGCCGGGCGGTAGACGTCGCAGGCGGCGAGGGCGACGTCTTTGCCCTGCTTGCCGAAGAACTGGGCGAGCTTGGCGCAGGCGGTCGTCTTACCCGAGCCCTGCAGGCCGGCCATCAGGATCACGGTCGGGCCGCTGCTGGCCATCGCCAGCTCGGCGCCGGTGCCGCCCATCAGGCCCGCCAGCTCCTCGTTGACGATTTTCACCACCTGCTGGCCGGGATCCAGGCTCTCCAGCACCTCGGAGCCGAGACAGCGCTCCTTCAGCGTCTTAGTGAAGGATTTGACGACTTTGAAGTTGACGTCGGCCTCGAGCAGGGCGAGGCGGATCTCGCGCATCGCCGAGTCGACGTCGGACTCGGTCAGTTTGCCGCGCGAGCGGACCTCGGAGAGGGTCGACTGCAGGCGTTCGGAGAGCTGGTCGAACATGTCCGAGCAGCTTAGACGGGCTACTCGGCCAGGAGGGCTTTGGCGTAGTCGCTCGGGTCGAAGGGGCGCAGGTCCTCGAGCGTCTCCCCCACGCCGATCAGCTTCACCGGGATGCCGAGGTCGGAGGCAATCGCCAGGGCGATGCCGCCCTTGGCGGTGCCGTCGAGCTTGGTCAGGACGACGCCGTCGACTGCGACCGCTTCGGAGAAGATCTTCGCCTGGCGCAGCCCGTTCTGGCCGGTGGTGGCGTCAATCGAGATCAGGGTCTCGTGCGGGGCGTCGGGGATCTGCTTCTGGATCACCCGGCAGACCTTCGCCAGCTCGTCCATCAGGTTGTCCTGGGTGTGGAGGCGGCCGGCGGTGTCGACGATGACGACGTCGGCGCCGCGAGCGCTGGCGGCGTTGATCGCGTCGTAGGCGACGGCGCCGGGGTCGGAGCCCTCTTCGCCGCGGACCAGCTCGGCGCCGGCGCGCTCGGCCCAGGTTTCGAGCTGCTCGGCGGCGGCGGCGCGGTAGGTGTCGGCGGCGGCCATCACCACGCTGAGGCCCATTTCTTTGCTCAGATGCCAGGCGATCTTGCCGATCGTCGTGGTCTTGCCGGTGCCGTTGACGCCGACCATCATCAGGATCGCCGGCTCGGCTGAGAGGTCGATCGGGGCGCGGGCGGTGGCGGCGACCTCGGCGAGCATCTCGATCAGCCGGTCGCGGACGGCGACGCCGTCGGCGGGCACCGCCCCGGACTCGACCTCGTGCTCCAGTTTCTCGACAACTGCCGCGGTGGTGGGAGCACCGACGTCGGCGAGGATCAGCGCCTCCTCCAGCAGCTCCCAGGTCTCGTCGTCGATCCGGTCGAAAAGGCTGGCCGAGATCTCCTCGGTCAGCGCCTGCCGACTCTTAGAAAGGCTCTCCCGCAGGCGCTTGAAGACCCCGCGTCGCGCCTCGGGCGCTTCCTCCTCAGCAGTAGCGACCGCTGCCGCGCTACGCCCCCCTAGGTCGACGATGTCCTGCCAGGTCGTGGTCATGGCGAGGAACCGTAACGGAGGGGTGGGTGCCCCTCACCAGACACTCAACATCGAGCCATTGGCGAGATGTGTCTGGGGAGGGGCACCCACCCCTCCCTAAGCGACCGCAGACAGTCCCGGGGCTTCGTCTTCGCTGTCCTCGGCCACTTCGCGCGGCAGTTTCCGAGAGACCACCTTGGTGACGCCGTCGCCGCCCATGCTGACGCCGTAGAGGACGTCGGCGGCGTCCATCGTCCGTTTCTGGTGGGTGACGATGACGAACTGGGCGCGGTCGGAGAAGCGGCGGATCAGCTGCAGGAAGCGGTCGATGTTGGCGTCGTCGAGCGCGGCCTCGACCTCGTCCAGGATGTAGAAGGGGCAGGGGCGGGCGAGGAAGACGGCGAAGACGAAGGCGAGGGCAACCAGCGACTTCTCGCCGCCGGAGAGCAGCGACAGCTTCCGCGTCGACTTGCCGGCCGGGGTGACCTCGATCTCGACCCCGAGCTCCTCTCGCTCTTCTTCCTCCTCCTCCTCGGGCTCCGGCTCGGCGTCACTCGGAGCCTCCTGCTCGCCGGCGGGGCGCTCCTCGTCGCGCACCGGCCGCAGGGCGACCCGGCGCAGGCGCCCGCGCCCACCCGGGAAGAGGTGCTCGACCATCTCCTCGAAGTTCTTCGCGGTCGCCTCGAAGGTCTCCTCGAAGGCGCGCTCGATCTCGGCGTCGATCTCGCGGATCAGCGACTCCAGCTCCCGCATCGAGCGCTCGATGTCCTCGCGCTGCGCCTGCAGCGCCTCGACGTGCTCGCGGGCCTCGTCGTACTCCTGCTCGGCCAGCGGGTTGACCGGGCCGATCTGCGAACGGCGACGCTCCAGCCGCTCGAGCCGCCGGTCGATCTCCGCCCGCGCCTCGTCGCTCAATGCCTCCTCGGCCGGCGGGATCTCCTCGCCGAGCCGCTCGGCGATCGAGGCCAGCTCTCGCTCGGCCTCGGCCCGGCGGTCACCGAGGTGGGCGGCCTCGACCTCGGCCCGGGTCAGCTCGTCGGAGGTCTCTTTCATCTGCGACTGCAGCTCGAACTCCTGTTGCGAGCAGGAGCGCAGCTCTTCGGCGATCGCATCGCCGTCGTCCTCGCCGCCAACCACCTTGCGCTCGATCGCGTCGACCCGGCCGCGGATCGCCGCCCCGGCGGCCTCGGCCGCGACGCGGGCGGAGCGGACGTCGTCGAGCAGTCCCTCGCCGGCGGCGACGCGGGCGCGCAGCGCCTCGCGGTGGCGCTCGCCGAGCAGGCCCTCGGCCCGGCGGGCGTGGCGGGAGGCGCGCTCGGCCCCGGCCTGGACGTGGCCGAGGGCGGCCTCGCGGGCCGACTCGGCGGCGTCGGTGGAGCGGGCGACGTCGAAGCCCTCGCTCGCGGTCCGCAGACCGGCCTCGATCTCCCCCAGCTCCTCTTCCAGCTTCTGCGCGCGCTCCCCCGGCTTGGCGCCGTCGCCGACGTCAAGCGTCAGCGGGCCCAGTTCGGTGCGCAGCCGCTCCAGGCCCACCTCCAACTCGGCCTCGCGACCGGAAAGGCTGTTGACCCGCACCGCCACCTTCTCCTGCTCGCCCCGCAGCTTGGTCAGCAGTCCCCAGGCCTGGGTCCGCTCGCGGTCGCGAGCGGCGAAGCGCTCCTCGGCGGCGGCGCGCCGTTTCGCCACCTCGGAGAGCTTCTGCTCCAGCTCCCCCCGCACGCCTCGCGCCTTCGCGGCGGCCTTCTCGGCGGCGGCGGCCCGGTCGGCGCCGAAGCGGAGTTCCTCGGAGACGAGCTGCGCCTTCAGCCCCAGCTCCTCGCGCTCGATCCGCGCCCCCAGCTCGGCCGCCTGCGCCTGGCGCTTCAGCGGCCGCAGCCGGGCCCGCGCCTCGCGCTCGACGTCGAGCGCCCGGTCGAGGTTGTCGCGCGCCGAGCGCAGCTTCAGCTCGGCCCGGCGGCGGCGTTTGCGATGCTTGCCGAGACCGGCGGCCTCCTCGATCAGGAGTCGCCGCTCGCGCGGTTTGGAGTGAATGATCGTCTCGACCCGGCCCTGGCTGATCACCGAGTGCATCTCGCGGCCGAGGTTGGTGTCGGAGAGGACGTCGGTGACGTCGGTGAGCCGGCAGCGGGCCCCGTTCAGCCGGTAGCCGCTGTCGCCGGAGCGGTCGAGGCGGCGCTCGACCGCGATCTCGGTGAACTCAGTGGCGGCGCGGCCGTCGGAGTTATCGATCGTCACCTCGACCTCGGCGGCGCGGCGCTGGCCGATCCCCTTGCCGCCGGCGGAAATAACGTCCTGCATCGAAGCGCCGCGGATCGCGCCGGGGCTCTGCTCGCCGAGCGCCCAGAGGACAGCGTCGGTGATGTTGCTCTTGCCGGAGCCGTTTGGCCCCACGATCACGCTCACCCCGGGGGAGAACTCCAGCGTCGTCCGCTCGGGGAAGGACTTGAAGCCCTTCATCGAGATCGACCTCAGATACACGCGCGCGCTCCTCGCATCCCCTCAAGGCTCCCGGTCGCACCGGACGCAACGACTGCTCGATTAACCCCCAAGATGCGTCAAAGCCTCCTCGGCGGCAATCTGCTCGGCCGCCTTCTTGCTCCGCCCTTTCCCGGTCCCGACGCGCTCGGTGTCGACGACCGCGGCCACCTCGAAGGTGCGCCGGTGCGGGGGGCCCGTCGCCGCGATCACCTCGTAGGTTACGCGCGCCCCGCGCCGGGCCAAAAGCTCCTGCAAAGCGGACTTGAAGTCGATCCTGGTCTCGGCCGCGAGCTCGATCCGCGGCGCGAAGGCATCGGCCACCGCCGCGGCCGTGCGCTCGAAGCCGAAGGCGACGTAGCAGGCGCCGATCAGCGCCTCGGTCGCCTCCGGCAGCGGCCGGCCGCCTTCGAGCAGGATCTCGGCCGGGATCGCGCCGATCACCTCCTCCGGCTCGTTCCCCCGCAGCATCTCCGGGACGCCGAGCTGGGACCCGACCTCGGCGCAGGAGACGCCGCTGACCGCCTGGTTGTGGACCTTGGTCAGGCCGCCGGCGGCGAGCTTCGGGTAGCGCTCGAAGACGCGGGTGGCGACGGCGAGGCCGAGGACGCTGTCGCCGAGGAAGGCGAGGCGCTCGAAGGAGTCGACCCGGCGCTCGGTCCAGGAGGAGTGGGTCAGCGCCTGCCGGTGGAGGTCCTCGGGCAGCTCGTCGATCAGCGCTTTCAGCGCGGCGACCGGCGAGTCGGGCTCTGCCGCCAAGCGCTCAGGCCGGCGCGTGCTCGAGCACGAAGCCGACCGCGTCGCCGACCGTCTTGATGTGGGTGGCCTGCTCCTCGCTGACCGTCACCCCGTAGCGGTCCTCGAGCTCCATCACCAGCTCGTAGAGGTCGAGCGAGTCGGCGTCGAGGTCCTCCTTGAAGCGGGTGCTCTCGCCGATCTTCTCGATTTCCACCTCGAGCTCCTCGGCGAGGTGCTCGCGGACCAGGGTGAGGACTTCGTCGCGGGTCATTCCCTTGCGTTGTTTATCAGGGCGGCGGTGCGACCGACGGCGTCGAGCTCAGCGCAGCGGGCGGCGAGGCGGACCGCGTTGGCAATCCCCTCGGCGCCGGAGCTGCCGTGGCCGACGACGGCGGTGGCGCGCAGGCCGAGCAGGATCGCGCCGCCGGTCGTGTCCGGGTGCAGCTCGCGCCGCAGCCCGTTGAGCGCCGGTTTCAGCAGCAGGCCGCCGGCCGCGGCCATCGGGTTGGAGCGGGCGGCGTCGCCGACCGCGGCGGCGACGGTCTTGGCGGTGCCCTCGAGCAGCTTCAGCGAAACGTTGCCGGTGAAGCCGTCGGTGACGACGACGTCGGTCTTCGCGGCGGGGAGATCTCGTCCCTCGACGTTGCCGACGAAGTTGATCCCGGGAGCCTCGCTCAGCAGCCGGTGCGCCTCGACCACCTCCTCGCGACCCTTGCCCGACTCCTCGCCGACGGTCAGCAGGCCGACCGAGGGGTCCCTGACGTCGAGCACGGCGGAGCTGAAGGCGGCGCCGAGGAAGGCGAACTGGACCAGGTGCTGGGCGCGGACCTCGACGTTGGCGCCGACGTCGAGGAAGAGGACGGGTTTGCCGGGGACGGGGAGCTGGACCGCGAGCGCAGGACGTTTGACGCCCTTGAGGCGGCGCAGGCCGAAGGTGGCGGCGGCCATCGTCGCCCCGGTCGAGCCGCAGCTGACCATCGCCGCCGAGCCGCCCTCGGCGACGTCGCGGGCGGCGCGGACGACCGAGGCCTCCTTCTTGGTGCGGACGGCCGGGACCGGTTCCTCCTCGTTGCCGATGTGGTCGGCGGTCTGGACGACCTCGATCCCCTCGGTCCCGTCGAGGCCGAGCGCGCGCTGCGGGCCGAAGACGCGGATGCCGATCCCGTCGGCGGCGGCCAGGCGGGCGCCCTCGGCGAGGACCTCGAAGCCCGGCTCGGCGCCGTAGCCGTCGAGTGCGACCGTGACCGCGCGGCGGCGGGTCACCGCTAAGCGGAGTCGGCGCTGTCTACGGTCGGATCTTTGATCCGGTGCGAGATGACCTCGCGGCCGGCGTAGGTGCCGCAGGTCGGGCAGACACGATGCGGCAGCCGCGGGCTGTGGCAGCGCGGGCAGCTGTTGATGCTGGCCTTGCCGGCCTTGTGCTGGGCGCGGCGCTTGTCGCGGCGAGCGCTGGAAGTTCTCTTCTTCGGGACGGCCATCGGTCGCGGGATGGTAGCGGGTGCAGGGAGAACTAGTAGACGGCTCGCACCACGGCGAGGTCGTCCGCCTCCCAGGCCACCTCTCCCCCGGCCCACTCGGCCAGGTCGGCTGCCGTCTCCGGGAAGTCGTAGTCGGGGTCGATCGGGGCGATTTGGACGTCGGCCTTGACCACGTCGCCGATCACGAAGGAGCGGGCCTGTTCGCGCACCTGGCGGAAGAGGTTCTGCTTCAGATCGGCCTGCAGGTGGTGGATCGAGAGGACGCCGATGACCAGGTCCCAGGGGCCCTCCGGCAGCGGGTCCTCGATCCGCGCCAGCTGCACGTCGTCGTAGTTCTCGCGGGCGCGGAAGACCATGTCGGCGCTGGAGTCGAGCCCGATCACCCAGCAGTCCGGATAGGCCTCGATCAGCCGCCGGGTCGTTTCGCCGGTCCCCATCCCCAGCTCGAGGACGCGCTCGGGCGCGAAGGGGATCGCCGCGATTGCCTGCTCCTGCAGTTCGTCGTAGCGCGGGACCTCGGAGCGGATCAGCTCCGAGTAGGTGTCTGGTTTCCAGTCGAATCGGCCCATCTCGTAACCTCGACGGGAGCATGTCACAGGCGCCGCAGACGATCGTCGACCTCTCCCGTCTCTCGCTGGCCCACGGCGAGGGCAAGCGGCTGGACATGCCCGTCGCGCTGGAGCCCTTCGAGCTGGCCGGCCAGACCTACAAGCCCGAGCCCTGGTCGCCGACCGTGCGGCTCGAGGTCTCCCGTCCCAGCAACGGCTTCGCCTTCCGGATCGTCTTCCCCGTTCACCTGGAAGGGCCGTGCATGCGCTGCCTCGAGCCGGCGGCGCTCGACCTCGAGGTCGAGGCGCGCGAGATCGACCAGGCCGGCACCGACGACCCCGAACTGCGCAGCCCCTACGTCGACGAAGACGAGCTGGACATCGGCCGCTGGGCCCACGACGCGACGATCCTCGCCCTCCCGACCCGCATCCTCTGCCGCCCCGACTGCGCCGGCCTCTGCCCGATCTGCGGCGAGTCCCTCAACGACAACCCCCACGAGCACGAGGAAGCAACCGACCCACGCTGGTCGGCACTGAAGGACCTGAAGCTGGAGTAGCGGCAGCCGCTAGGGCTGCTGGTCCAGCTCGGGCTGCGGCTGGTCCTCCTCGCGACCGGCGAGGCGGTCGCGGCCGCGCTGGACGGCGGCGAGGAACTTCTGCAGGTTCACTTCGAGGGTGTTGAGGATCTCGTCGGCGTAGTCCTCGGCGCCGAGGCG
>Ga0164301_10000522_pt1 | contig 11227 bp, 10 predicted proteins | sample Whisoiple_231_MG_FD_109711 | JGI IMG/M metagenome (GOLD analysis project Ga0164301, IMG submission 109711) | Unamended control soil microbial communities from upstate New York, USA - Whitman soil sample_231_MG | ecosystem: Environmental > Terrestrial > Soil > Agricultural land ... | reverse complement strand
TACAGCTCGGCCCGCATCAGCCCCATCAGCTCCAGCGCCCCGGCCTTGTGCAGCGGTTCGTTGCGGTTGCCGCACTTGGGGCTCTGCCCGCAGGAGGGGCAGCCGGCCTCGCAGGGGCACTCGGCGATCAGCCCCTCGGCGTCGCCGAGCAGGCGCTCGAACTGCTCGTAGCCGCGCTTGGTGATCCCGACCCCGCCCGGGTGACCGTCGTAGATGAAGATCGTCGAGCGGCCGGTCTGGAAGTGGACGTTGGTCGAAAGGCCGCCGATGTCCCAGCGGTCGCACATCGCGATCAGCGGCAGGACGGCGATCTGGCTGTGCTCAGTCGCGTGCAGGGACCCGAGCAGGGCGTCGCTCGGCAGCGCCCGGGCGAGCCCGTCGGGCAGCACGTACCAGAGCGCCTGGGTGACGAAGTTCTGCTCGGGCAGCTCCAGGGCGACGATGTCGATCGGCTCCTGGTCGGAGACCGAGACGCGCTGGAAGGCGATCACCTGCTCGGTGACCGAGACCTCGCCGAAGTTGAGCTCCACACCGGCGACCTGGCGCTGCTCGTGGACGCGCTCGATGTAGATCTCGGTCTCTTTTTTCGGCCGCGTGTACCAGTCGCCGTCGAAAGCGGAGACGATCGCCCGCCGCTCCTCGATGTCGAGCCGGTCGACCTCGTAGGAGCGCCCGAGGTGGAGGTAGACGGCGCCGGGGTGGACGGTCGTGAAGGCGCGCTCGGCCTCGACCAGGCCGAGCATCTCCCCCGCGTCGCGCTCGATCACCGCGACCGAGTCGGCCGAGGCCGAGCGCAGCGGGATCCGGTTGGCGACGAACTCGCTGCGCCGCGGCATCAGCTTGCCGCCGACGCCGCGCAGCTCCCCGGCGGCGACCAGGCGCTCGGCCCGCTCGCGCCACTCCGGCCCGAAGACCTCGTCGTCCTCGGCGGTGAGCGGCAGCTCGTAGGCGGCGGCGATCAGGTGGCGGGCGGCGATCTGCTCGTTGCCGTGGTCGAGGATCGCCGCCTCGACCGGTCGCCCGAGGAACTCCTCCGGATGGCGGCAGAAGAACTGGTCGAGCGCGTCCTGGCCGGCGACGTAGACGGCGAGGCCGCGGCGCCGCCGCCCGGCTCGCCCCCACATCTGCCGCAGGCTGGCGACCGTGCCGGGGAAGGTGACGCAGATCGCCGCGTCGAGCTCGCCGACGTCGATCCCCAGCTCCAGCGCGTCGGTGGCGACGACCGCGAGCAGCTCGCCGGAGGAGAGCCGGGCCTCGATCTCGCGCCGCTGCTGGGGCGTGTAGCCACCACGGTAGGGCGCGATCCGCTTCGCCAGCTCCGGCTTGCCGCGGCGCTGGAGGTTTTCGCTGGCGAAGCGCTGGATCAGCTCGATCCCGCGGCGGCTTTTGAGGAAGCAGATCGTCCGCACGTCGTGGCTGACCAGCTCGGCGAGCAGGTCGGCAGCCTCGGATAGAGCCGAGCGCCGGGTGCCGCTCTTCTCGTCGATCAGCGGCGGGTTCCACATCGCCACCTCGCGCCCGGCCCGCGGCGCGCCGTCGTCGTCGACCAGCTCGAACGGCGTCCCGACCAGCTTCTCGGCCAGCTCGACCGGGTTGGCGATCGTCGCCGAGGCGAGCAGGAAGCGCGGCTCGGCGCCGTAGGCGCGGGCCAGCCGCCGCAGCCGGCGCAGGACGTTGGCGACGTGGGAGCCGAAGACGCCGCGGTAGGTGTGGGCCTCGTCAACCACCACCCAGCGCAGGTTGGCGAGGAAGTCCCCCCAGCTCTTGTGGTTGGGCAGGACGGCGACGTGGAGCATGTCGGGGTTGGTGAGGACGAGGTTGGAGCGCCGGCGCAGCGCCGGGCGGTCGTCGCGCGGGGTGTCGCCGTCGTAGATCGCCTCGCGCAGGTTCGGCGGCTGCAGCTGGGCGAGCTTTCGCGCCTGGTCCTGGGCCAGCGCCTTGGTCGGGTAGAGGTAGAGCGCCCGGTCCTTGGGACGGGCGGCGATCCCGTCGAGGACCGGCAGGTTGAAGGCGAGGCTCTTGCCCGAGGCGGTGCCGCTGGTGATCACCAGGTTCGAGTCGGCGGCCGTCTCGAAGGCCCGCAGCTGGTGGGTGTAGAGGGAGTCGATCCCGACCCGGCCGAGCGCCTCGGCGAGCGCCGGGTCGAGCTCGGCCGGCAGCGGCGCCGGCCGCGAGCGGCGCTCCCCCTCGGAGGACTCGGCGACGATCCGCCCGTCGCGGCGGGCGGGGTCGATCGCCACGGCCCACTCGGACGCAAGCAGCGAACCGCCGCGCGCCATCACTGGCCTCCCTCAGGTTGACGGGCCGGAAATACGCCTATATGGCGGGAAATCGGCCCATCGACATGGAGGGGTCGGCAAATTTCCGCCGCGACCCGCATCGCCTGCAGCGAAGAGCGGTCGTGGATGCGGAGGACGTCGGCGCCCTCGCGGACAGCGAGGGCGACGGCGGCGACCGTCCCCCACTCGCGCTCGGCCGCCGGCAGGCGCTCCTCCCATGAGCCCGCGAGAACCGCGCCGATGAAGTCCTTGCGCGAGAGCGAGACGTAGAGCGGCAGCCCGAGCGCGCGCAGCTCGCCGAGGCGTCGCAGGATCTCCAGATCCTGTTCGGTGCTGAGGTCGAAGTCGAGTCCGGGGTCGATGGCGATCTGCTCCTCGGATACCCCAAGGTCCCGGGCCAGCTCGATTCTCCCCTCGAACCAGGCCCGCAGGTGGTCGACGACGTCGCCGTAATCGCGCCATGGACGATCGACCCGCGGCGGCCCCTCGATGTGCATGAGGACGTAGCCGCAGCCGGTCGAGGCGACCAGCTCGAACATCTCCTCGCATCCACCGGAGATGTCATTGACGACCTCGGCCCCGGCCGCGAGCGCCCGCCGCGCCACCTGTGCCGAAAACGTGTCCGCCGACACCGCCGGGCCTGCGTCGTTTCCATCATTGTCCTCGTCATAGCGAGGAAAAGGGTGGAAACGACGCGAGCGGAGCTCGGTGACGAGGCCCTCGACCGCCGGTACCAGCGCTGCGGCCTCGTCCTCCGGCGAGACCGGCGGGCCGGCCTTGGCGGCGACGGCGCCGACGTCGAGCATCTCGAAGCCTGCTTCGGCCAGCGCGAGGCCGTCGGCGACCGCCTGCTCGGGCGTGCCGCTGCGCGCGCCCTCGAACATCGAGTCGACGGTGACGTTGACGATCCCGGCGCCGAGCGGCCGCGCCAGGTCGAGGGTCCGGTCAGCCAGCCTCCATGCCATTCCCCGCTACGGTAGCGACCGCGCCGATGCCGCTCCGCTGCGTCTACACCGATCTCGACGGAACCCTGCTCGGCAAGGGCAGCTCGCTCTTCCGCGACCCCGAGGGCGGCTTCTCCCTCGCGCAGGGACGGGCGCTGGAGGCCTGCCACCGGGCCGGTGCCGAGGTCGTGATCATGTCCGGCCGCCGCGAGCCGCAGGTCCACGAGGCGGCGCGGCTGATGGGCCAGGCCTCCTACATCTACGAGGCCGGCTGCGCCTTCGCGATCGAGGGCGAGACGACGCTGATGACCGGCGCGATGGCGCCCAACGAGGGCGGCACGATCTACGAGCAGATCGAGCAGCGGGGCATCCCGAAGTTGCTCTTCGAGCACTTCGACGGGCGCCTGGAGTACCACTCGCCCTGGCACCACGGCCGCGTCCTCTCCCACCTCTTCCGCGGCAAGGTCGACGTCGAGGAGGCCAACGCGCTGTTGCGGGAGCGCGGCGACGACGACCTGCGGCTGCTCGACAACGGCGCCATCGGCCGCCCGATGCCGGCCGTCGAAGGCCGCACCCACGCCTACCACCTGGTCCCGCGCCAGGTCAGCAAGGCGGCGGCGGTCGCCGGCCACGCCCGCGCCCGCGGCTACGACCCGCGCGAGTGCATCGCCGTCGGCGACTCGGTCGAGGACCTCGAGGTCGCCAGCGCCGTCGGCCGCTTCTTCCTCGTCGCCAACGGCCCCGAGCACGACGCCGGCCTGCGCGCGGCGCTGCCGAACTGGGACAACGTCACCGTCACCGAAGGCAGCATGGGGGACGGCTTCTACGAGGCCGTTGTCGCCTCGCTGATGGAACGCTGAGCCGCCCCGCCCGGCCCTCTAGTATCGGGCGGCAGCTGAAAGCCGAGCGCTAAGGAGAGCTTGTGTCGTCTGAGAACGCGACCGTCGCGGAGCAGGAGTACCTGGAGATCATGTTCTGGCTGGAGGAGGCCGGGCTGCCGATGACCGGCGCCAACATCGCCCGCGCGATGCAGCTCTCGCCGCCGACCGTGCACGAGATGATCGGCCGCCTGATCGACGACGGCTACGTCGCCCGCGGCGAGGACAAGTCGCTCAGCTTCACCGAGGCCGGCCGCGACCACGCCAGTTACATCGTCCGCCGCCACCGGATGATCGAGCGCTTCCTGACCGACGTCCTCCACATCCCCTGGGACGAGGTCCACGAGGAGGCCGAGCGGATCGAGCACGCGATGAGCCCGGTGCTGGAGGAGCGGATGCGGGCGGCGATCGGCGACGCCACCACCTGCCCCCACGGCCACCCGATCGTCGAGGGCATCCGCGAGCAGGGCTCGCTGCTGGCCGACGTCGAGATCGGCGCCGACGTCGTCGTCCTGCGCTTCGAGAACGAGGCCGAGGAGCTGCTCCACTACCTGAAGGCGGCCGGGCTCGACCCCGGCCTGGAGGGCAAGGTCGCGACCTCCGACGACGAGCGCGTCGTCATTGCCTCCGCCGACGGCGACCACGAGGTCAGCCGCAGCGTCGCCGAGACCGTCTCGGTCCGCGCCGACCCGGCGCCGCCGCCGCGCGCCGCGATCCCCGAGCAGCTCGTGCTGTCTTCGGACCGTTACGGTCGCTGACTCAGGCGGTCCGGTCTAGCTCGGAACTTCCATCTGCATGATCGGCTCGCCGGTCGGCTGATCACTGCCGCCCTGCGGCTCTTCGGTGACCATCACCACGGCGACTCCGTTCATGTCGGCGATCCGGGTCTCCGCCTGGCCGTTGCGGTCGGGGACGAAGAGCGCCGGCACCGCTTCGACCTGGCCTTCGCGTTCGACCCAGGCCTCCAGCACCTTGTCCGGGGGCAGCTGGTGGACGCCGGAAAGCTGCAGGGTGCCGCTCTCCCCTTCCTGGACCATCTTCACCGCGAGGCCGTCGACCTGCCGTTCGAGCGTGGTCGCCTTGCCGCCAGCGTCCGAGCCCCCGTTTCCGACCTCGTAGCCGACCACGCCGGCGACCAGCAGGGCGACGACCGCGAAGCCCATCGCCGGCTTCAGCAGCCAGCGCCGGGAGCGGCCCGGCGCCGAGCGGGACTCGGCCTCGCGGACGTCGGCGCGCACCTCCGCCATCAGGGTCTGTCGCAGCTGCGGTGAGGGCTCCTGGCGCTCGACCGCCTCCGGCAGCGTCTGCAGCGCCGGCTCCAGCCAGCGCATCTCCTCCTGGCAGCGCTCGCAGCCTTCGAGGTGGCGCTCCATCGTCGCCGCCTCGTCGGCGTCGAGCGCGCCCAGCAGGTAGGCGGCCAAGTCCTCGCTCCAACGGTTGTGATCGGAAGCGTTCATGCCAGTCCCTCCGCGAGCTCTCCCCTGATCTTCTCCAAGCCGAGCCGCATCCGTCCCTTCACGGTCCCCATCGGCAGCCCCAGGATGCGGGCGATCTCCGAGTGGCTGAAGCCGCCGAAGTAGGCGAGCTCGATCACCTTCGACTGCTCGCCGGGCAAGTTGCCGAGCGCGCCGCGCACCTCGGCGGCGGTCTCGCGATGGAGCGCTTCCTCCTCGGTCCGCTCCGCCGCCGGCCGCGCCTCCAGCGCCGCGTCGTCATCGAAAGTCAGTTTCGGCGCTTTGCCGGCGCGGCTGCGGAGGAAGTCGATCGCCCGGTTGCGGACGACGCTCAGCAGCCAGGAGCGGACGCTGCCACGCGCCGCGTCGAAGCGGGCGCCGCTGCGCCAGACCGAGATGAACGCCTCCTGGGTCACTTCTTCGGCGGCGGCGCGGTCGCCGACGATCCGGTAGGCGAGCGAGTAGGCGGCGCCGCCGTGGCGGTCGTAGAGGACCTCGAACGCCTCGGGGTCCTTGCGGCCGACGAGGGGCATCAGCTCCTCGTCGGCCAGTCGCTCCGCCTTCTCTCGCCGTACCGCCATCCAGCTACACGATGAACGGTTCGACGGCCTTCAAAACCTGCTTTTCGCTCAGCGGGCTGTCGAACGCCGCCGGAGCGGGTTCTTCTTTGTTCTGCAGGCGGATCGCCGCCGCGTGCCGCGCCTCGACCTGGACGATGCCGCCGGCCGCGGCCAGCACTTCTTTGGACTTGATCATCGGGCCGGCGCCGTTGTAGGCGCTGACGCCGGTGTCCTCGAAGGTCTGGGCCAGCTTGAGAAAGCCCGCGGTGTCGTTGTATTCGAAGTTGAACTTCGGTTCCGCCACCGGCTTGCCGCCCAGTTTCTTCACCGTCGCGGTCAGCGCTTCGACGTGCTGCTGCTCGTCGGAGGCCAGCAGGTTGACGAGGCTCTTCAGTTCGCCCGTCGCCTTGGCGCGGCTCTTCGCTTCTTCGTAAAACTTCGCCTCGAGGTACTCCAAGGTGAGGGCGAAGTTGAGGATCCCGACGTCACCGGATTCCGACATCGCCAGCGCCTTGCGGACGAAGGGGCTGACCATCGCGGAGCCGTAGATGGCCCCGGCGGCCAGGGCGCCCTTGAGGATCACGTCGCTGCGGGAAAGGTCGCCGCCCTCGACGTCAACCTCCACCGCCGCGAGCTCGGGAGTCTTCAGCTGCTCTTTCATCGCTCTATCTCCTTTTGCTCGTGGTCTCAGCCGACCAGGAACGGTTCGACGGACTTGAGGACGGTCTGGACGTCGGCCGGCTTGGCGAAAGCGCCGTCCGGGGTGATCGATTCGCCCAACAGGGTGTTGAGCGCGGCGGCGTGGCGCCCCTCGACGCTGTGGATGGCAAGGGCCGAGGCCAGCACTTCCGGGCTCTCGATGTTCGGCGCCTGGCCGAGGTAGGCGGCGGCGCCTAGGTTCTCGACCGTGCCCGCCAGTTCCAGCACCGACTTCGCGCTCTTCAGCGGGAACTCGGCTTTCGGTTCCGGCGCCGGCTTGCCGCCCAGCTGCTTCACCGCAGCGGTCAGCGCTTCGACATGTTCGGCCTCCTCGGCGCCGAACTTGCGGATCGTCTCCAGGTCGGCGCCCCTGAAGAGCCCGCTCTTGATGACGTCCGCGTAGAAGGCGGTCTCCAGGTACTCGAGGGTCAGGGCGTAGTTGAGGATGCCGATGTCGCCCTTGCCGAATTCGGCGGTTTCGCTGGCGCCGCCGCCGGACTTCATCGCGTCGGTGGTCGTGGTGGTGCCGCTGTCGTCGCCGCAGGCAGCGAGGAAGGCCGCCACCGCGGTGGTGCTGCCGCCGACCGCGAGGAACCTGCGCCGCGAAACGGGGTCTTTGAGCTGCTTGATCTCAGGCATCTGGAGGTTGCCTCCTGGTCGTTTACTTGCCCCCACCTACGGGGGACCGGCGCCAGGTGGATCAGAATCCCACCGATGACCCGAACTGCATCAACTTCTCCACCCAGTAGATGGACAAGTTGATGCAGTTCGGGGAGGTGGCGGGAGGACGGACGCGGGGGGCGGCGCTGCTGGTCCTCACCTCGATCGTCGCGGTCCAGTGCGGCTCGGCGCTGGCGACGACGCTGTTCGACGAGATCGGGGCGGCGGGTGCGGTCTTCCTGCGGGCCGGCTTCGGCGCCCTGGCGCTGCTGGCGGTGACCCGCGGCGCTGCGCTGCGGGCGCGCGAGTGGCCACATCGCGACGTCGTCCTGCTGGCGGTGGCGGTCACCGCCGTCAACTTCTTCTTCTACGCCGCGCTGGAGCGGCTGCCGCTGGGGATCACGGTCACGCTCGAGTTCGTCGGCCCACTCGGCGTCGCGATCGCCGGCTCGCGCCGCTGGCGAGACGCCATCTGGGTCGTCCTCGCGGCGACGGGAATCGTCCTCCTCTCGCACCCCGGCGGTGAGGTCGATGCGCTGGGGGTCCTCCTGGCGCTGACCGCCGGCTTCTTCTGGGGCGCCTACATCGTCCAGAGCGACCGAGTCGGCGCCCTCGCCCCCGGCCCGGGCGGAGCGACGATGGCGGCGGTTCTCTCGACGGCCTTCATCGCCCCCTTCGGCCTCCTCCAGGGCGGTGCGGAGATCTTCGTCCCCTCCCACCTCGCGGTCGGCGCCGCGGTCGGCGTCCTCAGCACTGCGATTCCTTACGCGTTCGAGATGGAGGCGCTGCGGCGGCTGCCGCGGGCGGTCTTCGGCGTGCTGATGAGCCTCGAGCCGGCGGTCGCGGCGGCGATCGGGTTCCTGGCGCTCTCGCAGGCGCTCGATGCGGTCGAAGTCGTCGCGATCGGGCTGGTCGTCATCGCCTCGGCAGGCGCGCTGCGAAGCGCCGCCTCCCCGCCCCGGGACTGGTCGACGGACTAGGCCCGCAGGCGCTCGAGCGCTGAAGCGATCCGCGAGACGCCCTCGGCGGCGCGGTCGGCGGGGACCGGGGCGAAGGAGAGGCGGAGGCTGTTCTCGCCGCCGGAGATCATGAAGTCGGGGCCGGCGACGAAGGAGACGCCGTCGGCTTTCGCCTCGGCCAGCAGGGCGGCGCTGTCGGTCCCCTCGGAGAGGTCGAGCCAGAGGAAGTAGCCGCCGTCGGGGACGACGAACTCGGCCTCGGGGATCTGCTCGCGCAGGGCCGAGACCAGCGCGTCGCAGCGTGCCTTCAGCTCGCCCTTGACGAACTCGATATTGCGGTCCAGCTCGCCGCTGCGGCAGAGCTCCAGCACGATCGCCTCGGCCAGCATGTTCGGCGAGATGTAGGTCTCGTTTGCCTTTTTCGCCAGCTTCTTGATCTCGTCGGCCGGGCCGGCCAGGTACCCCACGCGCACGCCGGGGCTGACCGTCTTCGAAAACGAGGAGGCATGGACGACCTTGCCGGCCTCGTCCATCGAGAGCATCGTCGGCAGCGGCTCGCCCTCGAAGGGCAGCTCGCGGTAGGGGTCGTCCTCGAAGATCCAGAAGTCGTGCTCGGCGGCGAGCGCGACCAGGCGCCGGCGCTTCTCCTCGGAGAGGGTGCAACCGGCGGGGTTGTGGGCGTTGGCGATGACGTGGGCGAGCTTGATCGGGCCCTCGGTGAGCGCCGCTTCCAGCTGCGCGACGTCGAGGCCGTCGGCCTCCAGCCGTACCGGCACCAGCTCGACCCCGAGCTGCTGGAGGAGCAGCAGGGTGCGGTCGTAGGTCGGCTGCTCGACGACGACCCGGTCGCCGGGGCCGAGCAAATGCTGGAAGAGCATCGCCCCCGCCTCCAGCGAGCCGTTGGTGATCATCACCTGCGAGGCGTCGAGATCGCCGTGCCGCTCGGCCACCCACTGGCAGAGGCCGGGATGGCCGATCCCGACCCCATATGAAAGCGCCGTTTCCCAGTCGGATGCGAGCGCCCGAGAGGCCGCCTCCCGCACTTGCTCATGGGGAAGGATGTCGGCGCTGGGAGCGCCGCGCGCGAATGAGATCGTGTCGCCAGCCATCGAAAGCCGACACTAGCAACGGCGGCTTCTCCAGCGTCCCGAGCCAGACATAGCGACCTATACTCGGCCGAGTGAAGGCCGGGTGGCGGGGAAAGGCTGTGTTGATCTACCTCACGGTCTTGGCCACCGCTTTCGCTGGGAGCACCCCCGCATCCGCCAGCTCGAAGGGGCCGCTGGCAGAACAGATGCTCTTGCGCCTGACGGAGCTGCCGCCGGGATACGTCTTCGGCGAAAACAGCTTCTGCGCCCCGGTTCGAGCCTTTCCGGAATCGGAACAGGACGAGCTGTATGCGATCGAACGTCAATACCACCCCTACGTCTGCCATATCGAATACGAACGGCTCTTCGTTCTCCCCGAACAGGCGACCACGGTGCCGATCGTCACTGGTTTCGTAGTCACCACTCCGGCCCCAGAAGCAGCTCGTCGCCTCCTCGGCGCTGCGCCTGAATTACTGGAGAACGTGCTCTTGGAAGAGGATCTTGTAACCGCTGTGCCGGTCTCAACCCTCGGGGAAGAATCGAGACTCATGCGCACGCTCAACGCCCGGTATCGAAGGCGGGGCTCCCTGCCGGGGTCCGTGCTCCTTTGGCGGCAGGGTGACGTGCTCGCGGGCGTCTACGCCGCCGGCGCGACCCAAGCCCGCAACGACGCGGCGGCGGAAACCTACGCCCGACTCCAGCAGGCGCATGTGGAATCCCCCTCCGCCTATCGCTGGGGAGAGGCGAACGACGTGCCGGTCTTCCTCGGCAACCCCTATCTGCGCGTCCCGGTCTACTGGCTGGGACGAAACTTCAAGCCAAAGGGGCTGGAGCCGTCGTACTTCATCAACGCCTATGGACGGCGGGAACTCGAAGGCGGTCTTCCCGGGGAGCAGCTGGTCACTCAATACGCGCCCGGGCTCTACCTCCACACCTGGCTCCCTTCGGGGTGGAAGCGTTTCGCAAGAACGCCGCTTGGCCGGAGACAGTGGAGCTGGCGCTGCACGCAGTCCCGCCGGCTGCCGCTCGCACGAGGACGAGCAGTCATCTACGCGAGCTACCGCAGGGGCTTTGGGGACTCGTGCCCGAAGCACCCCCCGCATCACTTCTCCGCCCACGTCTTCCTACCGGGGGCCGTGATCGCTATCGGGCCGGCTCTGTGCGGAACTTGTCAGGGCGACCTGTATGGATACGAATCTTGGCGCGGAATGGAAGCCGTCGTCCGTGGTCTGCGGCCGTGGAAAGAATCGCCCTAGACCGACAGCTACAGCGAGCGGAGCATCTCGGCGGCGATCGCCGCCGTCTCGGTCGGGCTTTCGCCGACCCGCACACCCTTGGCTTCGAGCGCGTCTTTCTTTGCCTGGGCGGTGCCCGAGGAGCCGGAGATGATCGCCCCGGCGTGGCCCATCTGCTTGCCGGGCGGCGCGGTGAAGCCGGCGATGTAGGCGACCACCGGCTTGGAAACCTCGGCGGCGATGAACTCGGCCGCCCGCTCCTCGGCGTCGCCGCCGATCTCGCCGACCATCACGATCAGCTCGGTGTCGGGGTCGGCCTCGTAGAGCTTGAGGATGTCGATGAAGTCCGAGCCGACGATCGGGTCGCCGCCGATGCCGACGATCGAGGAGTTGCCGGTCCCGGCCTGCTTCAGCTCGTTGCCGATCTGGTAGGTCAGGGTGCCGCTCTTGGAGACGACGCCGATCGGGCCC
>Ga0164301_10000520_pt1 | contig 11254 bp, 13 predicted proteins | sample Whisoiple_231_MG_FD_109711 | JGI IMG/M metagenome (GOLD analysis project Ga0164301, IMG submission 109711) | Unamended control soil microbial communities from upstate New York, USA - Whitman soil sample_231_MG | ecosystem: Environmental > Terrestrial > Soil > Agricultural land ... | reverse complement strand
TTAAGAAAAGATTCTTGTTGTTTGCTACATTGATTACATATACAATATTTTGAAATCATCCTTGCCTCACATTTGTTTAAATATTTGCACTTATTGCAACCTGTTTTCTTTCCACAGACAAAACATTGTAATTCAGCAACTGGTCCCCCGTAATTAACTACAGATATTGCCACAATATTACTTGAAAAATTAAATCTACTATAGATGGTGTAACGAGTCGTCTACGTTTGAGTACTCAAATTAGTCTAACCCTTTTGTAACTTTTTATATTCGTACACTTTAACAATCAATTCATTTATCATCTTTTGCTGCTGCAATACCAAGAGCATATATAATGATTCCGCTGAAAAGCATTCACCTTTGGAGATAGCAGCTCTAACATAGTCTTTATTTTGTCCACATTCAGAAAGCATCTATAGAGAAGAATTCGGATGTATGTGAATCAAGGAGCAACTTAGCGTACTTACGGTTCAAAATAACGGCTAATAATGTATCATGCGTAATTAATCTATAACAGAAATGAAATTAAAGTCTCATTTTTGTCCGTCTACCGAGTTTTCATTTTACTATAAATCCAGAAGCCCGCTCCTATTATTATAACTAAGATGATTAGTCCAACAAAAAGAGGAGCAATTATTTTTATGAGGAAGATTGTGATCCCAATTATTATAACAAGTGCTATTATTCCGATGATTATTATCCCAATAGTTGAGGAAGTTCCCAAATTAATTACCTCGAATAAACATGATTATGACAGTATTTAGCAGTTATATATGCAGCTTGCTAAATTCACGACGGTAATAGGTAGAGAAGTAACTTGGGTGTACCTCCAAGATAACTGAACTTCCATCTTTGCCGCTACCAATAATCTGCTCATGTTCCACGTTACGAACCAATTTAGCTATTCATATCCAAGATACACCGATCTAAACTCAATAAACTCTATCTATAAGCATTTATCATAGACTGGCTATCCAAAAAATCTTTCGTTAGTACAAATAGATATCTATGGATAGTAGCCGTTAGTCGATGCGAATTAACATACTAATTCCGTTAACATGCAATATGTATAACACATCAGATTTTTAACCCGTCCGGCATAATTATCCCAGAAAAAACGTTATAGCTGGATATGAGTGGTGCCAGGTTATAAATATTATCAAAAATGCTGCCTACTGGATATAGAGAGTGACCCTCCCGGCAGGTTACAAAATTTGTGTATGCTTTCTACCATGAAGCGCGGCAAATTGTTCTGTTAACTTATCGCCAGTTCTATGTAAAAAGTATTGGTGTTACCTACGTTGTAGTGAAGCATAATAAGCGATTAACTCAATTAGCCTCATGTCAATGGAAGACAATTACAATGAAAGGTTAGCCCGTTTTGAAGAAAAGTATCCTATGGAAAATGATCTAGTTAATAGGATTCCAATGACCTTCAACCAAATTTACAAAAATGTGTATTCAAATTCTACTTTTCAAGGCTTTGGTAACAAGGAAGTAAAGTTTAACGTAACGAAAGCGTCAGATGGATCAAATATAATAAGTATGACAGAAGAAGGTTTATTCTTTTTGGCAGCCGTAGCAGGAGTAATCTCTAGAAGCATTTACACACTTTTGGTATCTGGAGAATATGAGGAACGTCTGAACCAAAAGGCTAAGGAAGCTGCAAAAGAATATGTTACAACGATTAACCCATTTCTCATTCAAAGTCCTAAGAGATGTAGTAGATGTAATCTAGACAATGACTATAATGCAAATTTTGTAAACAGTGCGGGAATAAGTTATGAGAATAAATTAGCAAAAGCTAATTGGAGCATATATGCCCATATAACTTATGTTTTGTAATTTATCTCGGGAACAATCTATAGATAAGAATGAGATAGGAATGTCTTGTTCTATATGTGGTTATTTTAATGACATTGACGCGAACTATTGCATAAAATGTGGCGACAAGTTATCTTTAAGATTCTTTGGTTTTATATAATCTGCCTACTGACGAGGTTATCAAATAATATGGAGCTGTAATACCGTGAAGTACGATACAAATAACAGACGAAATGAAGGTAAAATTATTCGAATATTATGGGTTTGTACTCCTAATAATATACGGTCTATAACCCCGTCAGGTATTTATTCTGGTCATTAGGCATAGACCATAAGTCATGAAATCGAGGTTGCCGATGATAGAACCAATTCAGGTTAGGTCACATGTATCTCCTCCTATAGGTTATTGGTTGGGCCTTTCCTAACCCATCAACCGGTTTAATCCCTTCAAATTAAGGGACGAAACTTCCTCATATTTATTTTAAATGAAGCTCTAATTGGATTTGAGGGAACAAGAAATATAATATAAAGAGAAAAATAAGAGCAACAAACCCGAATTCCATAAGAGTCAAACTTATCGATTTGACTCGGCGCACATAAGACGGCTTCATGCGTTCTAACTGAACTACCAAAACTGCAGATACACTAAACGGAATTAATATAATGGAGACTAGGCTCGCCAGACCTGTAAAACTGGTCTTGCCAACGCCAGATCCAATAAAGCCTGTAATACTAAGCATAATTAGTATACCTGTAATTATTGTGGCATCAACTTGTAGTATATCTTTGTCTTCTAGCACCAAGCCTTAGTCTATCTTACCAATGAAATGATTTAACCAGACTAATAAGTGGAGTTAAAGAAACTACGGGATTTTTTATACTGCCATATGAACCCTCTTTCCTCTTGACATATGATCGCGAACCTAGAATAACCGGGATATTATTGAATTCTATACAACTCTTGCATCATCTATTGTGTTACGATACAATCATACACCTATATGCAAGGATATATGACCGGATTTTGTTCAGTCGTAGGCCAGGATAGAGAAATGGACGAAAATGAAGCATCATTTGATTGTACAAAAACGATCAAGGATCCAAAATTAGCCGATTGGTATGTATGTGGAGGAGATCCGGAGCTACACGGTACAGATTTTCGTGAATGCCCGCAACCGACTTCAGGTTACAAGGGAACTGAAAATAATAGTAATTAGCGCGCTGGTCATCATCTTATTGCTTTCGGCCATTGCACCGAATGTGATGGCAAGTCAGGGGTATTGGACGCTAAGCGACTCATATCCCCCAAAAGGTCTAAAGAAATACCACTTATTTCTCGATAGGACATTTCCTTCGTCTGCGTTTAGAGGGGCTAAACTGGTAATCAAAACCCTTACAGCATGTTTGGACTTCCGTCCTCATTACACCAATCCTAAACCACTTGTCTGTCATCCAATAAATGAGGGTGATATACCACGAACAAATGACAGTATCTTAGACGCTGGATTCTTCATAGTGTCGGATAGGCTGAATGCAAGCGATGCTACGGCGTGTGTCCGAGTTGGCTATAATAATTGGTATTCCTGCGGCGGTACCGGTGATCATTCTTGGGATTCGTTTATCCCAAACATTCATTATAATATAAACAGACTGATACACGACGACGTGTCTGCATTCGATGCATGTATCAATGAGCATCATTTGAAGGAAGGGACGGAAGACTTCAACTTCTGTATGAAAATGCTCACTTAAATCGAAGACTATAAACATGAATAGTATTTGGCGCGCACGTCACGACAGCAAGACAAAGGACTTATGGCTTGGACTAATCTTTAACTATATGAGAAAATAAGGAACAGTACAGTGTTTTTACCTTTCATACAAACCGAAAACTCCTAATCAGATAAGGGAGTATTCATAGCAAACTTACCTCATTGTAAGGTGCAGCAATTGTATTCCCATTACCCGCGTTCCAGCCATCGATCTTTTGTTGAAAAAGTGCCCAGATTGCAGCTTCGTCATATGATGAATCCATATTTTCAAAGTCACTTCTCATTATTTTTATTGTTATGTTATCATTATTTATCCATGTCTTCTCTAATTAGATGCCATACTTTTAAGTTCAAAATAAGACAAGGAAAAAATTTTGTAAACGGTCCCAGACCATAGCTATAATAGATAACAAGATATATCAAATTTTATATTCAGTTCTTCAATCCATTATGATATCACTTTATGAAACAAATGTATTAAATCAATTGGAAGAATGGAAAAGTATGCTACTATATTCACATTTGCCATCTGCCTTATACACAATCGATTCTGATAAGAGAAGAGTAGTCTTCGTTGGAATTGGCAGCAGTTATTGGGCCGCAAAAATTAGTGAATTCCTCTGGAGGGAATATATTAACTCCAATTGCATATCACTACAAAGTTATGATTTTGTTAAATCGCCACATTATATTTCTCCTAATGATATATTCGTAGTTTTTCTCATCGTGGAACGAAAACCTATAGTATCCAAGCATTAGAAGTTGCAAAGAAAATTGGAGCTAGAACTATTTTCATTACTGGAGTTGGAAGTCCTGACAATACTACTGCAGATATAAGGATTGAGACATGTCCTCAAGAGAATTGTGGAGCATTTACAATATCACTAACATCTGCAATTGCAAGGATCATACAGTGGATAGGACTATTTGATAATGAAATAATTGAAAGATTCAGAATGATGATAGATAATATTAGACTTCCAATTAAAATCCAGAGAATACCTACTTATGTTACAAACTTTGTGATCATAGGAGATTTAATAAGAGAAACTATATCTCATGAAGTTGCCCTTAAAATCTCTGAAACTTGCTATCTACCGGTTAGAAGTTTTGACCTAGAACAGTTTTCACATGGTCCTAAAGTAACAATAGACAAACAAACCAGCATACTAGTTTTCACATCTGTAATACAACCACGAAGGGAAAGTTTACTAACTTATGCAAAAGTTATAGGAACTGAAGTTATTGAAATAAATGAAGACACATCAGGCTTTAATCGCATCCCCAAAGAATTTGTTTGGTTGGCACAACTTCTGTATGGTCAGTATCTAGCATTAGAACTATCTAGACAACTTGGAACAAATCCGGACTCCGTTAGAGCGGATCAAACTCCGTATCATAAAGCTAGAAATCTAGTAAGGTTATAGCATCAAACATCGACCTCTCTTGCAAATATGACGAAAATAATTACAGACAAATCTAAGGCATCAATTGTAAGTGGTTCTGATCCAAATGTGGTCGCAAAAATGGATCTTAAAATAGCCAAGACCGAAAACAAGATGGAGATATTGTGCAGAAGATGATGCCGGAAAGAAATGTTTGAAGCTAAAAGAAAGATGAGTGATATGGAATTTGAAAGATTATTTGACTCGAGATAAAAGAAGAGGAGGAAAACCAAAAACCGCACTTCATTTCATGAACAGGATTTGTATGTCATAAAAGGGCTCTTAGCTCATAAATAGACTTTCCTGCAGATAGATATATCACATTTTTTGAAGATTATCTTTTTTTACTTTTTATCCTATACTAACTCGTTTCAGGAAAATTTTTGAAGATTATTGTCCATTATGACATACGTTAGTTAACCCTTGCCTGAGAAACTATAAAAAATAAGAGTGATCCCTATTACTATCCTTAAGAGTTGTTTTACCTGATTACCATTGATGCCTTGGTACACTCATTCCAGGTCCACCCTTCATCATACCATCGCCCATCATCATACCATGTCCCATCATTGGTCCTCCTTTTGATACAGGCTGACTCAATAGCACTTTTCCATTTCCTGCATCCACTATTACCCTATGAAAGGTATAACTACCATCAATAACCCAGACAGTATATGTCAAATATCCGTTTACAATTCCAAAGTGTGCTGCTGCGGCATGAGAATTGTTCCCTACTGTATTTTCTGCAGTCGTCGCAGCTTGACTCAAACTAACTTTTATCTGTGATGCCAATGCATTTCCCATAACCGTAGATAATTTAACAGAACCAGTAATGTTTGATTGGTTACCCATCATACCCATCATACCCATCATACCCATCATACCTCCACTTGCACCTCCTCCGCCTGTCATATTACCTCCTCCTATCTGTGCACTTGCTTTCTGCATGTTGGCGAAAACAAATGTTCCACCAAGTAAACTAGCTGCCAATATTAAGGTGCCAGTTGTGCTTAAGATTATAGATCTCATACTAGCTATAGCGTTAAATCATATATTAGACTTGTCAAAAATCAACAATTCAAAATTGGATTTGTGGTGGGAAGTCTAGTTATATCTATGGTAGGCATCTAGGATGAATGGTGATGCATTATTCTATCCTTTAGAAATATTAATATGCATAATTAAACCTGATTTTACTTTTCAAAAAGCAAGTAGAGTATAAATTATATTTTATATCTTGTGGGCGCAATAGGCTATTAGTCTGGCCACCTTGAAACATACCAAGACTAGACACACGATGCTACGCTGCAATATCTGTGGTATATTAGTCTTTGTCAACGAAATACTATTGCGTTAGGGGATTTTACATGTAGATCTTCACGCTGATTGTATAAGTAAAAACCAATAATGCAGCTAGGCATATAATCGATTGAGTTTTTATAACTACTCCATCATATTGTTATAATCATTATGCTGGGTTTGGTTGTGTCACCACTGAGTAAAAGATAAACATCACTACGTAGACTTAAGTATCTGTCTGTCTAAGCTATGCTAAATAGTAAGTTGTATCGTTTTAACGATGGGAAGTTAGATATTTACGGAGATAGTATTCTCTAATAAATCACAAAACTGTTGTGTAAGTTTTGTTAGTATGGTAGACCCTCTTGATGCTATATCTGAAATTATAGATCCAGATAAAATTAGAATATACTACTCTGTTTTCATAAATACACTGGCTGCAATAGCAAGAAACTTTAATGCCAAGATAATTAAGAATACTGCCAGTAGTCTGATATTCTATTTTCCGAAAACGTCTACGGTGTTACCATTGGTTTCTTCATGGACTAGTGATAAGTGGACTAGTCCATATGAGTCTGCTTTCAGAGATGTCATAGAATGCGGTATTACCATGATAGCAGCTAGAGATTTTATAAATTCAACATTAAAAGAGGAAGGTGGATTACCATCTATGTGCTACAAGATTAGTGCTGACTATGGTAGAGTTGAGGTGGCTAGATCACTAGGCTCCCCAAATACTGAGGACTTGTTTGGTTCTACCATGAACATTTGTGCAAAGATAAACTCGATGGCATCAGCAAATGGAATGGTGATAGGTAGTGAATTATATTATATTGTAAGAGGCTTACTAACTACTACTTCTGCTAATGATTCTGATCATAATTTCAACTTCAGGAGAATAGGAGAATATCCAATTACATCTAACTTTGAAAAACATCTATATCCTGTCTACTCTGTAATAAGCACAAGAAATAACAACAAGAATACATTAAACCTATATGAACAAATCCCAAAGCTAAAAGAACAAGTCCAAATACAAATACAACAGGAATATGCTGTCGCTAACCAGCAACAGCAGCTAAAGAAAGATTCGGATATACCTACCATCAGTTATAAGGACAATCAACAACAACTACAACAAAAAGAAGCTCACAATATTTTACTAGTAGATGATGAACCAGATACACTCATAACTTATAAGGCATTCTTGTTGACTGCCGGTCAGGGCTATAATATTGATATATTTACAGACTCACAAATGGCATTACAACAATTTGCACAAATAAGTCCTTCTTACTATGATTTGGTAGTTATGGATATAAGAATGCCTGGCCTTAACGGTCTTCAACTATATAACAGATTTAAGGTGATAAATCCTGACACCAAAGTTCTTTTTGTATCTGATTTTGATGCAGCACAGGACATAGTAAGTATACTGCCCTACGCGAATACAAGTTATGATATTGTCGAAAAACCTGTAGAGAGAGAGCAATTCCTCTATATAGTAAAAAGGATACTTAGCACATCATCATCTTCAACAACAACAACAACAACAACAACATCATCATCATCATCATCATAATGATTTAATAAAATGATCCTCTGTGAGACATGTTTTATATTAAGGATAAATATCTAGGTAGATGAGTGGAGAGACAGATAGACAGATAAATAGTTAATGAAGTAATTAATTAAATTGTACAAGTGTCTATTTTAATTTTAGTTCTGCCTTTGCTCTTGCTAAATCATTTATTAAAATTGGTTCTTGAACGATACACTTTTTGTTATCATTATTATTGTTATGTATGGGCTATCCATTTCTAAAACGTGGAATAATATATCTTGCGAATAAATTCAAGACTTTAGTATCTGGAATATCCGCAAAGCGTGTGACAAGGTAATTACACCAAAGTTTCATATATCTACATGTTTTCTTTTATTATATTACTAGCTGTTCCAGAGATAACTAGGAAATCACGGTGCAAACACACTTCATCTATCTAAGTTTTTCTTGTCATATGACTCAGATTTATTTGATATCCTGTTTTAAGAATCGCACAGGCTATCAGGCTGCATTATTAGCCGATAACATGATTTAATTCTTGTTCAAGTGATACTATATCGTATTTCGCAGGCTTGCAAAATTTCATGGTTTTGCTCGACGGCTTGGACGTTTCTGCTGCTATGCATTATCTTTGATGTACTTGTGGATTAGTAATGTAAACAGGTGTCTTGTTATCCAAGACATTTAGTATGTTTTTAGCTGCAATTTCTGCCATTTTTATTCTAGTTGAAAATGTAGCTTCCCATATGAGGTAACAATACCACATTTTTCATTTTTAATAATTTGTTATTCAGTGAGGGTGGTTCTTTTTCAAACACGTCTAAACCGGCACCAGCTATCCATTTTTTCTCTAACGCCTCAATCAAGTGAGCCTCACTAACCAGAGGTCCCCGAGCTGTATTAATTAGGTACGCATCACTTTTCATTAGTTTGAAAATTGACCTGTTTATTACATGATAATTCTCATTATTCAAAGGACAGTGTAGAGATAGAAAATCGCTTCTCTGTACAAGTTCCTCCAGAGAGACGTATTTGGCCCCTACCTGCTTTTCATTCTGAATTTTTCTACCGTGTCTATTATGATAAATTATGTCCATGTCAAATCCTTTGGCTCTACGTGCAACAGCTGAACCAATTTTTCCCAATCCTAGAATTCCGATGACTTTTCCATGAACATCTGAACCCAACATAAGACATGGATCCCATCCATATTTCCAACGTTTATGTATTATTGCCTCATACCCCTGTGTGATTCGTCTCGCTATTGCAAGTATCAGTGCGAAGGTAAGGTCAGCAGTTGTTTCCGTAAGTATGTCTCCAGTAGATGTAACGCTAATTCCTCTTTTTGTTGCTTCTTCTACATCTATGTGATCAACTCCAGTACTATAGGAACTGATAACCTTAAGGTTAACCCCAGCACTATCAATAACTTTGGCATCAATATTGTCCAGTAGTGTACACAGAATAGCATCTTTTCCATGTACCCCATTCAAAAGCTCTTTTCTGGTAGAAGGCCTTTCTTTTTCATTCAAAATAACATTACATTCTTTTGAAAGCATTTGTATGGCAGAATCTGGTAGCTTTCTACTAATGTAGACACTAAATTTCTTCAATTTCATTATTTTATGTTATTAATATTCTTAGATATATTCGGTTTATCGAAGCTATACGTGATTATCAATTCATTGACATATCTGCAATAATGCCAAAATCCTTCTAGATCAAATTCCAAATAAGGAATTGTTACTAGCCGCGCTTTAACTTTTTTCACATATTTGATGACGAACTTCTGACAGGTTAAATCTTGGAACATTCCAATCAATTTACCTTAAATTAATGACTATTTTGTTAAAGTTTGTGTTAAAAGGAAAGAAACTTGCTAAACCGGTTTATTAATCTGATCAATATTAACATTCAATATTAAAAATGAATAGATGTAATCTTTTAGCGGTATAATATGTAAATGAGATCCTTCTTTACCCTGATCATGACAATCAAGAAGGTAAATAAGTTAAAGGAATATTGTAGACTTGCGATACTTTGTGACCACTATCCTTAAGAATATACCAGATCCTTTAATTAGATTTAAGATTAGATGTAATAATCCCTACAATACAAGGATCACAGAAGAGATTATTAATTGACAGGAATATGAAGCGGACTCAAATCTAGTCTTTTTCAGATAATGTGAACCTCTTGACATAGGATTAGAATAGCTGTACTCTAATCCTATAAATAACAATGTCAATTTACAGTGTTAATCAGTGCTTATAACTTTGCTCAATGATAGTAATAATACAAGGAAACAAAGGTAAAAAAATTGGTTCAAGTTCAATCATTAATACCAAGAGATGTCGAGGTGCAGAGACTCAAGAAATTATATATACAGATCATACTAATGTTATCATTGACCATTGTAGCTGTAATTACCTACAGTATGGATACCTCATTAAATCAGTCGATGATTCGTGACTCCGCATTTACTCCTGCAAATTGGTTACTATACAGCGTATTTATAGTGTTACCTTTAGGATGGGGCTTGATAGGACTATACAGTAGACGAGTCCCAATTATGAAAGGTCCTAACAACAGTATCAACACTGGTCTAAAGGTGGCAATTATTGGTTTCGCAGCTGCAATGTTTGCTGTCGCATTAAACGAGCTATGGCAATTCTGGTTTGTTGAAGAAATCACTGCAGTACCGCCGCGTTGGATATTTACCATGGGAGTATTTGTGGGAGTGATCGGATCGTTAGCGTATCTTATTAGGACATATGCAAGACTTATTGAATTAGGAGCGGAAATCCCGGTAAAGAACCCACACATGGCAGAGATGTACAAATTAGCACTCGAAGGCAAATTGTATAGCAGGACAATACCTTGAATAGAATAGAATAGAATAGAATAGAATAGAATGAAAAGCTAATGCAGATGAATATAAAATTCAATCCATCTTCTTTTTTGTATTCAATTTTCGAACTAAATTGTTTTTCTTTTTGATGTTTTGTATATTTCCTTTGATTATATTTTGAAAAAACTTATTGTATGGTATCAAGACGATATATTTTTCTTTAAAGTCTAACGCTAATTATAGTGAATTTGATAATCTATTTATTAAGACCAGTTGTACCGCACCTAATTAAGATATTTGTCTCGTAATTATCTTCAGCAGCTCCTACGCCTATGGAGTTAGTAATTTCGCTGTCTGTCGTTTGCTCAAATTGCCATCATCTTTCCTTATTCCTCTATTGCATATGCACAGAACAAACTGTAATTACAGTCATCATAAGATAACTCGCTTGTACCTTTTGATAGTAGAATTGGAAATAAAAGTAATAGCCTCATTAATA
>Ga0164301_10000518_pt1 | contig 11263 bp, 9 predicted proteins | sample Whisoiple_231_MG_FD_109711 | JGI IMG/M metagenome (GOLD analysis project Ga0164301, IMG submission 109711) | Unamended control soil microbial communities from upstate New York, USA - Whitman soil sample_231_MG | ecosystem: Environmental > Terrestrial > Soil > Agricultural land ... | reverse complement strand
CGGCAAGGCGCTGATCGTCAACACCGCCTCGATCGCCGGCAAGGGCGGCCAGGCCTGGCTCTCGATCTACGCCGCGACCAAGGCCGCGGTGATCAACTTCACCCAGTCGACCCACCGCGAGGCCGGCGGCGACGGGGTCCAGTGCACGGCGCTGGCCCCGGGCTTCGTCGAGACGCCGATGACCGAGTTCGTCCAGGGCCAGATCCCGCCGGAGGAGATGATCCGCCCGCAGGACCTCGGCGAGGCGGTTCGCTTCCTTTTGCGGACGTCGAAGAACTGCCACGTGCCGGAGGTTGTGTTCACGCGGCCAGGCGAGGGGCTTGATACCCCCTAGCGGCGGGTCGGGCGTGAACCAGCGCCTCCGCGTACTCATCGGTGCCTTCGGCGACGCCGGGCACGTGTTTCCGGCGATCGCGTTGGGCAAGGCGCTCGCGGGGCGCGGGCACGAGATCGTGATCGAGACCTGGGAGGAGCGCCGGGAGGCGGTCGAGGGCGAGGGGCTGGGGTTCGCCGCGGCCGAGGAATACCGGATGTTCCCGCCGCCGGACCCCGAGTCAGAGGAGGGTCAGCACGCGGCGGAGGCGGCGCTGGCGCTGCGGCCGCTGCTGCGGGACTTCCGGCCGCACGTCGTCGTCAGCGACATCCTCACCCTGGCGCCGACGCTGGCGGCGGAGCAGGCGGGGATTCCGCTGGCGACGCTGATCCCGCACATCTACCCGGTGGTCGAGCCCGGGCTGCCGTTCTTCGCGATCGGCCTGCGGCCGCCGCGCACCCGACTCGGTCGGGCGCTCTGGCGCACCGGCCACGACCGGGCGCTGCGGGTCGGGCTTGAGCAGGGGCGGCGGGACCTCAACATCCAGCGCGCGCGGCTCGACCTGCCTCCGATCGACCGCTTCCACGGCGGCATCAGCCCCGACCTGGCCCTGGTCGCCACCTACCCCCAGCTGGAGTACCCGCGACCCTGGCCCGCGGGAGTCGAGATCACCGGGCCGATGACCTTCGAGGTGCCGCACCCGGAGATCGAGCTGCCGCCGGGAGACGACCCGCTGGTCCTCGTCGCCCCCAGCACCGCCCACGACTCCGACAACCACCTGGTCCGCACCGCGCTGGCCTCACTGGCGGACGAGCCGGTGCGGGTGGTGGCGACCACCAACCGGGTGGCGCCGCAGCGGCCGATCGAGGTCCCCGCCAACGCCCGCCTGGTCGAATGGCTCAGCTACAGCCAGCTGATGCCGGCGGCCGCGGCGATCGTCTCCCACGGCGGCCACGGCACCGTCGCCCGCGCCCTCGGCGCCGGCACCCCGGTCCTCGTCTGCCCGATCATCGGCGACATGAGCGAGACGGCGATGCGGGTCGACTGGGCCGGCGCCGGCCTCTCCCTCCCCTGGCGCCTCTGCCGTCCGGCACCACTGCGCTGGGCCTTGCGGCGGCTGCTGCACGAGCCGAAGTTCACGGCGAAAGCGGAGGAGATCGCCGCTTGGGGCCGAGAGAACGACGGAGCGGCGAGAGGCGCGAAACTCGTCGAGGAGTTGGCGCTGCGCAAGGTCGCCGCCGCCTAAGAAGCTCCGGGGGCGGGACTCGAACCCGCAACCTAACGATTAACAGTCGTTCGCTCTGCCTGATTGAGCTACCCCGGACCGTGTTATGCCAATTGAGCTACTCCGGATTGGCAACCGAAAGGGAATCTAGCGGCACCGTCGTGATCCCTGCCTCCACCTCCGCGTGGCAGTTGGCACAGAGAAGAACGCACTTGCGGGCCTCCGCTCTGGATCTCGCGAGAGAACGGGTCACCCCGGTGTGACCGAGGTGGAACTCCTTGGCGCGGGGATCAAGGTGATGGAACTGAAGCGCACGATGACACCGGTGGTATCCGCAGATGACGCACTTGCCGCCGGCCTCTGTAACGAGCTTCCTCTTGATGGTTCGCCGGCGACGGCCCACCCTCTCCAGCCTGCACCGCTTGCAACGGTAGTAGCCCCGGCCCTCCAGCACGAACGACGTCATCCCGTGCTGACGGCAGTGAAGGGTCACTTCTCGCGTTCCATCATCGGGAGCGTCATGTCGGTGGGGTCCAGCCTTTAGCTCATAGCGCTTGATCCAGTGCCGAATCGTCGCCAGGCTTCGATCTTGCTCCTTCGCAATTTCCCGTAGCGACATCCCGCGGCGCAGGAGCGTTTCGAGCTCCTCCTTCGCCGGCGCCCCTTTCGCCGCATGCTTCTCCGCCTGTGCCGCGACAAGCCCGTGCTTCTTGAGCCAGTAGCTGACCGTCGATTCGTGCTTGCCGACTCGCTTGCCGATCGCTTCGAGCGACAGTCCCTCCGCCAGACACTCTTCGAGGAGTTCCTTCTGCATGGCTGCATCTTTGCAGGCTATGCAGACGAAAAGTTGCGGATGGAGTTGTCTTTAGACACTGCCCGCCGGGCGCTCGGCGTGGGCGATTCTTTCGACCAGCGCGGCCCGCTCGCGGCTCAGGGCCGCGCGGCGCTCGTAGTCGCCGCGCTCGCCGGCGGCGGCGATCTCGCCCTCCAGGCGGCGCTGCTCCAGCAGCAGGTAGTTGAGCTCCATCGCCTCGTGGGAGGAGGGCTCTTCGCGCGACATGATCACCAGTTCGGCGATCAGCCCGGCCAGCTCGCCGTCGTCGTGGGGAAGGTTGGAGGCCGGGTCGTCGGGGTGCTGGCGCAGCCAGGCGGCGGCCCGCTGCCCGGTCGGCGAGAGGTGGGCCTCGCCGAGCCTCGCCAGGTACTCCTTGCCCTCTCCCGGAATCGCGATGCACATCGCCAGCAGCGCCCGCTCGCGCCGTTCGCGGGAGGTCAGCTCCCCCTGCCGCCGCGGCTGGGCCGGCCTGGAGCCGGGGGGCGGTTCTCTCGGCGGCGGCTCCGGTTCGCCGCCGCTCGCCGGCGTCGCCGCGACCACCCGCCCCATCACCATCGCCGGATCGAGATCGAGGCGCTCGGCGACGCGGCGGACCAGGTCTTCGCGCCCCGCGCTCTCCCCCATTCCGGCCAGGACCGGGGCGACCTCGGCGAGCGCCCGGTCGCGCGCGACCGGCGAGCCGGCGTCGGTGCGGCCGAGGACGAGGCTGACCTGGAAGGCGACCAGCTCCTCAGCGCTGTCGAGCAGCTTGCGGAAGCGCTCCGGCCCCTCCGCCGCGGCCATCAGCTCGGCCGGGTCCTCGCCCGGCGGCATCGCCGCCACCCGCAGCCGCATCCGCCGCCCGGCGGCGACGCTCTGGGCGCGCAGCATCGCCTCCTGGCCGGCGGCGTCGGCGTCGAGCGCGAGGACGACCTCGTCGACCATCCCCGAGAGCGCCGCCACCTGCTCGCCGGTGATCGCCGTCCCCATCACCCCGACCGCCTCCTCGATCCCGGCCTGGTGAAGGGCGAGGACGTCGGTGTAGCCCTCGACGACGACGGCGCGGCCGGCTTTGGCGATCTCCGCTTTGGCCCGGTCGACGCCGTAGAGGATCTGGCTCTTGTGGAAGAACTCGGTCTCGGCCGTGTTGACGTACTTCGCCCCCTGGTCGGAGCGCATCGCCCGGCCGCCGAAGCCGAGCACACGGCCGCGCCGGTCGCGGATCGGGAACATGATCCGCTCGCGGAAGCGGTCGTACTCGCCGCCGCTGCGGCCGCGCTGGACGAGGCCGACGCCGCGCAGCTCCTCGACGCTGAACCCGGCCCGCTGTCCCCGGACCAGCAACTTGTCCCAGGCGCTCGGGGCGTAGCCGACGCCGAAGTTGCGCAGCACCTCTTCGCCCAGGCCGCGCCCGGCGAGGTAGTCGCGCGCCTTCCCGGCCTCCTCGGACTCCCAGAGGTAGCTGGAGTAGAAGGAGGCGGCACGGTCGAGCAGCTCCTCCAGCCGGCGGCGGCGCTGGCGTTTGGCCTCGGCCCGCGGGTCCTCCTGCTCGCGCTCCAGCTCGACGCCGTAGCGGTCGGCGAGCAGCTCCACCGCCTCGGCGAACCCGAGCCCGTCCTTCTCCTCGACGAACTTGATCACATCGCCGCCGACCCCGCAGCCGAAGCAGTGGTAGAGCTTTTCGGTCGGCTCGACCGAGAACGACGGCGTCCGCTCGTCGTGGAACGGGCAGAGGCCGACGTAGCGGGCGCCCTGCCGGCGCAGGTCGGTGTGGGCGGAGACGACCTCGACGATGTCGGCCGCCTGCTTGACCCGCTCGACGCTGTCGGGGGAGATCAGCGCCATCAGAATCTCGACTCTTCGGGGACGGTGAGCTCGGTGAACTTGGCGATGCAGAAGCGGTCGGTCATCCCGGCGATGTAATCAGCCACGCGCTGGCAGTCGCTCGCCCCCGGGTCCCGGCTCGGGATCTCGGCCGGGTTTGCGAGGTAATGATCGAAGAGGCCGCGCATCGTCCGCTGGACGCGCTTGTGCTCGCTGCGGGCCGCGGGGCCGAGGTAGACGCGGTCGAACATGAACTTGCGCAGGCGCAGCATCGCCCCGCCGACCTCGCGCCCCTGCGAGATCTCCCCTGCTCCGGTCGAGTGGTCGACGATGTCGCGGACCAGGGTGTCGATCCGCTGCGAGCCGGTCGGGCCCAGCAGCTCGATCTCCTCCGCCGGTAGGTCCTCCGGGCGCAGGATGCCCGCCCGCAGGGCGTCGTCGATGTCATGGTTGATGTAGGCGACGCGGTCGACCAGCTTGACGATCTGCCCCTCCAGGGTCGCCGGCTTGCGCGAGCCGGTGTGGTTGAGGATCCCGTCCCGCACCTGCTCGGTCAGGTTCAGCCCTTCGCCCTCGCGCTCCAGCACGTCGACGACCCGCAGCGAGTGCTCGTTGTGGCGGAAGCCGCCGCCGCAGCGCTCCTTCAGAGCCGCGTCGAGCGCCTCCTCGCCGGCGTGGCCGAAGGGCGGGTGGCCGAGGTCGTGGCCCAACCCGATCGCCTCGGTCAGATCCTCGTTCAGGCGCAGCGCCCGGGCGACGGTGCGGGCGATGCCACAGGCCTCGAGCGTGTGGGTCAGCCGGGTCCGGTAGTGGTCGCCCTCGGGGGCGACGAAGACCTGCGTCTTGTGCTTCAGCCGCCGGAACGACTTCGAGTGCACGATGCGGTCGCGATCGCGCTGGAACGGCGTCCGCAACGGGCTGTTCTCCTCCTCGCGCTGCCGCTGCGCCGGGTATGAACGGGTTGCCTCGGGCGCCAAGAACTCCTCCTCGAACGCAGTAATCCGCTCCTCAAAGGCGATAGTGGCTGGCACAGCCCGATCATACGGCGGGCCTGGCAGGCGACGGGGAGGGGTTCGCCGGACCCTCCCCGCTGTTGTCCGCCGAACCCCTCCCCGTCGCCTACGCAGCGGCCCTAAGTTGGACATGCGCGTGGTGCTCGAGCGTCTCGCCAACTGCGCGCTCCGCCTGGCGCAAAGCGGGCAGCTCGGCCTCCGGGGCCTCGCTGAGCGGCTTCGCCAGGGCCTCGACCAGGAACCGGTGCGCTTCCTCGCTGAGCGGGAAGGATCCCGCTTCGCAGCCCTCGCAGACGACCCCTCCCGCCGATCCGGAGAAGCCGACGAGATGCTCGGCCTCCCCGCATTGGGCGCAGGAGGCGAGCTCGGGGGAGAAGCCCGCGGCCAGCGCCAGCTTGGCCCGGAACGAGAGCGCCGTCTCCAGGGCGGCTGCCCGGGGCTCCGCCGGGTCGTCGAGCAACGACAGGTAGCGGCAGAGCAGGTTGTAGGCGGGCGGGTTGGGCTCGGCGGAATCGAGCAGCCGCAGCACCGCGTCGCAGCCGCGGGCGCCGGCGGTGAGGGCGGGGCCGGAGGAACGCAGGTGCGAGTAGCCCGCGACGGTGGTGGCGCTGGTCACGGTCATCAGGTCGCTGCGGCCTTCGTGCAGCATCAGGTCGAGCCGGAAGAACGGCTCCAAGCGGCCGCCGAACCGGGATCGGGGTTTGCGCGCCCCCTTGGCGATAGCCCCGATCCGGCCGCGGCTCTTGGAGTAGAGGTGGAGGATGCGATCGGCCTCGCCGTAGCGAATGCTGCGCAAAACAACCGCCTCAGTCTTGACCGTGGTTCCGGCCACGAAACCAAAGATGAACGACGGATCGGACGGGAAAAAATCAGGGGGCGGCCTTACGGCCGCCTCTTCGCATCCGCCGTCTCTTTGGTCGTTTGCGAAGCCGCACCTGGCAACTCGGGCAGAAGTAGGTGGAGCGGCCGCCGACGACGATGCGGACGATCGTCGCGCCGCAGCGCGGGCAATCCTCCCCCTCGCGGGTGTGGACGAGGAACTCGTCCTGCATCGAGCCCTTCTCGCCGCGGGCGTCGCGGTAGTCGTCGATCGAGGAGCCGCCGGCCTCGATCCCGGCCGCAAGGGCGGCGACGACCGCGTCGCGCAGCGCCTCGGCGTGCTCAGGCTTGAGCGAGCCGGCGGGCGAGAGCGGGTGCAGCTCGGCGCGGAAGAGCGCCTCGTCGGCGTAGATGTTGCCGATCCCCGCCACCTTCGACTGGTCGAGCAGGAATGACTTCAGCGGCGCCGTCCTGCCCGCGGCCATCTCCCCCAGGGCGGCGGGCGTGAACTCCGGCGAGAACGGCTCGACGCCGAGCTTGGCGAAACGCTCCTCGAGCCGGTCGTCGTCGATCAGGAAGGCCTCCCCGAAGCGCCGCGGGTCGGTGAACCAGAGCTCGCGCCCGTCGTCGAGGACGAAGCGGGCCCGCAGGTGCCGTTCCTCGGTCGAGCGCTCGCCCTCGTAGAGGCGGCGCCCCTCCGAGGGGTCGATCACCTCGTCGCCCTCGCGGAGGACCAGGTTGCCGGTCATCCGCAGGTGCATGACCAGGGTCCGGTCGCCGTCGAGCCCCATGAGGATGTACTTGCCGCGCCGGCCGAGGCGCTCGATCGTCGCGCCGCTCACCGCGTCGCCCAGCTGCTCCGGGGGAACGGGTCGGGACCAGCGGGCGTCCAGCACCTCCAGCCGCTCGATCCGATGCCCTTCGACCTCCGGCTCCAGCTGCCGCACCACGGTCTCCACCTCCGGCAGCTCGGGCATAGCCCGAGTTTTACCTATTGGCTGGCGCGGGGGTGGGCGCTGAAGTAGACCTCCTTGAGGCGGTCGCCCGAGAGGTGCGTGTACATCTGCGTGGTGGAAATGTCGGCGTGGCCGAGCATCTCCTGCACGGCGCGCAGATCGCAGCCGCCGGCGAGCAGATGGGTGGCGAAGCTGTGGCGCAGCGTGTGCGGGCTCATCTTGCCGGCGAGGCCGGCGTCGCGCGCGTGGCGCTGGACGATCTTGTAGAGGCCCTGGCGGGTCAGCGGCCCGCCGCGGAAGTTGACGAACAGCTTCGCCTCGTGGCGGTCGCCGATCAGCTTCGGGCGGCCGCCGCGCAGGTAGCCGGCGATCGCCGCGATCGCCTGGCGGCCGAGCGGAACCAGCCGCTCCTTCGAGCCCTTGCCGCGGGCCCGCAGGAACCCCTCGCGCAGGTCGATGTCGCCGAGCTCCAGCCCGATCGTCTCCGAGGCGCGCAGCCCGCAGGCGTACATCACCTCCAGCAGCGCCCGGTCGCGCAGCGCCGTCGGCTCGCTCCCCTTCGGCGAGGCGAGCAGCTTCTGCACCTCCGAGTAATTGAGGACGTGCGGCAGCTTCTTCGAGCGCCGCGGGGCGCTGAGCGCCGCCGTCGGATCGTCGCCGATCAGCTCGTCGCGGCGCAGGTGCTTGTAGAAGGAGCGCAGGCAGGCGGCCTTGCGGTGGATGGTCGCCGCCGAACAGGCCGGCCGCCCCTCCCCCGTCGCCAGCTCGGCGAGGAAGTCGCCGATGTCGGCGGCGCTCGCCTGCAGCGCGTCGCGCTGGTGGGCCGAGAGGTACTCGCCGTACTGCATCAGGTCGGTGCGGTAGGCGTTGAGGGTGTTGCGCGAGAGGCCTCGCTCCAGCTCAAGGTAGGAGAGGAAGTCGAGGACTAGGGACTCGAAGCGGGCGTCGGCGCCGGGCTTGGCCGCAGCGGCTGGGGCCTGAGGTTTTATTGCGACGGCCATGACGGGGTGTTCGGGCTGGTGGCGATGGGTCCTTGAGGCGCAAGGGACCATGCGGGTTGGCGCGGCGGGTCCTGTCGACGTAGGGGCCCACCATCCCCGAGGACACCTCGGGGATGGTCCCCCCTACGACGCCACCCGCGCGAGGAAGGTTCCCGCGGCGAGCGGGGATTCGAAGAACAGCGGGTCTTCGGAGATGGAGCGGCCCATGGTGGAGACGGGTAGGCCGGAAGCGGAATAGCTCTCGAGGTCCACCGGGACCGGGTGCAGGCGGTGCTTGCTGTCAGCGAGGTGGGCGAAGAGCTCTTGGCTCTCGTCGGGGATGGGTAGGTCGACCGGTGCTAGGAGGAGGTCAAGGACGGTGCGGGTGTGGTGGCTGAGGCCGCGGTGGCGGTCGCGGGGGTCGGCGCTGGAGAGGCGGGGTGAGATCGCCGTCGGGAGGTCCAGGCTCAAGGCGGCGTGGGCGCTGTCGAGGGCGGCCATGCCGCCGTGGCCGTAGGCGGTGTCGGAGCCGATGATTCCGGGGCCAGGGCCGACGAGGGCCGCGTCCCAACCGAGCGTGGCGGCGGCGTCGAGGGCGCCGACGGTGCTCAGAGCCTCATGCTCGCCGCCGTAGGCGGGAGAAGCGGTGACGTGGCCGGCGAGAAGGCCTCGCTCGCGTAGCTCCTTCACGTCGCGAGAGAGCGATCCCGGCAGCGCGCCGCCACCCGTCTGGACGTAGCCGACCCGCAGCCCCGGCGCCGCCTGCGCCGCCGCCCACGCCGCGGGCGCCAGGTGTCCGTGCAAGGGCAGCACTGCCACCCGAACCCCGCCCATCCGTTCATCTGTTCCTTTTTCTTGCTCTGGGCCGGAAAGGAACAGCTGAATGCCCTTCCCCTCCACGGGCTCCACCGGGTGTTGGAGCGAGGTGTAGTTGAGCTTCATCACGTGCGCGTTGCCCTCCGCCTCGCCCCCCAGGCCACGGGTGAGGTTGACGTGGACGACGTCGAAGCCGCCCGAGCCGAGCCCGAGGTCGAGAGCGGCGACGTTGACGACGACCTCGTCGCCCTCGCGCATCTCCCCCACCATCGCCTCGTCGGCCCAGGTCCGCCGGCGCTCGCCGTCGACATCGACTTCGAGCGGGTCGGCCGAGACGACGACGCCCCGGCGCAGCTGCAGCCGCCCCACGATTACGCCGCGGCGGGCGAAGCCGCTTTTAGGATCCGCTCGCAGACATCGAGCATCTGGTCGAGGCTGCGCGCCGGAACCATCTCGTCGGAGGTGTGGACGGCGTCGGTGCCGTTGGAGAGCAGCAGGGAGTCGAACCCGTCGCGGCGGAAGGCGTTGGCGTCGCTGCCGCCGCCGATCGCCACCTGCCGCGGCTCCAGCCCGGCGCCGCGCAGCCCCTCTTCGGCCAGTGCCAGCGCCCCAGAATCTTTCGGCACCTGGTAGCCGCGGAACAGCTCTTCGATCCGCACGTCGACGTCGCAGCCGTGCTCGCTGGCGCCCCAGGCGCAGGCGTCGGCGATCTTGCCCGCCACCTCGGCGGCGCGCTCGGGGTCGAGGCTGCGCGTCTCGGCGTGGATCGAGCAGTGGCCGGGGACGACGTTGCCGGAGGTCCCGCCCTGGATCAGGCCGACGTTGGCGGTCGTCCCCTCGTCGAGGCGGCCGATCTCCATCCGCGAAATCGCCGCTGCAGCCGCGGCGATCGCGTTGCTGCCGTCCTCGGGCCGGATGCCGGCGTGGGCCTCGACGCCGATGAAGTCGGCGAGGATCTTCTGCTGGGTCGGCGTCGAGACGATCACCTCCCCCACCGGGCCGGCGTGGTCGAGGACGAAGCCCGCCCGCGAGCGCAAACGGGATACGTCGAAGGCTTTCGCCCCCCGCAGCCCCTGCTCCTCGGCGACGGTCAGAACCAGCTCCACTCCCACCGGCCCCGGCCGTTCGACCTGGCGCGCGACGAGCTCCATGAAGACGGCCACCGCCGCCTTGTTGTCGGCCCCGAGGATCGTGTCGCCGCGGCTGCGGAATACCCCCTCGTCCTCCACCACCTCGACCTGTCCGCGGTGCGGGACGGTGTCGATGTGGGCGCAGAACATCAGCCAGTCCTCGCCGCTGCCAGGAGCACGCGCGACGAGGTTGCCGGCGCCCGCTTCCGCCGGCCCGGCAGCGTCGTCCTCCTCGACCTCCAACCCCATCGCCCGCAGCTCGGCGGCGAGGGTGTCGGCGATCTCGCGCTCCTCGCCGGTCGGGCTGCGGACTTCGCAGTACCGGACGAACCGCTCGTGCAGTCGTGATCCCTCCACGACGGGACAGGCTAACCGGGAACGGCGCTCAGGGGTTCAGGCGGAGCGGCGGAGGCCGGCGTCGTCACCGACGCTCTCCTCCTCGGGGGCCGCCTCGAGCTCGCCGCCGTCGGCGGGACGGCCGCCGGCCTGGCGGGCGGCGGCGCCGACGAACTCGCGGAAGAGCGGCTCGGGCCGGTTGGGCCGCGAGTTGAACTCCGGGTGGTACTGGGAGGCGACGAAGAACGGGTGGTCGTGCAGCTCGACCATCTCGACCAGGCGCTCGTCGGGCGAGGTGCCGCCGCAGACGAGGCCCTCGTCTTCGAGCCGGCGCCGCAGCTGGTTGTTGACCTCGTAGCGATGGCGGTGGCGCTTGTAGATGACCGCCTCGCCGAAGATCTCCCGCGCTTTGGTCCCCTCGTGGAGTTTCACCGGGTCGGCGCCGAGGCGCATCGTCCCGCCCATGTCGGAGACCTCCTTCTGCTCCGGCAGCAGGTCGACGACCGGGAACGGCGTCTCCGGATCGAACTCGGCGGAGTTGGCGCCGTCCATGCCGGCGACGTGGCGGGCGTACTCGACGACGGCGATCTGCATCCCGAGGCAGATCCCCAGGTAGGGGATCGACTTCTCGCGGGCGATGCGCGCCGCTTCGACCTTGCCCTCGATCCCGCGCTCGCCGAAGCCGCCGGGGATCAGGATCCCGTCGCAGCCCTCGAGCTTCTCGGGGTCGAAATTCTCCGAGTCGACGAGCTCGACCTTGACCCCCACCCCGTGGTGGAAGCCGCCGTGCTCGAGCGCCTCGATAACCGACTTGTAGGCGTCGGCGAGCTGCACGTACTTGCCGACCACCGCGATCCGCACCTCGCCGGTGGCCGAATCGGCGCGGCGCACCATCTCCTCCCACTCGGAGAGGTCCGGCGAGGGGGCCTCCATCCCGAAGTGGTCGAGGACGAGGTCGTCGACGCCCTCGGCGCGGAAGACGAGCGGCACCTTGTAGATGTTGTCGACGTCGTGGGCGGAGATCACCGCGTCGACGG